>Ga0126373_10004092_pt1 | contig 11083 bp, 7 predicted proteins | sample PanSoiMetPlot_11_FD_92545 | JGI IMG/M metagenome (GOLD analysis project Ga0126373, IMG submission 92545) | Tropical forest soil microbial communities from Panama - MetaG Plot_11 | ecosystem: Environmental > Terrestrial > Soil > Tropical forest > Bulk soil | place: Panama | collected 2016-02-17
ACGCTAACGCGCCCCATACTCGTTAGGGCGTTCGCTCAGCTTCGGAATCTAGCGTCAACGAACCTGCCTGATTCATCGTTGGCGAGGCAGGAGAGGCGACTAACGGCCCCCGACGGCTGGCTGGATGAAGATCGGCCCGCACATTAAAGGTCAGTTTCTGGTTCCCGCGCATCACGGTGATCGGGACGACATCGCCGCCAGTGATGAAAAACGACGCGTCCAGCACATCTTCCGGTTGAGTCACCCTTTTACGTCCCACTTGCAGGAGAATGTCGCCTGGCTTGATCCCGGAATTGGCCGCAGGCGTGCCCTCCATAATGTTGGTCATCTCCGCCCGAGACCCTTCCACCGCCTTCGGTGCCTCCGAAACATTGATCCCAATCCAGCCATGTCTGGCCTCCCCGAAGCGGACGAAATCGCTACGGATTTTCTCCGCCGCCTCGATTGGCACAGCATAACACGCCGAATTGTTCTCGAGACTGCTTACCACGATGCCAACCACCTCTCCTCTCATGTTCAAGAGTGGCGCACCGGCCTCTCCGCGCTGCGTGGACAAATTCACGCGCAGGTGTGTGGTTGAAAAATAGCGGCCCAGGTACTTATGGTCGAAGCCAGCGATCATCCCAAAACTGGGCGTTTCCGGCAAATCCAACGGATAACCAATCGCGACAATGGGCGTTGCTACTCCCATCTCCTCCGATTTGCCAATCGGCAGCGTGGGAGTGATGGCGTCTATTTTTAGCATCGCGGTCCCGCTGCGGATATCCGCCAATAGCGGGCGCGCCGGATACTTCTTGCCGTTAAACTCAATCGTGAAATTTCCCGCTTCCCCGCCGACTGTATATGCGGTGTAAAGCGTTCCAGTAGGATCGATAAAAAAACCGGTACCGCAAATCTCGCTATGTTCATCGACACCATGAATCTTGACAACTGCCTTGGAGGCGCTCTCAAAGATGTCTTTAACCTGATGGCTGAGTGCGGTCGCAGATTGCTCTTCGGCGAAAACGAGGGAGTTTGTGGCGAGGGAGAGGCCGAGCGCAAGGCCTAGACTACAGATCGGCCCCAGTTGAAACCGGAAACGAAAGGCCGCTGAGCGGCTAGAACGTGAAAGTCGGCTCATAACTCACAGGGACGCTATCGAGCACGTAGCGTGTCGGCGTCCCGCTATTGAGGAAGTGAGTCTGGGAGCTTTCATCAAAACTGCGAAGCGGCTGCGTTCTAAAAATCCGCGTGGCCACTGGAGATGCAAGCGTCCATCCTCCTTCGGCATTCGCCGGCGCAGATAAGGTCGGCGGATTCTGGAGAGCGACCTTGGCGGTCTCCGGTTCTTGATAAATCTTCAACGAGACAACCGCGGCACATACCAGAACGGCGGCGATGGCCGCTGGGTACGAAAGGAGCGACCGAACATTGAACTGAAACACCCACTCGTGAGTGCGTTCCATACATATCCGCCAAAGCGGCTGGCGAAGTAATTCGTCGCGCTGCCGGCGATGGAACTCGTGGAGGAAATTCTCAAAATATCCCGGCGGCGGTTGCTCGTAGCGCTTCAACCGAAGCAGCCTCGCAATTTCGCTATCGTTAGATTCGTCCATTTTCAGTGTCAGTTAAGAAACAGGGTTTTTCCGAAACTCATCCAGATAATTTTGCAGTTGTCGATTCGCGTAGAAGAGCCTCGAACGTACCGTTCCCTCCGAAACGCGCAAGATTTTACTGATCTCCGCGTGTGGCATCCCCTGGATATGGAACATGGTAACCACGGCTCTGTGTTCATCAGACAATTTCATCATGGCCTCGTTCAATCTTCGCTGCAGCTCGGACAGATCCGCTTCACGCACTGGACTGCTTGTCGCCGTCAACTCCAGGAATTCCTTGTCATTCTGAATGCTGGCGTCCACGTCGTCCAAGCTGAGCTGAAAACGACGGCCTCGTTTCTTAAGAAAATTCAGCGTCATATTCACCGCGATCGAATGGATCCAGGTGTAAAACGACGACTTTCCGCGAAATCCGCGAATCGCTTTGTAGGCTTTGGAAAAAATATCCTGCAACAGGTCGTTGGTGTCCTCGTGATTTGAGGTCATGTTGTAAACCAGGCCGTAAAGGCGCGGCGTGTACCTGACAACAAGCTGATCGAACGCGCTGGCATCGCCTGATTGTGTACGGTTCACTAGTGCCTGATCTTCGTCGGTTCTCGGCTGGTCCATTGCCTTAGCCTTAGACTTAGCACGAGCGCCAACACCAGACGATAACAAATCGGAAATCCGCCGTGCAGGTAGCGCGAGAACGGAATCCATTTTTTTCAACGGCGCTGGAAATTACCGGCGATCGCGGATCGACATTAGCCAGAGTAAGTTTCCAAGCGCAGCGATAAATGCCGCCACATACGTCAACGCAGCAGCGTTTAGGACATTGTTCACACCGGCAACTTCGCGTCCCGGCTGCACAATGCCCATTTCTCGCAAAATAATTTTCGCCCGGCGCGACGCGTCAAACTCGACAGGCAATGTGATGAGCTGGAAGACCAGCAGAATCAGATAGCAATAAATACCGAGCGTGATCAAACCGGTAAGATGAAAGAATAGTCCGCCGATGATCACAAAGGGCAGCATTTGTGATGCGATCATTGTGACGGGCACAATCGCCATGCGTGCTTTCAACGGAGCATATGCTTTCGCGTGTTGAATCGCGTGCCCGGTTTCGTGAGCAGCGATCCCAACCGCCGCAACTGAAGGCGTATGATAGACGTTACTCGACAGATGCAGCTTCTTGTTCGTCGGATTGTAATGGTCCCCGAGAAAATCGTTCGTCTCGACCACATCGACATCATGAATCTGCGCTGCTTGCAGGATCTCGCGCGCGCATTCCGCCCCGGTGATATTCGCACTGGCTCGCACCTCGCCCCATTTGCGGAAGGCGCTGCTCACGCGAATCTGGGCCCAAATCCCAATGATCAGCGGAACGCCGATATAGAGCAGCCAGTTAGACCCCAACCCAAAGCCGTATGGATACATGTCACTATGAACTTAGCGCGCCAAAGCGATTTGTCACTTTGACGCCGGGTAATTAGACGCTTAAGAGCGCGCTTCGTTCAAGCAGCTGCGGTTTCCCAACCGCCAAATCCCTAGGGCAGCGCTTCGGCAGGCGCCCGCTCCTCGGAGCACGGTTGCCTAAACTTCCAACTGTTTTGGAAAATGCGAAAGCATCCGGCAACCGTTTTTTGTGACCACCACCACGTCTTCCTGCCGCACACCACCCAGCCCCGGATAATAGAGCCCAGGCTCAACGGTTAGTACTTCTCGCTCCTCCAACGTGACCTTTTGCAGGCGCGGATATTCGTGAATTTCGAGGCCGAGGCCATGGCCTGTCCCATGAAAGAATCCTACCCGCCGTCCCTCGCGCACCTGAGTCGGGAAGCCGCGCTGCGCAAAGAAATCCTGAATTGCCTCGTGAATCGTCATCCCATCAACCCCTGCCCTGATCTTCTTTAAAGCCAGCGCTTGCCCCGCTTTCACCGTCTCCCAAAGTTTTCGCTGCGCCTCGCTCGCGCGCCCGCGCATCACGGTGCGAGTTAGATCGCCAAAATACCCGGTCTTAGCGTCACGCGGGAAAACATCGAGGATGATGAGTGAATTCACGTAAAGCGGGCCGGAGCCGCGCTCATGCGGATCGCATGCCTGGTCGCCGCCGGCAACAATTGTTCCCGTTGGCACGCCACCCGCACGCAAAATCGTCGAATCAATTTCGGCGCGTAGCATTTCCGACGTCAACGTTTTGCCGTTCCAGCGCAGTTTTTTCCCGGACCCCGGTTTCGATGCTTTCAAAATCTCGATGGCACGTTGTAGTCCTGTTTCCGTGATTTGCAGGGCATGGCTGATCATCTCAATTTCCTTGTCCGATTTTGCTGCGCGTGTCGGCCAGAAGAGGCCGTTCGTCGCGTGGACACGGATTTTATTCGCAGCGAGTTCCTGCGCGTACGCGAGCGGGAAATTCGCCGGAACGATTGCGGATCTTACGCCGCGTTTTCGCAGAAAATGCGCAACAACTTTTTCGTACGGTGGGGCTTTCTTTGAGTTCCCCTGCACTTCGCGCTCAAGCTCGCTGAACATGACAAACTCATCCGCATCCGCCTGTTTGCGGCCGCGGTCGATTTCCAAGTCACTCAACACTAGCGTGCGCTTGCCTTTTCGCTCCAGAAAGATGAACGGATCGGGGGCCCAAAACCTCGTCGCATAGAGCATATCTGGATCGGTTTCGCTGGCGGCGACGATGAGACGCGTTTTTGCATTTTGGATTTTGGATTTCATTTAGCTCCTTCGCACTTCGAGTTGTTTTCGCAAAATCCAATGCAGCAGCGCAAGCAATCCAAGTGTCGACGCGATCAGCACAATCGTATTGAAAACAAACACGCCGATTTTGACTCCGAAATATTGTTTCTGTTCGCCGAAGAAAACATTTGGTCGAGTGCCGCGACGGTAATCGCTTTGCTCCATCTCTGCGTTTGAGATCAGATCGGCGACCTTCTGGTTAACGTAAAGCTGCTCGGCCGTTACCGCCCCAGTCGCGTCCCTGAAAAGAACACGGTCGAACGGCCGTTTACGGTCCAGAATCTGATCAACCAGACCCAGATAATGATCCAGCTCCCCAGGGGATTTCGCTTCCAGCCCGGAAAGCAGAGCGAGCGTCTCCTTTAGGTCATCCAGCCGTTTACGGTCTGCGGGGTTCTGGTCAGGTTTCGCCACGATACGATCGATTTCGCGCTGTGTCCGATCCTGCCGCCGCGTGAGTGGATTCAGCTTGGCTTGCGCGGCAACTATCTCCTCGTACGACCATCGCATCGCAATGAACTGACAGACAAACGGGACCTCCAGTTTGCTGCCCATTTTCTTTTCCTGCTCTTTGGTCGGATGCTCCGAGAACCAATGCGAGAGCGCGTAGAGCAGAGCCAGGTTCCGATTCATGTCCTCATATTTGATGAGAGCGCCGCCCATGATGATCTGCGGAATTAAGACCAGCGGAACGATGTTCGCCGCCGTCTTCGGATCGGCAACGAGCGAGGAAATAAGCAGACCAAGCGACACGCCGCTGATCGCTGTCATGAACATGATTCCGAGGTAAATCCAGAACATCCCGCGGATCTCCAGGACGTAATTACCAATCAGGACAAAGAGCACGCATTGAATGAGCGCAAATACGCCAAGAGTCAGCGTTTTCGCCGTCACATAGTAGGAAAGACGCACGTCAAGATTACGCTCACGCTGGAGCACCGCCCGGTCGCGAATAATATCGTCGGCGCTGTTCGTTAGGCCCAGGAACATCGCAACGATCAGGCCAAGGAACAAAAACGTCGGGATATGGTAGGCGGAAGCAAAATCGTACGCCCCACTTTCCGAGTAGCGCAGAATAGTGGCGATTAGCAACGCCAGCACCGGAGAAACACAAATGGTGATGACGAGATTGGCTCGATTGCGCAGTTTACTGATAAAGGCGCGACGCAGGAGCGTGCGAAATTGCGTCCACTCATCATGCCACCGTAGCGGCAGCCGCTTCCTTTGCGCAGGCGCGCTCGGCAGTGGCGGAGGAGATTCCTGCAGCAGGGAAACTTGTTTGACGTCCTGTATTAATCGGAACGCTTCGTATTTATCACGCCAGAATTCCGGCGAGTAACGGCGCGCCGCCACCAACTGCCCCCGACTGTTTTCCTCGTAGATGATGTCCCCGCTCAAATCGCGCAACGGCGTTTCCAGCACGTCGAAAATGAATTCCGGGCGCGTCGTTCCGCAGGATGGGCAAGCGCCGAGCTCTGCCCCGAACTGGTGTTGGTGTTCCGCTTCGGCAAAATAACGGAGCATGTCTGATGGCGTACCGAAAAAAACCAGCCGCCCTCCTTTATCGAGCAAAAGCGCTTTGTGGAACATCTGGAAGATCTTGGAACTCGGCTGATGGATAGTGACGACGATGATTTTGTTGTGCGCCATCCCGCGGATGATCTCCATCACGTGCTCGGAATCCTTTGAGGAGAGTCCCGAAGTTGGTTCGTCGAAAAGGTAAACGTCCGACATACCGATCATATCCAGCCCAATGTTGAGACGCTTGCGTTCGCCACCACTCAATGTTTTCCGGTCCGCGCTGCCCACCACGGCATCGCGGCGCTCCACCAGACCTAGCTCCACGAGTTTTGCGTCCAAACGGCGGCTGCGATCGCGTCGTGACAGATGCGGCGCGCGAATCGCCGCCGCAAACTGCAGGTTTTCACCAATGGTGAGATGCTCGTCGAACGAGTCCTGTTGCGGCATGTAACTGATGTAGTGCTTTAGGGTGTCGAGGTTCTTGTACAGCGATTGACCATTCAGAATCACTTCGCCGGTCGTCGGCTGAAGTTGACCTGCCAGGACTTTCAGAAGTGTACTTTTTCCCGAGCCGCTCGCTCCCATCACACAAACCATCTCGCCACGTGTGACACTGAACGAAATTCCTTCCAGGCCGATTTCACCCTTGCTGAAGCGGTGCGTCACTTCGTTGACCTCGAGCGTACGAATGATATTGCGCTCTTCTTCAATGATGCGTTCCGAAAAATTGCATCGCAGAACCTGCCCGACATCGATCCGAATGGTGTCGCCGTCTCTCAGTTGCGCAGTCGTGCGCACCGTTGTTTCCCCCACGAGAATTGGCCGATCGGCCTCAATCACCTCCAGTAAACCCACCCGCTGATCGTAATCGCAGAAAATCTTCAAGACCACGTCTCCGCTCGTTCCGGGCGACAGCAGGATATCGTCGGATTGCAGCCGGCTTGGATCGTTCGAAACCAGATATTCGGACTTGGACGCTTTAAGCTGAAACCGGCCCCCCAGTGCGCGGGCCCGCCGGCGCAAGTCCGTGAGATCCATCTCGGTATCGTTGCGGAAAACGATCTTGTCTTCGAGAGTCGCTTCGACTTTCGTGCCGGCTTTTAGTTTCACGCCGTTGAGTTCGGCATCGATGTCGCGCAGCGCTTTGACACGCACCTTCAACCCGAAAGTAACCCTGAGCGCACTCTCGCGCGTCCGCGAGCGCTCCAGCTGCACTTCCTCCGCATCCCTGCTTACACGGATGAATATTTGGGGAAGCGAAACGTTCTTCTTCGCGTTGAAATATTGGGCGAGCTCCTGGTAACTGAGCACCTGGTCGCCTACCAGAATACGCTGACCGGGATAAATTCGGCAAAATCCGCCGCGAACAAGCGGTCTTCCGCGCACCGACACACTCTGGCCGCTGTAATTTTTCAGCAAAATCAGATCGTGATAACGGAAGGCCATAAGGCGATCGTTGTCGGTCAGGTTCTTGAGCGGCACATCAGCCTTCCCATTCGTACCAAACGACAACGACTCAAGCGGTGACGCGCCGTGCTGGTAGATCGATGGGTCCGAATCCTCCGATGCGTTGAGTTGATAGACGATGTCGATCGCTTGCGCGGCCATGCCAAGCTGCGACATGAACGAATAGAACGCGACCACCTGTTCCTGCTTCAAACCGGCTTGCGAGATCAGGTCGTAGAGCTGTACTCCAAGCATGATCTTCCGCTCCGTGCTCAGTTGCGCGCTGAGTTTTTGCGCCATCGCGGCAAGGTCCTGATGTTCGTAGAGCGCCTGCCGGAACAACTGTCGCAGCTCCGAATAAACCGCCTCCGGATAATCGTAACGCAGGAACCCGAGGCTGGAGTCGATCTCTTCCTCTAGCAAAACGCCGTCCGCTTTGGTGAAACTAGCGAGCACCTGAATCAACAACGGCAACAGGTTAGGGCCCTCGGAGACGCTGCGAGGTTTGCGCAAAGCCCGCCGCACCCAACGGCGGCCGGTCCGTCGCACGCGGTAGGCAAACGGCGTGACCCGCTGCACAGCCCGATCGATTTTATCTGCCACCGATGAAACCAGTTCCGTCATGACGCTATTTGGGTTGAAAGTTTACTGAAATCGACGAGCGACGCAATGCGCGCCGCAGATACGATATAAGACGGAAAATGACTCGTTCCACCATTTTGCATTGCGAGGTTGTTCATGTTAATTTTTAACGTCGTTAACGAATCTTATGGCTCAGTCTGATCGCAACTCCCAGAGAGAAAACAAGCCCCGCGGGAACGAACCCAATTTTAACTGGCGCGGTGTCATTCTCATCGTGATCGCCTTTGGGTTTATCGCGCTGGCGATGCTCTTTTACCGGGGAGGAATGCAGCCCGTCGAAGACGTCCCTTACAACCGTTTTCTGGAGTTGCTCGACAACAAACAGATCGTCAATGACAAGAACTACCCGCTTACCCTCGTGGTGGAGGACGGGCGACCCACCCAGACGCTGCGAGGCGCGTATATCCGTCAGGGAGTAGGTTCAGCGCCCGCTCAGCAGATTCCGTTTCGAACAACCGTGTATCTGAGTTTCACCAATGATTTGCAGCAAAAGCTCGCAGCCGCCGGTATTCAGCCAGCGATCAAAACTGAATCGAACGTGCTGGCACAGACCGTCGTTGGTTTCTTGCCAATCGCTCTTTTCCTCCTTGTGCTTTATTTTCTGTTTCGACAGCAAATCCGCATGGCCGGGAAAGGCGCGCTCAATTTCGGGAAATCGAAAGCGCGGATGCTCGCTCGCGACAAAAACAAAATCACATTTCGTGACGTTGCGGGCGTTGAAGAAGCAAAGGACGAAGTACAGGAGCTCGTCGAGTTTTTGCGTGACCCGAAGAAATTCCAGAAGCTTGGTGGCCGAATTCCCAAGGGCGTGCTGATGGTCGGTCCGCCCGGCACTGGAAAAACGTTGCTTGCACGCGCGATCGCAGGGGAAGCGGATGTCCCGTTCTTTTCTATCAGCGGCTCCGACTTTGTTGAGATGTTTGTAGGCGTCGGCGCCTCGCGGGTCCGCGACATGTTTGAGCAAGGCAAGAAATCGGCGCCGTGCATCATTTTCATCGACGAGATTGACGCCGTTGGGCGTCACCGCGGCCACGGCGTAGGCGGCGGACACGACGAGCGCGAGCAAACGTTGAATGCGTTGCTTGTGGAAATGGACGGCTTCGATACGCAGGAAGGGGTGATTATCATCGCTGCCACAAACCGCCCCGATGTTCTCGATCCCGCATTGCTCCGACCCGGACGCTTCGATCGCCAAATCACGGTCAATTTACCTGACGTGAAAGGGCGCGAAGAAATTTTGCGCGTTCACGCGAAGAAAGTGAAGCTTGCCGAAGGCGTCGATCTCGCAGTGGTCGCGCGCGGCACACCGGGTTATTCCGGAGCGGAACTCGCGAATGTCATCAACGAAGCCGCCTTGCTCGCGGCTCGCCGGGGATTGAAGGGAATCACGCTCGCCGAACTCGAGGAAGCCCGGGACAAAGTCCGCTGGGGCAAGGAACGCCGAAGTCTCGCCTTAAGCGAAAAGGAAAAGGAAAACACAGCGTATCACGAAGCGGGCCACGCGCTCCTGCTCGAGCTTCTCCCGAACACCGAGCCACTGCACAAAGTTACCATCATTCCGCGCGGTCCCTCGCTTGGATCCACCATGTGGTTGCCGGAGGAAGACAAATACACGAATCGCAAAAACGAATTGGTCGCTGGTCTCGCTGTCAGCATGGGCGGCCGTGTCGCGGAGGAGATCGTGTTTGGCGACATCACAAATGGCGCACGGGGCGACATCAAAACGGCGACGGCAATTGCGCGCCGGATGGTTTGCGAGTGGGGCATGAGCGAAAAAATGGGCATGGTCGAATATGGCGACCACGAAGATTACGTTTTCCTGGGTCGCGATATCTCTCGTGCGCGCGATTACAGCGAAGCGACTGCCGAACAAATCGATCAGGAAGTGAAAAAACTACTTGATGACGCGTATCAGCTGGCGAAGAGAACGCTCACCGCGAATCGCGACAAGCTCGAGGTAATCGCCAAAGCGCTGCTCGAGTATGAAACACTCGACGGCTCGCAAATCAAAGAGATCGCCGAGCACGGCCGCCTGATTAATCCGCCGCCAGGCGCCGCGCCGCCGCCGGGAAGAAAAATGCCGCCCGAAAAACCGCCCAAACAAGTCCTGGCTCCCGACACCGCTCCGCCAATCCCCGGCGCACTCGGCGGCGCCCCAGCGTAAGATCCGCAACACTCGTGGGTCGGATTGTACAGATTTTATCTGCAATTAACCCTGCGGCAACATCTGGTGGTTGCCACACGCGTGGAACGGCGCTGGAAAGAATTCAAAATGCCACGACTCAAAGCGAATGCACCGGCTAACCAATCGATTAAGGCAACTGAGATAGCCCAAGAGTTTATCGATGATTTTGGTTATACGACGATTAGCGAGCCAGCGGAGCCAATGGTTCGTCGGTGTGGCCCTCGAAGACCGGGCAGGAAGCCAAGCAAGGGCTCGACGGAAGCAGTTTCATGGATAGAAGTTACAAGGAAGACATTCCCAGCCACAGACGAGCACTCGAGCAACTTAAGAAGGAGTTCTTGGGTATAGCTTCAGCAACAGACTGGACGAAGCTGCGCATCGAACCGTTGCTTGAACACGTCAAGTTCTTGGAGCGATTGCTTCGATTACCGAAGTTCTCGCGGGAGACCGCACGGTTGAGAAGGGGAGTCGTGATGTTTCACTCCGACTTGGTCTACCTTAGGGAGAACGTGAAGGCGCTGAAGGAGATCCTCAAGATTGAAAGGAGGTTTCACCCGCACCGGCCGATGAGACGAACGCCGAGGCGCCAGACTTTATGGAAAATAGGCGCATCGCGACGGTTGTCCGCCTAACCAAGCGCTGGAGCGAACCGCCATGAAACGCACTTGGACGATCATCGGCGTCAATGACGTTGCGGGTAGCTTCAAATGGTACCAGTCGCTCTTTGGCCAGCCCCAAGGGCGTCCGGTCCATGACGGCTGGGGCCAAATCTTCGATACGGATGGAACCGTCTTGCTTTGCCTTCACCAGTGGGGCGTGCACGACCATCCCTCCTTGATGAGGCCGGACCAGGGGAGGCCTGGCAACGGTGTCCTCTTGTTCTTCCGGGTTGACGATTTCGATATCGTACTGAAGAGAGCACGCGCTCTGGTAGCCCGGTTCGAAGAGGAGCCCCATGTGAACC
>Ga0126373_10004093_pt1 | contig 11083 bp, 8 predicted proteins | sample PanSoiMetPlot_11_FD_92545 | JGI IMG/M metagenome (GOLD analysis project Ga0126373, IMG submission 92545) | Tropical forest soil microbial communities from Panama - MetaG Plot_11 | ecosystem: Environmental > Terrestrial > Soil > Tropical forest > Bulk soil | place: Panama | collected 2016-02-17
GTGTTATCCACAAAGCAGATCTGACGCTTTCTGACACGGGCGATCTGGAAGGCAAACTCACGGTCACCTACATCGGACTTGAGGCCATGCAGCGGCGACGGGAAGAGCGCCACGATGATGAGGCCGACCGTAAAAAGCTCCTGGAAGATGACATCCGATCCGCCATTCCTGCCGCAGGCGAGATCGAGGTTTCTAATCAGCCCGACTGGACGAGTTCGGATACGCCTTTGGTCGCAGAGTTCAAGCTGAAGATTTCCGGCTGGGTTTCCGCTGCCGGCCACAAGGCCTTTCTACCTGTGGGGGTTTTCAGTGCGCGCGAGAAACGCGTATTTGAGCAAGAAGCACGAGTGCATCCAATTTATTTTGCCTACCCTTGGCAGAAAGAAGATGACGTGAACATCACTCTGCCTGCAGGTTGGCAGGCGAGCAGTGTGCCTTCTCCACAAGTGAAGGACGTCAAGGCGGCGCTATATTCCCTAACCGTCGAAAATAATAAACAAACCATCCACGTGAATCGAAAAATGAATATCGATCTGGTGATCCTGGAGCAGAAGTACTACCCAGCACTGCGGAATTTCTTTCAATTGGTGAGGACAGGCGATGACGAACAGGTGGTCCTACAAAGGGACAGCACCGCGGCCAGTAACTGAAACGTTCCTGCGGCGATTCCCGCTTTTGCTAGCTCTTTTAGTCTGCCCGCTTTTGTCATTGCCGCTCGAGGCAAGCGATGCCCCGCCATGGATGCATGCTCTGGTCAACGCGCCGCTTCCCGCCCACGACGAGAAGACCAACGCGGTGCTCCTCTACGCGGAAGAAAATGTGAACGTCATCTCCGCGGACAAGATCAAAACCACAGTGCGCCGAGCTTACAAAGTCCTCAGGCCCGAAGGCCGCGATGAATACGGCACCGTCTTCGTCTCCTTCCGGTCTCTCGGCGAGAGGGTCAACGGCATGCACGCCTGGTGCATACCCGCACAAGGAAAGGACTACGAAGTCAAGGACAAGGAAGCCATCGAAACTTCGTTGCCAAAAGTGACGGGCAGTGAACTCATCTCGGACTTGCGCATCAAGCTACTGAGGATTCCTGCACCGGATCCCGGCAACATCGTCGGATACGAATATGAACTGGAAGAGCAACCGCTGGTTCTCGGGAAGAGGTGGGCATTTCAAGAGGACATCCCGGTACGCGAAAGCCATTATTCGCTGCAACTGCCTTCCGGCTGGGAATACAAAGCCGCGTTTTTGAACTACGCCGAAGTGAAACCGGCAGGGGTGGGAAATAACCTGTGGCAGTGGACAGTATCCGACGTGAAAGGGTTGCGCAAGGAGCGGGAGATGCCCCCCATGCACGGACTCCTCGGGCAGATGATCGTGTCACTGCTTCCGCCCGGGGGACCCGGAAACAAGGGATTCAGCAACTGGCAGGACATGGGCTCGTGGTACTTGAACCTCGAAAGCGGCCGCACGGATGCCTCGCCGGATATCAAGCAGAAAGTCGCATCGTTAACCGCCTCAGCGCCAACCACGCTAGACAAGATGAAGGCGATTGCGAGCTTCGTGCAAGACGATATCCGCTACGTGGCCATCGAGCTCGGTATCGGAGGTTGGCAGCCTCATCCTGCGGCCGACATATTCGGCCACCTCTATGGTGATTGCAAGGACAAGGCGACGCTGACGATATCAATGTTGCGCGAAATCGGTATTACCTCGTATCCCGTGATCATTAACGCTTCGCGCGGGTCCATCGCGCCTCAAACGCCCGCCCATATTGGAGCTTTCAATCACGTTATTGTTGCCATTCAGTTGCCCAAAGATGTCAGCAGCCCATCTTTGGTGGCTACGCTCGATGATCCCAAACTGGGCAAGATTCTTTTCTTCGATCCCACCGACGAACTGACCCCATTGGGACAGATTCGCGGTCCGCTGCAGGCGAATTACGGCCTGCTGATTACGCCGGATGGCGGTGAACTCGTCGAACTGCCCCGGCAGGCCCCCAACATGAACGGCATTCAGCGGACGGCGAAGTTAACCCTGGACACGCAAGGCAACCTGCAAGGCCAGGTGGAGGAAATCCGGCTGGGAGATCGCGCTGCCATCGAACGTTTCAGCCTGCGCAGAGTCTCAAATGACAAAGACCGCATCAAGCCCATTGAGAACCTGCTGGCGGGATCGCTGTCGAACTTTCAGATCACCAACGCCACCGTACGGAATCTTTCCTATCCCGATCGTCCGTTTGGATTCACCTACACTTTTCAAGCGGTGAATTACGCCAAAACCGCGGGGAATCTATTGCTGGTCCGGCCGCGCGTGCTCGGCATCAAAGCGGACGAAATCCTCGAAACCAAAGAGCCGCGGCAATTCCCCATAGAATTTGAAGGGCCGGTTGAGGACACGGACTCGTTTGAGATCACTCTGCCACCAGGCTATACCGTCGACGATCTCCCGCCCCCTGCGGACGCAGATTTCGACTTTGCCAGCTATCACTCAAAAATCGAGCTCAAAGGAAATGTCCTGAATTACACGCGCACCTTTGAAGTGAAAGAGTTGAGTGTACCGGTGAGCCGAGCCGCAGACCTCAAGAAGTTTTACCGCATCATTGCCAGTGACGAGCGCAACACGGCGGTGCTCAAGCCGCTAAATTGAAAGCCAACCGCACGCGAAGAACGCCTGCGAAAAACCCGAGCGGGGTTGCAACCGATCGAAGACCATTCCCGCTCGGCGATCGTTGCTCGGCTTGCTTATTGGACCAGCAATTGCACCGAGGTGGTGCGGGTTGCAGGGCCCGGTCCGGAGGTGGCGTTCACGGTCACCGTGTAAGTTCCTGCCGGCGTCCCCGTCGTCACCGCGGGGCTGCTTGAATTGGAGCAGGCGGGGAGCCAGGCAATCGCTCCCAGGACAATTAACAGCAAGCCGCCCAGCAACCAGCGCCGGCGGCGCGAGATCCCTCCGAATAGCGCCAGCCCGCCGATGGGCAACCAAAGGGCGTAGAACGATCCTCCGGTGCGGAACAAGCTTGCAGGAGTGGTCACCCGGGCGGTGGTGCTGATGGTCAGAATACGGGTGACCCCGCCGTTGTTGAGGTTGGGAACGGGGTTGTTGGCAAAGCTGCACGAGGCACCGGTCGGCAACCCAGAGCCGCAGTTCAGCGAAACGGAATTGGGGAACCCGCTAGTCGACGAAGGTGCAACCGCGATGGTGTAAGTGGCCTCGGCTCCCGCTGTCACTTTGAACAGCGACGGGGTGGCTTGAATGGAGAAGTCGTTGACGGTCGCGGTTTGCGTCGCCTGGCAGTTCTGTATGCAACCGGCCCCGGGAATCATCAACACCGCGCTGTTACTGACCGGAGAAGGCTGCAGCGGCGGAAACCCGGTTACCGGGGGTGCCGTAGCGATCACCGAGACGCTCACGTTTCCCACCGAGGCCTGGATTGTCGTGGTGGCTCCGTTCACGGTGGTGACCGAGGTACCGGATGTGGGGATGGTTCCAAGAGTGACTGAGCAAGTTGTGGCTGTCGCTGTAGTCGTGCAACAGCTGCCTCCGGTACAGGAATTGGTGGATGCATTGCCTACGGTGGAGGTAATCGATTGAATCGTCGAGTTCGGGGAAAGGGTGTCGGTAAGGACCGCGCCGCTAACCGGGTCGCCCTGGTTGTAAACCGTATAGGCGAAGGTTACGACATTGCCGGTTCCAACTGGCGAAGGGCTCACCGTGGGATTGGCCGGCGCCGGGGTAGCACATACCACGCCAGAAGGCAGGAGAGCCGGATTGCAGGCGAAGCTCACACCCTTGGTATTCGGGCCTAACTCGGTAATGAACGCGGCGCTCGAGCCGGGAAAGCCTTCGAGGGCATTGGCGGTCACCGGGAAATTTCCGGAAGAAGTTTCCCCCGCGATATAACTGTTCAGATTCGGATCGACGGCGGTGCCGGTCCCTATGTCAACTCCGGATCCGCCGATCACGCTGGTCGAGTTGGTGATGGTGGTGGTGGTGGTACCGGGCACGATCCGGGCGAAGAACGCACTGGTCCCGCTGGGACTGCCAAAGACTGTCGGAGGGCCGGGGAAATCGCCCGAATTGGTCATGCCCGCAATCCGGGCATCGTGGTCGATGTCGGTGGCGATGGCCAAACCTACGTCGGTACCGCTTCCGCCGAGATAGGAGAAGTAATTGAGGGGGACCGTCCCTTGCGTAGTGCCGCTAGTGCTTGAGCTGGGCACGCCGTATTGCGCCACGAAGGCGTCGCTCGTGCCACCCCCGTAGGTTGACTGAAATGGGGTCAGGGTTGTGCCGCCGGAGCTCCCGCAGGGCACGTTCGAAAACTTGCTCGAACTGGTAGAACCGGTGATGTACGTGTTCGTACCGTCCGTCGCGACTCCGTAGGCCACGTCCACTTGACTGGTATCGCCGGGCGCACCGAGATAGGTTTCAAAGTTCGGGGTGTAGGACTGGGTATTGCTCACCGGTTGCAGCAAACGCGCCGCCCAGATATCCGTCCCGCCCTCGGAGGCGCCCTGGCAGGCGTTCACAATCGGCATGTCGGTGAAACTCGTGCCCCCCGCGATGTACACATTGAACGAGGCGTCCACGGCCACGGATCCGCCGAGCACGACCCCGTTTGCCGGGTTGCTTCCGCCGATATAGGTCGAGTAAAGCAAGCTATTCGAGCCCGGCGTGGTGGCATCCACCTTGGTCAGAAAGAACTGATTGGTTGCTCTCGGGGTGCTCTGCAGGGCGCCGGCGGTGATGGGAAAACCTGACGATGAGGTTGTGGTGCCAAACACATAGGCCCTGCCCTGGTTGTCGACCGCCAGATCGCTCGCGGCATCAATTCCGTTTCCCGAGATATACGTGGAGTACAGGTTCTGCGAGCCCGTGGAATCCAATTTGGTGAGGAACGCGTGGTTCTGAACCGTCGCCGAGGAGGGCGTAAGCTGAAAGCCGTTTACGGTCGGATAATGCTGGGAATTGGTGTTTCCGGCAACGTAAACGTTGGAACCGCTATCGACGGCGACGCCGGTGGGATAGTCCGTTCCCTCCCCGCCAATGAACGTCACATAATCCAGGGTGGGCGCGGTGTTTACGCCGCTGATGCGGGCAACAAAAACATCCGGCGGAGTGCCGGCGTGCCCGGTATCAGGCGTGCCCGGCCACCCCGCGCTGGTATTGGTGGTCGCGCCCGCGATGTAGACATTTCCGGCAAAATCAAGCGCAATGCCCGGGCAGTGGGGCACGAAGGTGGTGCCGGCGATGGCGGCGCAGCTTTCCGTTCCCGATCCGCCCAGAAAGGTTGAAAAGGTCAGTACCGGGTCGATCACCAAGGCTCGGCTGCGGTCGTACGGGCCCAATTCAAATCCGACGCGGTCGCCCCGTACCACGAACTTTCCATCCACCGGGTTGGTCCCCAACGCTGATGTCTGGTAGATCCGCGGCGCTTGAAAGTGCAGTTCGCTCGCTCCTGCTGCGATCACCAGATCGCCATTCGCTGCTACCTCGAGATGCTTCGCACCTTGAAATTCCAGCGCGATCTGGTTGGGGTCGGCTCCGGGATTGACCTCGAAGTCATACTCCAGCCGTCCCTGCCTGCCATAGAAATCAAGGTCGACACCACGATAAAGATCGCGATATGCCACCCGTCGAAACTGCGGGATGTTGGTTCGCCATTGGGAAGGATCGTTTCCGAGGAAGTAGTTGCTATGGCCGGGCAGGCGTTGGTCGCCGTAGGGCTCCGAACCGGGATTCGCGCCGACGAACTGCATCTTAACCACCGCCGGTTCGCCCTTGGCCGATCGGGCGCTGCCGTCGTGAACGGTCAGGACCGCTTCGTCTCGAGTGAGAAAGAGCCCGTAACCGCTGCCGCGGGCCTCAAATTTCACCTGCGACACCGCCTGGCCCTGATTCGGCTCAAAAATCAACGGCAGACGACCGAGCACATCGGCGCTGGGCATGGATTTCGCCGGTCGACTTGCGGGGGCCTGGGTGAGATCGTGTCGCAGCAGGAAGAAACCGCCGGAAGCTAGGCATAGAAAGACTATCGCGGCCCGCCCACGTGCCAGAACCGCTCCTACCCCACCACGATTAACCATCAAAAAACTCCTCCACCGTCGATTTCCTGGGATTGAAGAGAAAAGCGACCGAAACACCCGGAAGGCGGGCATGTGCCGGAGCCCATGCTGGGGCCGCGCATCCCCCGCCAAAATGACTTTAAAGCAAACAATTACTTAAACATCTGACGAATTAGGCTGTCAAGTTTGGCACCCTCGGAAATCCGTACCGACAGCACAACATTGCTGTACAGTCTGATGCAGGCAAATTCATTGAGAGATGCCGATCAAAAGTGCCTAGTTGTTAGTTTGCCTGTAAGGATCAGGCTAGCGGGCACCGCCAGTCTACAGAAATCGTTGCAAGCAATCAGCCACACGCCCCCCGTCAGGAGTTAACCGATGCTATTCCCTGCCGCCTTTGCGCTTGCATTCGGGACACCCTTCCGCGAGGCTTGACCAGGACCCCTTCTCGTCGGCGCTTGCAATCCGGAAGATCCCGATGCTCTTCGGGCAAGGATCGGTTCTCAACAATCCGCAGGATCGGCGCGCCATGCGCCGCTTCGCCGTACAGATCCCCGCCTCGGTGCGGGTTTCGGGCATTCCGTTCGAGTTCGCCACGCAAACCGAGAACATCAGCGCCCAAGGGCTGTTTTTCTATTTGGACCGGTGGATGAGCAACGGTACGCGAGTCGAGGTTATGATGGCTTTTCCGCCGCAAGTGACCCTCGCCGAGCCGCAGTATGTGCGCCTGCAGGCCCGGGTGGTACGGGTAGAGCCGTTGACGTTTGAGCGGGTGGGCGTGGCCGCGGTGATTGAAGGCCTTGAGTTCCTGAGCACTCAGCCATCGGCACTGCGCCTGGGGCCCAAGGATCGAGGCTCACCTCCACCTCAGTTTGAAACGGAATGAATGCTCACTTCTTCAGCTTCTCCATCTCCCGACGGAGGCGCGAGCTTTTCCTTGCCAGAATGAAGAAATAGGTTCCATGAATCGCCCAGGTGGCAATGTAGGCGGCTATCAGGAAATGATGATGGGGGTCGGGAGTCATTGGGAACCCTCGCGCAGGGATTCTAGAGCCTCGGCCTCGTGGACCTTGCGTTGGGCGAACTCCAGGCGATAGCGGGTCCAGGTGACAAGCCACGCGAGCGAGAGAAAGGCGGCCCAGTTGATCAGCACCGTGATCCACATCCGCGGATCGAGATATCCGCCCTGAGCAATGACGGGCGATGGGTGCTGGGTACGGAAGAACCAGATGGAGAAGAACACGAACGGCACATCCAGCGCGCCGAAGATGGCCCAAACGGCGGCGATCACCGGGGTCTTGCTGCTGGTCGAAAATCGGCGCAGCACCAGATAGCTGACGTAGATGAGCCACAGCGCCAGCGTGGAATTCAGACGGATATCGGCGGGATCCCACCAGATGCCCCACACCGGGCGGGCCCAGATGGGTCCCGTGACCAGGACAACCGCGCAGAACACCACGCCCAGTTCGGCCGTGGCCAAGGCCAGGATGTCGGCTTTTTCGTTGCGCTTGACCAGGAAGACGATCGAGCTGACGAAGTTAATGGCGAAGAGAACAAGCGCCGTCCACGCGGATGAGACGTGGTAATAAAAAATTCGCTGGACATAGCCCATGGTCTGCTCGGTGGGTGTGCCCAGAGGCCAGCTCAAGGGCGCCAGGGCTTTGTAAAAGCCGAACGCCAAAAGCAGTCCGGTGACAATGGCAAGAATCGTAAATCCGCGCTTCATTCCGCTTCGAGCACCGTGTCAAACAGCAACAAACAGGCGGTGGTGAACACGACATCATACGCCACCAGCAGAGCGATCCAAAAGCGGGCGGATTCTTCCCCGGTGAGAATGGCTGTGGTGGCATTGACCATGCCCAGGAGAGCGGGAATGGAGAGCGGAAATAGAAGCAGGGGCAGCATGATTTCCCGGCTGCGCGTGCGCAAAGAGATGGCGGCGAAGAAAGTCCCATTCACCACCAGGGCCCAGGTGCCCAGTCCGGCGATGGGCAAGAGCTCCCAGCCCGGTCCCAGCGCGCGCAGTTTGTAGAAGGCGATAAACAGCGGTGTCATCAGACCTTCGAGCACGCTAACAAAAATGAAGTTACCGATGGCCTTGGCCAGAAACAGAGGGTTGGCCGGGGCGGGTGATACGCGATAGGCATCGAGCACCTGGTTCCGCAGTTCCCGCGCCCAGGTCTGATTCAGCGCGACAACGGCCGCAAATAGAAACGCCACCCATATCAGCCCTCCGGCAATGCGCCGCGATTCTTCTGCGGTTGGATCGAAGGCAAAGCTGAAGATCACCACCACCAACAAAGCAAAGAACAGCATGGCGTTGATGGCGTCCTTGGACCGCCATTCCAGCCGGATATCTTTCCCCAGGGTGGCACGGGTAATCGCGAGGAAGCTCATGGCCTTCCCGCCCGCAGCGTGGGGGTTCGATTCACGATCCGCCCCATTTCCATCCAGATGAATTCATCCGCACTCGACTCCAAAAGCGCGGGCTGATGGGTCACCACGAACAGCGTCCTGCCCTGATCGCGGAGCTGGGCCAGCAGTCCGGCCATTTCTGACGCGGAGCGCATATCCACGTTCGAAAATGGCTCATCGAGGAGTAACAGACTAGGATCATTCAGCAGCGCCCGTGCGAGCGACATCCTTTGCCGCATGCCCTGCGAGTATTGACCGACCGGGCGCTCCAAGTCAGGATCCAGATCGACGGCCGAAATCACTTCGCGACACCGGATGGAATCGATTCCATATAGCCCGGCAAAGTACCGCAGGTTTTCCATCCCGTTTAGATCGTCGTAGAGCAACGACGCGTGGGCCATGTACCCGATTTGGGCCTGGGCAACCTTCAACTCCGATGTGCCCAGTACTGAGATATTGCCTCGCGTGGGCTCGGACAGGCCGGCAATGATGCGCAGCAGGGTCGTCTTCCCGGCGCCATTGTCGCCGAGTACGACGTAGAGCTTGCCCTTCTCAAACTCTCCATTCAATTCCCGCAGGGCGGCAAAGCGACCATACTGCTTAATCAGTCCACTGGCGACCACTGCGGATTGGGACGGAGTATCAGACATCAAGGAGCATTCTTTTATAGCATTGCTCTTGGCGGAATTGGTTTTCTGTTTAGGATAGGCACATGCCCGCGAATACCTCGGTCCAGGAGTGGAACGCCAGTCGCTATCAACAGAATGCCCGGTTTGTTTCCGACCTGGGCCAGCCCATTTTCGATCTGCTGAATCCACAACCGGGCGAGCGCATTCTCGACCTTGGCTGCGGCGACGGAGCTCTTACGGAGAAACTGGCGGCGGCAGGAGCTCGCGTCGTGGGCGTAGACGCGTCGCCGGACATGGTTTCCGCCGCAACCGGGCGCGGACTGGACGCCCGCCTGATGGACGCCTATAGCCTCGAATTTCACGGCGAGTTTGACGCCGCCTTCTCCAACGCCGCCATGCACTGGATGAAGCGCGACCCCGACGCCGTTCTTCACGGGATCTCGCGCGCGCTGAAACCAGGTGGGCGGTTCGCATCGGAAATGGGTGGCCACGGCTGCGTGGCCGCCATTGTGGTGGCCCTGTGCGCAACCCTCAAGGAATATGGCGTCGACGACTCTGCGTCCGTGATCCCCTGGTATTTCCCGACTCCCGACGAATACCGAGGGCGGCTTGAACGCGCCGGTTTCTGCGTCCAGTCGATTGCCCTGATCCCGCGCCCTACTCCGCTACCCACCGGAATTCGCGGCTGGCTGGAGACATTCGCGATTCCGTTCACCAAGACGGTTTCTCTCGAAAAGCGGTCTGCATTTCTCGATGAAGTGACCGAAAGACTCCGTCCCGTACTGTGCGACTCCGAAGGAAACTGGACGGCAGACTACATGCGGCTGCGATTCTTGGCGAGACGCGAAACTTGAGGGCGTGGTTCGAGGCGCCCGCTACTGGGGTAAGTAGTTTCCGGCTACATCGACCCGCAGAGTTACAGAACCGATGCTGCGGCCGTCGCTGGCCGCCTCCCAGGTTAGCGCCTTCCAGGTGTCTTTGTCGCCCGGAAGGGACGTGATTCTCAACTGCACGGGGTAGGAGTCATGCGGCGCGATGGTAAAGCTGTCGGCGTCGGGCTGCTCTACCCACCCTGCTGGCAAGGTCGCGCGCAGGCGAACCTCCTGGCTTCGATCCGTGTGGTTGCGGATGACGAGCGGCACCCAGAGCGATTCGCCGGGAACGACCTGCGCTTGGGGCGGATAGAGATCGGCCAGATGTTCGATGTTGTGGGCCCGCCAGAATGCGTGGTAAAAGGCCCATGGGCCACCGAGTTCTAGCGCGAGACCAGGAGGCGGAGGTTCATAGCCGCGGGCGCGGACGTAGCCGATGGGCAGGGGCGTAATGCCCTCGAAGATGTCGCCGGTTACACTTCCGCCGACTAGCGATTTCCCGAAGATAAGCCGCACCGGCTTCTCCGTGAATTCTTTCAGCTGAGCATCGCTAAAATCGTTCTGAGTTTTGTAAAACCCCCACGCCTCAGCGGCGACCTCGGAGTAGGGCGCCTTGCGATGGGGAGAAAGGTCGTGAGTTGTATATTCCGGGCCCTGGCCTTGGGCAAACTCCAAGTTGGTGGCGTCCGAAAAATAGTAGATTTTCTTCGGCTGCCAGGGACGAAGCCCCTCGCCGTAGTTGTTGATGTTGAATCGATCGCGCGGAGCTTCCACCTGCGCAGGAAAAGCCAGGGGATTCGCAGCCAAATCAAAAGCATCGGTGGCGAGAACGCCGGCAGCCTGATGGTCCTCGTGATTTTCGCCCACGTCGTAATTGGGCAGCCAGGTGAGGATCACCTCCGGGCGGGTGAGGCGCACCAGACGGACGATTTCCTCCTGGGTCTTGCCATGTCCCCAGCGCTCGAGAGAATGGAGCACATCGGCTCCGGGCGTGTCAGACCCATCGAGAAACCAGGCATCGACGATGCCATAGGAGGCGAGCGAGTGTCGCGCTTCCATTTCGCGAATATCAGCCAAAGCCTTTGACTGCTCTGGCCCGGCCGCA
>Ga0126373_10004094_pt1 | contig 11082 bp, 10 predicted proteins | sample PanSoiMetPlot_11_FD_92545 | JGI IMG/M metagenome (GOLD analysis project Ga0126373, IMG submission 92545) | Tropical forest soil microbial communities from Panama - MetaG Plot_11 | ecosystem: Environmental > Terrestrial > Soil > Tropical forest > Bulk soil | place: Panama | collected 2016-02-17
TAATGCGCCTAATATCCCAGCAGGAATGGCAGTCGAAACTCCGCCATAGCTATGCCTCACGGCAGGGCGAGCAGCGCTTTGTGTTGTCGCTCGACAAGGCAACCGGCGCCACCGTGTTGGAGCCCGTCATCGTGCGAGCCGATGGCCGCACCCTTACGGACGCGTCAACGCGATCCGCAATGCGCTCAGGGCGCAGAGCCGCCCGCGATGACCACGATGCACGAAAACGCCTGCAGGAAGCCGCCGCTGTCGCGGCGAGAAACCTGGTGTTGCACTCAGTGCGCATCGGCATTTTGCGCGGTCGCCCGAAAACTAACTTTTACCTGTTGCTGCGCCCAGGAGAGCGCAAACTCGGCGACTTGCTGCCACCCGTCTTGCGCAATGATCAGATGCGAATGACCTGGAAATTCCCCGAAGCTTGTGATCGCCTTTGAGCGCTCATACGCGTAATAATTGGCTTTGACAATAGAAGGAGGGGTGATGTGATCGTCAGTTCCGGCGATCAATAACAACGGCGCGCGCTCGCCATTCGCATAGTTTACGATTGTTGCGGACCACCGGTTCAAGTTGGCGAATGCAGCCTCAAATATCGGACGCCCCGGGGCGGGTATCGCGTACCTCGTCAATGCCGCCCGCGCTTCGTCCTCAGTCATCGTATTGGCAAACGTGTAGTGAAACTGACGATAGTTCAGCGACACGGTCTGCCAGTAGCTCAGCGGGTTTAAAACGACCGGCAGCAAGGCTCTGACCTGCGACAGCGGCGGCAGCTGCCAGATGCCCTTGGGTGGCGCAGAGCCGATTGCGATGCCGGCTGCTCCGAGACCACGATCAAGCAATATCTGCACAACCAAACCGCCGAGAGAATGCCCGATCAGAATGGGCGCCTCGTCGAGTTGGTGGATGGTTTTCTCGTAATGGGCGACGATTTCGGCCAAGCCAAGACCGGCGAGCTCCGACGGATCCCGACGTATATCCTCGACTTCACCACGCAGCCGTGGCCAAGGCGGTGCAAAGACCTTGTACCCGCGTTCCTCGTAATACCGGCGAAAGGCCTCCCAACTACGTGGGGTCATCCATAGGCCGTGGATGAGGACAATGGTCTGTGGCTCCGCCCGCAGCAGCCTTTCGGACGAACCTGGACTTTGGTGTTGGTCGGCCCATCGCGGATCGGCGAACGCAAGATCCCGGTCTGGCCTCGGCATGAGCGCGTCGTTCACAGTGGGCCTGCGCTGCGTCGCGCCGGATCACCTGCCGGATGCGGCATAAGCTCATCTGCGAACCTGGCTGCGCAAAAGGTTGACCTGTTCGAGATGACACGCCGATCGCGTTTGCTTGAGCTCTGGTGCATCAAGCAATCGCCCAAACGGTTTGGGCTCGCTGACATTCGAAATGCATTATCATGGTTCGTATTCCCGACAGGATTATTGTGGATCAGCTAACCCCCTCCCAAAGTCGTAACGACCCAAGTATCGGCAGTCCCAATGTCGGGTTCCCATTGTTCGGCCTTGGCGGGGTGTGTGATTCGTGGTGCCATGGGAGATCGGGTTTATGATTCGGGCAAGCAATTAAAATACGACGTCCCGCCCGGCATCTGACGCCCGGCACCCATCGTTGCGATTTATGTTGGCGCATTAATAGGGCGTACGGCCCAAGCGCCTCAGTCCGCGCGACCGGTTCAAATGCACTCTTTCAACAAGGTCCGGCGTAGTGCTCTGGTAAAATTGCGTAAGATCGGCTTTCATCGCCGTGCGAGAGTCATTATCGAGATAGATCATGTGGCCTGAAGGATAATTACGCACTGTCAGGTTACCCGTTGCGTGCGTGTCGACCAGCGGCATGCTTTTGAAGTTTAAGATCGTCTGGAAGAACGGTGTCACCGCGTCATAGTAACCGTTTGCCGAAAATACTTTGAGGTACGGGTTGAGCGCCATTGCCGCCGCCAAATCTCCGGCAGTATAAAGCGTGTTCTCCCCGCCCTTTTGCGCGCCCGTCGGATCGATATGAGCAAAGTTCCAGTTCTGGAATGCTTGATCGTTCAAATCCACAAAGGGTGAGGTCCAAGTATACTTGAGCTCGTCGTTCAAATATACGTTCCACATGGCCGTGTAGACGCCGCCGACGGCCGTCATGGTCGGATCGTTGCTGCCGGAATTCGGGTCGACCGAGCCGGCGATTCCGGTGTCAACAGCGGTCACTCGTCCATCATAAATACCCAATGCGACGCCATCGCTTAGAAGGAGGCTTGTGAGGAATACCGTGGCGCCGCCTGTTGCCGGATCGAGCCGCCAATAGATAAGCACTTCAGGCGGTATGCCGACGATCTCACTCAGGGTCTTTAATACCTCACGGTCAATTTCGGGATAGGCCGCCTGTGCCTGAGCGAATGGACCCACGGCGAAGGTTTCCACCGCAGTCATGAAGGCGGCCAGATCGGCCGGCGGAGGCGAAACCGTTACTTTCTTATGAAACCACGCATCCGCCGCAAGGGTGGGCAGCAGGCCGATCGTATTACTCACTTGGGAATAATCGAGTATCGAGGATTGCAAGACGATCCCATTCAAATCCACACCATCCTCGTGCAACAGCCATGTGAGCACGCAGGTGCGTGGCGTACCGTAAGACTCGCCGAACAAGAACTTTGGCGAGTTCCAGCGGTTGAATGCGGTCAAGTACCGTTTGATGAATTGTTTGATCGAACGCGCGTCTTCATCGACGCCCCAAAAATCGGCGTTTTTGCCCGGCGCAATTGCTGTCGAGTAACCGGTGCCAACGGGATTGATGAAGACCAGATCGGAAGCGTCGAGTAGACTATCCGGGTTATCCTCCAGTGAATAGGGAGCGGGCGGCGTGAAATGGGGCATGTCCGTTTTGATGCGCCGCGGGCCAAATGATCCGAGCAAGAGGAAAACCGCCGACGACCCCGGGCCGCCGTTATAGAAGGAGGTAACGGGGCGGGTAGCCGAAGCGGCCCCGTTCGCGGTAAACGACACGTAAAATATTCTTGCGACGGGTTGCGCGCTCAACTCGTCGGTGGTCACGAGATGGCCCGCTCTTGCGGTGTACGAGATCTTCTTCCCTTCAATAGTAATAGTGTGCTGCGTAATCGCTGCACGCTCCGTCGTGTCGGTTATTGAGTCGTCCTTGCCGGATCCATACGGGCTCGTGTCAAATAGCGGCTGATTTGATGGATCTTGCTGCGCGTGTGCAACTGCGCTCATTGGGGATCTCCGTCGCGTTCAAGCACCGCTTATCGGGCGATCAACAAGGTTAAAGCCATGGCAGGCCGAAGGGTCGAAACCGCCTGCCCACGCAATTTCGGCCAAGGAAAAGGGCATCCTGCGGGCGAAGCAGCGTTTAGCAGGTTTCGGGATCGTTGTCAATATAATAACGTCTAAATCGCAATTATCTGTTTCGAGACGCCTCAGGGGCGAACGCACAAATTGCTAATGCAAACGAACCGCCTCTATTTCTTCCAATGCCATCAACGACAGGACCGCGAGAAGTACGACACAAGCAGATGTCAGGAAGCGAAGCCCGCCAACTGATGCGATTACCGATAGTCGTGCTCGGGCATCTGCTCCGTCGCAAGCGCCCAATCCATGCAGTGATGTTGGACTACCCGTACAGCAGAATGCTTTTGACGGTTGATTGACGGAGGATGGCCCACCCTCCCGCGCGTTCAGCAAATTCTGCACAGGTTGATCTTTTGGGGGGCGCGATGCGTCGTTGGACCTGCTTGGGATCTTTTGTTGTCGTCGCGACACTCGCGCTTATTAGGCCAGCCGTCGCCGATGATGAGGATAATTGGCCTATGTACGGCAAGAACCTCCAGCATACTTTCGCCAATATGGGCTCCCGAGTGACCCCGAACAACGTCGGGACGCTGCAGGCCGCTGGACTTATGCGACGCGGGATGCGGTAAGCGCGTCGCCCGCAATCGTGGACGGAATGCTTTATGACGGATCATGGGATGGATTCTTCTTTGCGCTGGATGCACAGACAGGTGCACTCAAGTGGCGGATCCAGCTCGATTGCCAAGCGTCCATCGTGCCCGTGCCCGAAGTCTGCGGCAGGCCACCGCCACCCTGGGTTTCGGGCTTTCCCGATCCGGCACGGTTCCAGACGGCGGGCGGGATCGTCACCGCTTCGCGCGCGGTTGTCGGGGACAGTGTCTATTTTAGCGGCGGCAAGACGCTCTATCGGGTCCGAGCGGCGGAAATGGGAGATAATTTGGAAGCATGTCTTTTGCGGAAATCCCGAGGCTCCGGATTGCGAAACCGACGCGGCTGACCCTGCGCAGATCCTGACCTCGCCAGCAGTTTTCGAAGACCTCGTGCTCGTCGGTATTGATCTCGGAGGCAATGCCTACGGATCGCCGTATCGCGGTGCGTTCGTTGCCGTCGATTCGTCGACCGGCCAGCAAGTCTGGCGGTTCGAGACGGATCCGCTGCTGGACCTCTCCGGGAAGGTACTTGGCGGACAGAATCGTGGTTGCGGGGGAGTGTGGCCCTCGCCGGCAGTGGATGCGGACAAGCGCATCGTCGTATTCGGGACGGCAGACTGCGACGAGCAGCCAGTACCGCCGTATCATAGCTCCGTTCTTGCTCTGGACGTGCACAGCGGGAAATTGCGCTGGGTATTCCGACCGGTACCCAGTGATCCGCACAAGTGCGACTTCGATGTCGGTGCGGCACCGAACGTCATCAAGCTCGGGGCTTTCTCCTATATTGGTGTCGGCGATAAGAACGGTACCTACTATCTTCTTTTTGCGGCAGACGGGCACTTGGTGTGGAGCACGCGAGTGGTATTCGGTGGAGGTGACGGCGGGTTCTTTGGCGGCGCGGCGTTTGATGGGCGGCGGTTATTTAGCGCGACTGCATTTGGCGACGGCAATCCGCAAACACAGACCGGCTTGTGCGATCCCGGATTCCACGATCCGAGAAATCCTCACCTCGTCGATACCTACATTCAGGATCCGAGCATCCACGCGCTCGATGTGCTGACGGGCGCGGTATTGTGGGAAGCTAGCAACAACCAGAGCTTTGGCGCCACGACGCTGGCGAATGCGGTCGTGTTCTCCGGCTTCACCGGACTGAGCCAAAACAACTTGCCGGCTGTAAAGGCCTACAATGCACGTACAAATGCATTCGGAAGTCAGCTTCTCGCGGTGTTCCCAACCCAGGTGAATGGCGTTCCAGGATGGCAAACTCGGCGGTTATTCCGGTCGGCAGGTCGGTGTTCTTCGCCTCCGGCAACTTCTTCGATGGCGGCGGCAGCGGAGTACATGCACTGCAGCTTCCGGAGTAATCGGGCCCTTCCGCGCCGGCAGCGCTTGTTTCCAATTGTGGGCCGCATCTAAATTATAGGCGCCATCGCAATGGCAAATCGCAAGGAATCTCGCCTGATCTCCGGTCGAGCACTTCACCAACACGCTGCACGCTGCCATCGGCATTTGAGCGCGCTCCGGTGTCGGCCTCGACATAGGCGCGGCTGACCGACACTTGCGGGGTTGGTCTGAGTGTTTCCTCGCGTTGCCATCGGCATTACCACGTGCCGGGCCCGTTCTGGACGAGCTGGCGCGGTCAGGCCAATCCTCGAACGCGGAGAGCCAAATCGCAACGATCCGGGATCATTGCGGCGCTCGACCTGTTGTGGGCAACGTCTCTGGCGCATTTTTTTTGATCGTCGTACGGCAGTGCGTGTGACGACGCACTGAATAATGCATAACTTCTAAATTTGTAGTTTCCGGCGAACGCGAATTAAACTTTACGAGACGTCCCTAAGATATGGCTATTACTGTGAGTTGACGACGAGAACAAGCGCGAGCGCCAATCTGCCGGTTCCGCATCACGCGTCAGGGCGACTGGCAAGTCGCGCTCTATCTCGTCAATACGTTGCGCGATGATCTGATAATGAACGGCGGCATCGAGTGAATTATTTCTCCCCAGCGGTGCCCGTCCGATCATCGATCACGACGCCAAAACGCCTATCGGACAACGGCACAACATTTTTCCCTCGCGCGCGCGCGTGCGCGCATGATGGAAAAATTCGTGTGCCGGCCGGAATGGCGAGCGTCACTGGGTTGGTGGAGCGCTGGTGATGGCATCATGAGGTGTCGATGCCGACCGCTGTTGTCCGGGGCGCGGGGCGGTGTTTTGGCTGGCAGCTGGCCGCGAAGGTCTCGATGATGATCATGCGGCCGCCGCAGCAGCGGCAGGGCCGCGGCAGCACGCGGGGTTCGTCGTTGGCTGCGGTCCTGGACGTCTCGGCCGGTTTGGGGTGAGACGGCACGCCGAGCAACTCGCGCGCCCGTGCGATGTTGGGGGCGCGATTGCCGTTGGCGAACAATCCGTAGTGGCGGATGCGGTGCAAGCCCTTGGGCAGCGCGTGCATCAGAAAGCGCCGAATGAACTCGTGAGTTGCCAGCGTCATGGTCTTATCGCGGCCAGGCCCCTCGATCCGATAATCCTTCCACGCGAAGGTGACGCCAGTCTGGTCGGCGGAGATCAGCCGGCGATTGGAGATGGCGACGCGGTGGGTGTAGCGCGACAGATAGGCGAGCACGGCCTGCGGTCCGGCGAACGGCTGCTTGGCGTAGACCACCCATTCGGTGTTGCGCAGCGGCGTGAGGAAGGCCGCGAATGCTCTCGGCTCGGCGAGCATGGCGTGGTCGCCGAAGAACGCGAGGCGTCCAGCCTGGTGGGCGGCGGCGAGCTTGCCCAAGAACAATCGCCGAAACAGGCGCGAGAGAACCCGCACCGGCAGAAAGAACCTCGGACGGCACGACACCCAGCGCATGCCATCGAGCGAGATGCCGCCGCCCGGCACGATCATGTGCGCGTGCGGATGATGCGTCATCGCCGAGCCCCAACTGTGGAGCACAGCGGTAATGCCAATCTTGGCGCCAAGCCGCTTGGGATCGGCGGCGATCATCAGCGTCGCCTCAGCCGCCGCCGTGAGCAGCAGACCGTAGATCGCGGCTTTGTTGTGGTAGGCGATATCGGCGATTGGACCGGGCAGCGTGAACACGAGATGGAAATAGCCGACGGGCAGCAACTCGGCCTCGCGCTCGGCGAGCCATTCCTTGGCGGCGGCGGCCTGACACTTCGGGCAATGCCGGTTGCGGCAGCTGTTGTAGGCAATGACAGTATCGGCGCAGTTCTCGCAGCGCGCGACATGGCCGCCAAGCGCTACCGTGCGGCAGCGCTCGATGGCTGACATCACCTTCATCTGGTCGAGGCTGACGTGCCCGGCATTGGCGCTGCGCCATGCCGCCCCGTGGTCGCGGAAGATATCCGCGACCTCCAACGCGGGACGGGGCACTGCGGCCGGCGGCTACACTGGCGGCGGATCTTTCCGGCTCTTCCTGGGCTTCTTGCGAGGTTGTGAGAGCCGGTCGAGTGGGCTCTCGATGCTGGCGATCATGCCGGTGGCAACGCGCGTGTAGCGCGCCGTCGTATCCAATTTGTTGTGGCCCAGCAGCGCCTGGATAATTCTGATGTCGGTGCCGCGCTCGAGGAGGTGGGTGGCGAAGCTGTGGCGCAACGCGTGCAGCGTCACCGCCTTCTTGATCCCGGCCGCGTCGGCCGCCTGGTGAAACAGACGGCTCAACTGGCGGGTGGTCATCGGCTTGCCCAGTCTGTTGCCGGGAAACAGCCAGCGTTCCGCCACCGGCGTCGTGACATCGTAACGCGACGGGCGCGCCTTCCACCATTGGCGCAACAGATCGAGCGTCTCCGGCGACAGCATGACATTGCGGTCCTTGCGACCCTTGGACTGCTCGATCCGGATGATTTTCTGCGCGCTGTCGATGTCCTTGACCTTCAGCCTGACCACCTCGCTGGCGCGCAGGCCGCAGCCATAGCCGAGACTGAGCAAGGTGCGGACCTTGAGGTTGCTGGCGACGATCAGCAGACGCCGCGTCTCGTCCGGGCTCATCACCAGCGGTATCTTCTGCGGCTCGCGAATGTGATAGATCTCGCCCGCCAGATCCAGTCGCCGCAGCGTCACCCGGAACAAGAACCGCAGCCCGGTCATGATGCGGTTGCGGTTGCAGATGCTCACACCGGTCTCGGCCAAGTGCAACTGGAACCGGCGGATATCTTCGGTCGTCGCCGTGTCGGGAGAGCGATTAAGAAACGCGGCAAACCGCTCGCAGCTGTGAATGTGACCCCTCTGCGTCCCCGCCGAGAGCTTCCGTGCGTTCATGTCTTCGATCATGCGATGACGCAGCGGGGTGACGGCATCCGTACTCATGGAACACTCCTGCCTTGGATGAGGTTGACAGCACCTCGATCCTCAAGACAGGACGCCCCTCCCGCTATCGACGATCTCTATCCCGGTCGCCGCGTCCGTAGTCTCACCTCAGCGGCCTATCGCGCAGCGATTTAGTGCATTGGCACTGAACTGCCGATCCGCGATGTAAGAGTATCGGTCTCGATCAGGGGGCAAAGCGGACCCTCAGCAGACGGTGGCTAACAAGCTCTCTTAATGAGTACGCGCACTAGCCAGAAGCGACTGTCGACGAGTTCAAGCCTTCGCAGCTCTTCCCCGCCGACCGGCATAGCAGCACGAGCCGCAACCAGTCTCGGCAAGATGGCGCCATCCAGTGGGGGTCGCTTGTCAGTATGGGCAATCCAGCGATGGCGCTGCCATTGCCGGCGACAGATCAGATGCATTATGAACTTGCGATTCCCGAAGCGGATTTCCTACGGCATGCGCTCGAGTTCGAGCTCCACCTAATCGTATCGTCAAATTGCGTGTTAGTTGCGGTCCGACGCATGCCGGTATTAAGATCTACCAATATCTCGGTCAGGCTGTTATTCACCGAATAAACTACCTTGCGTTGGATAGACACGAGCGTGTCGTGCTCGTGTGGTGATAAAATGGTTGACCGTGGCCACGACTTATGGTACTTTTCGCTACAGCGAGCGGAGGTGGAATTCAAGCTCGCACTTTATTTGCTGCAATTCCAAAAACACCTGCAAGATCGAAGCTCGAGCTTACTGAGGGTGGGCTCTTATCGTACCCGAGCAGGGCGGTGCGTTCGCGATGGAGCAGGCGGCTCAGCTTCGCCCTCTATACCCCGTTCTGAGTTCCAATGCATCACTGTTCGGTAAAGGTGGTATCGCTCTCTCGCTACCAACCGCGCACCGGCGCTGTGCCTCGCGTGAAAACGGTGAGCAGGAGATGGTCCACCGCCGCGCCGGGCCGCGGCAGAGCGAACGCCTGAGATCCGCTGACTCGACGAGCGCCGGCGACGCGCCGTTTCGCCTTCGAAATGCCCGTGTGTTTTCTCGCTCGCTGGGATCAGTACATAGCGGCCGTTATGCGCCGCTTCGTCGCCACGCATGCATGCCGCCCACTGAGCTGCGATTGGTTAGCACCACTGTACAAATAGGGATTTTTGTGCTACATTTCTCTTTAAGGCCCTCAGAAGTAGGGCCGGAGAACAAGCACCTCCTGGAGCGTACGCGGCGCGGATTTGAGCGGAAATCTGCGAGTGCGTAGCAGCGCTCAGCAAGTCCGGTCATTGCTGGATAAATAGGTTGGGAGTGCAGTGACCGGGCACTCGCCTGGGCCGTTTCGGGTGATAACATTGATGGCGCTGTTTGTCGACGGCAAGGCCCGCACCTCCTGAACCGGACCCGTGGGAAGTACACTTATCTGTTCGTCGACGGCATTGGCGAGCGGCGGCATCTGGGCCAGCCGCGCGAGGCGGTGGTGGCGGCCTGGGGGTCCCCCTAGCGGACGGCAAAAAGGCGCTGTTGCACCTGGCGCCGTGGACCAGGGAGGACATGGCCAGTTGCCGCGAGTTCTTCCAGCACATGCGCCGCCGCGGTTTGCCCCACCCGTTGTTGGTCGTGAGCGACGGAGCGCCTAGCAGCCTCCAGCTCTTCTGTCCAGCCCCGCACGAGCTCGCGAATACGCGTGCGAAATGGCTCACTGCGATCGGCGATTTGGGGCGTGCTGCACTCAATGGCACTTTCGGCGCTGCTCACCCGACCAGTGCGATACCCATTGTGATAGCCCGCGCCGGACACCGGGCCGCAGTGCATCGGGCGCTTCGCTTTCCAATGCTTCCTCGTGCAACGGGAATTTTCCGGAATGGATGCTTCAGCTGATTCAAATGAATCGAACCACAGCGGAAGCGGCAAACTCTCGCTTTACAGCTTGTCGATCGAAGACGCGCTGCTCGCGACGGCTAAGATGGATTGGGCCCGCTCACCGCGAAAGATTGTCGAACCGGCCATCGCCGGGGGTGCTCTGGTTTTGCTCATTCCACCCAACTGCCCTTCAGAAACGCCAAAGGGCCGTCCGTGGCCTTTGAGTGGAAAATAAACTAAATAAAATCAAGTGCTTGATAGCAATGGCCGATCTCGTGTAAATCGCGTTTCCGTCGGAAGAGAAAGCCGAGCAAGTGCGTCAGAAGCTGATCGACATGCAGAAGGAGTACCTGATCGAGCTGGGCGATGCGGTTATCGCGGTGAAGCAGGAAAGTGGCCATGTCAAGCTCAATCAGCTCTTCAATCCCACTGCGTCCGGAGCAGCTTCCGGAACCTTCTGGGGCGCGTTGATCGGGATGATCTTCCTGATGCCGCTCGCCGGCGCGGCAATCGGTGCGGCCTCCGGCGCTCTCGGCGGCGCGCTGGCCGATGTCGGCATCAATGACCGCTTCATGAAGGACGCTGCGCAGCATTTGCAATCCGGAAACGCTGCCCTTTTCCTGCTGATCCGCAAAATGACGACCGATAAGGTCCTGGCGGCGCTGCAAGGCGAAGGCGGTACGGTGATCCGCACCTCGTTTGACAAGAGCAAGGAGGAAGCCTTACGCACGGCTCTGGCAGGTGCCGCTTCGTTCGCTCCGGAGCCGGCAAGTTAAGGCGTGGAAGAATCGGCGCCGTCGTCAGGCCGAGCCGGCGCCCACACAACCGCTCACAGATTGCGCTGGCGAGCACGCGCTCCTGCACCTGCAGCAAATCTGCAGCAACGATCCCCTTTAGGCTGCGGCCCTCGCTCCTGCGCCCGCAGATAAGCCCCCGCTTCAGAAGGCTATCGCGCGGCGATGCAGATCCGGGCGAA
>Ga0126373_10004096_pt1 | contig 11080 bp, 2 predicted proteins | sample PanSoiMetPlot_11_FD_92545 | JGI IMG/M metagenome (GOLD analysis project Ga0126373, IMG submission 92545) | Tropical forest soil microbial communities from Panama - MetaG Plot_11 | ecosystem: Environmental > Terrestrial > Soil > Tropical forest > Bulk soil | place: Panama | collected 2016-02-17
GATCGTCGAGCTCGTACCCGAGGCGATCGGATAGGACGAGCGCCGCGATGGGAACCGGAGCAAGAGCCGCCTTGTAGCGGGCCACGGCCAGGTCAAGTTGCATTAACGATTCGCGAATCTGTACAGCATCAAGACAGTTCTGCAAACCATCATCGGTTTTATGCATCGCCGTGAAGGTGTTTCCTATTCCTCTATAGGAGTCCGCTAACCGATGCCGTACTTCGGGCTGGTCCGGGTTGGCACTCAGCGACTCGCGGCCAAGGGCGGCTGCTCGCCGATAGTTTCCTAAAGCGGCCTGTAAATCGCCTTGGCCAAGCAACGCGTCGCCAGTCAAATTATAGTTTCGCGTAAGATCGCGGCGAACAGCGCTGTTCTTGGCGTCGGCCCAATATAAGCGCTCAAGGGTTTCGCGTGATTCGCGCAGGGCACCGAGCGCCGATCGCAATTGCCCGCTTTCCAACAACAGATTCGCACGCCGGGTCATGGCCAACGCACGTTCATCGCGCATGGATTGACTGTACGGTGTAAATGGCTGGAGGAAATCATCGTTGAGTGAGGCGATCGACGGACCCATGGAGCCCAAAAGGCTCTCGGCTTCATTTTGAAGTTGCAATGCCCGCTGTAACTCTCCTCGCGCCCACAAAAGCCCAGCCATTTGGCTTTTGCTGTAGTAAAGATCAAAGGTGTTTGGCCGGTTTGGCGAGCGCTGATACTGCTCCTGAGCGAGCCGAATGGCTTGCTCAATATATTCGGTTGCTTTCGAGGGATTGCCCAAATTGGCGTAGTACGGGCTGCCGTACTGCTCGGCAAGCAATTCATACGCGATCCAAGGAATCCTCTCGGGCGCGGAAGGACCATGCTCAAAGCGGGCATCGAGTACCACGGGTTCGGCGGCCAGAACAGACAGAGATTTCTGATAGCGCTCAACGGCTCGAGTTACATCCCTGCCAAGCAGAGCAATTCCGGAATTTATGTAGGATCTTGCCAACAAGTAACGGATGTTTTGATTTTCCGGATGAGACGCAAGTTCCTTCTCGAGCAAGTGGATGGCGTGATTGTATTCGTCCAAAGCGCGGGTCCCATCGCCGGTGTTTCCGAATGCGGGATGGCCGTGGGCTTCCGCCAGGTTCATATAGCCGAGGGCGACATCCAGCGCCGTTTGCGAATCGTTGTTCATCTCGGCGGCGACATCTTTTAGATATTCGAGCGCTTTTCGATCCTCGAGTTCTCGCGCCGCCGTGGGTGCGTTATCGAGGGCAACGGGAAGCTCGACAAGGACAGACTCCGTGAGCCGTCGGGAATCGCGCAGCCTTTTTTCCGCAATCGCGCGCTGCGCATTGGCGATGCGCCCTTCGTACAGAACCGCAGACACACCCGAAATCAAAATCACACCTACGATCGTCGCAGCAATGACAGAGGTCTTGTGTCTGTTAACGAATTTGAATGCCCGATATTTCAGGCTGTCTGTACTCGCGAGAACTGGAAGATGTTCGAGATGCCGCTTGATGTCCTGGGCAAACTGTTCAACCGACGAGTAGCGACGTTGGGGCTCTTTCCGCAAAGCCGCGAATGTTATGTTGTCGAGATCACCGACGAACATTTTGCTCAGTTTCTCCGGAGTACTTTGCCGGCGGGCCGCCATTTCGGTCGGAGCTAACGATCCTGAGTTGGGCCTATCGTTCTCAAACCGACGGACAGCGTGGCTCGGCTTTTCTGGTTCACCTTCACAGATTGCGCGAATGAATTCTTCCGGAGAGTGGCTGCTCAGACGGTATGGCGGACGACCTGTCAACAATTCGTAGAGGACGACTCCGAGAGAATAAAGGTCAGTTGCGGTAGTGATTGTGGTGCCCGTAATTTGTTCGGGACTCGCGTATGCGGGAGTGAGTGCTCGCTGAATAGTGAGCGTAGGCTGCTGCTGAGTCCCATCGACGGTGGGATCCACAATCTTGGCTAATCCGAAGTCCAAAAGTTTCGGCTCACCGCTGGTTGACACAAGGATGTTACTGGGCTTGATGTCGCGATGAATTATCAGGTGTTGATGCGCGTATTGCACAGCGGAACAGACTTGACGGAACAGGTTCAGCCGCTCCGTGATGGTAAGTCGATGGTTATCGCAATATTGGTCGATTGCCAAGCCTTCGACAAACTCCATGACCAAAAAATCCGTGCCCTCGTGATGGTCAAGCTCGTAAAACGTGCAAATGTTCGGGTGCTGCAACAAAGAGATTGCGCGTGCTTCCCGTTGAAATTGCTTGCGACGCTGCGGGCCTGGAGAAGAAAGGAAGGGGAGGACCTTAATGGCGACCGTTCGGTCCAATCGCATGTCGCGTGCACGGTAGACTTCTCCCATTCCTCCCGCACCAATGAATGCGCCGATTTCGTAAGGTCCAAGCCGAGTCGGCGGGCCGGAAGAGAGAGCCTCGCCGACAGGGGTCTCCGCAAATTCCAGGAATTCCTGCGACACCTTGGCTTCAGCAGAAAGAAACGAATTGACTTCCTTTCGAAGTGGAGGGTCGTCAGTACACTTGCTGTCGAGAAATGCGGAGCGTTCGGCGATTGGAACTTGCATTGCGCCGTGGAGCAGCTCACGGATTTGCTGCCAGCGTTCCGGCGTCATGTCTTCACGCACTCCGCATCTCGCGGTGCAGCCAAACTCGAGCGGTAGCCCAGTCACGCTTTACTGTTGCCGGGGATATTCCTAGGACCTGAGAGGTTTCTTCAATAGAAAGTCCACCGAAAAATCGCAGTTCGACGATGAGACTCTGCTGCGTGTCAAGCTGAGCGAGAGATTCCAGGGCATCGTCCAATTCGATCAGGTCCACACCCTGATATGGCAGCAATCGCGCGACATCCTCCAAAGTCACTCTGGCCCCTCCATCACGCTTCGCTGCTCTTCGTGCCCGAGCATGATCTACGAGAATTTGCCGCATCAATTGGGCCGAGATGGCAAAGAAATGAGCACGGTTTTCAAAATGAGTTGGGCTTTTGCTGTGCAGACGCAGGTAGGCTTCATGGACCAGAGCGGTAGTTTGCAAAGTGTGTCCTGGAGGTTCTTCCCTTAGGTATCGATGTGCCTGACGACGCAACTCACGATAGATGAGCGGTACCAAAGAGTGGAACGCGGCACGGTCTCCGGCTTCCCATTTGGCCAGTAATTCGCTGACCGGTTCAAGGGGCGGCTGCAAAGAATGGCTCCGTTGCCTGGAATCGCGAGGACGTGGCCGAAACGGTACCGTTGTCACGATGTAAAGTCAACAAAATCTATATAGTTGCGCAGCGCCGGTACTAGAAATCAGGGAAAGAGCCCCATATCCTCCATTCGGTGCTAACCAGCAGGACGGAACGGTAGATCGCCACACCTGTGCTGGCCGCCGATCGCGTGAGCCAAATCCACCAATAATTCCGCTTTAACTTAATAGGAACCGTTTTTTCCGCTGCATGCGGCGCAGCGGCTTGCACCAGGTCAACTGCCGCAACCCTGGAAAGCTCGATCTGCGGAAACAGGAGACACAACCGTGCGAACTCGCTCCCTCGCCTGCGCTCTTTTCACTCTTCTCCTTCTTGTGTCGGGCAGCCTAACTCAAGGTCAACAGGTGCTCTCGACAGAGGCCACAAAAGGGCGAGTGGCTGCGGAATATGGCAATTTGCCCCTCGCGTTTGAGGCCAACCAGGGACAGACTGACACTCGGGTGAAGTTTCTGTCTCGGGGCAAGGGCTACACCCTCTACTTGACCCCTCGAGAGGCAGTTCTTGCCCTGGCACCTGGCCAGCCCCCCAACTCGGTACGGGGCGGGAAGGACCCGAGAGCGAGTCTGAAAACTCCTTCAACGGACACGCGACTCGCAAGCTCTGCTGTGCTGCGCATGAGTCTGGCGGGCAGCAATCCCGCACCCGTCATCTCCGCGACAGACGAGTTCGCTGGCAAAAGCAACTACTTCATTGGGAATGATCCAAAGAAGTGGCAAATTGGCGTCCCCACTTTCGCCAAGGTTCGGTATCAGAACGTGTACCCCGGGGTGGACTTGATTTACTACGGCAATCAGGGGCAACTCGAGCATGACTTCGTGGTCGCGCCCGGCGGCGACCCGAAGAGCATAACGATGAGCTTTCAAGGCGTGGTCCGGCTCCGCATCGATACTCAGGGATGCCTGGTGCTGGATTTGCATGATGGGCAGGTCCGCCTCTTGCGGCCGAATATCTACCAGGAGGCAGATGGAGTCAGAAAGGAAATCGCCGGCGAGTACGCCATTAAGGGTGCGCACGAGGCCGGCTTTCAGCTGGGTCCTTACGATAGCCGGAAGCCGCTGGTCGTCGACCCCGTGTTAAGCTATTCCACATACTTGGGAGGGAGCGGTTCCGACACTGGCATCGGCCTTGCCGTGGATTCCTCCGGCTCCGCCTATGTGACGGGGATCACGAGCTCGGCCAACTTTCCCACAACCAATGGCTCAGTCCTGGTGGGGACGGGGAACGCTTTCGTAGCAAAGCTTAACACCGCGGGATCCTCACTGGTGTATTCCACCTACTTTGGTGGGACCGCGCCCAGTACTACTGGCGGGAGTATCGCGGTCGATTCTACCGGCTTTGCGTATGTGGCGGGTGCAACGTCCGCGGCCGACTTCCCCGTGACCCCAGGCGCCTTCCAGACGACGTTCCCCGGGTTTACGAGCGGCTTCGTGACGAAGCTGGACCCCGGCGGTGTACCAGTCTATTCAACCTTTCTGGGGCAAGTTAACACTAACGCCGCGTACCCGGCCATTGCCGTGGATTCCCACGGCAACGCCTACATAACTGGCAGTACGGATTCGGCGAGCTACCCGACAACGACCGGCGCCTTCCAGCCTCTCTTCGGCGGTGGACATCCCAGCGCGTTCGTGACGAAACTCGATCCCACGGGCTTCTCCCTTCTCTATTCCACCTACCTGGGCGGAACTGGAGGGAGCCTTGGGTTCGGCATCGCGGTAGATTCCTCGAACTACGCCTATGTCACTGGCCGTGGGGGCGCGAACTTCCCTACAACCCCCGGCACCTTCGAGATAACCTCTGGCGGGGCAGGTTTCGTGACAAAATTGGACCCCACAGGTTCTTCCCTCGTCTATTCCACTTACGTGGGCGGAGACGCGGCCTACGCCATCGCCGTGGATTCCTTAGGCTCTGCGTACGTGACAGGATACACAACTTCGGCCAGCCTCCCCACAACACCGGGCGCGTTCCAGCCACTTATCGCTGGGCCGCAGAATGGTTTTGTGACGAAGTTGAACTCCGCAGGCACAGCCCTGGACTATTCCACCTACCTAGGTGGCAGCGGAGGAAACGACGGGGGCGCCGCCATCGCGGTGGATTCCTCAGGCTCTGCCTACGTGACCGGGAACACGAATTCAACAAACTTCCCTACAACCGCCGGGGCCTTCCAGTCGACAATCGGCGGACCGCAGAACGCTTTCATGGCGCAGCTAAACGCCGGAGGTACCGCGCTGGTATATTCCACGTTCCTGGGCGGGAGCGGATATGACCGAGGTAACGCCATTGCCGTGGATCCCGCCGGCTCCGCCTATTTGACAGGGTATACGAGCTCGCCCAACTTCCCTACGACTAGCGGCGCGTTCCAGACGGCGTTCCAGACGGCTCTAGCCGGCGCGGACAACGCCTTCGTGACGAAGATAGCGGGAACTCCCCACTTCTACTTGAGCCCGATCGCCCCGGTGACCATTGCCTTAGGCCTGGCGGACGCTCCGTCGGTGACGATTAATTCATTCGGCGGATTCAATTCAGCAGTAACCCTGAGCGTGTCGACGCCTCCAGCCGGCGTATCGGCTTCACTCTCACCGGCTTCAGTGATTCCGCCGGCCGGGGGCTCGGCATCCTCGGTGTTGACTCTGAGCGTTGGACCTGCCGCACCGCTCTCCACGTTTACGCTTACGATTACGGGTGTTTCGGGATCGTTGGTCAGCACTACGAATGTCAACGTCACGATAACCGCAAGTGGCGTCTTCACCAGCGCCAACAGTACCAGCTTCACGGTGGGCTCGGCGGGATCGTTCACCGTGACCACGGCCGGCTCTTCTGCACCGGCGCTGAGCGAAACCGGGGCGCTGCCGTACGGCGTCAGCTTCCTCGACAACCGCAACGGGACGGCGACGTTGAGCGGCACGCCGGCAGCGGGAACGGGCGGCATCTACACCCTCCTCATTACGGTCAGCAACGGTGTGGACCCCCCCGTGACGCAGACCTTTACGCTGACGGTGAACCAGGCTCCGGCCATTACCAGCGCCAACAGCACCAGCTTCACGGTGGGCTCAGCGGGATCATTTACTGTAACCACGACCGGCTTTCCCGCGCCGGCACTGAGCGAAACCGGGCCGCTGCCGAGCGGCGTCAGTTTTCTCGACAACGGCAACGGGACGGCGACGCTGAGTGGCGCGCCGGCGGCGTCGACGGCCGGTATCTACACCCTCACAATTACCGCGAGCAACGCTGTGGGCTCCCCCGCGATGCAGACCTTCGTGCTGACAGTGAACCAGGCTCCGGTTATCACGAGCGCCGCCGGCACTGTTTTCACGACGGGCACAGCGGGTTCGTTTACGGTGGCGACGACGGGTTTCCCCGCGCCCAACCTGTCCGAAACCGGCGCCTTGCCCAGCGGACTAACATTTACAATCAATGGCAATGGAACCGCGACGCTCTCCAGCACGCCGACGGCGGGAACCGGTATCTACGCTCTCACGATTACGGCCAGCAACGGTGTGGGCACTCCCGCGACGCAGAGGTTCACGTTGACGGTGGGTCAGGCGCCAGTGATTACCAGCGCGAGCAGCGCCTCGTTCACTATGAGCACAGCCGGTGCGTTCACCGTGACCGCCAGTGGTTTTCCCACGCCGGCACTGAGCGAAAATGGGGTGCCGCCGGCCGGGCTTACGTTTATCGATAACAGCAACGGGACGGCGACCCTGAGCGGAACGCCCTCGGTGGGAACGGCCGGGACGTACATCCGAACCATTACGGCCACCAACGGCGTTGGCTCCAACGCGACGCAGATCTTTACGCTGCTGGTGGATCAGGCGCCGGCGATCACCAGCACCGGCAGCACTGCCTTCACGGTGGGCTCGGTGGGTGTGTTTTCGGTGACGACAACGGGTTTCCCGACGCCCAACTTGTCGGAAAGCGGGGCCTTACCCAGCGGAGTCACATTTACTGATAACGGCAATGGAACCGCGACGCTCTTCGGCACGCCTGGCGTTAGCGGCAGTTTTCCGATTACGATCACTGCTAACAATGGTGGCGGTACCACGACTCAGAGCTTTACCCTGACCGTTAGTGGAGGAACCTCCGGCGGAACGGGGAGCTGCGCTTGCACCAAGACAGGAAACTACGTAGATCCCTCTTTGGCGGTGGATCCAGATCCCAGCTTGCTTTCCCCCCATGGTAAGTACACCGTATCGGCCATCATCGACAACGCAAACCAGCGTACCACTCTGACGGTGACACGGAATTCGGACGGTGTTGTCGTCCTTCCGACGCAGACATGGCCGATTACGGCCAACTGGGGTTTTAGCCCTGACGATGATCGCCTGGTGATTAACTACCTGCTTAGCGATCTCTACGGACCTCGGTACGATGAAGTCTTTGTGTACGATTTGGCTTCAGGTGGTCGTCAGATCGTTAGGGAATATGACGCGGCCGCCGCATCGAGGCTTCAATTCAGCCCGTCCGGCCGCTACTTCGTTTCTACCGAGGTGTTCACTTATTATTGGGTTTATCCGCCGTTGGTACGCGTCCACATATACAAGGTTCAGGGTGTCACGACGCAAGACCAAGTTTATCAGGACCAGTATTATAGCACAAACACCGGCTGGGGGTTCAGCCCTGACAACCCAGAGACCAGCTTCGTCTACGCCGCTGTGGCAGGCCAAAATACTGTTCAATTAAACCTTGTGAACCTGGAAGCAGATCGAGCCGTTCTAAGCCCGGCGGCCGGAGGCTTATCCATTACGGCGACCTCGGCGTTCTGGCAATTTGACCCGTGTGGTGACGTGTTCGCAGTTGTCACACAGGCTTCGGCTTTTGGTGCCCAAGACGAGATTTCGTTGTACAGCACAGCTACCGGCCAAGCGCTCGTTGGGTCCGGCGCAACGGTTCCGTCGCTCTCGCCCACGTTGGAAACCACATCGAGTGGCCAAGAGGTTACGTATCCGGGTCTAACACAGCCACAGCTTCTGTCGCCATCCACCTGCGGCCAGCCAAACACGCCCGCATCCAGCACATCTGTGACTGTGACGCCCATAGATACGGCAAGTTCCACCAGTCCCGTACAGGTGACCTTCCCCAGCGGCGTGACACAAGGAGGGCAGACGACCCTCAGCATTACTAGCACTGCTCCCAGTCCGCCGGCGCCTACGGGATTTCAGTTGGGTAATCCACCCACGTACTACAATCTCAGCACTACCGCCGTATTTGCCGGCAACGCGACGGTGTGCATCAACTACGGTGGGGTCAGCTTCATCAATCAACCCGCAATCCGGCTCTACCACTATGTCAACGGATCCTGGGTCGATATCACTACGTCGGTGGACACGACGAATCATATCGTGTGCGGAAGCACCAGTTCCTTCTCACCCTTTGCGCTGTTCGAGCCGACGAGTCCTTTACCACAGACTGTAACGGCGTCGCTCGGGACGCCGCAACAGGCTACGATCAACACAACATTCGGCACACCATTTCAGGCTACCGTCATCGGGACGGATGGTAAACCTATGAGCGGAATCGTGGTGACATTCGCTGCACCGTTCGTGGGCGCGACGGGGGCGTTTGCTAACGCTGGCAGCCAGGCCACGGCGACGACCGACATAAACGGCGTGGCGGCCGCGCCGGCGTTCTCAGCCGATGGAGTAGCCGGCAACTACGTAGTCTCGGCTTCGGTCTACGGCGTGGCCGCACCGGCGAACTTTTCCCTGACCAACGGACGCGGAACACCCGTTATTGCTTGGCCGACACCGGCGGCTATTACCTACGGCACCGCCCTGAGTGCTGCGCAGCTAAACGCCACCGCGAATGTTTCAGGCAGCTTTGCTTACTCGCCTGGCATTGGAACGGTCCTGGGCGCGGGGAGCCAGACGCTCTCAGTGGCATTTACGCCCAGCGACCCGGCCGATTACACATCCGCCACGGCCTCGGTCACGTTACTCGTCACTCAGGCAAGCCAGACAGTAAGTCTTGCGGGTGTGCCCACGACTGCTGTTTTCGGGCAAGGCCCCTTCACAGTGAGCGCGGCTGCGACCTCCGGCCTCACAGTGGCTTTAAGAGTGTCGGGAAACTGTCTGCTCTCCGCAAGCTCGCTGAGCCTCATCGGTGTTGGAACTTGCACGGTGACTGCCGCCCAGGCAGGGAACGGCAACTACAATGCCGCGCCGACTGTCACCTCCAGCTTCACGATTGCGCAGGACCCAACAACCACGGCCGTAAGCGTGTCTCCAGGAACTGTGAAGTACAGCGACTACACGTCGTTCAGCGCTACAGTCACGCCAAGCTTAGCCGGCGGCCAAGCACTTACCGGGAACGTACAGTTCTACTTGAACGGCAACGCAGTTGGCTCCCCGGTTGCGATCAATAGTTCAGGAGTCGCCACGCTCCCTCAAACACAAGTTAACCTGTCGGCCGGCAGCTACCCGGTCAAGGCGGTGTTCAGCAGCACAAACGCGAACTTCGCAGGAACCACCGGGACAACCACTCAGACCGTTGCACAAGAGAATGCGTTCATTTTGTACAGCGGAGACACAATTGCGCAGGTTGGAACGACCTTGAATCTGCGCGCAACCGTGTGGGACAGTGCCGCCGCCGGTTACCCCGGTGTGAATCCAGAAACCGGCGCAAACGCCACCATCGGCGACATCACCAAAATGTGGATTGCGTTTGATATTTACCCTGCCGGGAGTTGTGGCAGTGGGGCGCCATCAACTTTGTATGCGCAGGTAGGGTTAACGAGCACAGCCGGCGTTGGTATTGCTGCGAGCACCTTAAGCTCAACGTCGGAGGTTAGCTACTGTGTCGTTTCTCGCTTAGTTGCTGGGAGTGCTGGCGGGACGAATCAGTTCTATACTGCTCCGGACGCAGAGACCGCTGGGGTGGATTTCTACGTAAATAGCGGCCAATTCGCGACCGGCGGCGGCTGGGTCAACGATTCGTCAGGCAGCCATGGCAACTTCGGGTTTAACGCCCGGTATAACTCGACGGGCTCACCGAAGGGCCAGATGGTCTATATCTATCGGGCTCTTTACAACGGTGTGCCAGCCGACTTTATTATCAAGAGCAATGCCTTGTCTGCCCTGCAATTCAGCGGCACGACCTATCCAATCTCTTCCACTTTGCAGGGGAAGGCAAATGTGCAGGTCAACCGTGCGAGCGATGGTTACACACTTTTCTCCGCAGGAAACTATACGTTCTCGTCGACGGTAACTGATAGCGGCCAGAACGGTACAACTGGCAAACAGTTCTCTCTCATCGTTTACGATAGCAGCGGTGCCCCATACCACTCGGTTCCAGCCGCAACAGCGCTTCAGGGTGGCAATGTGGTCGTTCATTCTAAGTAGAATGTAGCCTGGCGTGGCCTGGACGTGAACTAGGATCGCGAGCGTGATTACCCTTCGCCACCATGTTCTTTGATCACCGTGCGTGCGTCCTTGTCCTCTCGTAGCCCCGCGAACTTTGAATGCCGTAGATGGTCCGAGGGGGTCCATTCGAGGAATTCGATCCGCGCCACGATCTCAGGCCTAAGCCAAACGCATTTTCCCATGTCGGCTGCGGTTAGCCCTTCACCCCAACGTCCTTTATAGGCCTCTGGAAGATTGGCGAACGGACATTTTGGGGTAAGCAAGGGCTTGAGTCTAGCGAATACCTGGCGTCGCGAAGCCGGCACAAATCCGTTCCGGACTCGGGCGACGTAAATGAGATCCTCTCCCCGGTAATATCCAACAACGATGGCGTCCACTCCGTGTGTGCCCGGAATGTATCCTCCGATCACAAGTTCTTGTCCACTGTTCAACCGATACTTGGCCCAGGACCCGCTGCGCTTGCCAATCTCGTA
>Ga0126373_10004097_pt1 | contig 11080 bp, 10 predicted proteins | sample PanSoiMetPlot_11_FD_92545 | JGI IMG/M metagenome (GOLD analysis project Ga0126373, IMG submission 92545) | Tropical forest soil microbial communities from Panama - MetaG Plot_11 | ecosystem: Environmental > Terrestrial > Soil > Tropical forest > Bulk soil | place: Panama | collected 2016-02-17
AACGGGGTTCGGCTTAAGGTGATCGGTGAGCTCGGTAAGTTCGACCCCGATATCAGCAGCCTGATCGAGCACGCCGAGGCGATGACCTGCGGCAACGGCCGCATCAATCTAACGATCGCATTGTCGTATGGTGCGCGCGCGGAGATTGTCGCTGCAGTTCGCCAAATTGCGCGACAGGTGGCGTCGGGCAGCCTTGCCGCGGATACAGTCGACGAGGCATGTTTCGCCCGCCACCTGGCCACGGCGGATCTTCCCGACCCGGATCTGCTGATCCGAACCAGTGGCGAACAGCGCATCAGCAACTTTTTGCTGTGGCAGAGCGCATATTCCGAGTTGGTCTTTACGAAGACATTGTGGCCAGATTTTTCGAAAACCGACCTGGAGCAGGCGATCGACGAGTTCTGCGGCCGCGAGCGCCGCTATGGGGCTTCCGTTGGTTCGCGCTGAATCCGGAATGCGTCGTCTGAAGCTTGCGGGAAGTTGGCCCGCCAGCAGCCCACTGGCGCTGCGCGCCGTATCGGCGCTGGTGCTGGCGCCGCTGCCCGTTGCCGCCATCTGGTTTGGATGGCCCTGGCTACCGCTGTTAACGGGCGCTGCCGCTGCGGTGATGGCGTGGGAATGGGGCCGGCTCTGTCGCGGCGGTGAATTCGGCCGAGCCGGTGTCGTGCTCATCGCCGTCGTGCTGCTGGCCGTCGCCGCCGCGGCGCTCGCTTCTGTGGCACTGGCTTTGTGCACTGCAGTAGTCGGAGCGGGCTTGGTGCTGTGGGCCGGCCGCGAGACAAGGGAGGTCGAGCCGCAATGGACGGCCTTTGGCGCCATCTGGGTGGCGCTCCCTTGCGTCTGTCTGTTGTGGCTCGCGCGCGACGCGCTGACCGGCCGCACTACACTGCTGTGGTTGTTGGCGGTTGTGTGGGCGACGGATATCGGCGCCTACGCGGTCGGGCGGACATTTGGCGGACCGCGCCTAGCGCCCCGGTGGAGCCCGAGTAAAACTTGGGCCGGGCTTGGCGGTGGGGTTGTCTGCGCGGCACTGACCGGATGGGCTACCGCGGTGTCGCTGGGAATCTCGCCATCCGCGCCTTTGGCGGCACTCAGCGCGGGCCTTGCGATCGTGGAGCAGTTCGGCGATCTTGCCGAATCCGCGGCTAAGCGCAGGTTCGGCGTGAAAGACTCGAGCGGCCTCATCCCCGGGCATGGTGGCCTCCTCGACAGGCTTGACGGTCTTCTCGCGGTCATTCCAGTCGCGGCCTTGCTGACTTTGATCGGCGGTCGCAGCCTGTTGGCGTGGCGATGAACGGGATTGATACCCCCGCCTCCAGTGGCGGACCCCGGCGGGTGACGCTTCTTGGGTCCACCGGCTCGATCGGTCAGAGCACGGTTGATCTGCTGTTGCGGAACCCGGGTGGCTTCGAGGTCGAGGCGCTGACCGCGAACCGGAACCCGGAGCGCTTGGCGGAGCAAGCACGGGCTCTGCGGGCGCGGTTTGCCGCCATCGGCGATCCGGATCATTACCTGGCCTTGAAAGAGGCGCTCTCCGGAACCGAAATAGAAGCTGCCTGCGGCCTCGAAGCGCTGACCGAAGCGGCGTTGCGCCCCGCCGAATGGGTGATGGCGGGGATCGTCGGCGCTGCAGGACTGGCTCCGACCCTGGCTGCGATCAGACGAGGGGCGATTGTCGCATTCGCGAACAAAGAGGTCTTGGTCTGCGCCGGCGCGCTCGTGATGCAGGAGGTTGCGCGCTGTGGCGCGACGTTACTGCCGGTCGACAGCGAGCATAATGCGATATGGCAATGCTTCGACCTCGATCGCGCCGATACGATCGAACGGATCATCCTTACCGCGAGCGGCGGGCCATTTCGCGAACGCGCTTTCGAGGAGATGCGTGCCGTCACGCCGCAGCAGGCCGTCGCCCACCCGAATTGGAGCATGGGGGCCAAAATCTCGGTCGATTCGGCGACGATGATGAACAAAGGGCTGGAGCTGATCGAGGCCCATCATCTCTTCCGGCTGCCGCCCGAACGGGTCGACATCGTCGTGCATCCCCAGTCGATCGTGCACGGCGCGGTTGTGTACCGCGACGGCTCCGTATTGGCTCAGCTCGGTTCGCCTGACATGAGGACGCCGATCGCCTACGCGCTCGCCTGGCCCGGTCGTATCGAAACGCCGGCCAAACGGCTCGACCTGGCGGCAATCGGGCGGCTCACCTTCGAGCCTCCGGACGAGCGCCGGTTCCCAGCGCTTCGCGTCGCGCGCGAGGCGCTGATGTCCGGCGGCGGTTGCCCAACCGTGCTCAACGCGGCAAACGAAACGGCTGTCCACGCGTTCCTTGAAGGTCGCATCGGGTTTTTGGAGATCGTCGACACCGTCGAGCGAACGCTGGGTGCAATCCCGGAGGGACCGCTTGAATCGCTCGACGATGTCTACAATTTCGACAGAACTGCGCGCGAAATCGCCGCCCAGTTCTCCTCTCGGCGCAACGCGCCGGCAACCGCACTGACGGATTCGGCATGATTGAGTTGTTCAAAGGGTTAACCCAGCTCCATAGTTTGTTCTATTCCGTATTGTGGTTTGTGATCATTCTGACGGTGCTCGTCTTTGTTCACGAGTTCGGCCACTACATAATTGCCCGCTGGAACCGCGTGCGGATCGAGGTATTTTCGATCGGCTTCGGGCCGGAGCTGTTCGGCTGGTGGGATCGTGCCGGAACCCGCTGGAAATTCAGCGCGATTCCGCTCGGCGGCTACGTCAAAATGTTCGGCGACGCGGATGCCAGCTCCGGTTTGCCTGCCGCCGGCCTGTCGCGGCTCAGCGCGGCCGAGAGAGAGGTGTCCTTTCACTACAAGCGGCTAGGTCAGCGCGCCGCGATCGTCGCGGCCGGGCCGGCGGCAAACTTCGCCTTTGCCATTGTCGCGCTGGCTGCCCTGTTCACGACCTACGGTCAGCCTTTCACCCCGGCCGAGGTCGGACAGGTCCAACCAGGCAGCGCGGCGGAGCAAGGCGGCATGCGCCCGGGCGACGTCATTCTGCAGATCGACGGCCGCGCCGTTCACCGTTTCGAGGACGTGCAGCAAGCCGTGCGTCTCAACCCCAATGTGCCGATGACGATTGCCGTGCGGCGCGACGGGGAGACGCAAACGCTCCGTGTCACCCCGAGCCGGACCGAGCTTACCGACCGGTTCGGCAACCATTACGAGATCGGCCTCTTGGGCATCGCTCGCAGCGGTATGGAGTATGTGAAGCGCGATCCCGCGACCGCGATCGTCCAGGCCGGGGTGGAGACCTGGGACCTCACTACCGGCACGTTGCAGGCGATGTGGCAGATCGTCAAGGGGACGCGCGCCACCGACGAACTCGGCGGGCCGCTGCGCATTGCCCAGATGTCGGGAGAAGTAGCCCAAGGCGGCATCGTCGCGGTGCTATGGTTCATGGCGGTGTTATCGATCAATCTCGGGCTGATCAATCTGTTCCCGGTGCCGGTGCTTGACGGTGGCCACCTCCTGTTTTATGCGGCGGAGGCGTTGCGCGGCCGACCGCTGGGTCAGCGGGCCCAGGAATACGGTTTCCGCATCGGTCTGGCCCTGGTGTTGACATTGATGGTGTTCGCCACTTGGAACGATCTCGTCCATCTCGGGATCGGGAGCCTTTTTAAGGCCCTATGATGTAGCGCGATCTGCGATCCGGGGGGTGGATCTCGAGCCGCGGTGGGGGTGTGTTGCGCTTTGTCCGTTCGGCTGCCGCAGTGTCGGCGGCGGTCTGCCTTGTCCTCGTGGCTGCCCTGGCTGTTGCAAAGCCGGTCGCCGCGCAACCGGCTCGCGAGCCCGCGGTCGCCCAGCCCGGCGGTGGTGTCGTTACCGACATCCGCATCGAAGGGGCGCAGCGCATAGAGCCGGAGACGATCCGCTCGTACTTGCTGATTCAACCAGGTGACGCGTGGGACGACGAGTTGGTGGACAAATCGTTGAAGGCGTTGTTCGCAACGGGTCTGTTTGCCGACGTTAATCTGAGCCGGGTGGGCAACACGCTCGTCATCAGGGTGGTGGAAAACCCGATCATCAACCGCATCGCGTTCGAGGGAAACAACAAGATCGACGAAAAGGAGCTGTCGGGAGAAATCCAGCTGCGCCCCCGTGTCGTCTATACCCGCACCCGCGTGCAGAACGACGTAACGCGCATTCTCGATCTTTACCGCCGCCACGGCCGGTTCGGCGCCACCGTCGAGCCGAAGGTCATTCAGCTTTCGGAAAACCGGGTTGATCTCGTCTTCGAGATCAACGAGGGCGAGTTCACCGGCGTGCGCAGCATCAATTTTGTCGGCAACCATCAATACAGTGACAGCAAGCTGCGCGGCATTATTCAGACCAAGGAAAGCCGGTGGTACCGTTTCCTCACGAGCGACGACTCCTATGACCCGGACCGGCTGACCTATGACCGCGAGCTGCTGCGTAGGTTTTATTTGACCGAAGGCTATGCGGATTTTCGCGTAATCTCGGCCGTAGCCGAGCTGACGCCCGACCGCAACGGGTTTATCCTTACTTTTACCCTCGATGAGGGCGAGCGCTATCGCTTCGGCAAAATCGACGTCAACATCAAAATCAAGGACTTGCCTCCGGAAGCGGTGCTGCCGCTGCTGACTGTGCACACCGACGACTGGTACAACGCCGAAGCCGTCGAAAAGTCGATATCAGTGCTGACCGATGCGCTCGGCAACCGCGGCTACGCCTTTGTCGAAGTCAAGCCGAACGTCACACGCAACCGGGAAGACCATACCGTCGACATCACCTTTGACGTGCAGGAAGGCCCACAGGTTTACGTCGAGCGCATCGACATCGTCGGCAACGTGCGCACTCTCGACAAGGTGATCCGCCGCGAGTTTCAACTTGTCGAGGGTGACGCCTTCAACACGACAAAAATGCAGCGCTCGCAGCAACGGATCAAAACTCTTGGTTTCTTCAAAAAAGTGGAAGTAACCAACAGCCCGGGATCGGCCCCTGACAAGACCGTGGTGACCGCCGAGGTCGAGGAGCAGTCGACCGGCGAGTTGTCGCTTGGCATCGGTTTTTCGACGACCGACGGTCCGCTCGGCGACATCAATATCCGCGAGCGCAACTTTCTCGGACGAGGTCAAGACCTGCGGATCGGAACGGTCGTGTCGCTGCGCTCCCAACAGGTCGACCTCAGCTTCACCGAGCCCTATTTTCTCGACCGCAACATCGCCGCGGGGTTCGACCTCTTCGAGGTCAAGACCAGCCCGACCGCCAACTTCTTCAGCGGCGTGACCCCTCCGTACCAGCAATTCTCGTACGGTGGCGCGCTGCGCACCGGCTACCAGATCAGCGAGAACCTGCGCCAGACGCTCAAATACACCGCGCGGTCGGACAACATCACCGATCTTCAACCCAATACATCGCTGTTCATCGTGTTGCAGGCGGGCCAGCACCTGACCTCCGAACTCGGCCAAGTTCTGCTCTATGACCGCCGCGACGATCGCCTCGACCCCAGCGCCGGGTATTATGCCTCGCTCGGCAATGACTTTGCAGGGGTCGGCTTTGGCGTCGATTACGTGCGCAACAAGGTGAGCGCCGGTTATTATTATTCGGTATTTCCGGAATGGGTGCTGAGCGTGACCGGCGAGGCCGGCTATATCTTCGGCTGGAGCGGGCAAAATGTCCTTATTCAGGACCGTTTCTTCGTCGGCGGCGACAATTTGCGCGGATTTCAGAGCGCCGGCATCGGACCGCGCGATTCGGTGAGCGGCGATGCGCTGGGCGGTCAAAAATACTATCTCGGATCCGTGACTTTGGGCGTGCCGCTCGGCCTTCCGAAGGAATTCGGCGTGAGTGGACGCGTCTTCACCGATTTCGGCAGCCTCTATCACATCCAGCCGACCAACATCGTGCTGACCCCGGCGCAATTGGCATCGACCGGTGGGGTGCAGCCGATGGTGGAGCAGTCGCCGGCGATCCGCGCCAGCGCCGGCGTCGGCGTGTCGTGGAAATCCCCGGTCGGTCCGATCCGCCTCGACATCGCCTACCCGATAAGGAAGGAACCATTCGACAAGACGCAGATTTTTCGCGTCAGCTTCGGCACGAGGTTTTGATGTCGGTTCGGTATGTTAGGCTTCCTGCGCTAGCTCTCGCCTCGTTGTGGGCCCTGGCGGGCATCGCCGCGGCGCAAGCCCCGCCGGCACCCCCCGCGACCGGTGCACAACCCGCCCCGCCGGCCCCTCCTGCGCCTGCGCCGTCCGGACAGATGCCGCTGACCGTCATGGTCGTCGACGTGCAGGCACTCCTGCAAAACTCAAAGGCGGCCAAAATGGTGCGCAGCCAAATCGAACAAAAACGCAATGAATACACGAAGGAGATCTCGCACCAGGAGGAAACATTGCGCGCCGAGCGTGACACGTTGCAAAGGCAACAGGCGTCGATGTCAGCCGATACCCTGAACCAAAAGGGCCGCGAGTTTCAGCAAAAGGTCAACGACTTGGAACGCAATGTGCAAGGAAAACGCCAGGCATTAGAGAAGTCAAACGGCGAAGCACTCCAAAAGATCCAAGAGGAGATGTTGAAGATTATCGCTGATATCGCGCGCGACCGAAAAGCCAATCTGGTGTTTCAAAGGGCGGATTTGGTACTGTTTGACCAGAGCTTCGATGTTACGGATGAGGTCCTGCAAAAGCTGGATGAGCAAATGCCGACATTAACGGTTAATTTCGTGACTCCCACGCCACCGCCCGCCGCCCCTGCGCCGGCCGCCGCAGCCGCTCAGCCATCGCCGAGCGCGCCGCCGAAAAAGAAGAAGTAGCGCGGGCAATCACTGGGCCCAACGCTATGCCGGATCCGCGGTTTTTCGATCGAGCGGGGCCGTTTACGCTTGATGCGCTGTGCGGGATGAGCGGCGCCAAGCTTCTGTCCCCGGAGGACCGGACACGCGTGTTCAGCGATGTGGCGCCGCTTGAGACGGCGGGACCGACGGATGTCAGCTTTCTCGAAAATCGCAAATACATCGACGCCTTTATGGGCTCGCGCGCCGGCGCCGCCTTTGTCGATGAAAATGCCGCCGAGCGGGCGCCGCCGGGGATGGCGCTCCTCGTCAGCGTCGAGCCCTACAAAGCCTATGCTCTCGCCGCGCAAGCTTTCTACCCGAACCCCGATGTTGTCGCCCGCCGCGCGCCGTCGGCGATTATCAATCCGACTGCTGTCGTGCCCGACGATTGCGAGATTGGCCCGAATGTCGTCGTCGAGCGGGGTGCGCGGCTCGGCCGGCGTTGCCACGTCGGGCCGAATACCGTCGTCGCCGCCGGTGTGGAAATCGGCGACGATTGCCGCATTGGGTCGAACGTGACATTGAGCCATTGCCTGATCGGCTCTCGGGTCGTGCTGCATCCAGGCGTTCGGATCGGCCAGGACGGGTTCGGATTCGCTCCGAACCCGAAGGCGCCGATCAAGGTCCCACAGCTGGGGCGTGTGCTGATCGGGGACGATGTCGATATCGGCGCCAATACGACGATCGACCGCGGCTCCGGACACGACACCGTGATCGGTGCGGGCTCGATAATTGATAATCTGGTCCAGATCGGGCACAACGTCGTGGTTGGCCGCTGCTGTATCCTCGCAGGTCAGGTCGGCATCTCCGGGAGCACCAGGCTTGACGATTTCGTCATGATCGGAGGTCAGGGCGGGCTTGCCGGTCATTTGCACATCGGGAGAGGCGCCCGCATCGCCGCCAAGAGCGGCCTCATGCGCGACGTGCCCGCCGGGGAGACGGTATGCGGCAGTCCGGCGGTTCCGCTGACGGATTTCATGAGGCAGACCGCAGTCCTGCAGCGGCTCGCAAAAAAGAAAGGCCGATCATGATCGATCCGGCGGACTCGGCGGAGGAGGGGGTCGAGATCGGTATCGAGCGGATCATGGAGATGATCCCGCACCGCCACCCGTTCCTGATGATCGACAAGGTCATCGGTGCGGTCGCGAACGAGCGTGCCACCGGGGTCAAGGACCTGTCAAAGAGCGAGTATTATTTCGAGGGGCATTTTCCGGCGCGGGCAGTGATGCCAGGCGTACTGATTATCGAGGCGATGGCGCAGACCGCCGCTGTCCTCGTGGTTCACACCTTGGGGCGGGAATCGGAAGGCAAGCTCGTCTACTTTATGAGCGTCGACAACGCCCGCTTTCGGCGACCGGTCTTCCCGCCGACAAGGCTCGAGATCCACGTCACCAGGCAGCGCAATCGCGGCAATGTCTGGAGATTCGAGGGTCGGGCCAAGGTCGGCGAGGATGTCATGGCCGAGGCGGTGTTCTCCGCGATGATCCTCGACGACTAGACCCGCCGCGATGCCGCAAATCCACCCCACGGCCATCGTCGCGCCGGGGGCGATGCTCGCCGAGACCGTCGTCATCGGTCCGTATTGCATCGTCGGCGAGAATGTCTCGCTCGGTCCCCGCGTCACACTGCGCTCGCATGTCGTCGTCGACGGCCGCACGACGGTCGGCGAGGGGACACGTCTGTTTCCGTTTGCCTCCATCGGGCTCGAGCCGCAGGACCTCAAATATCGCGGTGAAGCATCCGAGCTCGTGATCGGGCGAGACAACACTATCCGCGAATATGTGACGATGAACCCCGGAACCCTGGGCGGCGGCATGGTCACGCGAGTCGGCGATGGTTGCCTCTTTATGGTCGGCGCTCACGTCGCGCATGACTGCCAGATCGGTAGTCACGTGATCATGGCCAACAATGCGACATTGGCAGGTCACGTCGTCGTCGAGGACTGTGCCATGCTCGGCGGACTGTGCGCGGTTCACCAATACGTCAGGATCGGCAGACACGCGATGATCGGCGGGATGTCCGGCGTCGAACGTGACGTGATCCCCTATGGCCAAGTAATGGGCGACCGCGCCCGGCTGTGCGGTCTCAACATCATCGGAATGCAGCGCCGCGGCTTCAGCCGAGAGGACATTCAGACCTTGCGCAGCGCGTATCAGTTCCTCTTCGCTGCGGACGGAACCTTCAGCGACCGCGTCACAGAGACGGCCGAGCGGTTTGGCGGCATCGGCCCGGTCGACGACGTCATCGAGTTCATCCGCGCCGATTCGAGCCGGGCGATTTGTCAGCCCAAGGGGACGAATGGCGGGTAGGGTGGGGATCGTCGCCGGCGCCGGTACTCTGCCGCGCCGTCTCGTCGATAGCTGCCGGGCCGCCGGGCGCGACGTTTTTGTCCTTGCCCTCGAAGGCGCGGCCGATCCGGCGGCGGTATCCGGCGTGCCGCACGCCTGGTGCCGGCTCGGAGCCGCAGCGCAGGGGCTGGCATTGCTGCGCGAGAACTGCGTCACCGACTTGGTCCTTGCCGGCGGCATTCGCCGTCCGTCGCTCACCGCGCTGCGCCCGGATTGGCGGGCGGCGACGTTGTTTGCACGAATCGGTTATCGTTCGCTCGGCGACGACGGCTTGTTGAAAGCGGTCGTCAAGGAACTTGAGCAGGAGGGTTTTCGCGTGCTCGGCGCGGATCAGCTGCTAGAGGGAGCGACGGTGCCGCCGGGGCCGCTCGGCCGGGTCCGTCCGGACCATCAATCTCAAGCCGATATCGAACGCGGCCTGCGCGTGGCGCGTACATTAGGCGCTCTGGACGTCGGTCAGGCAGTTATCGTTCAACAAGGTCTCGTGCTCGGCCTCGAAGCGATCGAAGGCACCGACGAGCTCATTCGGCGCTGTTCCACGCTGCGTCGCGAAGGGCCGGGGGGCGTGCTCGTCAAGGTCGGGAAGCCCGGTCAGGAGCCGCGGGCCGATCGCCCGACAATCGGATTGCACACGATTGTGTTGGCGGCGGAAACGGGATTGCGGGGCATCGCGGTGGAGGCTGGCGCGACGATCGTGCTCGATCGCGACGAGGTCATCCGCACTGTCGACCGCTTGGGACTATTCCTGGTCGGCCTCGACCGCGACAGTGCGCCTGGCCAACAGGCAGCACGACGAAACCGGAGCGGAGGAAACCCATGATCCTGATCAACCACGCCGAATTGCACGGGATCACGTTGCGCGTCTTCGAGGCCGCCGGCAGCGAGGTGGACGAGGCGCGAATTATCGCCGACCACCTGATCGAAGCCAATCTGCGCGGCCATGACAGTCACGGTGTCGGTCTGGTCCCGGGTTATCTGCAGCGTCTCGCAGGCGGCACGGCCGTTCCGAATCGAAAAGGGCGGATCGTCAGCGAAAGCGGCTCGCTCATTGTCTATGACGGCGAGCGCGCCTGGGGCCAGATCGCCGCGCGCGAGGCGACAAGGGTCGGCATGGCCAAGGCGCGTGAGACCGGGGTCGCGGTCGTGGCGCTGCGCAACCCGCACCATATCGGCCGGGTCGGCACGTATGGCGAGATGTGCGCCGAGGCCGGCCTCGTCTCGTTTCATTTCGTCAATGTTACCGACACGCGCCCGGCCGTGGCGCCCTGGCGTGGCACCGACGCGCGTTTCAGCACCAACCCGGTCTGCATCGCGATCCCCGGGCCCGAGCCGGACCGGCCAATCATCCTCGACATGGCGACGAGCGTCATCGCAATGGGCAAAGTGCGCGTCGCACGCAACAAGGGTGAGCAGCTGAGACCCGGCACCATCATCGACGGCGAGGGGAAGCCGACGACCGACCCCGCCGCGATGTACGCCCAGCCGCGCGGGGCGCTGATGACCTTTGGCGAGCACAAGGGCTACGCACTCGCCTTTGTCTGCGAGATCCTGGCGGGCGCCTTGTGCGGCAGCGGCACGATGCGGCCCGAGCGGCAGGGCCGCAACACGGCGACCAACGGCATGCTGATGATCGCCATCGACCCGTCGCGCCTAATCGACCGCGAGTGGCTGCGCGACGAGATCGCAGCGATGACCGCCTACATCACCGCCTCGCCCCCGGCCCACCCGGACGAACCGGTCCTGATCCCTGGCGACCCCGAGCGCCGCACCCGCGCCGAGCGCATCGCCAACGGCGTGCCCATCGACGACGAGACCTGGCGTGAGCTCACCACGGCCGCCCGCGGCATCAACGTCTTGATCGAGGCGCCTGCCTAGGGCGGACCCGCGATTCCCGTATATTTCGGTAAGGC
>Ga0126373_10004098_pt1 | contig 11079 bp, 9 predicted proteins | sample PanSoiMetPlot_11_FD_92545 | JGI IMG/M metagenome (GOLD analysis project Ga0126373, IMG submission 92545) | Tropical forest soil microbial communities from Panama - MetaG Plot_11 | ecosystem: Environmental > Terrestrial > Soil > Tropical forest > Bulk soil | place: Panama | collected 2016-02-17
GCGCTGGAGTTTTTTGAGAAAGAACGGACCCAAGCTCGCAGACGGTGGTATCCTCGGCTTTGGAATAAGTCTTTAAACGGCATCGAGTCCGGCCCGTAACAGATCGACCTTCGTTGTTGAACCTAGGGATTTCCTAAAACGCGTTCCTGAGAGTCCCCAGAAGGAGCAAAATTGCAGACGCCAAGCAGAGTCCGTCGAAGAGATTTCCTGAAGGCTGCCGGGCCAGCGGTTCTCGTCGTCAACGAGCTTGCGCGCCAAAGGTCTGCCTCGAATGCCGGAATCACCCAACTACAAACGGCAGCGAAGCCGCGGCTCCTGACCGGCTGCTGCGCCTATTCTTACGCCAAACTTTTGAAAGCCGGCAAGATGACCATGGAAGACGTGATTGGAAAGGCGGTCGAGCTCGGGATTGAGGGCGTGGACATGACGGGCTACTGGTTCAAATCGACTGAACCGGCTTATCTGGCTTCTCTGCGGCATTTGGCTCACAAGAACGGCGTATGTTTTTCCGGCGCAGCCACGGGAGCCAGCACTGTGCAAGCCGATGCGGCGAAGCGCGCGCAGGTATTGGAAGAGATCAAGAAATGGACGGACGTGACCGAAGCTCTGGGAGCGCCGCATCTGCGGGTCTTCGCGGGCAAGCTCCCTCCCGGAGCAACACTCCAACAAGGAATCGAGTGGACCGTTGATACCCTCAAAGTGGCGTGCGAATACGCGGGCAAAAAAGGAATCACGCTGGGCCTTGAAAATCACGAAGGCATCACCCAAAATGCGGACGTGTGCCTTGAACTTGTTCACCGCATTGATTCGCCCCACTTCGGAATTAATCTCGACATTACGAACTTCATTGCCACGCCTCAGGCTGATGCTTACACACAGATCGAAGCGACTGTTCCCTACGCCACGCACACGCACATTCGGGACGTCTTCGCAGACCGGCAGCCTGTCGATCTCGACCGCGTGTGGCCGCTTTTCGCGCGCGCGAACTACAAAGGGTTTATGTCCACGGAATATGAAGGCGAAGAGGATCCCTCAACGGGAGTTCCAAAGCTCGTCGAGAAAGTCAAAACGCTTTGCCGGAAATATTCCACAGTTTAGAAAAGGAGTTGCATCATGCTCAATCGAAGAAGCTTCATTCGAAACGTTGCGGGAGGTGCGGCCGCGCTGGCGGGTTCCTCGGTTCTTCCGCCGAGTGTTCTGGGAGCCAATGACCGCGTCCGGTTCGGTCTGATCGGCGCAGGCGGGCGCGGGATGGACATTTTCAAGCACGCGCTCAAATCGCCTAATACGCAAGCGGTCGCGGTGGCTGACGTTTACACCCGCCGACAGGAGGAAGCGAAGAAAGTCGCTCCCACGATTCAGACGTTCAGTGATTTTCGGCGCATCCTTGAGGACAAATCTATTGACGCCGTGCTGATCGCCACTCCCCAACATCAACATGCCCTCAATTTCGTTCCCGCCATCCAAGCGGGCAAGGATGTCTACCAGGAAAAAACCATGGCCTTTAATCCCGACCACGCCCGACGCATGCGCCGAGCGTTTGAAGGCTCGAACCGCGTGGTACAGGTAGGCGTGCAATCCACGAGCGGGAAGGCTTTCGAGAAAGCGCGCGAACTCGCCACGCCGGAGAACTTGGGGACCATCACGGCCATTCACGCGCATCATTACCGGAACCACCCCTATGGAGGGTGGAAGCGACAGATCCCTCCGGACTGCAATCTTGACCATGTAGCCTGGAAGGAGTTCGAGGGCGAGGCCGCTCCGCATGAATTTGATCCGCAGAGGTTTATGAATTGGCGCTTCTTCTGGGATTATTCCGGCGGAAACGTCTACGAGAACATGGTGCACCAGGTTGCGTTTTGGCAGAAGGTTCTGGCGCTGAAGATACCCCGCCAAGTTACGATGGCGGGCTATAACTTTCTTTCGCCCGGCATGGAAGTTCCGGACACCATGAGCGTCTCCATAGACCAGCCGGAGAACCTTTTGTTCAGTTGGAATTCGATGTTTGGCAACAATTTTTTTGGCGAAGACGGATACGATTTTGCGCTGGGAAACAAAGGGACCGTGATTCGCGTGAGGAACGAAGTGACCTTCCAACCGCAGGGCCAGGGCCACGGCAAACAAAAGACCGAAGGTCCAGCTGCGGTTGGCGGCGAACCGAATATTGTCGGTGGTGATGAGGACGAAACAGCGGCTCACATGAACAATTTCTTTGATTGCGTGCGAAGCCGCAAAGAGCCCAATTGCCCCTTTGCACTAGGTCTCAGCTCAGCGATCACCTGCCAAATGGCCAATACCTCGCTGCGCCAGGGCCGCACAGTGAAATGGGATCCGGAAAAAGAAGAGATCGTTTAAAACCAAGCATATGAAACTGATTCCGTGTCCGTCAGCCGTTTGCAAAAGTCGAAGGTGGGCGATGCAATTTGGCCAAAATAGCGAGGGCAAGGCTACTCAGCAACCCACCGAACAAACCGATGGCCGATGAGCGTGCGAGACTTGGCGCGACGGGCTTCAGCGGGAGAGTTGCTGGGTCAAGAATTTGAAAATTCGTAGGGATTGGAGGGGGAGGTGAATCAACAAGAGCCGAATCAACAATGGCCCCCAAGAACTGAGAAACCAATTCTTCATTCACTTCCTGCGCAACCCTCGCGTCGGAGTATTCGAACGCCACCACAAACTTTAGCTTATCTTCGCTCCCGGCCGAAACCGTTGGCGAGTAATATACGCGGATGTTCTGTTTCATTTCATCAATTACAGCATCTAGAGGCATCCGGCTGCGCTCGCGCGGATAAAGGTTGCGCTTCAGCATTAACGAAGAAAGGAATTCCCTGTTAAAAAAGACATTTCCTTTCAAAGCCTCTACGACATGAGCCGTAAATTGCCCGGAGGGCCGGGCGTTGAAGAAAGCCTCCGACCGATAGCGCTTCGGCGCGGTCACAAAAACCAAGGTTGCCACAATGACGGTGACAGCCAAACCCGCTCCTATGATTTTGGTAGAAAGACTTCTTGTTATTCGCATTTTCAAAGCTCCCCAGGCAATGTCAAACGCATCGCTCAGGGAAGGCGTCGCATCTTCGAGTAATGCCTCAAACTCGCTCCCGTAGCGCTTGCGCCAGCTGGACGGATAAAGCCAAATCAGAACTCTCACTGCATGTTTCATGCGTTCCTCAGCCGGCGCAATCCCACGCGCACAACGCGGTCGAGGTTCCCCAGTTGACGCCGAAGCTCTTCACGACCGGCGGGTGTGATGGCGTAGGGCTGCCGGCGGTCTTGCGAATCTGCGCGACGTATCCAGCCGCGCTCGTCCAGGCGCGTGATTGCACCGTATAAAGTCCCAGGGCCGAGGCGTAGTCCAGCGAAACGCTCGATGTCTGCCATCATGGCGTAGCCGTGTTTTTCGCCGCTGGCAAGACTGGAGAGGACAAGAAGCGTAGGGTCAGACATAACTATTACGTCTCACGTAGTATATCGTGCGACGTAATAGCGGTGCTGTCAAGCGAAAAATGGCAGGTTTAGGCTTGCCGCGATTGACCGTTACATGGTCACTAGGCAAGTTCTTCGGAACGGGCCTCGGAAGTCGATTGAGCCCGCGTTGCGGCTCAGGCGAGCGCCTTCTTGAACACGAAACCACCGACGTCGGTAAGGCGGAAATATCTGCCCTGGAATTTGTAAGTGAGCTTGGTGTGCTCGATTCCAAGGCAGTGCAGGATGGTTGCCTGCAAGTCGTGGATGTGGACGGGATCTTCGAGGATGTTGTAGCAATAATCGTCGGTCTTGCCGATGGTCAGGCCGCGCTGGATTCCGCCACCGGCCATCCAGATCGAAAAGCACCGCGGATGATGGTCGCGGCCGTAGTTCGTTCCGGTTAGTTTGCCCTGGCAGTACACGGTTCGGCCAAACTCGCCGGCCCAAACGACAAGCGTGTCGTCCAACATGCCTCGCTGTTTGAGATCGAGGATTAGGCCTGCCGAAGGCTGGTCGACGCCTTTGGATTGCAAGGCGATGTCGCGCGGCAAGTCATTATGCTGGTCCCAGCCGCGATGATAGAGCTGAATGAAGCGCACTCCGCGCTCGGCCAGCCGCCGCGCGAGCAGGCAATTGGCCGCATAGGTTCCCGGCTTTCGCGAATCCGGCCCGTACAATTCGAACGTGGACTCGGGTTCCTTCGAAAGATCCATCAGGTCGGGCACCGAAGTTTGCATGCGATACGCCATTTCGTATTGCGCCACTCGCGTGTCAATCTCGGGATCGCCGTACTTCTCTCCAAGCAAACGATTCAATTTCGCGATACCGTCGAGCATGCGGCGTCGCGTCGTGGATGGCATGCCCTGAGGATTCGATAGATACAGGACCGGGTCGCCGCTCGAACGGAATTTCACGCCCTGGTAACGCGAGGGCAAAAAGCCGCTTCCCCACAGGCGCGAAAAAAGCGGCTGGTCGGGATTCAATGCGTTGGCTTGGGAAAGCAAAACGACGAATGCCGGAAGATTCTGGTTCTCGCTGCCCAAACCGTAGCTTACCCATGCTCCCATACTTGGCCGCCCAGGCTGTTGAAAACCGGTCTGCAAAAACGTAATTGCGGGATCGTGATTGATGGCTTCCGAATAGACGGTCTTGATGATAGTGATGTCATCCACAATTTTCGTGTGATGCGGCAGCAGTTCGCTGATCCACGTGCCCGACTTTCCGTATTGGTCGAACTTGAAAATAGAAGGCACGAGGGGAAACGACGATTGGCCGGAGGTCATGCCGGTAATACGCTGGCCCTGGCGGATCGAATCCGGCAACTCCGTGCCCTGTAATTTGACCAGGTTCGGCTTGTAGTCGAACAGCTCCATCTGTGAAGGCGCACCGGACTGATGAAGAAAGATGACTCGTTTTGCTTTCGGAGGAAAATGCGGGAGTCCAGGTAGTCCACCGGTCTTGGAATCGGTTGCGCCATCGGCGGCGAAGCCATCCGCGGTGAGCAGCGTCGCCAGCGCAGGAATGCCGATGGCAATTCCAGCCGTGCTTCTGCGGAAAAACTGCCGGCGGGTCATTCCAGCGCCCATTTCTGGAGCTAACCTGTCACCCATACTTCCTCGCCTTCTGCTACTGCTTCGTCACCGTTTCATCGAGATTCAGAATCATGCTCGCTACGGTTGTCCAGGCCGCGAGTTCGCGCGGGGCCAAGGTCGAATCCGCCTTCGTTTCGCCAACCGACAGCAGTTTGGCTGCGTTCGCTTGGTCTTGGGCGTAGGAGGAGCGGAATTCCTTGAGCGAGTCAAGGAGCACAGCTCGTTCCTGGGAATCAGGCGTTCGCGCCGTCGCCAGCTTGAACGCAAAATCAAGGCGCGCTTGATCGGACTTGCCGCCGCTCCGCAAAGTGCGTTCCGCCAACGCCCGCGAAGCTTCGACGTACGTCGGATCATTGAGAAGGGCCAGCGCCTGAAGGGGCGTATTGGTCACCGCCCGACGTGCCGTGCACTTCTCGCGGTCGGGTGCGTCGAACAACGTCAGCGACGGCGGCGGAACCGTGCGCTTCCACACCGTGTACATCCCCCGACGGTAAAGATCGGGACCTGTACCCGGCGTATAACTCTGGCCCGAATAGCCTTCACCGAAAGCCATCTCTTCCCACAGGCCCTTCGGCTGATAGGGGTACACACTCGGCCCGCCAATCTTGTCGTTCAGCAATCCACTAATGGCCAGTGCGTTGTCTCGAATGATTTCGGCGGGCAGACGGAATCTTGGCCCCCGCGCCAGAAGCCGGTTCTCTGGATCGCGCTCGATGAGTTCGTGCGAAGCAATGGAGGATTGACGATAGGTCGCGGACGTGACAATCAGCCGCTGCATGGCCTTGATGTCCCAGCCGCTGCGGACAAACTCAGTTGCCAGCCAGTCGAGCAATTCCGGATGGCTTGGCAGCTCACCTTGCGAACCGAAATCTTCGGCGGTCTTTACGAGCCCCGTTCCGAAGTACTGCTGCCAATACAGGTTCACCGCGACGCGCGCTGTGAGCGGGTTCGACGGATCGAGGATCCACTCTGCGAGGCCCAAGCGGTTGGGCGGCATGTCGCGTGACATCGGAGGCAAAAAGGATGGAACGCCCGGCGTCACTTTATCCCCTTTGTTGTCGTACTGCCCGCGCCCCAAGATGAAAGTGTCGCGGGGCTTGGACATCTCCGACATCACCATGGTCGTGGTGATGGACTTCTCGAGTTTCTCGCGCTCTTTTCGCAATTCTCCCAGGCTGGTATAGAGTTTCCTGTCTTTTTCCGGCGCGTCGTGCTTCAGGAAGTATTCGGTTAAGCTCGACTGATGTTGTTTTTCGAGCCGCTCTTCCTTCTTTTCTTTGCTTTCCGCCTTGGGCGGCTCGCCAATATCGGCCTCGTCTGGCGCCTTGTCAGGCTGAAGCGTCCCAATTTCTTTAGCGGGCGCGCCCGCAAGCTCCGTCAACAACACGCGCGCAGGAAAGTGCACCGCGAGATTCTCAGCCTCCATGTCCGTAAGCGTGCGCGTGTAAATGCGCATGTCATCGACCTGGCCCTGAAATAATCCACCAGTGTTTTTGTTCCCAATTTCCAGTGAGGCGGAAGTGCGGAAACTGCCGGTGAGCGCATCCTTGACCGTCTCTGTCTCGGACGGCTTGCCATCCACGTAGATCTTCAGGCCGCTGGCCTTGCCGGAACCATCGTAGTTAACAAGCAGGTGGTGCGCGCCGTTCATCGGCACACGATCCTTCGTTCGCACTTCAATGGCGTTATCCGGCCAGTGTGCTGCAAAGCGCGCCACAACGCGAAGATTCCGCTGATGCCTGCCGGTGTAGGCAACGTCGTCAAAACCAAGTTCGTAGCCAGCCCAGTGTTCGGAAGCGTCTCTTTTTTGAAGAACCACGCTCTTCTTTAATCCATACACATCCATCCACGCGGCAAGAGCAAACGGCTTCTGTGCACCGAAATCACCGGCCTGACCAAGGTTGACTTCCGCTTCCCCGCTGAATTCCGCGGCTTTGCCGGTTGGTCCGTCTTCGTAGACAACTTCGCCGCGCACGAGTTTTCCATCGTTCTTGGACAATGCGTCTGACAAGTCGCTGTTGAATGCATAATGCGTCGCCAGCCCCTCACTCGGCGGCTCCGGCAACGACGCGAGCCGCGTCTTCTGCCATTCGTTCCGCAGCGCAAGCGTCTCTTTTTCGGGCATGGCTGCTAAAACACCCGCGATCTGCCGATTCAGGTCTTCCAACTGCCGCTTCTGCTCGGGAGAGGGCAACGGCAGCACGGGGTCGGCATTTCCTTCATAGCCGTCAAGGCCGCGCTCGGGCACGGTGTTGAAAAACGCAAAGAAACGATAGAAATCCTTCTGCTTGATGGGATCATACTTGTGATCGTGGCAGCGTGCGCAACCCATGGTGAGGCCGAGCCAGGTCGTTGCCGTCGTACTCGCGCGGTCCACAATATACTCGACGTGATACTCCTCTGGAATCGCGCCGCCCTCAAAGTTGATCATGTTGTTGCGGTTGAACCCGCTCGCGATTGTTTGTTCGACAGTGGCGTTGGGAAGAAGGTCGCCGGCGAGTTGCTCGATAGTGAACTCATTGAAAGGCATGTTGTGATTGAAGGCGTGGATCACCCAATCGCGCCACGGCCACATCTCGCGCAAGCTGTCAATGTGATAGCCATGCGTATCGGAGTAACGGGCAAGATCGAGCCACTGCATCGCCATGCGCTCGCCGTAATGCGCTGACTTCAGCAACTGGTCCACCCGCTTATCGTAAGCGTCAGCAGAATGGTCGGCTAGAAACGAGTCCACTTCGGCGGGAGTCGGAGGCAATCCAGTCAAATCGAACGAAACGCGGCGCAGCAGCGTGGCCTTATCGGCTTCTGGGGAAGGTTTCAATCCCTCGGCTTCCAAGCGCGCGAGAACGAATGTGTCGATCGGATTCTTCGGCCAGGTCTGGTCTTTGACTTCAGGTATGGCGGAGCGCTTCGGCGGATCAAACGACCAATGGGATTCCCACTTCGCACCCTGGTCAATCCATACGCGAATCAATTCGATTTGCTTTGGCGTCAGCGTTCTGCCAGACGAAACTGGGGGCATGCGCCTCTGCGTCGCGCTAATTCGCTGGTATAGCCGGCTGTCCGCGCTCTTGCCGGGGACGATGATTTGATATGCGCCGCGGTCGGCGAACGCGCCATCTTTGGTGTCGAGCCGCAAATTCCCCTGGCGGCCGTCTTCCTCAGGGCCATGGCAGGCAAAGCAATTGTCCGAGAGAATGGGACGAATGTCGCGATCGAAGTCTATCGGCTTTTCGGTTGGGCTCGACGGCGTTTGCCAGGCAGCAAGAACAGGAAGGCACACAACTGCGGCAGCAACAGGCAACCATCGGCAGATGATCGGTCGGAACAAGAGACTCCCCCACCGACTAAATTGCTCAACCGCGATAACATACTACGGACACTTCCCCTTGGGAATACAGTTTATACCCCGGTTCAATAATGGAGCATCGAAAGGAGTGTGCCGTTCGATTGTGCGTGAATGAGAGAGGCTATGGGATTCAAGAAAGTTGAACCCACCCAACTAGAATGTACGACGTCGGAGAAGCGCCCTTTCGGTTGCATGGAACTCTGGGCCGGCAACGAGCGCGCTCACCGCTCTTTGGAACTGGCCGGCTTGGAAAGCGACATAATTGCCGTTCCCTCCGGCGGAGACAAGGGCGGTGACCTGTCGGCGGTATTTTCTTGCACTGACAATATTGCCCGCGTGGTCCTGGCTGACTGCGTCGGCCACGGATACACCGCCAGCGGCGTTGCGCGGCACGTGCATCATCTGCTGCACAAGTTCCAGGACATTCGAGACACGGCGGGATTGTTGTCCGCGCTGAACGATGCGTTCACACTTTCCAACGAACAATCGAATGGGCCGCTGCGCTTGACCACTGTGGTTACAGGAACGTTCGACGCCAGTACTGGCGAATTCAATTTCGCCTATGCTGCGCATCCGCGCATGCTGTTGTGGCGTGAGAAGGAAAAGCGATTTTTGGAATTGGGCGAAGGTTTGGAGGGTTTGCCCTTGGGATTCGTCGCCAGGGAAACTTACAACCAGCAAAGCATTCGTCTGAACCTTGGAGACATGATCCTGGCGTTCTCCGACGGTGCTACCGAGGTTCGCTCGCCCGCTGGAGCGCAACTCACTTCGAAAGGCTTCCTGGAATTGGCGGAGAAAACAGCGAGCGAGTTGGCTCATCCGCTGGTTCTGCCCAAGTTCTCAGACTCCCTGCTTAGTGGAGTGCAAAACTATCGCCAGCGCGACGGCGACTTGGAAGACGATGTCACCTTGCTGACGCTCCGCCGCGTAGCCTGAGAAGGCGGTGAAAATGCTTTGAATTGCCGGCGAGGCAGCCGCTACTTTGCGGGATGAGCCGCAAAGTACTGGTCGAGGCTTTCCAAGACTTCCTTAACGGCACGCTGCACGTTCTTATCTAGTGCCTCCACAACCGCGGGAACGCTCTTTCCATGCAGGGGTTCGTCATGCTGATAATAGTGCGTCCACACTGTCGCGCCATTTTTGAGATCGCGCATCTCGAAGTCGACTGTCAATCTGGCGGCCATCCCATTTTCGGAAACTTCCTTGAAATCGTAGAGGCGCCCACGCAGCAAAAAGTCCCCACTCGCATCACTCCGGTGTATGAAAACCGCCCGATAGCGCCCCGAAGAGCGAAGCGCACGCAGCAGGACCTGCTGAATCATTTCTGTAGGCGGTTCGGCCCAACGTTGATATTGATAAGTCCCCATCTGCTCCCCGGCCGTGCTGTAAACGATGCGGTCTTCGCGGTAGAGATCAGAAGCGAACAAATTCCCAACGAGCAGTGTTATCGGTGCAGGATCGGCTGCTGGCCCGCCAGGAGGGTTTCCGGGGATCGTCAATTGATAGTATTTACTGGGGCGCGTGGCTCCGCAGCCGCCAAGAAACACCGCAGCTATCGCGAACAGGAAAACTGCCGCTCTTCTTCTCGCCGAATTCATCATTGTTCCCCTGTTTTGTGCTCCCGCGGATTGCTTGAACGAATCAGAGTGTAGGGCCTGGTCTTGATGGTGTTGGTGAATTCTTTCAAGTTTTCAGAAACATGGCGAAGATTGTCCAACAGTTCGTCGATGTTTTCGGAGTTCACGTCAACGGTTTGGTCCAGCCGGCTGGTCAGGTCGTTCACGGTCACCAGAGAGCGCCGAAGATCCAGGATGGCTTTGCGAATGTCCTGGCGATTTTCTCCAACCAAAGAGTCGATGTGGCTCAAAGCGTCATTCGCCTGCGCGGAGGTTTTGCGCAAGTCTTCGAGCAAAGGTTGCAGTTTCTGGGTCGCGGAATTCAGGTTCTGTACCGTCGCCTTAACTTGCGGACGGTTTTCCGCGATCATCCCGCGCGTTTCCGCCAGCGTCGCCGCGAGATTCGCGCGGTTCGAACCGTTTAGCAAGTCATTGACCCGTGCCAGCGTTTCCTGCAATTCGCCCGCGCGGCTGTTCAGATTTGTGAGAAGCTGCTGGGCCTGGGGCGCAATATCATTGATCTTTTGTGTCAGCGCATTGAAGTCCACATATGGGTCCGAAGGCAGGATAGCGTCGGTCGTGGCGATGGCCGCCTTGTCGCTTCCAGGGATAATCTCCAAATGATTGTCGCCGAGCGGGCTCATGCTCATGATCTTCACGCGGCTGTCCGTCCTCACCGGCAAATCCGATTTCACGCTGAAAGTGATCTCGATCCGCGACGCATCTTTCGGATCAAGCTGTAGTTTTTCCACCCGCCCGACTTTCGGTCCTCCCGCATAGCGGACAGTCGTGCCTGGTTCGACTCCTCCAGCAAATGGGAAATAGGCGCGGTAGGTCTTTGCCGGCCCGGCGAATGCCCCACTCAGTGCAGAAACTGTGACGACCAGGACACCGGCAGCCACGAGCACGAACAATCCCACCATGGTTTGCTCGCCTTTTGAATTCATCTCACACCTCGCTCCTTGGATGCTCAGCGGCTCGGCCGCGTGATTTCCGTCAGCATCTGCAAATAGTCCAACTCTTGCGCTACCTCTGGTTCCGCGATGCGGTCCAGAAA
>Ga0126373_10004100_pt1 | contig 11079 bp, 15 predicted proteins | sample PanSoiMetPlot_11_FD_92545 | JGI IMG/M metagenome (GOLD analysis project Ga0126373, IMG submission 92545) | Tropical forest soil microbial communities from Panama - MetaG Plot_11 | ecosystem: Environmental > Terrestrial > Soil > Tropical forest > Bulk soil | place: Panama | collected 2016-02-17
TGGAACATTGATCGTGGGTTGAAGCTCAGCGGGGTGATTGACTTCCTCGCCGGCGCAAAAGCGGACATCATCTTATTGCAAGAGGCCGATCTCAACGCCCGGCGGACGCATCACATTAACGTTGCCAGGGAAATCGCGCAGAAGCTGGAGATGAACTATGTCTTCGGGCGAGAGTTTCAGGAATTAACCCAGGGTTCCAAGGCGTCCCCCGCCTACCACGGTCAAGCAACCCTTTCTCGCTGGCCGTTGTCGAATTCCCGGATCATTCGATTCCAGAAGCAATCGCATTTCTGGCGTCCGCACTGGTTTCTTCCTGACATTGCGCCTTTTCAGGAGCGGCTTGGAGGGCGCATGGCGCTGGTCAGCGCGGTAAACATTGCGGGCAAAACGATAGTCAGCTACAACCTACACCTCGAGAGCAGAGGCGATAATCCTTTGCGCTGCTCCCAGCTTGACGAGGCCTTGGACGATAACAAGCGATACAGTTGGAACACGCCCATTCTGCTTGCCGGGGACTTCAATCTGGATGTATCCGAGACTCCTGCGGCAACTTCCATCAGCCGCGCTCGGTTTCAGGACGCCTTTGCTAACCAGCACGTGCCTACGACACCTGGCTCATTTTTGGAGCATGGGCGAATCATCGATTGGATCTTCACGAGGGGTCGCGTTCGCGTGAGCCAACCCCAAGTGCACCGTTCGGTTTCAGCTTCCGACCACTATCCGCTCTCTATCAGCTTGGCGATTGATTAGCAGCAGGGCGGAAAGCCATTTAATCAGGATCTTCCGTGGAAGATAAGCTGATTCGTGTCAGGCCAAAACTCTTTGACGATGTTGAAGACTCCATCCAGGGCGATTTGCGTGACCCACTTTTGGCCGGTCTTCGTCCAGGTTCGCTCTCTCGAGGGATAATATAAGTCGGATATTCCTGCGCCGGCTCCGTTACCCACAATTTCGGAAATATTAATGGTTCGTCGGCCGGAATCGGTGCGCGTGACGAGCAAACGGCTTACCGCATAGCCTGTGCGCTTGAGAAAACCCCCATGCCCAAGCGTGTAGTAGCGGGGATCTTCGCGCGTTACGGCAGGAACGATAGCTTCCGTAAAATAGTTTCCAACGGCCTGGTCGGCTACCGCGTGCCAATAATAGCGGCCGTAACCCTTCGATCCTTGCCCGAACTCAGGGTATGAGTTTTTGGCTTGGCTTATACCGGCGAGCATTCCCGCAGTTACAAAAGACGAATAATCGAAACTGTCCTGAGTTGCCAACCAAAACTAATTTTTCAAGGACAGTGGGGGCAACTGCGTATCGGCGCTCACTGCCCGGTAGTTGGGAAAGATCCAAAGAATCCGCTTGGACTGCTTGGCTTCGGTCACGCTTCCGAGCGAACCCGCATTCGCAGCCAAGGCATTGTCAACCAAGCGGAGACCTCGACGCGGAAATACAGCTTGCCATGCGGTACTGGATGAGAGCGTCACAACTGATGTTCTACGAAGCATAGCCGTTGATTCCCATTTCTCAGGTTAGATATCGAATTCACTCGAACTTCACCTTGTTTCCAAAGAGAGACGAGTTAACGGAAGCTTGCAGGAGGCCAGTGAGAGGCTCATCCAAGCACGACAGCCGCGTCCGCTGAGGGGGTTAGGTTTGGATCGTCGTTGCGCCGTAGTGGACATAGCCTCTCCGCCGCCGGAGTAATGCATTTCTGTCTCCAGTCTTGTCCCGTGTTAAGATTTGCGGACGGACAAATGGCAACACGCGTATGCCACACCGAGGGTAATACTTAGTTCAACGAGGAGGCTCCGCAGCGGAACAGCACGAAACCTTTCCAGCGGTTGTGGTGACAAGGTTTTGACGTTGTCGTCTAGCCGCTGTCAGCGTCCGTCATGCCGTACGAAACCCGCGCTGTCGCATTTTGTTAATAGCCGTCAAGTGTCTGCCCCACAGGCGGTTCCCGTCACTCCGATTGCCGTGCCGCACTCTCCCGAAGTTCCGGCGGTGGTGGCATTGGGAATGCATTGAAGCATCAGCGGTCAAAGCTTCGAATGACCGCGTGAAGTTCCAGAAAGAGCGGGTTGAACCGATGTCCGCAGTCGCTAGCAATTCCCAAACCCTTCCCGTTCCCAGGTTTCCCGTCGGAGTCGACGTACACTGGGAAACGCAACGTCGCACGGTGTGGAATGTACGTGAGCACACGAGCGAGGAGTGCGAGCTCGTCTACGAGATCAGCTGGATCCCAGAGCGGGGCCTCTGGCGCCGTTTTCTACGGTCGCAGCGCAAGGTGAAAAGCTAAAGACGCCATCCTTCGCGAAGCGTAGGTCTGTGCGCACCCTGTCCCATTCGAGCAACAAAGGACGGTGCGAGAAAGTGCCGGATTTCAGCGGAATTCCAGTTCATAACTTGTTCCAATACAGGGACTAGCCCGCTCATAGCGTTAGCGCTTAGCACGGTACGCTTGGCGACACGCGAGATGAATTTGGCGTCGCTGATCGCGATGGTGAGTCCATCGTAGTGATTGACGTGCATCATCACCGGCATATCGGAACTGCCGTCACCGATATTAGATGATGCGGTCGTGGCTGACGCCCAGATTCGCGCGAAGCTCCTCAAGCACGGTGATCTTGCCCAGCCCGCGGATGCCCGAATGAACGAGTCCACTTCGCCGGCCACTTCGTTGTACCTGAAGCGCGTCCCGAAGATGTGATCTGGCGGCACAATGCCTTCCAGGGCCGGCTGAATAATCTCCTGGGGCGCTGCAGAGATCACGTTGAAATTAAACTCGTGCCCTTCGCCAAGGTGGTCTAACCGGCGTGCGAACAGCGCGACATCATGCTCCAGCCGAATTCGCCTACCGGTCTTGACGAGGTGTTCGCGGGCACGCGGCGAGAATCTGGATCATGGAGAATCAAGTAGCTGAGCTCCGCACCTTGCTGAACGAGATTGATCTCCGCAAGGCCTTTGACCTTACCGTGAAAGTTGCGAAAGCCAATGAGCTCGCTCAGCCCGACTCCAGAATCGTTGAATCTGACCGTCTGATCGGAATCGCTGCAAGTAGAGATTTTCTTCGCGTGTCCACCCGCTAGTGATCACAGCGCGGAAACAATATCACTAGGACGTTTAAGTCCCAGGGCGTGAACAGCCACCGCTCGGCTTCTGTCTCGGCCTTCTCGAAGGACTGCGCAATGAAACCCAAACGAAAGCGCTTTGCCACACTGCGCAAGTGATCGATGCAAATCCCCGTGAGGTTTGCAACCTCCGCATGCGTAAAAAGTTTCTGGCTCGCTTTGACCGTTATCATTGTCCAGGTCCTCACAATCTCCGGAATCGCGTGATTCTCGAGAATTCGGGTTTGCTCTAAAGGCCGCGCTTGCGAGAGCTAACACGCTTGTCTTTGTCTCACGGCGCAAGCAACCAATACTTCAGAAACGCCCATATGAGCGGTCCCACCAAGCAAATGCCAGCCACCAGCACCACCAGAACCTGACTGCCGGAGATGCTGAATTCTGGAGTTACCCCGCGTTGAGCAAACATGGACGTTGCGTTAAGAGACCGGCCGTGAATCTTGGACCCACCGCTCGTCATGGAGCTACTCCTCTCAAGACACGATCGCTAGTGAGGCAAGTGATCTGCCATACCAGTGGGACTCTGGCTTGGGCGAAGTGCTTGATCGGAAGGACCTTGGAGCGGCTGATGAACGTGGTCTCTCGTTGAAGGGTCGGAATTTCGCAAGAAGCGTCAATCCTTAGACGATGGAATTGAGGGGTGAAGCGCAGGCCGCGCACAGAGATGGAGGTCAGCGAACCGGTGCCACCGGTGCGGACAGGCTCATCGCTTTGCCATATTCGGAAGCGAAGAGCGCATTATCTGGATACTGCTCATTGAGCTCCCGGAGCAACTGTTGCGCCAAGGCATTCTGTTTTTCGCGGCGTGCGGCAAGAGCAAGCACAATTTTGGCGAACGGCCTGAGGTAGCGGCCGTTGTCCGCAGTCTTGGCCACCTGCTCCATACCGAGCTTTTTGTCCCCGTGAATTCCACCAAACCGAAGCATGAAGCGGGAGCCAGCGCCGAGCGATCCGATTATGTAATTTGCAATGCCGGGCGCAATGTACGCATCGGTGACATCAGGATCCTCGGCCAACAACCGCTTGGCGTATTCGTTGGCTTCTTTCATTCGTTTCAATGCATCGAGATGCTTTCTCTGGAGAATCGATTCCTCATCCGATTCCATTCCTGCGGCCAGGGTGAGCGCAAAAAGCGCTTCCGCGTCTTTCGGGTTGGTTTGCTGGCGTCCCCGGGCCAATTGACGGGCTTGCGCCAGCGCTTCCCGAAATCGCCTCATCTGCTCTGGCTTCGGCTTGCCATCAATTCCGTGTAAGAACTTCTTATCATTGAGGAAGAAGTCACTGGTCAACACGCCTTGTAGGTTTAGCTCCTCAAAGAGATAGCTGGCTGCAATGGCCACCTCGCCAAAAGGTTCCTCCGGATTGTGAGACTGCCAGGTTGCAAAGGCTTCGCGTGCCTCCGTGAATTTTTGCTCGTAGAGAAGGTCAAATCCCGCTGTAAGTTCCGGGACGCTTGTGAGAGCCGGGGAATCCGACCCGGGTACTTCCCGCGCAAACCCGACGACAGGTGTCAGCAGGAGTAGCAGTATGAGAAGATGACAGTGACGCATATTTTATCTGTACTTTTCAGGCGCTTTGGTAGCGGGCGGCCTGGCGTGTTGCTTTCAATGCGGAGTGCTAGGGCGCCACCGCCGCGGCAACTGCAGTATGTGACGAAAAGTACTGCTCCAGGCCTCCTATGACTTCGCGTAAACCGCTCTGTACATTGCGATCCATAGCGCCAACGACTGCATTCACGTTCTTTCCATCCACCGGTTCGTCGTGGGAATAATACCGGCTCCACACCGTAGTCCCTGTCCTTGAATCGCGCAGTTCGAACTCGAAAGACACGCGGGCCGCCAAGGTGCTTTCCGAGATCTCCCGGAGGTCGTACAAGCGTCCACGAAGAATGTAGTCGCCGCGAGTGTCACTGCGCATGGAATAAACGTGCTGGAAGCACCCTGACATTTGAAGCTCCCGCAGCAGGACATCGTTGATTAATTCGGAGGGCGGCTCGGCCCACCGGTGATATTCGTAGACTCCCATGGCCTGACCCTCGGAGGAGTAAACGATGTGGTCGTCGCGATACAGATTCGATGTCGTGATGGGGCCGAGCAGCAGGGTGACAGAGTAGTGGGCTGGACCGGTTCTCAAGGTGCCTTCATCGGGAACGGTGAGCTGATAATACTTGCTTGGCCGCACGGCGCCGCAACCGTTCAGCATTCCCCAAAATAGGATGACGGCCGGAAGAATAGGCCTGTGCTTCATTGTTGTTCTCCTGTCCTGTGTTCGCGAGGATTGCTCGCGCGGATGAGCGTGTCGGGGCGAGTCTTGATTGTCGCCGTAAATTCCTTGAGGTTTTCAGTAACATGCCGCATGTTGTCAAGCAGCTCGTCGATATTTTCAGAGTTGACTGCGAGGGTTTGATCAAGCCGGTCGCTCGCGTCCGTCATATTTGTAAGTGTCCGGCGCAACTCGACTACGGCCTTGCGAACATCGGCGCGGTTCTCGCCGACCATGGCATCGATGTGATCCAGCGCCTGGTTCGCCTCCGCAGAAGTCTTTCGAAAATCCTCGAGAAGGGGTTGCAGCTTCTCGCTGACGGCGCTGACGTTTTGAAGAGTCGTTTTGATCTGGGGACGATTCTCTTCAATCAGCCCGCGAGCGTTAGCAAGGGTGGCGGCGAGGTTTTCGCGATTCTGCGGGCTGAGCAAATCGTTGATGCGCGCTATGGTTTCTTTTGCTTCCGACGCGCGATCGTTCAGGTTGCGAAGCAACTCCTGAGCTTGCGGGTTCAAATCATTGAGCTGTTCCGCCAGAGCGTTGAAGTCCACATACTTCTGGGAGGCAAGCAAGGCGCCGCTCGGTGCTCTTGGCGCTTGTGCGCTGCCGGGAAGAATCTCGACGTGATTGTCTCCCAGCGGGCTCAGGCTCAGAATTTTTACACTACTGTCTGTTTTGACGGGGGTGGCGGACAGAACGCTGAAGGTTATATCCAGGAAGGCGGGATTCTGCGGATCGAGTCGCACACTGTCAACACGCCCTACTTTGGGTCCTCCTGCGTAGCGCACCGTTGCGCCGGGCTCAAGGCCTCCGGCAAATGGAAAATAGGCGTGAAACCTTGTGGTCGATCGTCCAAAGGCGCCGCTAATGGCAAACACGGTGGCAAATAATACGGTCACGGCAACGAGCACGAACAGACCAACGAGTACCGATTCGCGCTTAGATTGCATGGCTATCCTCTCTTTCCTGCGACGCGCTGTGCTCGGGGGAGATCTGCGGTGAGCATCTGCAAGTAGTCCAATTCCCCGGAAATCTCGGGCTCGGCAATTCGGTCGAGAAATTGCCGGACTCTTGGCTGAGTGCTTGCAAGCATCTCTTCACGTGTGCCGAGCGTAATGACGTTGCCCTTGTCAATTAAGAGCATGCGATCGGCGATCAAAAATGCGCTTGCCAACTCGTGCGTGACCACAATGATCGTCATGCGAAAGGCGCGCTTGAGCTGAAGTATCAACTGATCGATACCAGCCGCGATAATCGGGTCCAGTCCCGCTGAGGGCTCATCGAAAAGCAGAATTTCCGGGTCCATTGCAAGTGCGCGAGCCACGGCAGCGCGTTTCTTCATCCCACCGCTGAGCTGCGAAGGCGTGTAATACTCAAATCCTTCAAGCCCGACCTGCTCCAGTTTGAGCCGCACGATGATTTCGATCGTGGGGCCCTCCAGCCGAGTATGTTCTCGGAGCGGCATGGCCACGTTTTCTCCCACGGTCATCGAACCGAACAAGGCTCCGCCCTGAAAGGACATGCCCATCTTTCTTCGAATCTCGTCCATTTCTGACGCTGAGGCCTTCGCCAGATCCCGACCTTTGATCAAAACCTCACCCGTACTTGGCTTTTCGAGCCCAACGAGAGTTCGCAGAAGCGTGCTTTTCCCGGACCCCGAGCCGCCCAGGATCACTAGCGTTTCGCCGGGTAAAACATCGAAGCTGATTCCGTGAAGAATCTCTCGGTCTCCGTAGCTGACTCGCAGGTCGCGCAGCGAAATCATGGGTGCGGTACAGGAGGCAGGGACGATGTGTTCTGTAGTCATTGGCCGCCTGCGAAAAAGAAAAGCGTTGTAAAGAGTAAGTCCACCGCCACAACGAGAAAGATGGACATGACTACAGCCCGGGTAGTGGACCGCCCCACCTGCTCGGCTCCGCCTCCCGTCGATAGCCCTTCAAAGCATCCAACCGCTGCGATGGTGATACCGAACATCACGCTTTTGATGAGCCCCGTGACGATGTCCGGTAGGAAGAGGGAGTCAATCGAGGCCTTGATGTAGCGAACAAGAGTGAAATCCGCTTGAGCAACGCCAAACAACGATCCTCCGAGAATACCCATCACGTTGGCCCAGATGGTCAGGCAAGGCAGCATCACGGCCATGGCTAGAAACTTTGGCGCGACGAGAAAGCGGATAGGGCTGATCGCCATCGTTTCCAATGCGTCGATTTCCTCGCTCACTTTCATAGTTCCAATTTCGGCGGCAAATGCAGAGCCCGAGCGCCCGATTACAACGATTGCCGTGACCAAGGGGCCGAGTTCCCGAGACATGGTGACAGCGACCGCCGTCGCAACCGCGCTAATCGCCCCTAACTGGCGAAGCTCGTAGGCTGCCTGAAGGGCCATGATGAGGCCTATGAAGAACGTAATCAGGGAAAGGATCGGCAAGGCGCGCACACCGGTGTCCATGGCTTGCGACATGGCGCGTTCGAGGCGCACTGGCTTTCCTTGAAACGGCGCTACCAACGTGAAGTACGCAGCGCGCGCCCCGAGCGATGCGAGGGACCCGAGATAACTAAGAGCGTCGAGGGTACTGCTACCGAGTTGAGAAACAATCTCCATTTCAGGAAGCCAGCGCCTGTTCCTCGTTGTCGCAAATTTCAAAGACCTTAATGAGACGGGAGAGTTGCAGAACTTCCCGTGCGGACGTGCCGAGTCCGAACAAAATGAACCGGGAACCGAGGTCGCGGGACGCTTTCAAGCCCTCGACCAGGGAGGCGACACCCGAGCTGTCGATGTAACCGACTTGGCTGAGATTAACTACTACGCGTCCGACGCGGCTCTGCTGTATTTCGTGCAACACTGACTGGCGCACCTCTCCTGAGTTTGCGAAATCGATGTCTCCCGAGACGTCGAAGATCGTGGTGGCGTCCTGACGTCTCGCTGAAATCTGCACTGTCTGTTCTCCCTCACACGGCGCTATTCGTCTGTGCCAGATACTTGACGAGTCGCAGCCGGTTCGTAGGGCCCTTGCGCGTGTACTCCACGATGTCCATGGCTTGGCGGATTAAATGCAATCCCAGTCCTCCCGGTCGTATTTCGTCGAGGGAGCGCCCGTGCAGTTTGCTTGCATCGATTTGCGGACCTCGGTCGCAAAGCAGGATTTCAAGCCCCTGTTGGACTTCCCCTTCCAACTGGCGTTGCGTTCTTCGAAAGTACATGGCAACCGGCTGATCGGGCCGATTACTGTAGGAATGGCGCACAATGTTGGTGAGAGCTTCATCGACAGCTCGGGTGATCGACCTGCACTGCACTTCAGGGAATCCTAAAATCTCGGTTAGTTGTTCCACTGTTCCGCGGACAACCGAGAGCCACTTGGGGTTGCTGTACAGTGCGAGCAATAGCACCAAGCCTCTTCGCCGCTCTGGCTTTCGGTTCTGCCCATCGCTTCCCGTTGGTAAGAAAAAGGCCTTCATACCTGTCAACGAACGTGCACTACGATGAGAGAAACGTCATCTGTAGCTGGCCCCGACCTCCAAGCAGCGACATCCTCGAGAATGCGTTCTTTCATTCGCTCGGCCGGCAAAGCCACTGCGTTTCTCACGATTTCTCGAACACCGTTGATACCGAGCATCTCACCCTGAGCATTAAAAACTTCGGTGATGCCGTCGGTATACATGACAATGCGGTCGTCTGGCTCGAGTGGTACCTCTTGGCTAGCATCGGCACCAGCAGCATCTGGGAGCACGCCGAGAACCATACTGCGGGAGTCAAGCATGACGGGATTCTGTCCACGACGCGCCAGCAGCGCTGGAGGATGGCCTGCACCAGCGAAAACCATGCGGCGGCCCCGCACGTCGATACGGGCCGCAGCCGCCGTGACAAACATGCCCGAGCCGGCGAGGTCTTCGATCAGGAAGTGGTTCAACTCACCGAACATATCGACAAGCGGCATGGCCGAACGCAGATGCGCAGTGGTCTCGGAGTAGATGCGGTTCGCAACTAAGGCTGAACCGATGCCGTGACCTGAAACATCGCATACGAGCAAGCTGAGGTGCTCGTGGTCTAGCGAGCTCACTAGCGCGAAGTCGCCGCCGATTGAATGCACAGGATGATAGAAAGAATAGAGGCTCAATCTGTCCCAGACCAGTGACTTGGGTGCAAGGCTTCGCTGGACGCGCGCAGCGAGTCGCAAATCCTCTTCGATTTCCATCTGGCGTCGCTCAAGCCTCGCATTTGCCGAGCGGAGTTCCTCCGTGATACGCACATGTTCTGAAATATCCGTGAACGTCGCGATTCCAAATTGTCTTCCGGAATTGTTAAGCGCCCGAGAGCTAATGATGACGGGCAGACGTCCGCCGCCCTTTCGGGGAATAACAAAAGCATAGCGGTTGTGGCCGTCTCGAAACTTGACTTCGATCTGCTGCGCGACAAAATCCAATTCCTGCGGGGAATAGAACTGAGAAGGGTCAGATCCGATCAAGTCCTGCTTCAGAAGGCCGGTCATTTCAACAAAACGGGAGTTCGCAAACAGAATCCGTTGGTTTTCGTCGGTTATGACAACGCCCTCGTTGAGCACTTCGAGGACGCCCTCCATGTCGGCGAGCCATTCAGGCTTATGCAGCGCTAGCGAGGACACTGTCATGAATACGAGGCTTCCAAGGACGGCGTATCCAGCGGTCTTGCAACAACGTGCTGAACAGCACTTCTATCCGGAAAAGATGAAGAAGGGTTTGCCCTATGAATCGGAGCCACGAGAGCCCGCTTCGCCTGATTTAGGAGCTGTCGTCTTGCGCGAAAGAGCCGTGCCTTGAATGTCCCAGCCGGAACACCAAGAAGTGCGCAAGCCTCTGGGCCCGGCAGTTCGTCGTAGTAAGTCATAGTAAGCGCCTGTCGAAGCGCAGGTCTCATTTTTGCGAGCACCCCGTTGACGAACTGCAAAGTCTCTCGTTCTGCGTAAACCATTTCGGGATCAGGTTCCGAGGATGAGATCGTTTCCATCCACCTTGCGTCGTCCGATGTGCTGGTCTCCTGTGGGAGGCTCCAGGATGATTTCCGCTTGCGCCGGATCATTAGGGCCGCGTTCAGTACGACGCGGGTGAACCAGGTCGTCAGAGCGGATCGGCCTTCGAAACTGCGCAAGTGGAGATGCCCCGAAAGGAATGCATTTTGGACTGCATCTTCGGCGTCTTCTCTATTTCGCAGAATGGCGTGAGCCATAGCTACGAATTTCGGGCGGAATGCTACAAACATCTCGTGGAAGGCCTCCATTCCCGTGCATTCCGTCCGCTTCTCAGAAAGGTTGTTTGACTCGTGCCTTCCCGGCTTGCAAGACGTTGACCGCGTCTCCCTTTTTCGTCCTCTGAAAACATGCAGAGGCTTGCTGGCCGCAGCGCTGGCGCGCCCATTGAAATTCGCAGACGTGGATGCGTAGGTCATCCCGATCTCCTTTTCCCTCCCTCCTCCATGAAGCAACTGCGTGTCCAACGCGGGGCCTTCGCCCCAAAATCAGTTATCTGTCTTGTTTTTAACAGAAAAAGTGACGCGTACCACAGACCGACATGAAGGAATTCCGGCCGCAAGCTATTCATGCCGGGTATTTTGACGATAACGTCGAAGTCGTGACTGGGTTGTGAGCGGTCGCACCGTGTGAGGACGCTGCAAAGAAAAGACCCCACCCAGACGGCAAACGTTAAAAGAAGACGCTGACTGCCGTTAA
>Ga0126373_10004102_pt1 | contig 11078 bp, 11 predicted proteins | sample PanSoiMetPlot_11_FD_92545 | JGI IMG/M metagenome (GOLD analysis project Ga0126373, IMG submission 92545) | Tropical forest soil microbial communities from Panama - MetaG Plot_11 | ecosystem: Environmental > Terrestrial > Soil > Tropical forest > Bulk soil | place: Panama | collected 2016-02-17
CCTGCGCCTTCGCCGGCTGGCTCTGTGAGCAGCGGCCTAGGACAATTCCGGTAGATCCAAGCGATCCTTCAATCTTCCCGTAGCGTTCTTGTTCTTCTTGAGATCGATCACGTTCGCTGCGACGCCGTCGAAATCTGCCCTGCAGCGACGAAAGTAACACTTGCCGAAATCCACGCCGCTTATCGAAGTAAGGATTTCTATACGCACGGGCGGCACGCCCATACGAATCACTCTGCCACGTTCGAGAAACGTATCGGCCCGAGCAGTGTCGAATCCGAACTCGTGCCAAGACCCGCGTCAGGCGGTCAGCATTTGCGGCGTCAATTGCGATCCAGATATCCAGGACAGCCGTTGCGCGAGAGTAGCCATAGAAATGACTGCGTAACCGCCCACGATCAGGTAGAGGACTTCATTTGAGTTCAGCAATCTCAAGAACTCTTTGAAGTCGGGTGGTAGCTGGATCATAGCCATAGACGATCTGCCGGAGCAGTTCTAACGCCTTCATCCGTTCGGCGGGGATTTCGCAAGCCAGAACCGGCAGTCGCTGGACTCGTCCTCTAGAGTCGTGATCTCGAAGGCGGAACGATCCAGGCGGACACGCTCGACATCAGACATGATAACCATCTTATTCGTTCCAGCCGTTCTACGACTGATGCCATCCGATTTTTTTGTTGCGGCCCGCAACTCTTTAAGTCATAGTAGGAATTGAGTAGCATCATGTAGGGCGCATCGGAACCTGCCGCTTTCAGCGAGAGCCGTTCTTAAGCGTCCTATTCTCAACTATGGGCGGCGATTCTCGATGGCGGACGAAATCCTCTTCCTCACTGAGTTGCTCGGCCTCAAGGTCTATGACCTAAAGGGCCGCAGCCTCGGTTTCGTCAAAGACGCCGCGATCGTTCCGCTAATTCATCCTTCTCGTGTCGACCGGTTTCTCGTCGGTGGGGGTTGGAGCTGGCTCACTGTCCGGCACGATCAGGTTGGTCAGATCTCGCTCGACGGCATCTACCTCAAAGACGAAGTTCTCACTCCTTATCACTCCGACGAGTACATGCTGCGCCTTGTGCGCGACCTCCTCGATCAGCAAATCATCGACGGCCAGGGCCGCAAAGTGGTGCGCGTCACCGACGTCACATTCAAGATCCAACACGAAACCGACGAAGATGCACTGAATATCGTCGACGTCGACATCGGGCTGCGCAGCATTTTCCGTCGGCTCATGCAGGGCGCGATCTCGCGGCGCTGGGTGCGTCGGCTTCAGGAAGTGATTCCGCCCAACTCCATCCACTGGGAAAATTGCAGCATTCTCGAAGCTGACCCGCAGCGCCGCCTGCGGCTCAATGTGAGCAACGAAATTCTTGAGCGTATGCATCCGGCCGACTTGGCCGATATCGTCGAGGAGCTGACGCCCGAGGATCGCGAGGCGATTTTCGAGACCATCGACAGCGAAGTGGCCGCCGAGGCGTTGTCAGAAGTGGAGCCGGAGATTCAGGCCAGCATTCTGGAATCGCTCGAAACCGAGAAAGCGGCCGAGATCGTCGAGGAAATGGCGCCCAACGAAGCCGCTGACGTTCTGGCCGAGCTCGAAGAGCAAACGTCCGAGGAAATTCTGCAGGAAATGGAGCCCGAACCGAAGACCGAGGTCGAGGAGCTGCTCGAATATCACGAAAGCTCTGCCGGCGGATTGATGAACACCGAATACGTCGCGCTGCCACAGAATTCCACCGTGGCGGACGCAATTCAGGCGCTGAGGGCGCACGAAGAAATCCTCGAAAAGCTGAACACGATTTTCCTCGTCGACGCGAACGAGCAGCTCACCGCGTCTGTTCCGCTCGCGCGCCTGTTCACCGCCGCCGGCGCGACGCCGCTTAAGGACTTGGCAGCCGAGAACCTGATCCAGGTGGACGTCGAGGAGAAGCAGGACCGCATCACCGAAATTTTCGACAAGTACAATTTGCTCGCGCTTCCAGTGGTGGACGAAGCTGGCAAGCTGGCCGGAGCGATCACGGCCGACGAAGTCATTTCTCTCTTGAGGGCCAAGTGACGTGGACAGCCAAGTCATTCTGGAGGACCCTCCGCTGGCGGCAAGGGGAAAGGCGTGCTCAAAAGATTTCGATATCAAACCGCGATCTTCCTGTCCGTGGTCGGCCCCGGTCTCATCACCGCCAACGTCGATAACGACTCGGGAGGCATCCTCACCTATTCGCAGGCCGGCGCCAAGTACGGTTACCTTCCGCTCTGGACGCTGATCCCGATCACGTTGCTGTTGATCGTCACACAGGAAATGTGTTCCCGTATGGGCGCGGTCACGGGCAAAGGCCTGTCCGATCTCATTCGCGAGGAATTTGGACTGCGCACCACGTTTTTCATGATGATCGCGCTGGTGCTGACGAATTTCACCAACGTCATCGCGGAGTTCGCAGGAATCGCGAGTTCACTCGAGTTGTTTCACATCAGCCGCTACATTTCCGTACCGATCTGCGCGATCGCCGTGTGGCTGCTCGTTGTCCGCGGAACCTATCGCGGCGTCGAGAAGGTATTCCTGTTCGCCTGTACGCTCTATATCACCTACATCATCTCGGCGTTTCTATTGAAGCCCGACTGGACCGAAGCCGCGGTGAACAGCCTGCGTCCGGTGGTGATGTTCGACACCGGCTACATCACCATGCTGATCGCCATGGTGGGCACGTCCATTGCGCCGTGGATGCAGTTTTATCTGCAGTCGGCCATCGTGGAAAAAGGCGTGACCGCAAAGGAATACGTACAGTCGCGCATCGAAGTCGTGGTTGGCTGTATCCTCACCGACGTCGTTGCCTTCTTCATCATCGTGGCGTGTGCGGCGGCCATCTGGTCTCACGGACCGAAGGACATCAACGATGCGGCCGACGCCGCCATCGCGCTCAAACCTTTCGGAAACTACGCCTCGATCCTGTTCAGCGCCGGCCTATTCAACGCCTCGTTCTTCGCCGCCTGCATTCTGCCGCTATCCACGGTGTTCACCGTATGCGAGGGCCTCGGATTCGAATCCGGCGTGGATAAGCGTTTCCACGAGGCGCCGGTCTTCTATTGGATGTTCACGCTGCTTGTCGTCTTAGGCGCCGGCGTAATTCTTTGGCCGAATTTTCCGCTAGTGAAGATGATTCTTTGGTCGCAGGTAGTGAATGGCGTCCTGCTTCCCGTCGTGCTCATCTACATGGTGATGCTGATCAACAAGAAGGGCTTAATGCGCGAATGGACCAATTCGCGGCTCTACAACGCCGTGGCGTGGGTTTCAGTGGTCATCATGATCGGCTTGACACTGGCACTGGCGTCGATCACGGTGAAGCAGATGGTTCAGTCCGCGTCGGCCAAACCTGCGGCTCCGGTTTCAAGGCCGCTCGCCCAGGTGCAGCGCGACGATTCCGGCGGTCATGCGATGAAAGCGGACATTCGTGAATCCCGCGGCGCGCATTCGCTCCGCTAGTTCGTTCGCGCTGGGGAACTTGCGCACCGATTCCGGCAAGTAGGAATAAGCATCGCGCGAACCGGAGATCCATCCGCCCACCGTTGGCAGAATCGCGCGCGAGTAGAAGCCATAGACGCTCGCCAGCAGCGCATTGGGCGGCGTCGAAAATTCTAGAATCGCGAGAACACCGCCCGGCTTCAGAATCCGCCTGAGTTCGCGCAGTCCCTGTTCGTAATCCGCGAGATTGCGGAAGCCGAACGCGATGGTCGCGAGATCGAGCGAAGCGTCCGCGACCGGCAGTTTCAGTGCATCGGCTTCGAACAAAGGAGTCCGCTTTACGCGCGCCGCTGCTTTGTCGCGCGCCGCAACCAGCATCGGATGGCAGAAATCACTGCCAAACACCTGGGCCCGGCCCCGAGCTGCGAGCGCGAGCATCAGTTCGCCCGTACCGCACGCCACATCGAGAACATGAGCGTCAGGCGAGGCCAAGACCGTCTCCAATCGCCTTACCGCCGCCGCGCGCCAGTGGCGATCGATATTCAGCGACAGCAGATTATTCAGCAGATCGTAGCGTGGCGCGATCCGGCCGAACATCCCGCGCACCCACCGCGCCGCCTGCTCGGGATCCTGAATACCCGCGGGTGTCGTCCCGCTGGTGCGCGTCAACAAGCGAGCGCTTCCTCGATCGACGCCAGCACCAGCTTCTCGTCGACCTCGGCTGTGATCTTCACCGCTCCGATGCGCTCCGGCAGTACAAAATGCACGCGGCCCTTCACCGTCTTCTTATCGTGCAGCAGTCGCGCCGCCAACCGCCGCGGATCGAGCCCCGCGACCGGCGGAAACGGTCCGTACGAGTTCACGCATTCGACGATCTCTTCGCGATCCCCACGCGGCAGCATCCGCTCCTTCTCGCCGAGCAGACTCGCGGCCTTCATTCCCCACGCCACCGCCTCGCCGTGCAGAAATTTCGAATAGCCCGTCTCCGCCTCGAGTGCATGTCCGAAGGTGTGGCCGAAATTGAGAATGCGCCGGCGGTCTTCTTCTTTTTCATCGCCCGAAACGACGGCTGCTTTGAGCCGCACCGAATCGCAAATCATGCGGTCCACCACATCCGGCGCATGCGACATCACGCGCTCCGGCTCGCGCCGCATCAGCCAGAATAGATCCGCATCCGCGATCACTCCGTGCTTGATGATCTCGAACAATCCAGCCCGGTATTCGCGCTCGGGCAGCGTATCGAGCACTGAGGGATCGATCAGCACCGCAAGCGGCTGGTGGAAGCTGCCGATCAGATTCTTTCCTACAGCCAGATTCACGCCCGTCTTTCCGCCGATGGCCGCGTCCACTTGCGCCAGCAGAGTCGTCGGGATCTGGATCACCGGAATCCCGCGCATAAAGATCGCCGCAAGGAACCCCGCCACATCCGTCAGGATGCCCCCGCCGAACGCGATCACGACACTAGAACGATCGCCGCCCTTTTCGACCATCCTTTCGGCAAGCGCTTCCACTTCAGCGATTCGTTTCCGCTCTTCGGTCCCCGGAAAAAACAAAAGCTCGCTGGGATGATTTCCTGCCGCGCCATCGAGCAAGTGCCCATGCAGCTTCCAAACCTCTTCCGTCGTGATAAAAAATACCTTGCCGGCGCGCACGGGAATGTACTTGCCCGCCCGTGCGAGCACATCTCGCTCCACCACGATCGGATAGCTGCGCTGCGGTGTTTGCACCGCAAAAGACGGCATACAATCGTTGTACCATGTGGGTTGCTGTCAACCTCCCCGAACGCCACCCGCGCTGCGCGCGCCAGCAAGTGAGACTTCTGTAGCAATGCCAAAAGCTCTTTGGCCGGTGTTGTTTCTATTTCTCGCGGCCGGCGAAGCTATCGAGATTCGCAGCCCGGCGAAGATTCTCTGGGCCGGGCCGGGGATTCTGTTCGCAGCAATGGCGATCGCTTGGGCGGCCGAGTCTGCGCAGTTTTTCATCGCGCAGGGATTCGCGCTCGCGATCCTCGCCTGGATGCAGACGCTGCCTGAGTTCGCTGGCGAAGCCGTTTTGGCGTGGCATCGGCAGGTGCCTTACCTACTCGCCGCGCTCACCGGCGCTCTGCGGCTGCTCACAGGGCTCGGCTGGCCCATGATCTACTTCGCCGCGGCCACCGTGCACCGGCGCCGCGCAGGAAAGGCGCTCAACCGGATCGTGCTCGACGCCGAGCACAGCGTCGGCGTAGTCGGATTGCTAGTGGCGCTGATCTACATCTGTGTGATTCTCGTGAAGCGCTCTGTGAATCTGTTCGACGCGGCCGTGCTCACGGGAATCTATGCGGCCTATCTGGTCCTGCTGAGTAAAATGCCATCGCAGGACGAAGAGGGCATTGAAGAGCTGGGAGCCATCCCGCGCGCGATCGTACTCTCACCGCGCGGCCGGCGCATCGTTTTGATCGGCGGTTTGTTCGCTGCCGGTGGCGCGTTGATTTATTTCACCGCCAATCCCTTTCTAGGAAGCTTGTTCGCGATCTCAAACCTTCTCGGCGTTCCGAGCTTCATCTTCATCCAGTGGGTCTTTCCGTTCGTGACTGAGTTTCCTGAAGGACTGTCGACGTTCTACTTTGCGCGCACTGTTTACGGCGCGCCAATGGCACTGATGAACATGGTCTCGAGCAACATCAACCAGTGGACGCTGCTCGTGGCGATGCTCCCCGTCGTGCTTTCACTCAGCGCGCGCCACGCCACCGCGCTGCCGATGGATCTGCAGCAGACGCTCGAAGTTCTGATGACCGTCGGCCAGCAACTGGTCGGCATGCTCTTTCTAGTGAACATGGAGCTGGCCTGGTGGGAAGCGGCCGTGTTGTTCGTTCTCTGGCTAGTTCAATTCGTCGCCTCCGCGATCCCTCCCGAAGCGCCGCTCGGTGCGATCGCCGGCCACGTGCACGGTTGGATCACGGCGGCGTACTTCCTCTGGGCGGCCTGGGAACTAATCCAATTGCTGCTCGGCAAGCGCAAGCCGCTGGCGTTCCGCGAATTCACAAAGCTCTGGCGCGCGCATGTGTCAGGCGCACGTTAGCGACGGCACTGCTCAGCGACCCACGTTTTCTTGCATCGATTCGCGCAACCGGAAGCACCACGCCTTAGAGTCCCAATAGATTCGGCCCTGATTCGCCTTCCAGAATGCCCTCCAGTGGGCTTGCAAATCGGCAAGGCTGTGGGTACGCCGAAATTGGCGCCAGCAGTCCCAAGCTGGGCATCGCACTGCGGCTTTTTCGGCGGATATACCGGAGGCATCGTGCTCTTCTGTCATGCATCGTCCGTAAACAGATTCCCGAGAATTAACGAGGCCAATTCCCCGACCGCGGTACGCGGCCAGAAATCAAATCATAGACCGGTTCGTGGATTAATCGCGAATCTGTGATCTGCGAAATCAAGACTGAAATTGCGGCCTTACCGTCAGCGACGATCTGGTCGATGACAGCCGCAGTGCAATATTCCCGATCCTGGAATCTTCCTTTGGCACGGCACGTCTGATTGCTCCAAGTCAGCAATGGATAGGGTTTGATGGGAACATCCGCGCCGCCCGCCGAGATACCGGAGAACAACGCGAGCACCGTGACGAATGTTAAGGTGAACCACTCCAGCCGAAAGCCTAAGTCTAACTGAGACGGATCGCCGCGCTAAAATATAATTCCACCCCGGCGCGCACCGCCGAATCGAAACCGAAAGCCGAGACCAGAGCTTAGATGAAACAAAGAGTGCGTTCCACCACTATCCTTTGCGTGCGCAGGAACGGAAAAGTGATCATGGCAGGCGACGGGCAAGTCACGCTCGGTCAGGAAGTACTGAAATCGTCCGCGAAAAAGTTACGCCGCCTCTATAACGATAAGATTCTGGCCGGATTCGCCGGTTCCACCGCGGACGCCTTCGCCCTGTTTTCGCGCTTCGAAGCCAAGCTCGAGCAATACAACGGCAATCTTCCCCGCGCTGTCGTCGAGCTGGCCAAGGAATGGCGGACTGACCGTGTCCTGCGCCATCTCGAAGCCCTCCTGCTCGTCGCCGACGCCCAAAACACCTACCTCGTCAGCGGCAACGGCGACGTCATCGAGCCCGACGAAGCCGTCGCTGCGATCGGTTCCGGAGGCCCTTTCGCCAAAGCAGCGGCCACCGCGCTGATCGAAAATACTAAACTGGGAGCGAAAGAAATCGCCGAAAGGGCCATGAAGATCGCGGGCGAAATTTGCATCTACACCAATGAAACCGTCACCTACGAGGAACTGGGCTAGATGGTGATCTACCTTCCCGGCCAGGCTGTCGACGAAGCGCCGCTGCTCGATGAGCTCACGCCCCGCGAGATCGTCGAAGAGCTCGACAAGTACGTCATCGGCCAAGCCGAAGCCAAACGTGCCGTCGCCATTGCATTGCGAAATCGCATCCGCAGGCAAAAGCTCGAAGCCGACATGGCCGACGAGGTGATGCCCAAGAACATCCTCATGATGGGTCCAACAGGCGTCGGCAAAACCGAAATCGCGCGGCGTCTGGCCAAGCTCGCCAACTCGCCGTTCCTTAAAGTCGAAGCCAGCAAGTTCACCGAGGTCGGCTACGTCGGCCGCGACGTCGAAGCCATGATCCGCGATCTGGTCGACATCGCCATCGACATGGTGCGGGAAGAGCGCCTCGAAGAAGTGGCGGACCGCGCCGAGCGCAACGCCGAAGAACGCCTGCTCGACCTGTTGATGCCGCCTCAGCCCGAGGCCTCCGAAAGCGCCGAGCGCACCCGTGAAAAACTGCGCGAGAAACTGCGCGCTGGAAAATTAGACGACCGGCTGGTTGAAATCGACGTCCGCGACCGCGGACCGACGTTTGAGATCAGCACCAACGCCGGCATGGAGGAAATGGACGTCAACTTGAAAGACGTCCTGCCGGGCCTGTTCGGCCAGCGCACGCGCAAGCGTAAAATGCGCGTCGCCGAGGCCGCCGAGTATCTTGTCCAGGAAGAAGAGCAGAAGCTGATCGATATCGATCAGGTCACCAGGATCGCGCTCGAACGTGTAGAACGCAGCGGCATCATCTTCCTAGACGAGATCGACAAAATTGCCGGCCGTGAGTCCGGTCACGGCCCCGACGTCAGCCGCGAAGGCGTGCAGCGCGACATCCTTCCAATCGTCGAAGGCACAACTGTGAATACACGGCACGGTTTCGTGCGTACGGATCATATCCTTTTCGTCGCTGCGGGCGCCTTCCATGTCTCGAAACCAAGCGACCTGATTCCCGAGCTCCAGGGCCGCTTCCCGATCCGGGTCGAGCTGAAGTCGCTCTCGGAAGCTGATTTCATTCGCATCCTGCGCGAGCCTAAGAACGCGCTGGTCAAACAATACACCGCCCTGCTAGACACCGAAGGTATCAAGCTCACCTTTACCGATGACGCCATCGAAGAGATCTCGCGTTTTGCCGCGCAGGTCAATCAATCCGCTGAAAACATCGGCGCGCGCCGCCTGCACACCATCATGGAGAAGCTGCTCGAAGACATTTCCTTCGCCGGACCCGACCTGAAAAAGAAAAACGTGCGAATCGACGCCACGTATGTACGCAAACAGCTCGCCGATATCGTCAAAGATCAAGACCTGAGCCGATACATTCTTTAAACGATGCGCGTTGCTGCCATGCTTCTGTGCGTAGTCGTCTGCGCGATCATCACCGGTTGCGGATCGATCGGCGAGCCGCTCTACCCGGCCGTGAAGATCCCGATGCGCGTAACCGACCTGAACGCCATCGAGCGCGGCGCACAGATTGACGTCTCCTTCACCAGTCCCTCGCAAACGACCGAAGGCCTCGCCATCAAAACGCCCGGCAAGATCGACCTGCGCATCGGGCCGAACGCTGGACCAGGTTTTGATCTGAGGAAGTGGCTGGAGAGCGCAGAGATCATCGAACTGGCGGCTCCCGCTGCCCCCGGAATGGTCCTCAAGCACATTCCGGTCGAAAAGTATGTCGGCAAGGACGAAGTGATGGCGGTCCGCGTCGCCAATGAAAAAGGTCGCTACTCTGACTGGTCGAATCCCGTGCCCCTGAGCGTCGAGCAACCGCTTACCACTCCAGCGAACTTGAAGACCGAGGCTACTGCGCAAGGTGTCGCCCTCAGCTGGACCGCTCCAGCGGGCGCCGCACAATACCGCATCTATCGCAAGTCGCAGGACGAGCAAACGCCCGCGCAACTGGCCACTAGTGATCAGCCGGTCTATCTCGACGCCACTGCCGAATTCGACAAGCGCTATGACTATTATGTTGAAGCGCTGCACGAAAAAACCACGAGCGAGGTCGCTGGCCCCGTCACCGTTACGCCGAAAGACGTCTTCCCGCCGGCCGTCCCAACCGGCCTGAACGCCTCAGCGGGCGTCGGTGCGGTGGAGCTGGCATGGAACCGAAACACGGAATCCGATTTCAAAGAATACCGCGTGTCGCGCGCCGAGGGCGGCGGTCCATTCGCGCAGATCTCGGTCGGTTTGGACACCCCGCTCTATTCCGACAAAACCGTGCAGAGCGGGGAGACCTACCGCTATCGTGTGATTGCGGTCGATCAGCTTGGCAACCCCAGCGAACCTTGCGCTCCCGTCGAAATCACCGTTCCATGAAAATCATCCGCTATACTCTAAATCCCAATACGCTGCCCACGGCGACCGATTCCGATCCCCACGTAGGCCGAGGCGACTGGAATACGCTCCCCAAGGGCGCGCGCCTTCTGCCTCCCTGCGCGCCGTCGAAGATCGTCTGCGTGGGCCGCAATTACGCCGAACACGCCAAGGAGCTAGGCAACGAAGTCCCGCAAGAGCCGCTGCTGTTCTTAAAACCGCCCTCGTCTCTGATCGCCACCTGCGACGACATCGTCTATCCGAAGCTTTCCAAGCGGGTCGACTTTGAAGGCGAGCTTGGCGTCGTTATCGGCAAGCGCGCCCGCAACGTAGAAGCCGGCGACGCAGGCGACTACATCCTCGGCTATACCATCGTCAACGATGTCACGGCTCGCGACCTCCAGCGCAAAGACGGCCAGTTCACACGAGGCAAAGGCTTCGATACCTTCTGCGCTGTTGGACCCTGTCTGGTACCCAAAGAGGAGGCTGATTTTTCCAGTTTTCGCATCCGTACCCTGGTGAACGGCGACGTGAAGCAAGATGGCTCCGTTAGCGATATGCTTTTCAGCGTGAGTGTTATCATTGCTTACGTCACGGCCGTCATGACGCTCGAACCTGGTGATCTCATCGCGACGGGAACTCCGCCAGGCGTTGGACCTATCGAACCGGGATCGAGCGTGCGTGTCGAGATCTCTGGCATCGGTGTTCTCGAAAATGCCGTTGTTGCCGAAGCTTGATCTCATCCTCATTGTCGCCACAGTTCTGGTTCTGGCGGCCGGCGTAACCCTCCTGATCCTGTGGCAGCGCAAGCCCAAAGACAAAGAACGGCGCCGCCGCCTCACCGTCAACCAGTACGGCCGCATCGGCGACGCTACGATTACCGACATGCAAGGCGATGTGCTTTTCTATTCTTACTCGGTTGCGGGCGTGAGCTATACCGCTTCTCAAAACGTTGCCGCCCTTCGCGACCGCATGCCGCCAGAGGTGGAACGGCTGATCGGTCGTGCGGCATCGCTCAAATACGCG
>Ga0126373_10004104_pt1 | contig 11074 bp, 8 predicted proteins | sample PanSoiMetPlot_11_FD_92545 | JGI IMG/M metagenome (GOLD analysis project Ga0126373, IMG submission 92545) | Tropical forest soil microbial communities from Panama - MetaG Plot_11 | ecosystem: Environmental > Terrestrial > Soil > Tropical forest > Bulk soil | place: Panama | collected 2016-02-17
CCTCGCCGATCGGCAGCGGCTGGTCTATCTGGGGGCGAAGCGCAGCCGGGCGCCCCTGCTCGTCGGCGTGGGGCATTCCACGTTGCGGGGCGCGCTGCAGCTTGCAGAGGAAGCGATTGCCTCTGGCGCAGACGGGCTGCTCCTGATGCCGCCGTATTTCTTTCCCTACGGGCAGCCGGAGATCGAACACTTTTACCGCGAGTTTGCCCAGGAGACGGGCGATGCGGTGCCACTGGCGCTTTACAACATTCCGGCTTTCACGTCGCCCATCGCGATCGAGACCGTCGCGCGGCTGATCGATACCGGGCGTTTTGCGGGCATCAAGGATTCGAGCGGGGACTGGGAATATTTCGAACGTCTGCTGGCGCTGCGACGAGAAGGGTCTTTCGCGGTGATCTGCGGGAATGACCGTATCGCGCTCCGAGCGCTTGCAGCGGGCGCGGACGGAGTTCTCTCCGGATGCGCTTCGGCGGTTCCGGAACTGGTGGTTGCGATGCGGAAGGCGCAGTCGGCGGGGGATATGGCGCGGGCGGAAGTCCTCAACGCGCGGCTGGCCGAGTTCGTGGACCGAATCGAAGAGTTCCCCGTGCCGGTCGGAATCAAGCGCGCGGTGGAGATACGCGGTCAGAAGGGCGGCGAGGTCGCCGTTCCGCTGCCCACAGATGGCGGGCAGGCGCTGGAAGATTTCGCCGCGTGGTTTCGGGCGTGGTGGAAGCCGTCGCTAGAGTAGGTACGTGGGCCGCATCCGGGTTCTTTCCGATAATGTCGCAAACAAGATCGCGGCCGGCGAGGTGGTGGAGCGGCCGGCATCCGTGGTCAAGGAACTCCTGGAGAACTCGCTTGACGCGGGCGCAAGCAACCTGCGGGTAGAGATCGAGAACGGCGGGCGGCGGCTGATCCGGATTGTGGATGACGGCTGCGGGATGCTGCGGGACGACGCGCTTCTCGCATTCGAGCGGCACGCGACGAGCAAGCTGCGCGACGTGAAGGATCTGCTTTCGATCGCTACCCTGGGGTTTCGTGGGGAGGCGCTGCCTTCGATCGCCTCGGTTTCCCGGTTGCTGCTTGAAACGCGGTCCGAGGAGGAGCAGACCGGGACACGGGTGGAGATCGCGGGCGGGAAGATTCTGTCATGCGACGAGATCGCGCGGGCGGGCGGAACCTCGATCACCGTGCGCGACCTGTTCTTCAACGTCCCGGCGCGGAAGAAGTTCCTGCGGTCGGAGCAGACGGAACTGGCGCATATCGCCTCGCTCGTGACGCACTACAGCCTGGCGCACCCGGATAAGACTTTCGAACTGTGGAACGGCGGGGCGAACCTGCTGCTGGCGACGCCCGTAGCTACCGCGCGCGAGCGAGTGTTTCAGGTGTTCGGGGGTCAGACGCTCGAAGACCTGGTCGAACTGGAGGGGCGCAAAGGGCTGTTGCAGATGCCCGAACCGGACGAGCCCGCGCGGGAGTTCGTTTTGCGCGGCTTCATTTCGCGCCCGCAGGTGCAGAAAAACAATCGGAATTCGATTTACATATTCGTGAACGGGCGATTGATTCGGGACCGGCTGCTGCTGCACGCGCTGTCGTCGGCTTATCACAATCTGATGCCGCCCGCGTGTTTTCCGTTCGCGCTGCTGTTTCTCGAATGCGATTGCGAAGAGGTGGACGTGAATGTGCACCCTTCGAAGACTGAGGTGCGATTCCGGCATCAGTCCTGGGCGCACGATTTTGTGCGGGACGCGATCCGGGAACAACTGATGCAATCGCGCCCTGCGCCGTCCTTTTCTTACAGTTCGCATCCGCATGCCCAGCCTGCGGCGGAATTGCCGTACTCGGAGTCATCGCAACAGATACAGGATGCGCCCGTATTTGTGATGCAGCCTCCGCTGTTGCCGCCTCCCCGGTTCGATTTCGGCGATGGCGGTATTGCGGTTGCCCCGCAGCAGGCGCAGCCATTAAAGCTCAGGATTCCGGATACGCACGGCGCATTTCCGGATGGGGCTTATTCGCCGCCGTCATCGATGGCGCGGATCGGGGACTTGAGGCCGCTCGGCCAACTGCACAACAGCTTCATTGTCGCGGCGGGGGTCGATGGTCTCTGGATCATCGATCAACATGTGGCGCACGAGCGGATCCTGTTCGAACAAGCGCTGGCTCAGATGGCGGCCGGGAACGCGCACTCGCAACGGCTGCTGATGCCCAAGATCGTGGAACTGACGGCGGAGCAGCAGATTGAATACGCGCGGATAGCGGATGAACTATTGTTGTCGGGATTCGATACGGAGCCTTTTGGAAACCGGACAATCGCGATCAAGGCGGCGCCGGCTGGGGTGGATTTCGGCGATCTGGATCGGGTGCTGCTGGAAATCCTGGAGATCGCGGAGAACGAACTGCGGAGCGTATCGCTTTCGGATTTGCGGCGCGGGATCGCGGCGTCGGTCGCGTGCCGGGCGGCGATCAAGATTAATACCCCGCTGGATCAAAAGAAGATGGAGTGGATGCTGCGGGCGCTGGGAGCGACCGAATACCCGATGGCGTGCCCCCATGGGCGCCCCGTGGCGCTCCAATATGGGATGAAAGAGATTCTGAAGGCATTTCATCGGATTTGACCTGACTTGAAGGTAGAATCCAGGGAGTGCCTACCGAAACTCTTTCGCTCGAAGACCTCGCCATCAATACCATCCGGATGCTTTCGGCCGATTCGGTCCAGAACGCGAACTCCGGACACCCCGGCATGCCGATGGGCGCCGCGGCGATGGCGTACACGCTGTGGACGCGCTACCTGAAATACAATCCCAAGGATCCGGAGTGGTTTGACCGCGATCGCTTTGTTCTCTCCGCCGGGCACGGTTCGATGCTGCTCTACAGCCTGCTGTATCTGACCGGCTACGATCTGCCGCTGGAAGAACTGAAGCGCTTCCGGCAGTTGGACAGCAAAACGCCGGGCCATCCGGAGCGGAACCACACGCCGGGCGTGGAAGTGGCGACGGGGCCGCTCGGGCAGGGCTTCAGCAACGCCGTGGGCATGGCGATCGCGGAGCAGTGGCTGGCTGCGACCTACAACAAGCCCGGCCATGCAGTCATCGACCATTACACTTACACGATCTGCGGCGACGGCTGTCTGATGGAGGGGATCACGCAGGAGGCGGCGTCGCTGGCGGGACATCTCAAGTTAGGAAAGCTGATCGCGTTTTACGACCAGAACCGCATCACGCTGGCGGGCGGCGTGGACCTCTGCTTCACCGAGGACACCCAGAAGCGGTTTGAGGGGTATGGCTGGCATACCCGCGTGGTGCCGGACGGCAATGACGTGGAGGATATCGCGGCGTCTATCGAGGAGGCGCAGCGGGAAACCGGCAAACCGTCTCTCCTCCTGGTGCATACGCACATTGGCTACGGGTCGCCCAAGAAGCAGGATTCGTTCACGTCGCATGGTAATCCGCTGGGTGACGAAGAACTGCTGGCGTCGAAGAAGGCGCTGGGCTGGCCGTCGGAAGAGAAGTTCTTTCTGCCGAAGGATGCGGTGGATTTCTTCCGCCAGGCCGTTGGAACGGGCGCGAATGCCCAGGCGGCGTGGAAGTCGAAGCTGGACGCTTACAAAGCGGCGTTTCCAAAGGAAGGCGCGGAACTCGAGAGCAACATTGCGGGTAAACTGCCGGAGGGCTGGGCGTCGGATCTTCCGAAATGGAAACCGGGCGATAAATCGATTGCGACGCGCGTGGCGGGCGGGGAAGTGATGAACGCGCTGGCGAAGAAGATCCCGAATATTATCGGCGGGTCGGCCGATCTGAATCCTTCGACGAACACGGCTCTCAAGGGAATGGGCGATTTTCAGCCGCCGGAGGAAGGCGGCCCCGCATCGCAGGGCGCGGTAGGCGGTGTTTGGGGTTACAGCGGACGCAACGTCGCTTTTGGCGTGCGTGAGCATGCGATGGGCGCTGCCGTGAACGGAATGGCTGCGCATGGCGGCGTGCTGCCGTTCAGCGCGACGTTCTTCGTGTTTTCCGATTACATGAAGCCCGCAGTGCGGCTCGGCGCGCTGATGCATATCAAGGCGTTCTATGTGTTCACGCATGACAGCATCGGGGTGGGCGAAGATGGTCCGACGCATGAGCCCGTTGAGCAATTGGCGGGAGTGCGGGCGATTCCGGGGCTGAACGTGATTCGCCCTGCGGATCCGGCCGAGACGTGCGAAGCGTGGAAGTTCGCGATGGAGCAGAGCGGGCCCACAGCGCTGATTCTGACCCGGCAGAATGTGCCGCATCTGGATCGTTCGAGGGGCGATTCGAACGCCGGCGTGGTGAACGGAGCTTACATTTTGGCCGAGGCGGAGGGCGGATCTCCGGATGTGATTCTCGTCGGAACGGGTTCCGAGGTGGCGCTGTGCACGCAGGCGCGAGAGAAACTGGCTGGCTACGGCGTGAAGGCGCGGGTCGTCAGTATGCCGTCGATGAATCTGTTCGAGGCGCAGAACGCCGGGTATCGTGAGCGCGTGCTGCCGAAGGGCGTGAGAAAGCGCGTGACGGTGGAGGCTGCGTCGACGTTCGGCTGGGACCGATATGCGGGCGAGGACGGTGTCAGAATCGGGATCGATCATTACGGCGCGTCGGCTCCCGGCGACAAGGTGATGCAGAAGTTCGGGTTCACCGTCGGCAACGTGACGGCGGCGGCGCTGCGGCTAATGGGCAAGAACGCCGAGGCCGAGAAAGAGGCGGGTTCAACCGAAACGGCGTTTACCGGACCCACCCTGGCGCACAGCGGTCACTCGTAAGCCCACGGCGCGGGCTTCTTATCCCGCGGTGCGGAAGGCGCGCTCGAGAATGGCGAGCGCTTCGTCAATGTGCTCCTCGCTCACGATATAGGGCGGCAGGAAGCGCAGGACGGTTTCGTGAGTGCAGTTCATGAGCAGGCCGTCATTCATGGCCTGCTCAACGATTCCTTTGCCCGGAATCGAAAGCTGAACGCCGATCATCAGTCCATGGCCCCGAACGTTCTGAATGAAGGCGAAGCGCTTCGCGAGGCCGCGTAGCTGTTCGCGAAAGTATTCGCCCACGCGGGTGATCTGGGGCAAAAGGCCCGGCAGAATATCGAAGAATTCGAGCGCCACGCGCGCAGCGAGGGCGTTGCCACCGAACGTGGAGCCGTGCATGCCGGGGCGGATCGATTTGGCCGCGCGCTCGTTTGCGGTGATGATGCCAAGCGGCAGTCCGCACGCGATGGGTTTCGCGGCGATCATCACGTCGGGCAGGATCGGCGGGTCAAGCAGCTGATAGCCGAAGTATTTTCCTGTTCGCCCGACGCCGCACTGGATTTCGTCGAAGCAAAGCAGGGCGTTGTACTGGTGGGCGAGTTCGCGGGCGCGGCGGAGGAATGCGGAGTCGACGGGGAGCACGCCGCCTTCGCCCTGAATCCATTCGATACAGATGCCTGCGGTGCGCTCGGAGATGGCGGCCTCGAGCGCGGCGATGTCGTTCGGCGGGACGAATTTCACGCCGGGAAGGAGCGGATCGAAATCTTTGCGGTACTTGGGTTGACCCGTGATCGAAAGGGCGCCAAGGCTCCGTCCGTGGAATGAGTTTTCGAGCGAAACGATTTCGAACTTGGCGGGGTCGATATCGTGACCGTGCGCCTTCATCATTTTGAGAGCGCCTTCGGTGGATTCCGTGCCGCTGTTCGTGAAGAAGGTACGAGTGAGGCCGCTGACTTCCGCGATACGGCGCGCCAGCGGCCCCTGATATTCGTTGTAAAAGAGGTTGGAAGTGTGGATCAGGCGGGCGGCCTGTTCCTGAATCACACGCACGATGCGCGGGTGATTCTGTCCCAGTGCATTCACGCCGATTCCGGCGATGAAATCGAGGTACCGTCTGCCATTGATGTCCCACATGTAAGGACCGTCGCCCCGCTCGAGCACGATCGGGTGGCGAGCGTAGTTTTGCAGCAGATACTGCTTTTCCAATTCAGCGACGTCTTCTATGGCGACCGACATTAATTCGATGATACAGGCGCGACGGACGTGGAGCGCTGAAACACGCCGGCGGCGTTGAGTTCCGCGACGCTGAGATTCGCGATAGCCGCGACCGCGTTCAGGGTTGTGCTCTTGGAGATCTGCTGTTCGATCCGGCTGGCCTGCCAGGCGGCTGCCGCAGCCCCGAGCACGAGGTTCAGCTTGGTCTGGCCGGATTGCGGAATCGGGATGGCCGTCTCGACGGCCTGGACGGCTCCGAGGATAGCGGGAAAGGCGTTAAAGATGGTGAGAAAGGTGTTCATGCCTGAATGATCGGATGGAGAGCGCAGAGTCCGGGCGAGAGGCGGCGGAAAACGCTGAAAAGATAGGGAGATAGAGCTGTAAAAAAAGAGGCACGCTGACACCGACGCGCGAAAAAAGTAGATCGATAAAGCGCTGACTCCATCCCATGCCGTGAGCTACGCCGCGTACTGCGAATTCGCCGGCGCGGATTTTGCGCAGCTTAGAGGCGAAGCATATGATGCGAAGAAGCCTTGTCGCCCTGGCTTTGACCGCTTTCGTGGCGGACGTCTACGGGCAGTCGGCGACGAAGCTGCCCAACATCACGATTCTTGCGACGGGCGGAACAATCGCTGGCGACGCGACGAGCTCGACTCAGTTGGGTTATGCGTCGGGACAGGTAGGCGTAGAGACGCTGATCAAGGCTGTACCTGCGCTGGGAAAGATTGCGAAGATTACGGGCGAGCAGATCTCGAACGTCGGCAGCCAGGATATGTCCGACGCGATCTGGCTCAAGCTCGCCAAACGCGTCAATGAGCTCGCGAAATCGCAAGACGTGGACGGAGTCGTCATTACGCACGGGACTGACACGATGGAGGAGACTGCATATTTCCTCCACTTGGTGGCAAAGACCCAAAAGCCGATCGTACTGACGGGTTCTATGCGGCCGTCAACCTCTCTCAGCGCGGATGGCCCCCTGAATATCTACAATGCCGTTGCCATCGCGGCTGATCCCAACGCTGCGGGTCGTGGCGTCCTGGTGGCGATCAACGATCAGATTCACAGCGCTCACGATCTTACAAAGATGAACACGACGTCAGTCGAAACATTCATGTCGCCTTACCGCGGGCTCATCGGCTCCAGCAGCTACGGCGCAAATCAGTTTTACCGAGAGCCATTCAAGAGGAACACCACCGAGTCCGAATTCGGTGTCGATGCGGTGACGCAGCTTCCGCGCGTCGACATTCTGTATGTTTACGAGGACATGCCAGCCGACTTGGTGAACGCCTCGGTCAGCGCTGGCGCCAGGGGGATCGTGATGGCAGGCGTCGGGAACGGCAACATGCCAAAAGCGGTAATGGATGCCCTGAGCCGCGCGGCGCAGAATCGCGTTGTCGTGGTTCGAGCGTCGCGCGTGCCGACCGGGTTTGTGGGGCGCAATGTGGAAGTAAACGACGATCAGTTAGGTTTCGTCGCTTCGGAAGAGCTGAATCCACCGAAGGCGCGGGTTCTACTCCGCCTGGCGCTGCTGAAGACGAAAGATCCGAAGCAGATCCAGAAATTCTTTAATGACTATTAGAAGACGGCGAAAGCCGGGTTTTGCAGTGATACGCTCGCAATTCTGACCGCTCGCCAAGCCCGCGTCGTCGTCAGATGATCTCGATCATGACCTCCGGAGAGCTTGGGATTTCCGACAGACAAAAAAACGCGCTCCGCAGGGAGGAGCGGAGCGCGGTGACCGGGCCGTTGCGTTCGTCAGCCCTGATTCGGCAGCGCCACGATGTGGACGCGCCGGTTCTTGGCCCAGCAAGCTTCGTCATGCTCGTCACAGAGCTGCTTCTCCTTGCCAAAGCTGATGGTCGAAAGCTGATTGGAAGAAACGCCCACCGACACGAGATAGTCTTTGGCGGACTTAGCCCGCGCCTCGCCGAGCGCCATGTTGTATTCGGCCGAACCGCGCTCGTCGCAGTAGCCCTGGACCTGAAGCTTATAGTCCGGATACTGACTCATAATCGTAGCGAGCTCTTTTGAATCGTCGTTGAGCGCCTTAACGGCATCCTCACGCAGCGTGTGTCGGTTGTAGTCGAAGTAGGCGTCTTCAATGTGGGCGAGAAGCTCGTCGATGCGTGCCCTCGTCTGCGCATTGGGATAACGCGAAGGAGCGGCGGTCGCCGAAGCGGGGGTCGACGCAGGGGCCGGCGCCGCGGCGCGCTGCTGGGGCGCGGGAGCCGCAGCGGTGGCCGCGGGGGGCGGAGGAGGCGGCGTCTTGACCGCTACATTCTTTTTTGCGCATGCGCCGGCGAACACGCTCAGGGCGACGGCAGCGGCAATATTGATGGGTAGTCTTCTTTTCACGGAATCTCTTTCCTGATTAAGATTGTGAGGGTTGCGCGCTTTTGACGCCATCCTGTCCCGACATGATTTTGAGGCCCGAACGTCGTCTCGTACACTGACGGCATCGGTCCATCTACAGAAAAGAAAAGGCGGCTGCGTCCCCGGACAGTGCTGTTCGCGGGATTCGGGGGACTGCTGGCCTTTCTGATCGCATCCGCCGCCGTGACCTTCTACATGCTGGACCGGGTGCGCAACGACGACCGCCGCTTCCGCCAGACCTTTGTCGAGCGCCTGGGCGCGCTGGAACGCATCCGCGCGCAGATCTATCTCTCGGGAACCTATGTGCGCGATTACCTGCTCTCGCCGGACTCCGGCGCGGATGCCCAGCGCGCGAGGCTCGCGGCTATTGAGGAAGAAACCCAGGAAGTCCTCAACCGGTACGCGAAGGGGCTTGAGCCCGGCGAGCGCGACGTCTTCGAGGCGCTCCGCAGCGAAATCGGAAACTACTGGAGTGTCCTTCACACGGCGTTCGACTGGACGCCGCGACAGCGCGACCGGCTGCGCTTCAGCTTCTTTTACGAGCAACTCGTGCCCCGGCGAACCACCATGCTGCAGATTGCCGACACCATCGAGTCAATTCACCAACGTGGATTAACGCGCGCGGAGGAGCGCTTCGCCGCGTCAGCCGGGAACCTCCGTCTCTCGCTGATGGCGATGTATGGGCTGGCCCTGTCAGGCAGCCTTCTGCTGGCCCTCGGCGCAATAGCGGTGACGCTCCGACTGGAGCGCGAAAACGCGCAGGCGCGCGCCGGTCTGGAAGATCTGTCGGCTCGGCTGGTCCGAACGCAGGAGGAGGAACGCCGCAGCCTTGCGCGGGAGCTTCACGATGAAGTCGGGCAGTCGCTTTCGGCAATCATGATGGAGGCGGGTAACGCCGAGTTCGCCGAAAGTCCCGAAGAGATGCGGGATCGCGTGAGAGCCATCGTGAGCATGGCCGAAAAGACCCTGAGCGAAGTGCGCGATCTTGCGCTTTTGCTGCGCCCTTCGATGCTGGACGATTTCGGGCTGGTTCCGGCCCTTAACTGGCAGGCCCGTGAAATGAGCAAGCGAACGGGGCTGAACATCGCCGTTGAAGCGGGAGAGGACTGCGATAGCCTACCCGAGGAGCACCGGACGTGCATCTATCGGATGGCGCAGGAAGCGCTGAATAACGTGGCTCGCCATGCGGAGGCGCGATCCGCGCGGGTGATTGTGCGGAAGGCCGGGAATCGGGTGTTGTTCTCTGTGCGTGATGATGGGTCCGGGTTTGACAAAAAGGTGGTGCGGGGGCTCGGGCTGCTCGGCATGGAGGAGCGAGTGCGAAGCCTGGGCGGCGGGTTGAAGATCGATTCGCAACCGGGTCGAGGCACGACGATCTCGGCGGAACTTCCTCTTTCCGAGGCTGTCGCGAGGGAGGCGCATGCGGCGGCCGATCCGCATCCTGTTGGCTGACGATCATACTGTGGTGCGCGACGGCCTGCGCGCGCTGCTGGAACGTCAGCCGGATATGCAGGTGATCGCAGAGGCTGCCGACGGCCGTGAGTGCGTTCAGATGGCTGAAGCGCATGGTCCGAATGTCGTGCTGATGGATGTCGCGATGCCTGTGATGAACGGGATCGAGGCCGCGCGCCGAATTCTCGCGGCCAGTCCCGAGAAGGGAATCGTGATGCTCAGCATGCACCAGGACGAGAGTTACGTATTGCGCTCGCTCAAAGCGGGCGCGAAGGGTTACCTTTTGAAAGATTCTCCCCGCGAGGACGTGCTGGAAGCGATACGCGCCGCAGCCGCAGGCCGATCGTTTCTGACGCGTAAGGTAAGTCGGATGCTTCAGGAAGATTACGTGCGGGAACTTCAGTCGAAAGGGCTGGAAGACAGTTACGAACTGCTTACAGGCCGGGAGCGCGAGATTCTCCAGTTGCTCGCGGAAGGGAAAGCGAATAAAGAAGTGGCGAATTTGCTGAATATCAGCCTGACGACCGTGGAAACCCACAGGGGCCATATATTGCAGAAACTCTCCCTGCACAGTACAGCGGATTTAATTCTTTATGCAGTCCGCAAGAAAATCATCTGCTGATAACAACTTATTAACGTCTCTGTCATACTAAGCCGAGATGCTCTTTCGGCTCAATCACGATGAATCGGCCGCTCGGGGATTACGACGTGTAGCGCGGGAAGAGATCGATTCAGCAGTAGCGCACCTGAGGGTAAAGGTAGCTTCCCGGCGGGACGAATCCGTACACGAAGCCCGCAAGAGTATCAAGAAGCTTCGGGGTCTTGTGCGGCTGCTTGCGCCGGAGTTGGGCGATTCCGGTAAACACGAGAATATGGCGCTGCGTGACCTTGGGCGAACGCTCTCGTCCGTCCGGGATGCCGCCGCGATGGTTGAGACAGTCGATCTTCTCGGGAAGAAGTACCCCGACAACCCCGCCTTTCCGAAACTGACGCAGTTGCGGCTGGCGATGGTCCGCCAGAGAAATGCGATCCGACGGCAAGCGAGCGCCGCGCCTGATGCGGAAAAGGGCGTACTTGTGCTTCGGTCGTTGCGGCGGCAACTCAACCAGTGGAATATCGGCGCGGATTTTCAGACGCTCGCGCCAGGATTGCGAGTCACCTACCGCCGGGGGCGGCGCGCTGCGGGGCGGGCGAAAAAAAATCCTAACGCCCGGAATCTGCATGAGCTTCGCAAACGCGTAAAGGATTACTGGTATCAGGTCCGGCTTTTGGAAAGCATGTGGCCAAAGGAAG
>Ga0126373_10004106_pt1 | contig 11074 bp, 7 predicted proteins | sample PanSoiMetPlot_11_FD_92545 | JGI IMG/M metagenome (GOLD analysis project Ga0126373, IMG submission 92545) | Tropical forest soil microbial communities from Panama - MetaG Plot_11 | ecosystem: Environmental > Terrestrial > Soil > Tropical forest > Bulk soil | place: Panama | collected 2016-02-17
CGACCGATGATGTCGATGAACGGATCGAGCGACACCTTCATGGTCGGATCGAAGGCGTACAGGTCGTGCACCGTAATCATGCGCGCGTCCATGTACTGCTTGTGATTGCGGGCATACTCGTAGGCTCGCTTAATGTAGGGCGGCGGCACATAATCCTTGCCAAAGATCTCATTGTACATCTCGGGGTACTCGTAGCCGACCGCGTGATCTGGAAAGAAGCGCAGGGCCTGATGATAGCGGATGCCCCAGCTAATCTTCTCCGAAACATAAGGCTCCATCATCTGCGCGCCCCACCAGCCGTGGTCGACCTTGATCAAGTTAATGACCACATCGTGGAGCAGGCAGGCGAGGATCATTTCTTCTTTCTCGCCCTTTCGCATTGCGTCGGTGGCGCTTTGCAGCACGTGCGTGGCCGGTGCGAACCGGTATTTGAAGAAATCGACGAGCGTTGGATTTTCCGGCATCGGCTCGAGCTTCTTCAGTGGCGGGGCTTCTTTCTCGCGCGGCCCAGGCGCCCCGAACAGCAATCCTGCACCGCGGCGAACCTTGAGTTCGTTGGTGGTGGTCTGCTCGTCGAGCGTTTCCATCATACGGTGCTCGAGTGCGTCGGCGAGCGTCTCAGACGGCATGACGTTAATAGCGGCTGCGGTTCCCAGGGTGGCAAGGAAGGCTCGACGTTCGATTTGCATATCGGCATCCTCCTGCGGTTGCGCCGGAGCTTACCGCCGAAGCCCCCAAGATTCAACGGGAATTTCCCATCTCACATTACTCATCTTTGCGCGCCCACACCTGACCATCTCCAACGGAAGTGAGTGCTGATGTACTCGGTTTCTGGCAGCACTCGCGCTATTTCGGTTCACCCGCCCTAGGCGGCAACCAGATCGCAGCGTACGGTAACCTAGGGGCCAGCCACCCTGCCACTGGGTGGAGTTACGCGGCTCCGCGCTTTGCCGGCGGAATCTTCTCCAAGATCTGAATGGTGATCTGTTTGTAGCCGCCTTCGACGCGAACTACCATTTGATTCTTGTCGCCGACGGGCATCTTCAGCTCCATCGTGTCGTGCTTCTCCAGAACGGTGCCCGAGGCGCGGACACGAGCATTCAGCAGACTCTTGAGCCGTTGGTTGCCATCGGCGGAAAAGTACAGAACGCCAGCATCGGTCGCAATCGCGAGCGGAACGCCCCGGGCGAGGCAAGCGGCTCCGCAGTCTCGGTGCGACGCACGGGTAGCTGCTGGAGCATGCATCATGAAGCATGCAGCCTCCACGACCTTCCCTGTTACCGTGACCGAATTAGAGTCAGGGCCTTCACCGGAAGCAGCGAAGCGAGCAGCCTTGGGCCGAAACGGGCTGTTGAGACGATATACGGCGCTAAACACTCGAGCTTGCGACGCGAGCCGATTCCGAACAAAGGCTCCCACGGCATCTTGCTCCGCATCTTCCTCGTGTTCGCCGAGGTTTGGACAGGGAGAGGGTCCGGCGCCTGCATAGATCAGGCAGTGGTTATCCTCAAACATGTTGGGGCTCGGAGTAGTCGGAGAAGCCGCTTTGTCTTGAATATCGGCACCGATCGAAACGCCAAACTGTCTTATGGCTTCGGCAGGAGGGTTGCCCAGAATGACGTTGCGGCGGATGATGTTGCCGGTCACCTTCCCGCCTCCGCCAAGATAAAGACCGTTGATGTTTCCGCCGATCTTATTCTTCTCCAGTAGGTTGTTCTGGCTTGCGCCGAATAGGCCGAGACCGAAATTGTTGCTGTTGGTGGCGGAGGAGGAGTCCTTGGAGGTTGCTGACCCGTTGCCATAAAATGTGTTCAACCGAACTCGGTTGTTTTTGCCGCTGACCATTCAAGTTCCGCCGCAGCCGGCTCCGTTTGAACCACTGGAATCGCTAGTGAAAACGTTTTCTTCAAAGTTGCTATCCGTTGTGCTGAAAGTCTGCATGCCGCTCCAGCAATTGTGGTGGGCCGTGACTTTCTTCACGGTGACCTCGCTGTTCGGATGGCCCGTCAAACCGACGAGGACTCCCCAGCGCTCAAAGTGTTGGATGATTCCCGGGCCCTCAATCTTGACATCGCTTCTGTCCAATACCGCGATGCCCACGCCAAACATATGATCGGAGGGAAGACTGCAACCAGTCGGAGGTGTAACGGGTCCTGTGATCGTATGTCCGTTAAGGCGTAACGTGATGTGGTCCGCGCCGAAGGAGATGCACGGGTTTGGGCCGGCGTTTGTCAGCGGCACCGCGCAGGTCACATCGCCGCTGAGCTCGCTGTCATTATAAAGGACCAAAGTGGTGTTGATGGTACCGCTGATGTCATTGGCCTGGGCGCGTGCGCCACAGACGAAGAGCGCAAATGCACAGAAAACACAAAGGGTTATCCGTCTGGAGAGAGGCTGGGTCATAGTATCTCCTGGACGCCGTTCAAGTTCACTATGGGGACAGCATCTAGTGCGGCGTGATTGTGGCCCAAGGCTAGGCGCGAATCCGCTGCTTGTCAAGGACGAACTTCGGTCGGGTCGAACTTCGGTCGACTTCGGCGCGAGAACCTTTCCCGCAGAGGCATACGTTGCCGGCGGCGAGCGTGAAAGCGTGAAGACGACGCGAACGATGGTGATTCAATCAAGATCGGCCTTGCGGAATCGGGAGAGGCAAAAGCGGACATTGCAGCCGGCTATACGCGCTTAAATCCCGTCGGGAGCTGCTGCTTTCTTGTCCTGATCGGCATGAACAGTTTCGTTCATTTGCAATTGCCTTCGAGCTGGACGTTTCCGCCCGACAGCAGCACACCCGTGGGAGCCGCGGAAAGTGCGGGAGACATTACGACAAAAGACGCGTCAATCACCAATGGCACCAATGGCTGACATAGGCCTATAGGCCGCATCAAGTGCAAGAACTCCTGAACAATGCGCCGAAGGGTGGTGGTATTGCGTGAATGACCGCAGGGCAATTGCAGGTGTTTACCTAATTGGATTGCGCTTTTGAGTGTCGTATAGACAATCTCCCGCGGTGTAGCATGATTCACTCGGCCCAGAGTACCAGTCCGATCTTCAAGAGCTGTTTCCCTACTCCCTTGTCCAACTCAGATCCTGTGCCTAGCGGTGTCTTTGGCTCTCTTGCGGGATCTTTGTAGTTCTTGCTGATAACAAAGGGGAGGCGAATATGCATAGACTTTCTCTATTTGCGTCAATCGTTTTGTGTCTGCCGGCCTTGGCCACAGCGCAAACAAAAGAAACGATCGTTCCTGCCGGAAGTCTTCTCGAATGCACGCTGGATGAGCCAAATTTTTCCTCGGCCTCCGCCCAAGCGGGTGACCCGGTGATCTGCCACGCGCGTGGCGTCGTGGAGTTCGGCCGCGCTGTGTTCCCGCGAGGCGCCTATCTTGCGGGGCATCTGGCCGAGTCCAAGGAGCCAGGCCACTTCTGGGGCAAGGGGTCGCTGAAACTGGAATTTGACCGCATCTCTTTACCAGACGGGACGCTGCCGGTTCCGGGCAAAATTGTCGCGGTCCGCGGTTATCGCGTGGATCGCGAGGGGAAAATCATAGGCCACGGTCATCCGAGACGCGATGCCATCGAGTGGATGATCCCTCCGCTGTGGCCGTGGAAAGTCGTGTCACTGCCTGCGCGAGGACCGCGTCCGACGCTGAAAGGGGAGACACAGGTCACCCTGCGTTTGATGGACGACGTCGAAGTGCCGCCCTCCACCGCAGCTTTGCGGCCTGCGGCAGCGCAGTCTGCGGCATTGAGGCAAAGGCCGTGGAGGCCGCCAGCGGAGTGGTCTGCAATCCCAGTCACAAGGTCTCGGCCCCACATTACGTACCTTCCTCCAAGCATTTCAGGGATGTCGGGCGAAGCCGGCGACGCTACTCTGACGGCATCGTCAGCCGTCCCTGCGGCAGAGTCTGTCCTCGCGACCCGGCGTGCCTTGGACACTCTAATCGCACTGAACGGAGAAGGGATTTACGACGTGACCGATTATTGGATTGAAGGCGGTCAACTCTTTTGCGTGTTGCGGAGTGGCGGTGAAGGCGTATTCGATCTCAACAAAGTGGACTGGGAACGGACCATCCAGCTTAACGCCGAGCGCGGAATCACACTGAATCTTCGGGGTCGCCCACGCGTTCAGTAGAGAACTTCCGACAAAAGGACGGCTTGAAATCCGCCAGTTGGAACGCGGCTCGGACCCTACGAGATCGTCGGAGAAGCAACGAAGGGGAGCAAGAGGAGACTAGCGTTCCCTGCTTTTCGGTAGGCCAAAACACGTCGCGTGAGGACTAGTTCTGATCCTCCAGCGCCGTGAGACTGGCGGCAAACCTTGCAGTACGTCGGTGGCATATTGTCCGGCGTTGGTGATGTGTTTCCACCGGGCCGCTGCGGCTAACTCGCGGTTCTTGGTCTTGCAAGCGTCAAGAAGCTCACGATGCCCCTGGCCGGCACTCTGGTTGGTCGCGAGTCACGACAAGGTGTAGCGGTCGCGGATGACGTTCTGCGCAAGGAACGGTTCCGGATGACGGGCCCACGCATCTGATAAAGATTCCCAAATCCGATTTCCCGGGGCAGAGCCCCAAATTGCTCTTTCTCATAGACAGCCTTGAATTTATCCTTCGCCCGACGCAGCAACACCCGCAAGTAATTCCGATCCACCCCGATGTCGCGGCAAACCGTATCTCTGTCCTTTTCCTCCAAAAGCACCGCCCGCAGCAGCTCACGGTCCCGCGCCGGCAGCCCCGACAGGATCTTCAGCACCTGTTCCGAGCACTGCTTGGACACCATCATCCCCTCCTGGTCCAGCACCTCGTCCGGAATCTCTTCTTGCGTGTCTTGCATCTGGCGGCTCTTCCCTAGAGACCTGTAATACTCCAGTAAGACGTTGTTACATACGGAGTTGACGAACGCCCCGAAGTGCTCCGGCTGGCGCACGCCCCCCTCCTTCCGCACCGCGGCAATCACCCGGATGAACGTGTCCTGCTTTAAGTCCTCCACCTTGTCGGATCCGATCGCCCGGGCTCGCAGCTTGATGCGGAGCAGCTTGTCAAAATACACATAGAAATGGTGCTCCGTTGCGGGATCGCCGTTTCGCAGCCGTTCTACGTAAGCCTTGTCAAACGCGAAGAAATTCACGCGCTGTGGTCCAACAAAACAACAGTTTTCGGGCTGGGCCTTCATAACATCCTCCTGTCTGCCAATTCAGCGCCGTTCCAGCTCACGCAGCTTGAGCCCCTTTCACCTGAACCCGCGCAGTGATGACGCACACTCGCGCATTCCTGATCGGATGACAATGCACTGCGGGTGAACTGCAAGCCAACTTTAAGTGAACAGCGAGATCCTGAAAGAGGCGGATTCGATAAGCGCAATTCAGTGTCGTTCTTGCCGGAGGGACGGTGTATCAGGGCGTTTCTGGCTCCCGAGATTTCCTATAGCTTTCGATTCTGCAACTAGTAGTTCCGCGCCGATCCAAGTACTGAAGTCCCGATCTGCTTCGATCTATGGACTGCCCTGCGCTGCGAAATCGCGCTTGGCATCACTTGTCTTGCTCGACCTTTTAGAGGTCTGTGCTGTTGCCGTGACAAAGCCTCCGCGGCGGTTCACGAGTGCGGCTCGCGACGGCCCTTGATGAACTCCTTCAGGTATTGTCCAGCGTTGGTGATGTGTTTCCACAGGGCCGCTGCGGCTAACTCGGGGTCCTTCGTCTTGCAAGCCTCAAGAAGCTCACGATGTGCCTGGCCGGCACGGTGTTGGTCGCGGGTCACGATAAGGTGCAGGCGAGTGTACCGGTCGCAGTTGACATTCAAGTTCTTGACGAGAGCCAGCATCTTTGCGCGATTCGCAGGCGCGTACAGAGCGGAATGGAAAGTCCAGTTCCATCGTCCCCAGGACTCCACCTCCGAATCCTTTTCCAAGGATTCCTCATAGCGCCTGAGAACATCCTCGGCCCGCTGGAAATCCTCGGGCTTCATCCTAGGAATGGCGCACCGCAGCATGTAGCATTCCAGCACCGCGCGAGTCTCGAATAATTCCATGATCTCTTCTGGAGACAGGGCGGAAACTACGGCGCCCCGGTTTGCGACAAGGGTAACCAAACCCTCGGCGGCGAGATGGCTCAATGCTTCTCGGACGGGGATACGGCTGATCTGAAACTCGGTGGCAATGGCGTCTTGGCGAAGTTGCTCCCCTTCGCGCAGTTCGCCGCTAAGAATTTTCTCTCTCAACCGTTCGACAACTGCGGCCCCGAGAGACTGCCGCGGGATGGGAGACCTCTCACTTCCAATTGACGACTGTGGGACCGAATTAGGCCTTGGCATAGTTATGAAAGCGCGAGATTTCCCGCCGCGCGGATCCAACGAGGACTAGCCTCGAATCGACTCCCCACAAGCCAGGAACTCAGCCCGGACAGCGCCACTTCGCGGCACGCAATAAGAGCTTGACACTGTATATCATAGATTGTATACGGTTGGCACCTGGGGTACGTTGCTTGCCCACTCCAAGGGTCTCGGTCGGGATCCAAGGCTCTGTTGGTTGCCTCTTCATAAAGGACATGGTCCGGAGGAATAAAACTCTATGGCACACAGGAATATCGTGCGTTGCGCCCTGATTGTTATCGCTCTGATCTCCTTCCACCCGTTGCTATGGGCCCAGATCAATCCTACAGGCACGCTTACCGGCACAGTGACGGATTCGACCGGTGCCGCGATGGGCGATGCCACTATCCAAATTACAGAGACCTCCACTTCCACTAGCTATCAGACGAGGTCTGGGCCCGACGGTCACTTCTACGTCGGCAATCTTCCGCCGGGGACTTATAACGTAACGGCGACGATGAAGGGATTTCAGACTGCAGTGTATTCGGCCGTGCGCATCGTTGTCGGCGTGACTTATGACCTGAAGGTCGAGATGAAAGTTGGGGCCGTTGAGCAGACAGTGACTGTTGAGGCCGGCCAACAGGTGCTCGAGACGGTGCAAACCTCGATCGGTTCAACCATCTCCGGTGCCGCGATTACCAACATTCCCTCTGTCGCCACCACGCCTTTGTGGTCCGCGACGCTGTTGAGTCCGGACATTCAAACTATTGGGGGACCGCGGCAAAGCAGTGCGTCTGGCCTGCCAGGGGGAGCGGTCAATGTTACATACGACGGGATTGCGGCGCAGTGGCAGCCAGGCAAGTCGGGTGATCCTCTATTCACGATGACTTATCCGAATATCGACAACATTGCCGAGGTAAACATCTCGAGTGCCGCCGGCAACGCGAGCCAAACGGGCGAAGGCGCCGTGCAGATTAATCTCGTTAGCAACCGGGGAACGAACAGCTTCCACGGGGGCGTTTATGAATACTTCCGCAATGACGCGTTGAACGCGAACTATTATTTCAACAACCTAGCTGGCCAGCCGCGCCAGAAAGTCCGCTATAACCTGTGGGGCGGGAAATTCGGCGGACCTATTCTTAAGGACAAGTTGTTTGTTTTTGGGGATTTCACCTATTGGGGTCGCCCGTCGTCGCTAACGCGCACGCGTACGCTCCTAAGTCAGGCCGCAGCGCAGGGGATGTTCGCTTACGTACCTGTGGACAGCACCGGAAAGCCCACGTTGCCTGCCTCCACGCCGGCCTGGGTCACTTGCAATGGCAATGCCGCGGCACCTCAATGTACGGCTAGCCTTATGCAGATGGCCGGCAACTTTGGTGGGACTTCGCAGGTGGACGCTTTCATTGGGCAAACCTTAACGACGGTGCAATCTGCGGTATCTGCGCCGGGCGTTAAAGCCACAACCCCGCGCTCGCTCTATCAGCAGGCGATCACCTTCAACAACTCTGGAAAGTATTACCTTGAAATGCCGGACCTGCGTCTGGACTGGAATATTACCCACGTTCATTCACTCGAATTCGATTACCATCTCACCCGCTTCATATTGAACCCGGACATTCTGAACTCAGGCGACTATACCTTCCCCGTGGATCCATTCAATAAGAACGAAGCGGGATACAATTCGGACCGAGCGACGTGGGCGTGGGCCTGGCGCTGGAATATCGGGACAAATAAAAGCAACGAGCTGCGCATGGGCTTCCAGTCGTCTCCGGAGTGGTTTCCGCCGAGCCTGAACGCAAGCGTCTATCCTCTGGGCAAGACAAATTTGGGCAACGTACGGTTTCAGCCTCTTCTGCCCGGGGGACTAATGACGAATCCATGGCTCATCAATCAGCCTTTCCGAGACAACCCTGCCCTGAACCAGCTGTCGGACAACTTCGCCTGGACTAAGGGCCGCCACAACACTGCTTTCGGGTTAACCGCAACACGGACAATCATCTCAAGCAGCAACTCCGCACCCGCCTATGCGCAGGTGAGTCTGGGGTTGGATCCTGCGGATCCGATGGCTGCGCAATTCACCCCAACAAACCTGCCGAATATCTCTTCGGCCGACCAGGCTGTTGCTGGCCAACTTTATGGGTTGCTCGCCGGACGGATCACGGGGTATTCGGGGAGCATTGCTTTCGATCCCAAGAGTCGGCAATTCGTGACCGGACTCCCGCAAAAGAACAAGTATCATCAGACCGATTTCGGCATTTATGCTACCGACAGCTGGCGTTTGCGGCCGGCACTCACGTTCAATTACGGCCTGCGCTGGCAATATGAAGGCATACCGGTAGACGATTTAAATGAGTACTTCAACCTGCAAGGAGGATTCGCGGGCCTGTTCGGCATATCGGGTGTGAACAATCTGTTCCAACCCGGGGCCCAGGGCGGCGCAACGCCGGTCTACGTACTGGACAACGGCAAGCCCTGGTACAACAGCTGGCACAAGGGATTCGCGCCCAGCCTCGGAGTGGCTTGGCAACCGGATTTCCACGATTCGTTTTTGAGCAAGGTTTTTGGTACGAAAGGCGAAAGCGTCTTCCGCGGGGGATACTCGATCGCCTATTCGCGAGAAGGGCTCTACAACTGGGTTGGGCCAAATAACCCCGGTTACACAGGCGGGCAATTCTCGACTCCAGTAAGCCCTTCGGGAACCATTGGTCCGGGGGAGTTTGCGGCCGGCTCTCTTCAAATGCAAAGTCTTAATATCCCAACCTTGGGGCAGAGCCCGGCTTCCTTTACCACTAGCTTCCCTATCGATCCATCGGCCGGTTTCTCGGTCAACGCCATGGACCCGCATCTGCACATGCCGTACGTGCAATCATGGTCGCTCGGCATCCAAAGATCTCTCACTCCCGACATGGTGATGGAAGTGCGATACGTGGGCAATCACGGGGTGGGTTTGTGGGAGAACGTCAACCTGAACGAAGTGAACATTTTTGAGAACGGTTTCCTAAAGGAATTCACCAATGCCCAGCAAAACTTGAGCATCTGTCAAGCAGCGCCTTCCTGTTCCGGTTCGCCGAGTTTCGCTGATCTCGGTCTTCCGGGTCAGGTTCCACTTCCAATCTTTACCGCGGCGTTCACCGGCAACAAGAATGGGAGTCAGATGGACCCCAATTTCGCGAGCGGGGTCTTCCTAACAGGGCTGCAGAATGGGGTTGCTGGGTCGGTCGCCGGAACGTTGTCGGGCCAGGCACCAGCAGGCGGGATTCTGACTTACTGGCAGAACCTTGTCGCTGCCGGTTATCCGAGCAACTTCTGGGTAGCCAATCCGGACGCGACCGGAGGGGCGTATCTCGTGCGCAACCATTTCCAGTCCACCTATAACGCCATGGTCGTCGATTTCCGGCGCCGGCCCTCGCATGGATTTTCGTTTGATGCCAATTACACATTTGCAAAAGGTTTGACTGACGATTGGCAGCGGGGCACTTCTCAATCATCGGACGCCTTTGTGTCCCTGAGGAGTTTTGGGCGGGCCAAGGGGCCATCCCCGTATGATCTCCGCCATGTCATAAAAACTTTCTCGATGTACGAGCTTCCCTTTGGCCCGGGACATCGACTCTCCTCATCGAACTCCTTTGTCAATCGCCTGGTCGGAGGATGGCAATTCAACGCCGTAAATCGTTGGCAAACGGGCCGGCCGAGCCTGCTGTTCGGCGGCTTGGGAGGAACAGTAAACCAAAACGACTCCGGGATCATGCTCAGCGGAATCACCGCGAGTCAACTCCAGAGTATGCTGGGGGTCTACAAGACGAACACACCCGCACCGGGCGCGGTGTGGTATTTGCCGCAATCTCTCCTCGGGCCGGGCGGGCAAGGAACGAATCCGAGCTTCCTAAAATCCTGCAATACTCCGGGCAAAGAGTGCGGCCGCGTTTTCATTTATGGGCCGCATTTCTTCCGTGCCGACTGGAGTATTCAGAAGACGAGCAACATTACCGAACGGGTGAAGTTCGAATTGCGCTTTGAGTTCTTGGATGCGTTTAACAATGCTAATTTCCTGTGGGGCGACGCTTACAACGCTTCCGGGTACTCTGCAGGTGCCAGTTTCTTCAGCACGGTGTCCGGCAATCTTCAAAATCCGGCATTCGGACGGATTTTCACCGCATTTCAGGATTTTGACTCCACGGCTGATCCAGGCGGACGCACCATGCAGATTGTCGGGCGGATCAACTTTTAGCAGACTGCGAGAGTTAGTTGCCCGGGTCGAGTGAGAAGCACTCGATCCGGTGCGACTCCCGGGAATTTTATATGAGGCGATACACGCCATGTCCAAGATCTCTGTAGACCAGACGCGCCCCTTGTCACCCATTGTTCCTTCAAACGCTTCGCAAGTCTCGCGCCGCCGCTTCGGAAAGGAGTTGGCCATCGCCACGGCGTTCTCGTTTTCCCGAGCAGGACTGTTCTCATCTCCACGCTCTTCTTCCCAGATAACGAATGCCGAAACGCAAGGACGCGATGCGGATGCAGGCAGCGTTCAAAATGCGGAAGTGGAAGCGAAACTTGCCAATATCGTTCGCAAGTACGGAAGCCGTTTGTCCCAGGAAGAGCGCCTGCATCTCCGCAAGATCCTCGTCTACAACGAAAAGATGCTGGCTTCGGTCCGCGCTTTTTCCCTCAAGAACGGAGATTCACCCGCTAGCGTGTTCAAGGTTTCCGTCGCTCCACAAGGGACTGCGCCGGGCGCATCAAAATCCTCCGTAGGACGGACTTCTCGTTCAAGCGAA
>Ga0126373_10004107_pt1 | contig 11072 bp, 12 predicted proteins | sample PanSoiMetPlot_11_FD_92545 | JGI IMG/M metagenome (GOLD analysis project Ga0126373, IMG submission 92545) | Tropical forest soil microbial communities from Panama - MetaG Plot_11 | ecosystem: Environmental > Terrestrial > Soil > Tropical forest > Bulk soil | place: Panama | collected 2016-02-17
ATCCCGCCCCTGCGCGGTCAGAGTCACGCGCCGGGTAGTGCGCTTCAGCAGGGATACGCCGAGCTCCGATTCCAGCACCGATAGCCGGCGACTCACGGTGGAGAGCGGCATCCCCAGGGAGCGGGCAGCGCGCGTGATGCTCTCGAACTGCGCCACCTTGACGAATACTAGGATCTCGTTCAGGGCCGCCATCGGGGGATTTTGCCACTGGTGGCAATCTGATTCCACATTCTCCCATCTAATCAATTCGAGCGGACGGCCACAGAATACGCTCCATCAGCGCGACTCAAACAGCGCAAATGCAAACTCAGGAGACCTATCACATGACTACGAAACAGAAGACCGTCGTTGTGACCGGCGCATCCCAGGGACTTGGCGCGGCAATCGCCAACCTGTTCCTGGACCGCGGTTACAACGTCGTGGCCAACTCACGCCACATCAGCCGCAAAAACGAGCTGCGACGCTCGGACAATCTCGCCCTCGTCGATGGTGATATAGCGCTTGCAACGACGGCCGAGAAGATCGTAAAGACTGCGATCGATCGGTTCGGCTCGCTCGATGCGCTGGTGAACAACGCGGGCCTCTTTTTCGCCAAGCCGTTCACCGAGTACACTGCGGAAGACTTCCAGGCGCTCTCGGCGACGAATCTGAGCGGCTTCATCCACCCGACGCAGCTGGCCATCAAGCAGATGCTCGCGCAGAAGACCGGCGGCAGCGTGGTGAGCATCACCGCAACCATTGCCGATCATCCGCTAGCAGCGTTCACCGCGTCGGTCCCGATGATCACCAAGGGCGGTATCAATGCGATCTCGCGCAGCCTCGCGATGGAGTATGCGAAGCACGGCATTCGCGTGAACGCGGTAGCACCGGGCGTTGCGGATACGCCTCTGCTCAAGGATGTTCCGAAGGACTTCCTGCGCACCCTCTCGCCTCTTGCGCAGATTCCGTCTGCCCGGGACATCGCCGAGGCTGTCTTTTATCTTACTGAGGCCAGTCAGGTCACCGGCGAAGTGCTGCACGTCGACGGTGGCATGCATCTGGGTCGGTGGTAACCATGAACACCAGTGCGGAACAAAGCCTGAAAGCGCTCGGCATCGACCTGCCGCCGCCGCCAACCCCGCTCGGCGCTTACGTCGAGGCGGTACGGACCGGCAACCTGCTCTTCCTGAGCGGCACGCTGCCGGTCGAGGGCGGGACACCCAAGTTTATCGGTCGCATTGGCGGTGAGCTAACCCTCGAGGAAGGCAGGCTCGCCGCTCGCCTCGCCGCCCTGAACGCTCTTGCTGCGGCGAGGGAACATCTGGGCTCATTGAATAGAGTGAGCCGCGTAGTCCGTCTCACGGCATCCCTCGTCACGACTCCCGAATTCCGCCAGCACGCCAAAGTCGCGGATGGAGCATCGGAGTTGCTCGCCAAGGTATTCGGCCCGAAAAAGACTTCGACGCGCATGATCTACGGCGTGGCGAGCCTGCCGGTAGGGGTGTGCGTCGTCGTCGAGCTGATTCTCGAAGTAGCCCCCTGATTCCATCGGTGAAGGAGAGCACATCATGTCGATCGAAAAGGTTCTGTACACGGCACATGCCAAGTCCACGGGTGGTCGGGACGGCCGCGCGGTATCCGGCGACGGAAAATTGGATCTCAAGCTCACGACGCCGCGCGAGCTGGGCGGCGCAGGGGGCCCCGGCACGAATCCGGAGGAGCTCTTTGCGGCTGCCTATTCGGCATGCTTCATCGGATCAATGAGGTTCCTCGCCGCGCGCGACAAGATCCCCTTGCCGAGTGACATATCCGTTGATGCCAGCGTCGGCATCGGCATCATCCCAAACGGCTTCGGGATCGAAGCGACGCTGAAGATCTCGGTGCCGGGTATGTCGCGCGCCGACGCCGAGTCACTCGTGCACGGAGCTCACGTGGTCTGTCCGTATTCGAACGCTACGCGCGGCAATATCGATGTGCGGCTGATTGTGGTCTGACCAGCTCTGACCCGCTGAATGTCACCGAAATCGAACTGCGTCGCGAATTGAGATGTCACCCGTCCTTCGGTAGCTTTTCCCGCATGCGATGCGAGGAGCGACTATGAGAGTGCTATTGACGGCGGCTGTTTCATGGGCTGCGATCTCCTTCTTATTTACCTGGCTTTGGGGCGCTGTGATCTCACGCGTGGGCGCGCCCGCGGATCCGAGTCCCGGCTGACCCCAAGGCGGCCCGCGAGGTAGCTGCCTTTATTGGCTTCCCGACAGTGCTTTCTGGAACTGCGCGCTCTGCAACATGGAGCTCACGGTGTTGACGATCGCGTCCGAGAGGACCTCGTAATAGTTTTCAAGCTTATAGGAGCGTCCGAATCGCTTCGCTTCGCCCGAAGCTGTACCGCTCCAGAGCACTTTCCCATCTCGGCCCACCACGGTCAGGTGGACGGCTACCGCGGATCGGTAGAGGCCAGTCTCCCTGACGAAGAACTGGGTCACCTCGCCTTTGATCGTCACCGTGCCGCCGCTGTCGACTGTCTTCAGGCCGGCGCTATTGAAGAGCTCACGCATGTGCGTACTCACGAACGACCCGACGTCGTCCTTCGTCGTCACCGGCTTTGGCGTCTGATCCTCGCGATTCTCCCCGATTGCCTGTTTGTCGGCGCGCACGTCCCGGAAAACATCGAACTGCACGGGTGCCTGCGACATTTCCATGGCGCCCAACCGTAAGTCTGAAGTCGGTCGCCATTCCAGGGGAACGTTGACGAGCACGGCCGCATGAGCCTGTGCGCCGAAAGTTGCCGCAATGACAAGAAGAAGGATGCGAGCGCGCATAGCGGATTGGTCTCCAATTACCGGTGGAAGCCGGGGAATGATACGATGCGCGGCGCGAGTCCGTCACCGCGCCTGCCCGGTCTTATCGGGTCAGCAATTCAATCCGCCGCCGCATGTCCGCTGAAATCAGATCCAGGCCCCTTCCCCTTCGGACTCCAAGCCTTCGCGCCGTTGCGCGGAATCTCCTGACCGCCTGAACGACTGCATCTACACACTGCTCCGCCCGCGCTACTTTCCATCCCTTCGCGACGGTCAACAGTATCTCTCGTGTCGGACACCCATACTCGTACTGAAAGGAAAGCGTATGCTCGCGCCGCTCAGCGACGTCGGGTACGAGATCGAAGGCCGGAGCCAAGCGATAGCCGGACGGCGTGTTCAGCATCCAGAAGTTTTTGAGATGATCGTCTACATTCCCGATCGCCGCGTTGAACGCCATGTGCCGGAACAATGCGGCAACGTCTTCGGCCGGCGATGCAGAGTACTTCCGCAGGACCAGAGCAAGATCAGTGTAGCTCGTCACGTACACGCCGGGGCGCTCCCTGCAGAGCGTTCGCATACTGATCATGTGAGTGCGGCCGCCATGCTGCGTCACATCGAAACGGCGGACGAGAAGCACGCGCCGTCTCCCGACCGATTGCAGCCGCATGTCAGGAACTACCAGACCAGCTTGTCTGGCGAGATGTAGGCAGGTCGCCTCGAGACCCACGACGTCGAATATGCCGTCGCGACTGCGGCTCGGGAACTTGGCGAGCCATTCGCTCTCATCGTCGTGAACCAGGGCCTTCGGGCGCGCGCCGCCGGCGCGGCTGCTGCCCTCGAGCAGCTTGCGGAAGGCGTCCCCGGGAGGGAGCGTGCCGGCCTCGAAGCGCGAAGCCGCGGAGAGGAGACTGGCAAGGGACTGTGTGGGTGGCGTAGCGGCCGGGCTGGGTTGCGAGGCTCTATCCGTGAACATGAGCGCGCCGGGTCCCCCGCCCTGTAGGGCCAGCAGCATCTCGGGCGGGGAAGATGTCCGGCCCTCGAGGCTGAGAGACTTCGCCAGCAGGCGCCTGCCCCAGTCGTCTGGCAGCGAATCGTCAAACACCGAAAGCGGTGGATGAAACTGCTCGGCTTGGAAGCGGCGCCCGGGCGGCTGCAAGGGTAAGGACACCGGGTCGAGCGGGAAGGCGTCACGGGCCGCGCTCCATTCTGCCGCGTATTCGAACTCAGACTCGAAGCGGCCTCCGACCGCAGGCTCGGTGGTGCCAAGCTCACCAGCGAGGCGAGAGCTACCGTCGGGGCCCCGCACCCATACGTAAAGGCGCTTCACTTGCCACGCCTGGATGCACGCTGACGCTGCCGCGCACTCTCTTCGCGGCGTGCGAGGTCGAGGAGGCTCTCTCGCTTCTCGAGCAGGCGATCCAGCGGCTCCAGCTCATTCAGCACCCACAAGGCTTCGAGCCACGTGCCAATCTGCACGGTCGGTAAACCCCGTTCCATGGACCGGATGGTCTGCTCGGATACTCCGATCCGCTGCCCGAAGACCGCCATGCTGTCGTTACGCTCGAGGCGAGCCCGGCGCAGCCGCCGACCGAGTGCCGTCAGTGCCTTTTCGGTTTCAGCAACCTGTCTCATATTGCAGGATAATGCCTCAGAAAGCCATTTATCGGGAGTATAGCATACCTTGCGTGCGAGCCTCCCCGGTGTCCCTCACCTACGCCATCCGGCAGCCGGCTCGTTGTAGCTTGGACGTATCTCTCCACGGCTCGAGAGCCCTTGTGGACCGCTCACTTGGTGATACTCTGCGGGGAAGAGGTCTTGCCAACATGATCAGAGCAACCCTGCTGATGGTTTGCGCCTCCCTACTCCTCGGCGCGGCCGCCTGGAGCCAGGCCGCCCCCGACAGGGCTCAAGGGCTGCCGCCCGGCCCGGGCCACGACATCGCGGCGGCCAAATGTGTGCGCTGCCACGATGCGACCCGGCTCGAGTCCCCGGGCTACAGTCGGGAAGGCTGGCAGAGGATCGTCAGCCAGATGATGCGCATCGGCGCCACGCTCACGCCTGAGCAGGTGCCGCTGCTGACCGACTACCTCGCGCAGAGTTTCCCGGAGAAGCCGCGACCGCAAGCGGCGCTGGTTCACGGGAGCGTGCAGGTGTCTTTCCGCGAATGGGCGGTCAGGACGCCCGGTGCATTCCCGCACGATCCCCTGGCAGCCTCCGATGGCACGCTTTGGTACACCGGTCAGCATGCGAGCGTCCTTGGGCGCATCGACCCCCGGACCGGGACCATCAGGGAGTACCCGACCAACATCCCGGACTCGGGCCCTCACGGACTCACCGAGGACGCGGCGGGTGATATCTGGTTCACTGCGAATTACGCCGGCTATATCGGCAAGCTGGACCCGAAGACCGGCGAGGTCACCGACTACAGGATGCCTGACCCGCGCGCACGCGATCCGCATACGCCGGTCTTCGATCGCGGAGGAATACTCTGGTTCACCGTGCAGGGCGGCAACATGGTCGGCCGGCTCGACCCGCGAAACGGACAGATCAAGCTGGTGAGCGCACCGACGTCTCACGCGCTACCTTACGGTCTGGTCATCAGCTCCAGGGGCGTGCCGTTCTTTGCCGAATTCGGCACCAACCGGATCGGGGAGATCGATCCGCGGACGATGGCGATTCGCGAGCACGTGCTGCCGAATCCGGACACGCGACCTCGCCGGCTCGGTATCACACCCGACGATGTGATCTGGTTTTCGGACTACGCGCGCGGCTGCCTCGGCCGCTTCGATCCGAAGACGGGCGCGACGAAGGAGTGGCCATCGCCTGGCGGTGCGGACTCTCAGCCCTACGGCATCACCGTGCTCGACGGCGCCATCTGGTACAGCGAGTCAGGCGTGAGTCCAAACACGCTCGTGCGCTTCGACCCGCGCTCGGAGAAGTTTCAGACCTGGCCGATTCCCTCGGGCGGCGGCGTGGTGCGCAACATGATGCCGATGCGGGATGGCGGGCTGGTGCTCGCCGAAAGCGGCGCCGGCAAGGTCGCTGTGGTTCATATTCAGGAGCGTTAGACTGTGCGGCGACGTCCTGCGAGAAGCCTGCGATGAATACCGCCCTGCTCCTCTCACGCATTCAGTTCGCCTGGGTCATCGGCTGGCACATCCTGCTGCCGGCTTTCACGGTTGGGCTCTCCAGCTACATCGCGGTCCTCGAAGTCCTGGCCTTCGTGCGGCGCCGGGAGATTTACTCGAGACTCTCGAGCTGCTGGACCAAGATCTTCGCGATCTGCTTCGGCATGGGGGTGGTATCCGGCGTGATCATGCCGTTTCAGTTCGGCACCAACTGGAGCCGCTATGCCGACGCCACCTCAAACGTCCTCTCGCCGCTCTTCGCCTACGAGGTGCTGTTCGCCTTCTTTCTGGAGTCCGCCTTCCTCGGCGTGCTGCTCTTCGGCCGGCGGCTGGTGCCTCCCTGGGCGCATGTCGTGGCAGGCTTGATGGTCGGGCTCGGGACGCTCATGTCCTCGTTCTGGATTCTCTCCGCCAACAGCTGGATGCAGACGCCCGCAGGCTACAAGATCGTCGACGGCAGATTCTTCCCGGTCAACTGGCTCGAGATCGTCTTCAACCCTTCATTCCCCTACCGTTTCGCCCACACCGTGGTCGCTTTCTACATCACGACGGCATTCGTAGTGCTCGGGGTCGCGGCCTACTACCTGCGCGCGCAGCGCCATCAGGAAGAGTCTCGGGTGATGTTCCACCAGGCGTTGGGATTGCTGACCATCCTGGTGCCGCTGCAGATCTTCATCGGCGATCAGCACGGCCTCAACACGCTGAAGTACCAACCCGCGAAGCTCGCGGCGATCGAGGCGCGGTGGGACACGCAGAGCCATTTTCCGCTCACCCTGTTCGCCATCCCGGACGAGCAGACGGCCTCGAATCGCTACGCGCTGGACGTTCCCGGTGCCGGGAGTCTCATTCTCACTCATGACCCGAACGGCACCGTCCGGGGACTGAAGAGCTTTCCGCGAGATGAGTGGCCGCCGGTGATCTATCCCTTCTTCGCCTTCCGCATCATGGTCGGGATCGGCGTCCTCATGCTTGCCCTGGTGATCGCGGCCTGGATCATGAGACTGTCCGGACGATTGTTCCATGCGCGCGCTTTCCTTCGCGTGTGCGAGCTCGCCTCGCCGCTCGGCTTTCTCGCCGTACTCGCCGGCTGGACGACGACGGAAGTCGGCCGCCAGCCATGGACCGTCTACGGGCTGCTGCGCACCGCTGACTCGGTGTCGCCCTCACTGACACCCGCCAATGTGACCGTCTCTCTGCTCGGCTACGCACTGGTGTATCTGGTGATGTATCCGGTCGGCGTCAGATACATGCTGCGGGTCATCCAACGCGGGCCAGCGGAGGCTGCGATAAAGCCCGAAGTCATTGAAGGCGGCCGGCCCGAGCATCCCGTCGAGGCGCTTCCCCATGACGCGCCGGCCGACGCGGCCCGCGGGGAGCAGCCATCATGACGCCAGTCGTACCGGACCTCGTACCGCTTTGGGCGCTTATCCTGGCGATCGGCATCTTCTACTACGTCGTGTTCGACGGGTTCGATCTCGGCGTGGGCATTCTCTTCGGCCTCGCTCCCGATACGCACTCGCGCAACCTGATCATGAATTCCGTAGCGCCGGTGTGGGACGGAAACGAGACCTGGCTCGTGCTGGGTGGAGTGGCGCTGCTCGCAGCTTTCCCGCTCGCGTTTGCCGTGATGTTGCCGGCCGTCTATTTCCCCATCCTCATCATGTTGCTCGCGCTGGTATTCCGTGGGGTGGCTTTCGAGTTCCGTTACCGGGATGCCGAGCACCGCACGTTCTGGGATCACGCGTTCAACTACGGCTCGCTCATCGCGACGTTCGCGCAGGGCATCGTGATCGGGGCGTTCATCCAGGGCTTTGACGTCAAGGGCAGAGTGTTCGCGGGCAGCTCGCTCGATTGCTTCACGGGATTCTCGATCTTTACCGGCGCCGCGCTCGTCGCGGGCTACGGGTTACTCGGGGCCGGGTGGCTGATTCTGAAGACTGAGGGCGAGCTGCAGCAGTGGGCACGCCGCTGGGGGCGCCTCTGCCTGGTTGGAGTCGTCATCGCGATTGCCGTGGTGAGTGCCTGGACCCCGCTCCTCGAGCACCGGATCGAGCAGCGCTGGTTCACCTGGCCGGACTACGCGCTGCTATCACCTGTTCCCATCCTCACACTCGTCCTCATTCTGTGGGAATGGCGCGCCCTGCGCGGCCCCAGGGAGGTCGCACCGTTCATCGGTGCAGTCGGGCTCTTTCTGCTGTCTTTCACCGGGATCGCGGTCAGTATGTGGCCGATGATCGTGCCCTACCACTACACCCTGTGGCAGGCGGCCTCTTCCCCGAGCACGCAGGTGTTCCTCCTCATCGGCACCGTCTTCCTGCTGCCGATCGTGTTCATGTACACGGGCTGGTCATACTGGGTGTTCCGGGGCAAGGTGCGGGCGGAGCTCACGCAGCATTGATTACGGCTTATGACCAGCAAGTGGTACCAGATTCAACTGACGCTCCACGGCTTCGATCACATCGTGTGAGAGCGGCAGGTTCGATCGCTCCTGCGGCCACAGCTCGCGAAAGCGCTGCACCGTTTCGTCAGCCGCATCCAGGACTACCCTCTCGGGGATGCTCGCCCGGTCGGCCATGTGCATCAACTCGTCACGTGTGAGATCTTTGTAGTACTTGCTGCGGCTTACCTTGAGGCCCGATGTCTCGTCCGGGATATACGCTGTCGTGGAGAGGAAGTCGTAGGCGGGAGAGATGCGGGGTCGGCTTCTGTCCGGATAAATGAGTGACCAGTTCTTCACGTGCATGTCGGAATTGCCGATCAGCGCGTTGAAGACCAGGCGTCGGATGAATTCCTGCACATCATGCTGTGGAGTCTCCATCCCAAGCACCCGGAGGATGTTCATGGAGCTGGCCTTTTTGTATTTTTCGGCTGCGTATAGATCGAAGACTTGCGCAAAGTCCTCCGTGTGCACGCCGGTACCATCGGGGAAGTGATCGAAGCGCTCAACCGCAATCGCCTCGTGCTCGCGCAGTTGTCCCAACCCTGAGGGGAGGTTTTGGATTTCACGGATGTCCACGAGTTTGACTCGCGGTACATTCATGCCCATCTTTGAGGCCAGAGTCATCATGCTGTATTCGTTGCGTGGCACGCCGACAAAGCGCTCCGAAGGGAGCTTGATGATCCATGTGCCTCCAACGCCTCTTGCAGGGATGGTGAGCCCACCTGACGCTTCAGCGATGGCGGAGAACTTCATCTGCACGCCTGCAAGGGAAAAGCGCAGCACCTGACTGCCATATGGACCGGCACGCGATCCGTCGGACTCAGCGGCGGTGTCCCTGGCATAGGCGGGTGGTAGTACGTCCCCTTCGATGGGCCTAACGCGCACCGCTCCCGGCAGATCCTCTCCGAGCAGCCAGAGCAGAAAAAACTCGCGATCCGGGTGAATCTGGCCGCGCTCGGCGAGATATTGTCGTAGGTGACCTTCAGGCAACAAATTGGAGAAGAACGGCATCAGGCGCGTTTGGTACGTTGGCAGCCTGGTGCGCAGTGCGCCCTCTGAGGTCTTGAATGACAGACTCAACGTCGGTCTCGCAGCATCCTCCATGTAGTGGCTGTTGAAGGCAAAGAGAGTTGTGTCGCCAGGCGTGCGCGTCAATGTGCCAATGCTCTGCCCGTGCAGAAGGACTTCGAGAACCGCAACAGCGTCGTTCACGAGATCTCATCCTCCAGGCTATAGGCAGCTCTTTGGGCGTGAGGTGCCTGCTCCAGGTGCGTCATTGCGGGCAGCGTCTGATATAGCTCTTGTAGCTGCTCCGCAGCTTTGGCCAGGGGTTGTTTGGCCTGCGCCTTGTTCGCTCTCGCGAGCCCAAGCCAGTGAACACTGCGGCGCAAGGGCTGTAAGCTGGAAATTCCGAGATTCGGCCCCACCGCATTGAGGGCCGCAACGGCTCTTTTCGCTTTCGCGAGCTGCTCGTTAGAGGGTTGTGTGCGTTCGAGCGCGGCGATTTGCTGCTCGATATGGCGCAGAACCCGGACCGGGGTCCCTCGTACTGAGTAGCGGCCGGATTGCTGCGAACGCTGGGGTCGACTCCCGATCAGGGACTGCACGGCCGAAAGCACCCGACGAGGAGTCAGGGTCAGCTCGAGATCCAGCGCCCGGGCCAGTTGCACCAGGGTCGAAGCGCGAAGATCGACATCACCTGCTTCGATCAGCGCCAGGCGGCTCTGAGCAATACCGGCGCGCTCTGCAAGCTCCCGCTGGGTCATGCCCAGGGAGATGCGAGCCTCCCTTAGCGCTTCCGCCAATTGCGTAACTGAATACGAAGCAGTTGACTGTGATACCGTATTAGTCATCATATATTTATACTGATATCGCTTACAATATCAAATTGTACGATCTTGCAATCGATGATCCTGTAAACAGGATCATAATAGCTTACTGATCCTTGATAAAGGATCACCAATACCCCTCCGCAGAGTAACTGTCCCGTATCTCAGATACGCTAAAGTTAAGCCGATTGACCAAGCACGGCCCCTGGTTTAACTTTATCGCATCTGAGATACGAGAAAGTTAAGGCGTGGTTATGGCCCTTTATCTCGTCGGCGAGACCATAGATAAAGCCAAGGCCCACTACCAGGCTGAGGCAGGCAAGCTCCTCCAGCTCATGCGTGGCATCTACGTGGATGCCGCTGACAATGCCGACGAGCTCGTTCGCAGGCACGCCATCCGCATCGCCCGCTACCTGTATCCAAAGGCGTACCTCTCCGCGGCGAGCGCTGCTCTACTCGGCCCAACCTCGGACGGCCGGCTTTACCTCAGTGGACGCCGGAACCAGCGCACCCGTCTGCGGTCGCTGGAAATCGTCCAAAACGAAGCTCCTACTCATCCCTCCGTCGGGGATGCCGTGATCGACGACGGCCTGGGTGAATTTCGGATTCCGGTTTCCTCCATACGCCAGCGCTTCCTCGAAGCCTTCCGCTTGCGCAGCGAGCATGCGGCTTCCATCGACACAGCCATGCGCGCAGCGATTGCCGCACGCCTCGTTGAGGAATATGGCAACCCTCGTGGTGCGGCTGACGCGACCTGGGCGCTCGCTCGCGAGAATCAGTGGTACCGCGAAGGCGAAGCAGCCGAGCGCTATCTAATGCAACAGCCTGTGGCCGCGACGACGAAGAACGCGGCCGCGTTCGACCTGATCGTCGCCTGGCATGGCAACTCGATCGG
>Ga0126373_10004108_pt1 | contig 11069 bp, 9 predicted proteins | sample PanSoiMetPlot_11_FD_92545 | JGI IMG/M metagenome (GOLD analysis project Ga0126373, IMG submission 92545) | Tropical forest soil microbial communities from Panama - MetaG Plot_11 | ecosystem: Environmental > Terrestrial > Soil > Tropical forest > Bulk soil | place: Panama | collected 2016-02-17
CCCCAGAGTCCTAGCACAATGAGCAACAGCCCGCAGACGCTGCCACGCCGTAGCGGGATACGGCCTTGTGGGTCCATCTCGTCCTCTTCCCATCGCAATCGGATAATTAAAGACTTACACCCCGGAGTGCCTGCTCACGTCTTCCTTCGGCAAAGTGCTGGTAAATCGCCGCCGTGGAGCTGTTCAGCCTCTGCCCGTCGCGCCTACCGGCAGGTATGGTCGCGCTCGTGGACCTCCGCAGGCTGACCCCGCGCACCGACGCGATTCTGGCCGATCCGAGACTGGCGGCGGCGGAACGCCGGCTCGGGCGGCCGATCGTGCTGTCGGCGGTCAGGGACGCCCAGGAGCGCGCGCGGGCGGGCGAGATCGACCCGTCGGCTGTCGCCGACAGCGCAGCGGAGTCGCTCCCCGCGCGGGCCACGACGCTGACTCCGGTCCTCAACGCGACCGGGGTACTGCTGCACACCAATCTCGGCCGCGCGCCGCTGTCGGCAGCGGCCAGGGACGCGGTGCAGGCTGCCGCCGGCAGCGCCGACCTGGAATTTGACCTGGCGACCGGGCGCCGCGGTCGCCGCGGTCGGGGGCTGCTCAGCGCGCTGGCAGCGGCGGTGCCGTCCGCAGAGGCGGTGCACGTCGTCAACAACAACGCGGCTGGCCTGGTGCTGGCGGCGACCGCGCTGGCCGCCGGGCGCGAGATCGTCGTGAGCAGGGGCGAGCTGATCGAGATCGGGGACGGATTCCGGCTGCCGGACCTGCTCGAATCGACGGGCGCTCGCATCCGTGAGGTCGGCACCACCAACCGCACCACAGCAGCGGACTACGCAGCCGCGATCGGCCCCGAGACCGCGTTCGTGCTCAAGGTGCACCCGTCCAACTATCGGATCGAGGGATTCACCGCTGCCGCCTCCGTCGCCGAGCTGGCCGGGCTGAGCGTACCGGTCGTCGGCGACATCGGCTCGGGCCTGCTGCAGCCGCATCCGCTGCTGCCCGATGAGCCGGACGCCGGCAGCTGGCTGGAGGAGGGCGCGGCACTGGTGACCGCGAGCGCTGACAAGCTGCTCGGCGGTCCGCAGGCGGGCCTGCTACTCGGCCGGGCAGACCTCGTGGCCAGCCTGGCGCGGCACCCGCTGGCCCGCGCGCTCCGGGTGGACAAGCTCACCATCGCGGCGCTGGAAGCCACGCTAGCCGGGCCGCCTGCACCAGTGTCCGAGCAGCTATCGGCCGACCCGGCCGGGCTCGCCGAGCGCGCCAGGCAGATCGCGAGCGCGCTGGCAAGCGCGGGGATCGACGCCCGGGTCGAGGCCACCGCCGCTGCAGTGGGCGGGGGCGGGGCTCCCGGCGTGGAGCTGCCGAGCACCGCCGTCAGCCTGCCGACGGCTCTCGCTGTGCCGCTGCGCGCGGGGCCTGCAGTTCGCAGGGGAGCGCTGCCTGCCGTTGTGGGCCGCATCGAGGACAGCCGATTGCTGCTGGACCTGCGTGCGGTCGCGCCAGCGGACGACGAGCTGCTCATGTCCGCCGTCCAGGCAGCGGCCGGCTAGGAGACGGTGTGTCGGGAGCGTTTGTCAGCCACGTCCTCGTGACGGCCGGCCAGGGCGGCCATGGAAAGTCGGCGCTGATCAACGCGCTCACCGGGGGCGAGCCGGGTCAGCGTGCGGTGGAGGGCCGTGCCAACGGTCAGGGCCCTGGCTGGCTGGCGCTGCCCTCAGGGACCCGGCTTGCTATCGCCGATCCAGCAGGCCCTGAGCGGTTCGTGAGCACCCTGATGGCCGGGACTGGCCCGGTGCCTGCGGTCATCTTCGTAGTGGCCGCCGACGAGGGCTGGATGCCACAGTCGGCTGAGCACGCGGCGCTCATCAGTGCCCTGGACTTCCGCCACGGGCTGCTGGTCGTCACCAAGAGCGACCTCGCAGATCCGGCACCTGCGCTCGCCGCGGCCAGCGCGCGGCTTGCGCAGTCGAGCCTGGGCGACGTCCAGGCCGTGGCGGTCAGCTCCGTGACCGGGGCAGGCCTCCCGGACCTCATCGCCGCGCTCGATGCGCTGTGTGCGCAGCTGCCCGTGCCGGATCCCGGTGCTCCCGTCAGGATCTGGATCGACCGGGCCGTGGCCGGCCAACCGAACGGCAGCACCGTCGTCACCGGCACGCTGGCGGCCGGCACTGTGCACACGCACGACGAGCTGCTCATCGCCCCCGCGATGCGTCCGGTCCGGGTTCGCGAGCTGCACTCGCTCGGGGACCCGGCGGAGGCGGTCGCCGGTGCGTCGCAGGTCGCGCTCACCGTGCGGGGTGCGGCCGAAGGCGAGCTGCACCGGGGCGTGGCGCTGGTCCAGGCGGGCCGGTGGACCCTGACGGACGTGATCGACGTCCGGCTTGGCCCGGTCCGCCAGCCAGGCGACGCCACCGTGTGGGTGCCCGGTCAGCGAGAGGCCCCGGGTCAGCTAGCCCGGACGGTTACCTTGCACGTCGGATCCGCCCGGGTTGTCGCCAGGGTGCGGCCGCTCGGCTCCGGCGTGGCGCGGCTCACCCTCGCCGAGCCGCTGCCGCTCCACGCGGGCGAGCGGGTGCTGCTGCGCGAGTACGGCAGCCGCAGGACTGGAGCGTGGGCGGCAACGGCCGGGTCGGTCGTGCTGGACGTGGCGCCGCCCCCGCTGACCCGGCGAGGCGCAGCCGCAGCGGCAGCTCGGCAGCTCGCGGCGTGGCCGGATCGGCCCACCGCAGCAGACCTGCTGGCCAGGCACGGCCTGATGCGGGCGAGCACGCTGCTGGCCATGGGCGTGGCGGAGCTGCCCCCGCCGGTGGCCGGCGAGTGGCTCGCGGATTCCGACCGCTGGCGGGCGCTCGGTCATCAGCTTGGGGAGGTGCTGGCCGGTCACGCGGCCGCCGAGCCGCTCGCTGCCGGGCTGCCGGTCGAGGCCGCGCGCGCAGCGCTCGACCTGCCGGACCGGCGGCTGGTCGCGGCGCTGGCCAGGCCGCCATTCCGGATCTGGTGCGGCGCCGTCCAGATCGTGCCGGTTGACTCGCAGCCCAGCGCGACACTGCCGGAGGCTGCCCTGGCGGCTGTCCGTGTGCTCCGTGCCGACCTGGATGCTGCTCCGTTCGTGTCCCCTGACGCCAACCGGCTGCGCAAGCTCGGGCTCCAGGCGGGCGGGATCGCCGCGGCTGTCAGCGCCGGCGAGCTGATGCGGATCAGCGAGCACGTCGTGCTCGCTCCCGGCGCGGACGTCGCGGCCGCGGAAATTCTGGCGGGGCTGCGGCAGCCGTTCACCGCGGCGGAGGCGCGTCAGGCGCTGGGCACGACGCGGCGAACCGCCATCCCGCTGCTGGAGTTCCTCGACGCGGCGGGCCTCACCGTACGCCTCGCAGACGACCGCCGCCTCGTCCGTCACGCCGCCGAGTCCGTCGCACCGCGCGACGGCGAGCGGCCATCACTAGTGGCCGGCGAACCGGGTCGCTGACCAGGTGTGCGCGTCCGCCGGAGGCACGCCAGCGGAGATCCACCGGCTGAGCGCCGCGGCCGTTGACGGGGCGTTGAGTATCCCGGTCCGGAAATGGCCAGACGTGAGCCACGCGTTCTCCAGCTCGGGCACCTTGTCGATGACGGGGCGGCGGTCCGGATGTCGCGGCCGGAAACAGCACCACTGATAGGCGATGCGGACGTCGGACAGTCGTGGCAGCACGGCGGCGAGCCCGGCGGTGATCGCGTCGATGACATCCGGCACGACGGCTGGCGTCTCGTCGCCGATGTCGAAGGTGCCGCCCGCCAGCAGCTGGCCGTTCTCGATCTGCGTGGCCAGCGGCGCGACGATGCCCGGCAGCGTGACGTCGGTCCGCTCGGTGACCAGCAAGTGGCCCTTTACCCGGTCAGAGGGAATGTGCAGCGGCAATCCGTCGAGTACAGGCGGTCTCCCGGTGGCAAAGACGACAGCTCCGGGACTGATGGTTCCGCTGGAGGTGCCGACGCCGACGATCCGGCCGCCGCTGATTTCGACCGACGTGGCAGCCACGCCGGTCGCCACGGCGGGGAGCCGGGCAGCGAGCCGGGCAACTGCTCGCAGCGGGTTGACCCGGCCCTGGCGGCGGATGAGCGCGCCTTCCATCGGGCGGGCGAGGCCAGGGACGAGATCGGCGACGCGGCCTGCATTGAGCCACTCAACGCCACGCGGCTGGTGCGGCGCATAGCCGCCCTCGTGCGGCGCGAGGCCGAGCCAGTCCAGTTCCACAAGTCCCACGCCGCCAGGCAGCGCGGCCTCCAGGTCGCGCCAGCGCTCGAGCCCGGCGCGCTCCAGGTCGACGAAGGGCTCCGGGTCGCTCCACTGGTGCGGCTCGGGAATCAGCAATCCGGTCGCCCCGCCGGTCGCGCCGCCGCCCAGCCGGCCAGTATCGATCAGGAGCACGTCACCGACCTGGGCGTCCACGAGGGCGAAGGCCGTACTGACGCCGACGATCCCGCCGCCGATGACGAGGACATCAGGCCGTACGCGGCTGACGTCGTCGACGCGGCCGAGCACGGCCCGCTCGCTCGCGGTGAGCTGGTCACGCCAGATGGCGCCCGTCACGGTCATGTCACTATCCTCGCTGACCCGCAAATAATGGCCCAGCAGAAACGTGCGAGCAACGTCGTGTTCCCGGCCGGGAAACGCGGTCACCGCAGACTAGGGGGATGGCTGCTGCCCACCCGGAGAATCGGGTACGCCGCACGATCGCCCTCATCGCGCACGACAACAAGAAAGCCGATCTGGCTGAGTGGGCGCGATTCAACCGCGCCGAGCTCGTCCAGCACGACCTCGTCGCGACCGGAACGACCGGGCGGCTGCTGACCGACGAGCTAGGCCTGCCAGTCACGTGCCTCCGCAGTGGACCGCTCGGTGGTGACCAGCAGATCGGCGCACGGATCGCCGATGGGGACGTTGACATCCTCATCTTCTTCTGGGACCCGCTGGAGCCCCATCCGCATGATCCGGATGTGAAGGCGCTGCTGCGGCTGGCGGTTGCCTGGAACATCCCGGTGGCCTGCAACCGCGCCAGTGCGGATTTCGTGATCTCGTCTCCGCTGTTCACTCGGCGGTATGACCGGTTGCAGCCAGATTTTGCTGATTCCTCCAGTGGCTCGGGGACGCTGGCAACCGGCGCGGCGCGGCCGGCCTGACCGCTCGTATCGGTCCCCGTTCCCACTGCCTGGAAGCAATCGCCGGTTTTCGTTGCTATCGCAGGCGCAGCGGACGCCCGGTGCGCCAGTTGCGGGTGAGCCGTAGGCTGGAATTATTGCCGGACACGGCTGGCGGGCTTGGAGGTTGCGTGGCGCTCAGCGATTCCTACGGACGGATCGCGACCGACCTGCGGGTGTCGGTAACGGATCGGTGCAACCTGCGGTGCGCGTACTGCATGCCGGCCGAGGGCCTCGACTGGCTGCCGAGGCCCGAGCTGCTGACCGACGACGAAATGGTCCGGCTGATCGAACTAGCAGTGACCAGGCTCGGCATCACGGAGGTGCGGTTCACCGGCGGTGAGCCGCTGCTGCGGAAGGGGCTCAGCGGGATCATCGAGCGGGTCGCCGGCCTGACGCCGCGGCCAGAGATCTCCCTCACCACCAACGGCATCGGCCTGGACAGGCTGGCCGCGCCGCTGCACGCAGCCGGCCTGAACCGGATCAACGTTTCCCTGGACACCCTGTCGCCCGAGACGTTCGTCCGGCTAGCCCGCCGGGACCGCCTGGGGGACGTGCTGAAAGGACTGGTCGCGGCCGCCGAAACCGGCCTCGCGCCCGTGAAGGTCAACACGGTGCTCATGCGCGGCGTGAACGAGGGTGAGGCGGCCGAACTGCTGCGATTCTGCCTCGCGAGCGGCTACGAGCTTCGCTTCATCGAGCAGATGCCGCTGGACGCCCAGCATGGCTGGCGACGTGAGCAGATGGTGACCGCTGATGAGATCCTCGCGGCGCTGCAGGCGGAGTTCAGCCTGACCCCGGCGGATCCAGCTGGGCGAGGCTCGGCACCGGCCGAGACATTCCTGGTCGACGGCGGGCCGCAGACCGTGGGCGTCATTGGCTCGGTGACGAGGCCCTTCTGCGCTGCGTGCGACCGGGTGCGGCTGACCGCCGACGGGCAACTGCGGAACTGCCTGTTCGCCACCACGGAGAATGACCTGCGGACGCCCTTGCGGGCGGGGGCCTCTGACGACGATCTCGCCGCTCGCTGGGAGCGGTGCGTTGCGGCCAAGCTGCCAGGCCACGGCATCAACGACCCTGGTTTCCTGCAGCCCGCACGGCCCATGTCGGCCATCGGCGGCTGAGCTCACTCACCCCGCGCGCTCGAAGACCGTGCCGCCTGAGTGACGGCGGCGGTCAGCATAACTGTGCCCTGGGGCTTGCCAGGCGATGCATATCGATATATCGTTGACCTATCACAGAACTACGGTGACTGTCTGCACGGGAGTCAGTCGAGTCACCAGCACACGAAGGAGCTACCCATGAGGTACGACAAGGAGCGCGACTGGAGTCGCGCATCAGGCAGGTGGGAGCCTGCCGACGATGGCGAGCATCGTCGCTGGCATGGCGACGACGGGGAGCGGCACGGCGGCCGTGGCCGCATGCGCTCACGGCCGCATTTCGGCGGTCCGGGGTTCGGCGGTCCGGATTTTCCGGGCGGGCCTGGGTTCGGCCCGGAATTTCGTGGCGGTCCGTGGATGAAGGAAGCGCACCGGATGCGGGGCCCGCGGGCCCGCCGGGGCGACGTCCGGGCGGCAGCGCTAGCCCTGCTGTCCGAGCAGCCGATGAACGGCTATCAGATCATTCAAGAGATCACCGACCGCAGCGGCGGCGTCTGGCGGCCGAGCCCGGGCTCGGTGTATCCCGCACTGCAGCAGCTTGAGGACGAGGGCCTGATCAGGGCCGAGGCGGGCGACGGCGGGCGCCGCGCCTACCAGCTCACCGACGAGGGCCGGCAGTACGCCGCCTCGCACGCCGACGAGCTGCGGGCGCCGTGGGACGTAGTGGCGGGCGGCGCCGCCGGGGCGGCAATCGAGATGCGCAAGCTGATCGGCCAGGTCGCGATGGCGGCCGTGCAGGTCGTCAGCGCAGGCACGGACGCTCAGGCGGCCCAGGCCCGGCAGGTGCTGACCGACACCCGCAAGGCGCTTTACCGGATCCTCGCTGCCGACGACGAGGCGGGGGGCGGCACTGACGGCGAGTAACGCCTCGCCGCCTGGGCTGGCCCGAGCTATCGGGCTGGCCCGAGCCGCCCGGCTGGCCCGAGCCGCCGGGAAAGCCAGGGCGGTGGCCCTGGCTAGGCTCGTATCTAGCCGATTCAGGGAAGGCACAAGGGCGTGACACAGTCCGAAGCGGCAGGTCAGGCCGGCGCGCAGGCGGGGGCCGGAACATCAGCGGCAGTACTAGCCGACCGCGGGCGACAGACCGTCATTGCGGTCTCCGGTCTGGTGAAGCGGTACGGCGAGGTGGAAGCCGTGCGTGGCATCGACTTCACCGTCGAGCGGGGGGAGACATTCGGCTTCCTTGGCCCCAACGGCGCAGGCAAGTCCACCACCATCAAGATCCTCTGCACGCTGGCCACCGCGACCGCCGGAACTGCGATGGTCAACGGGCACGACACGGCCACGGACCGAGACGAAGTGCGGCGGAACATCGGGCTGGTGTTCCAGGACACCACCCTGGACACCTACCTGACCGCCGAGCAGAACCTGCGGTTCCATGCGGACTTGTACGGCGTGCCCAGGGCGGCGGTGCAACCGCGGATGCGCCAGGTGCTGGACATGGTGGGGCTGTGGGACCGCAAGGACAGCCTGGTCAGCACGTTCTCCGGCGGCATGCAGCGGCGGCTGGAGATCGCCAGGGGATTGCTGCATGCACCGCACGTGCTGTTCCTGGACGAGCCGACGGTCGGCCTCGACCCGCAAACCCGATCGTCCATCTGGGCCTACATCAACGACCTTAAGCAGCGCGAGGACATCACCATCTTCCTCACCACGCACTACATGGACGAGGCCGAGCACTGCGATCGGATCGCGATCATCGACCACGGCAAGATCGTGGCGATCGACACACCGGAAGAACTCAAGGCCAGCATCGGCAAGGACCGGGTGCAGATCCACACGGCGGACGATCCGGCGGCGATCGCCGAGCTCGGCCGCGCTTTCGGCCTCAGCGCGGCCATGCACGAGGGCGCGGTCACCTTCGCGGTGAATTCCGGCGAGCAGTTCGTGCCACGGCTGTTCGGTGAGCTGAGCGTGCCAATCCGGGCGGTGAGCGTGTCGCGACCGTCCCTGGATGACGTCTTCATGTCCTACACGGGCACCACCATCAGGGACGCCGAAGGCGGCGCGGGCAACGAGTTCATGCGCAACATGGCCCGGATGCGGCCAGGCGGAAGGCGGTAGCCGATGGCGACGCAGACAACCAGGCCGGCCGTGGCAGAAGAAGGCGCCGTCGTCGACCGGATCAGGGTCTCGGTACCCGATCGGGGGCCGCGGCACGACCTGCGAGCCGTCAGCATCGTCTGGCGGCGGGAGCTGATCAGGTTCAGGACCGACCGCCTCCGGGCGATTACCTCGCTGGTGCAGCCGTTCTTGTTCCTGTTCATCCTCGGCACCGGGCTATCGACCCTCGCGAGCCATGGCCTTCCGCACTCGGCGAGCTTCGACTTCAAGACGTTCATCTACCCCGGCGTACTGGCCATGTCCGTGCTGTTCACGGCTATCTTCTCGGCGGGGTCGATCGTCTGGGACCGGGAGTTCGGGTTCCTGCGCGAGATCCTGGTCGCGCCGGTCAGCCGCGCCGCGATCGTCATCGGCAAGTGCCTGGGCGGGGCTACCATCGCGACGTACCAGGGCGTTATCTTCTTGGCCCTGGCCTGGTTCGCACACGTCCCCTACACTCCGGTGCTGATATTCGGGCTGATCGGGATGTTCCTGCTGCTGGCCTTCACGCTGACGGCGTTCGGGGTGATGATGGCCGCCAGAATCCGGCAGTTCCAGGCGTTCATGGCGGTCACGCAGATGCTCGTGCTGCCGCTGTTCTTCCTGTCAGGGGCGCTCTACCCGCTCAATGGCCTGCCGGCCTGGCTGGCGGTCCTCACCAGGCTCGACCCGCTCACCTACGTTGTCGGCCCGATGCGCCATCTCGTGTTCAGCCACCTCAGCTTGTCGCCGGCCCTCGCTCACGTCATCAACAGCCGGCTAGCGCCCAGCATCACCTGGGCGGGGTGGCCCGTGCCGACGTGGCTGTCGCTCGGCATTGTGGCGGTGATGGGGCTCGGGATGATGTCGGTCGCGATCGCGGAGTTCAGCAAGACTGACTAATCACTCCGCCCGGAAGTCGTCCGGTGGATGACAGACACATCCTCCTCGCCCAGTGCGTCTTCGCTGTCGCGGTCCACGACGGCGGGACGGAACAGTTGCTGGGCTATCAGCGTGGGCACGAACGCGGACAGGATGACAACGGTCACCAGCTCGGTGTACTGCGTCTTGTCGATGATGTGGTGGGTCAGGCCGAAGAGCGCCGCGATGGACCCGAAGGTCAGGCCCGTGGCCATGAGCAACGTGGTGTAGCCGCGCTCGCGCGGCGGGAGCTTGAAGGCGGCGGCAACCGGCCAGACACCGGCCATCTTGGCGGCGAGCTTGACGAGCAGCAGGATGCCGATCACCCCGGCCCCGGTGATCAGCGCCGGGGCTGAGATGAGAGTTCCCGCGCGCAGGAAGAAGAACGGGGTCAGCAGCGCGAATGCGATGGACCGCAGTCGGTCCATGAGCGCCCGATCGTGCAGGAACATCCCCGCGACAACCAGGCCAGCGACGTAGGCAGGCAGCACCGCCTCGCTTCCCGCCTGGGTGGCGAGCCCGCCGAGCCCGAACAAGACGACCAGCAGCAGCTTGATTTCCGGTTCGGAAACCCGGTGCCCGAAATGCCGGACGGTGATGCGGAGCAGCCACGGGAGAGCCGTCACCGTCACCGCGCTGACCGCCAGGAAGACCAGGAGCAGCCAGCCGTAGCTCGCGAACAGCCCGCCCAGTGCCAGCACGGTGCCGAGGTCGGTGACGAAGCAGGCGGCGAGGATGAGCTTGCCGAGGTCGTGGCGGTTCAGGCCGGTCTCGACCATGACCGCGTAGACGACCGCGACCGACGTGGTGCTGAGGGCGATGCCGCCGATCTCAGCGGCATGCAGGTGCCAGCGGAGAACCAGGGCGCAGAACGCGAACGCGGCCGCAAACGGCACGGCGAACGACACGACGCCCATGGACAGGCTGGCCTTCCAGTGGCCGCGCAGCGACACCGGATCGATCTCTGCCCCGGCCAGGAAGGTGAGCACGAGCGAGCCGACGCTGGCCAGGAATGTCACGACGTCGGTCTGGGTGACATGCTCGCGGATGCCGGGGATGTTCCCGGCCAGGCCGCCGACCACAATCTCCACGAGCGCAGCCGGGATCGCGATCTTGATGCTGACGACCGAGGCGAGCAACGCCATGCCGAGCCAAATGGCAGCCACGTAGTACAGGTTCATGCGAAGGCTCCTGCCAGTGAGTCCTGACAGAAGCCATCAGCCACGGCGGCGGTTCGGGCGGCCAGCCCGCCGGAGCTTCATCCGGCTAGGTCAGATCATAACGGTCGGACCAGACGCTGGGGCGCGCGCGCCATCCGAGAACGCGGCCGGACCAGACGTAAACGGTCCGCCCGCGTCCCGGCCGCCCCGCGCTCGCAGCCGCCGAGCGGAGAGTGACCCCAGATCGGAGCAGCCAGCCACCGACGCCAGCGAACGGAGGTTCCCCCGTCTGGTCCGCCGAGCCGCAGTCCGCCGCCCCTGCACACCCCGGGAACCACGCAGTCCCAGTTCGGCTCGCGGCGCCGTGTACGAAGCGGCCGGTTGGTTGGAGGGCTCCGGGGCTCCCGCTCGCAAGCGGCTGCGAGACAAGCGGTCGCTTGTGGGGGGCTCCGGGGGGTCTCCCCCCGGACAGATACTGCGAGCCTCTGGTGAGGGGGCCGCAGGCCCCCGAACATGGAGCGACGCCGGGTGGCTACGGGGGCAAACCACCCGGCGTCGCATTCATCGGCGCTCCGACGGGGGC
>Ga0126373_10004110_pt1 | contig 11068 bp, 7 predicted proteins | sample PanSoiMetPlot_11_FD_92545 | JGI IMG/M metagenome (GOLD analysis project Ga0126373, IMG submission 92545) | Tropical forest soil microbial communities from Panama - MetaG Plot_11 | ecosystem: Environmental > Terrestrial > Soil > Tropical forest > Bulk soil | place: Panama | collected 2016-02-17
GGCGCCCATTTCCTCGATGGTAGCGTCTCCAGAGATGATGCCGCCACAGTCGATATCAATAATATCCGGCATGCGTTGGGCAAGATTCGAATTGGTGGAGATTTTGAGGACTGGCGCGATGGGATTGCCGGTGGGGGTGCCGAGGCCGGTGGTGAACAGGACCACGTTCGCCCCGGCGCCAACTTGAGCAGTGACGCATTCCACGTCATTGCCAGGCGTGCACTGCAAATTGAGGCCGGGCTCGCTCGAATATTCGGGGTAGTCCAGAACGGCGGTGACGGGAGAGGTGCCGCCCTTTTTGGCTGCGCCTGCGGACTTCATAGCGTCAGTGAGCAAGCCGTCACGGATGTTTCCGGGCGAGGGATTCATTTCGAATCCGGAGAGAACGGCTTTGGCGCGGGCCGCGTAATCGCGCATGAGTTGGGCGAAGCGATCGCCTACCTCTTTGCGAAGGCAGCGGTCAATCAATTCCTGCTCAACGCCGCAGAGCTCTGGAAACTCCGAAAGAATGCCACGGCCGCCGAGGGTGGCGAGCAAATCCGCGGTGTGGCCGATGGCAGGATTGGCGGAAAGGCCGGAAAAACCGTCCGAGCCGCCACACTTCAGGCCGAGAGTAAGCTGCGAAAGGGGGGCGGGCTTGCGTTCGGCTTTGTCGGCTTCGACGAGACCAAGAAAGGTGTCGCGAATGGCCTGAGAAATCATCGTAGCTTCGGAAGTGCTCTTTTGCTGCTCGAAGATGAACAGCGGCTTGCTGAAATTGGGGTCACGACGCTTGATTTGTTCTTGGAGAATTTGGACCTGCGCATGTTGACAGCCCAAGCTGAGAACCGTTGCGCCCGCAACATTGGGATGGTGAATGTAACCGGCGAGCAAGCCGCAGAGGTTGTTGGAATCCTCGCGCGTGCCGCCGCAACCGCCTTCATGCATAAGGAATTTAATGCCGTCGACGTTGCGAAACACTCTGGGAGAAGGCTTTCCCGGTTGCATTGCGCCAAAGGAGAATGACTTTAATGCGTCCGACTTCCCTTCGCGATAGAGGCGCGCGAGTTCAGCAACTTGGCGGCGATAGACTTGAGGCGCGGCAAAGCCGAGTTCTTCTTCGAAGGCTTGCTTCAGGACCGCAAGATTACGGTTTTCGCAGAACACCAATGGAAGGACAAGCCAGTAATTCCGGGAGCCAACTTGGCCGTCCGCGCGATGAAAGCCAGAGAAAGTTTTGTTGCGCCACAGGGAAACGTCAGGGGGTGTCCAGGCGAGGGCGGCTTTTTCGGTTTCGTGGAAGGCAGCAGCTGCGTGGCGAATGTTGCGCGTGGTGAGGAGGTCGCCGGATCGAAGTGCTTCGACTGTTTTGCCAACGAGCACGCCGTACATAGTAATGTCGCCGCCCGCGGCGAGGTCTTGGGTAACGAATTTATGTTTGGCAGGAACGTCCGAGGACAACACGTAGTCTTTACCCTGAAAACTCATGCGATCGCCCATGCGCAGATCTGCGAGGGCCACAAGAACGTTGTCGCGCGGGTCGAGCCGCAGGGCACGTCTTTGGGTTGCTCCATTACCTGACATCGGCCTTTACCTGGCGGTGCCTCGTCTGGTCATTCTAGTGCCCTTCTGGTTTGATGGATCAAATTCATTTTTGGACGCGCTAAAGCTTGCTCCTACAGTGGCGGAAAGGCATGGTTCAGCTTCCTCCGCCGCAGACGCGGTTTGTAAGAGTTCCGATTCCTTCAATCGTGACACTGACTTCGTCGCCGTCTTTCAGCCATAACGGCGGGTCCTGGGCCATCCCGACGCCGCTGGGAGTACCGCTGAAAATGAGCGTTCCGGGCAGAAGCGTGGTGCTTTGGCTGAGAAACGCAATTAGCGCAGGCACGTCATGGATCATGTCCCGCGTATTTGCGTCCTGCATGGTCCGGCCGTTCACAACGGTTTGAATGCAAAGCTTGCTAGGATCGCGGATAGAATCGGGAGTTGCAAGGCACGGGCCGATGGGCGCAAAGGTGTCAAAACTTTTTCCGCGGCACCATTGACTCCCGCCCATTTTTAATTGCCAGTCGCGTGCGCTGACGTCGTTTCCGCAGGTGTAGCCAGCCACGTATTCGAGGGCTCGGTCGCGCGAAACGTCCTTGCATTTCTTGCCGACAACGACGACAAGCTCGCCCTCATAATCGACCTGACTGCTTTTTGCGTTCATGGGGAGGCGGATTGCCTCGCCCGGATGGTTCACCGTGTTCGGGCCTTTAGCGAATACGACCGGATATTCGGCAACTCCCATGCCCACTTCATCAGCGTGGCGACGGTAATTCTGGCCAATACACCAGATCATGGCAGGGACTACGGGAGCGAGGACTTTATGGACTTCTGCAGGCTCCTTCGTAACCCGGTGTCCACCGAACAAATCGCCCTCGATCCGCAAGTAGGAATCGCCCTGTTGTTGTAAGGCGTAATGAATCTTTCCCGATGCGTCTTCGTAACGGATGATTTTCACGCTGGCCTCAAGGCGTTGAATCTTAGCAACAACAGCTCCTTCTGAAAAATGAGCATTCTATCTTATTATTTGAAATGCCTGTTCCGAGTGAAAACCTGAGCGCAAGTTGCGCGATGTTTCTTGGAGAATGCGATGGATGTCCATCAGCTTGAACTGTTCCTCGCAGTGATGGACTCGCCCAGTATGACGAAAGCGGCGGAGAAGAGCCATCTTTCTCCGGGTGCCGTGAGCCTCCAACTTCATAATCTTGCCGAGGAGCTTCACACCGAGCTATTTGTGCGGCGCGGCAAACGGCTGATTCCCACGCCTGCGGCGCTGCGCCTTGCCGAGCGCGCGAAAGAAGTAGTGAAGCTGATGGGACACATTCAGCAGGAATTTGAAAATGATGTAACGAAGGACAGCCGCCCATTTCACTTCGCTACGGGTGTGACGACGCTTATCTATCAGCTCGGCCAGCCGCTGCGCCAACTACGCGGGCGCTTCCCGAATGCGGAGATTCGGGTAACGGTAAGCGTGACAGAGGAGATGATTGCGGGTTTGCATGACCGCCGTTTCGACTTGGCCCTGATTTCGCTGCCGGTTCCCGAAGACAATCTCGAAATCATTCCGCTCTTTGATGAGGAGCTGCTCATGGTCCGGCCGTCGGCAAAGAAAGCGGCCAGCAACCATATTCGTTCAGTGCGAGCGGCCGATTTGGCCAATGTGCCGTTTTTGCTTTATCCGAAGAGAAGTAATGTGCGGCAAGCGATTGACGAGTTTTTCCGGGAGATTGGCGTCCAACCTCACGTGCAACTGGAAGCGGAAGACACAGAAGGCATCAAGAGGTTGGTGGAGTCGGGTTTCGGCTATTCCATCCTTCCCGAACACGCCTTGCGCGGCAGTTCGCACTTTTTGCAAAAGCTGCGCGTGGAAGGGTGCCGTTTGACGAGAAAGCTGGCGCTGGCGATGGTTCGAACGGAGAGCCCACGGAAGCTGACAGCGTCGATTGCGAGTTTTCTTCGCGACGCGCTGCTCGAACAAAAGTGAACCGACTTGCATCCGTAAAGCGTCGGTCGGGGGAAGAGAGCCGGCTGCACTTTTAAGCTCGGTGCAAACCAGCCGCCGCGCTCCCCAAAAATGCTCAGCCGAGGAATCACCCGGCACGCAGACCGGTCCACTTCTCAAAGTTTGTGCGGAAGAGGCGATTTACGTCGCGCTGAATCTTTTGGCGGGTGATTTCGGCGCCGTCGGCCAGGAGCAATTGATAGGAACTTGCGAGGATGGGCGCGAGAGTGCGACGCGTGTTGTGCCATTTGTAGATAACCTGCTCGAGAACACGGGCATCGGAATGCTGCGGGATGAAGCTGGTTCCGAGTAGCTCGATGCGCTCCCTCGTGATTTCCTCGACGATCGAAGGATTGTTCAGGAACCACCAGCAACCAAAAGGCATAAGGTTATTGAACTTGCGGGAGTACACAGCGAGTTCGTGCTGATTTTCCCGGCTGAGGACGCTCACCAGAAATCGATTGTCAGGAAATTCGCGGCAGAGATTCTCGATGGAGCGCATGTCGGCTTTCCCCACGGCGTCGCCTGCCATGCGCAGCCGGGGATTGACCTGGCGCCGTACCCCAATCATCAACGACATCGGAATTCCGAATTCGCGGCAAGAGGGCAGCACTGCTTCGCCCAGGATCGTGCTAGTCATGCTCCGCTCGTCCGGGAATTGAAACGTGTCGGGCAGCGAGACGGCCATATACAGGGGCCGCATGCGTTGGTGCCAGTCGGCGAGGAATCTGCGGACTTCGGCGATGGATTTTCCCGAGGCGTGCTCGTCGACGGAGTAACCTTCACTGGCCAACTGTTGCCAGTGCTTTGGCCAGCCCCAAAGGATGCCGTCCAAACGCAACACCGCGTGAAACTGGGGATGATTTTGGCCGCCACTCAACCACACGGGGCGCTCTTCCCTATCGAGCGGATCGTTGGTCATCACCACATCGCTCACACCAGCGATGTGAAGCACTTCTCGAAGGAGGCTCTCAATCGATTGCGCAGCGAAGAATCGCCGCGCTTCCTGCAACCCCGAAGCATCCGTCGGAAGCCCAAACGCGTTCAAGACAGCGACAACGCCGCGCGTGGATTCGGAAATGGGGCTGTTTTCGACAAACAATGCCTGCCAGATAGCTTCGGCGCGCTCGGTTTTTGAGAGCTTCCAATACTCCTCGGGAGTCATCTCTGAGGAGCGGAAGAATTCGGACTCAAGGTAATGATAGGTGAGAAGTTCGTCGATGCCCCATAGACCAATTTTGCCGAAGGCAGGCGAAAACAGATGCGTGTGAATATCAATGACCTGCGTGGAGGCGAGGACGTCTTGCACTTCGCCAGGAATTTGCTCGGACTTCAGACGCCGGCCTGAAGCTGCAGAGGAACCAGTCTTGCGCGTTGGTGATTTGACGGACGTGGCTGCCATTGAATCGAAAATATAGAAAGGATGGCGAGGGTGTCAAACCGAAAAAACTGAAATTCGTTTTAAGCCGCGCTTAACATCAGGCTTCGGCTCGCCATCTTCCGGCATCCGCTATCCGACTTAAACATTTACTTTAAGAAGTCTAAACATGCGAGTCCGGCAAATTTGGATTACCATGGGCACGTCGAAATGTCACTTGCATGTTCTCACCGTTTTTCTTGGAGGTTGTATGAGTACTTCAATTGCTTCTCGTCGCGACTTTTTGAAAATAACGGGCGCCGGAGTGGCTGGTGCCGCGCTGGCGACAACAACATCGGGGTACTCGCGAATTCTGGGCGCGAACGATCGCGTTCGCGTGGCCGTCTGCGGAGTGCGAGGCCGCGGTCATGATCACATCCGAGGATTCTCGCGCGTTCCAAACACGGACCTCGCGGCCCTGTGCGACGTGGATGAAAACGTATTGAACCAACGCCTTGGCGATGTGGAGAAGATGGGACGGCCAAGACCCAAGTCGTATGTGGATGTTCGCAAACTATTCGAAGACAAAGATATCGACGCGATTTCCATCGCGACTCCCAATCATTGGCACTCTTTGATCGCGATCTGGGCGTGCCAAGCTGGGAAAGACGTTTACGTGGAGAAGCCGTGCTCGCACAACTGGTATGAAGGGCGCCAACTGGTGCGTGCGGTGAAGAAGTACAACCGCATTTGCCAGCATGGAAGCCAGTCGCGCTCGAATCCCGGGATGATCGAGGGGATTGGTCATCTGAAAGGCGGCACCATTGGCGACGTCTATCTGGCTCGGGCCATTTGCTACAAGTGGCGCCCAACGATCGGGCAGGCCACGGAGGAGCCTGTTCCGTCCGGCGTGCACTACGATTTGTGGACCGGCCCGGCACCGATGAAACCGTTCACAAAAAACCGGTTTCACTACAACTGGCATTGGATCTGGGATACGGGAAACGGTGAAGTCGGCAATCAGGCGATTCATGAAATCGATATCGCGCGCTGGGGCCTGGGAGTTGGATTCCCCGTGCATGTGTCGGCGATGGGCGGACACTTCATGTTTAAGGACGACCAGGAGACGCCGAATACGTTGCACGCCACGTTCTGTTTCGAGCCCGATGGCAAGCGCAAGATGCTGGAGCTGGAGGTGCGGCACTGGATCACCAATCACGAGGCGGAGATTGGCACTGGCGCGTACGGAGCCAGTGGCGTGCCCGCTGCGGGATTGAATGTCGCCGCCAACAAGCAACCCGTTAGCAGCCCGAATAAACAGTCAGCTGCATCTCTCGGACCCAAGGATGCGAAGACCAACACCATCGGAAATATTTTTTACGGGTCGAAGGGCTATCTCGCCGCAGATGGGTACGATTCTTACAAGACGTGGCTTACCGAGGAGTGCGAACCTGGGCCATCTGGCAAAGCATCAGGAGATCATTACGCAAACTTTGTGGATTGTGTTCGCAGCCGGAAGGCCGAAGACATCCATGCACCGATAGAGGAGGGCCACATCTCCGTAACGCTCGTGCATCTGGCAAACGCGTCGTACCGACTGGGACGCGCACTACGGTTCGATCCTACAAAGGAAACGGTCATCGGAGATGACGAAGCGAACCGTATGCTGCGAGGCAGTTATCGCGCGCCGTACGTGGTACCCGAAGAAGTCTGAGCTACTACGAGGGACAACACGCTGATGATGCGGTGCGGAATATTCGTCGCGCTGGTTTGCGCCGTGCTTGTAACCTTGTTTTCGTTTGCTTCACCGCGCCTTGGTGACCGCATCGCGGTCGCGGTTAACGTAGGGCAGCGGCGCGTGGACGTTTCGATCGACGGCCAGCCGTTCACGTCGTATATCTGGCCCGCCAAGCTTGCGAAGCCCGTCCTTTATCCCCTGCGTACGGCAAAAGGCACGATCGTCACGCGGGGTTATCCGCTTGAACCTCGAGCACGCGAGCGAACCGATCATCCACACCAAGTCGGTATGTGGCTCACTTACGAAAATGTGAATGGACTTGATTTTTGGAACAATTCGCAGGCGATTAAGCCGCAAGACGCGCCTAAGATGGGGACCATTCAGCAGCGCTCTATTCTTTCCGCAAAAGGCGGAATGGATCAGGGCGAGCTCGAGGTGGAAGCGGGCTGGCTGACCTATGACAAAAGAGTTTTGTTGAAAGAGCATACACGATACGTTTTTCGCGGCGGGCCGAACTTTCGCAGCGTAGATCGCATCACCACTTTGCAAGCTCAGGGCGAGAAGGTTGTTTTTGCGGACGCCAAAGACGGCATGCTGGGCTTGCGAGTCGTGCGCGCGCTCGAAGCGCCTTCGGACAAGCCCGAAGTGTTCACCGACGCAAGCGGTCGCGCGACAACCGTGGCAAAGCTCGACAACACAGGAGTGAACGGCGTCTATCTGACCAGCGGGGACAAGAAAGGCGAAGCGGCCTGGGGTACGCGCGGGCGTTGGTGCAACCTGAGCGGGAAAGTGGGCGAAGAGCCGGTCACCATTTCAATTTTCGACCATCCGTCGAATCCGGGCTTCCCGACTTACTGGCACGCGCGCGGGTACGGACTTTTCGCGGCGAATCCTCTGGGTGAAAAGATTTTCAGCAACGGAAAGGAAGAGCTGAACCTGACGCTGTCTCCCCGCCAGAGTGTTACGTTCCGCTACCGCGTGCTGATTTCGTCTGAAATTATGACGCCGGAGAGTGCCGAAGCTGCTTACAAAGCGTTTGTCGCGGCGTACCACTAGTGTTTTAATGCGCTGATTCCCATGACCTTCCATGTTGGCTTGATTGGCGGCGGAAATATTTCGGAGACGCATGCACGTGCAGCGCGAGCCATTCCTGGCGTAGAGGTTGCTGCCGTCTACGGTACAAATTCCGAGAAAGTTCGGAAGCTCTGCGCCGAGCATGGCGGGAGTCCGTTTACCGATTTTGCCGCCTTTCTAGCGCATCGGCCAATGGATATGGTCATCATCGGGAGCCCGTCAGGACTGCACGCCTCCCAAGGAATCGCCGCAGCCAGGCAGGGCTTGCACGTTTTGACGGAAAAACCGATCGACATCAGCACGAATCGCGCGGATGAACTCATTGAAGCAGCCGAACAATCCTGCGTGAAGCTCGCAGTGATTTTTCAGGACCGCATGAAGCCGCACCTCCGCCAACTGAAGGACTGGATTGATCGCGGGCTCCTCGGCAAGCTTCTGCTGGTGGACGCGCGAGTGAAATGGCACCGGCCTCCGGAATACTACGCGAAATCGCGATGGCGCGGAACGCTGGCGCTCGATGGCGGTGGCGCTTTGATGAACCAGGGCATTCACACGGTCGACTTGCTTCTCTGGCTACTTGGGGATGTGTCGCGCGTTCGAGCGCGCGTGGCCACGCAGCTTCACGACATCGAGTCTGAAGACACAGCTACGGCTCTTCTCGAGTTTGCCAGCGGGGCAATCGGCGTTTTTCATGCCACTACGGCGGCTTATCCCGGCTATCCTCGCCGAGTGGAGATTTCCGGTTCGGAAGGCACGGTCACTGTTGAGCACGACCGCATCATCGCCGCTGATTTGCGCAACGCCCTTCCGGAGGGCACGAGGTTCGCCGAGCGGGATGCGAATCAAAGCGGTTCTTCCGCCGTAGTCAGCGATTTTCGCGGCCATCAAGCGGTGATTGAAGACTTCCTCTGCGCTGTCCAAAAGGAGGCGACTCCCGCGTGCGACGGACGTGAAGGACGCCGCAGCCTCGTGCTGGTCGAAGCTATTTATCGCGCTGCGCGCAGTCCACAGAAAACGGCGGGCGTTTAGCGGAAGCTTGTTCAAGCTGACTGGAGCTGGAGATGAAAATTCTTCAGAGTTGACGGACCGTTCCACGAACCACGAACTCGGTGGGCAGAATTCGCTGGCTATACGTCATTTGAGGATGGTGAAGCCGCTCGAGCAGCATCTTCATGCAGGTTTGGCCGATTTCTTCTTTGTGAACGCGCACCGTCGAGAGCGGGGGATCCATCAGAACCGCTTCTTCACGGTCGTCAAAACCAACCAGGCTGATCTCATCCGGAACCCTCACGCCTTCCCGCCGCAACGACAGCCAGAGGCCGTACGCCGTTTCATCGTTGCCCGACACGACCCCAGTGGGTCGGGGCGAACGAGCCAGAATTCGCTCCGCGCTTTTTTGGCCAAAGTCTACGAAACCGTCCGCTTTCCGTGGCACAATCGACACAGGCTTCAGTTTGTTCTCCCTCATCGCTTGGCGATAACCGTCGAACCGCCGTTGAATCCACGGGAATGAAGTGTCCCCAGCAAAATCAATCAGCCGGTGACCTTGCCCGATCAAATAGCGCGTAGCCTGGAGCGTTCCGTTGAAGTCATCGAATCCGACTTGGTCGCAGGGGTGCTCCCCATCCGTACCGACCACATTGTTGCTAAAGGCGACGAACGGCATGTGAATGGACTCGATTCGGCGGAGCAAGTTCGGGTAAATTGTACCCGCGAGAATGACGCCGTCGATCAAACCATGCTCCTGAAGAACGGGAGGTAGGTCGATCTTTTCCGGAGCCACCCGTGGCGAATAGTGCAGCACGGCAAACAGCACATGATGTTTCAAGCCGCTGGCATACGACTCGACGCCCTGTAGAATGCGCGCGTGAAAGGGATGGAGAAAATCGCGGTTGCTCAAAAGAAAGCAAACAATTTCCGAGCGCCGCTTGAGAATTCGCCGCGCCTGGGCGTTAGGCCGAAACCCCAAACGGCGGATGGCTTCATTTACGCGCGCACGCGTTTCCCCGCTCACTTGAGAGCTGGAATTCAGGACTCGGGAGATGGTTCCTATGCCTACCCCGGCGGCCCGCGCAACATCGCGAATCGTGTTTTGGCGTGGAACTGTTTCCAGTCCTGCTTTGACCTTCCTCGACTTTCGCATCTTTCCTCGACTTAATGGGAACGTTTGAGGTCACCGGATGTCCGCCAGTCTAGCACACCTCGGAAGCCACAAAGAGGGCGAAAAGCTGAGGATCTCTTGGAGCGGCCCGGCTGGCACGATCTTTTGCAGGATAGATGAAGCGCAAAGAGGCCGCTGAAAGGGATTTAGATTTTCAAACTTCTGTCTTGACAGGAGCTTTGACGACGGTTAAGTTGTGGAACCAGTTCCAGACATTTGACCAGTGTCATGTCCGAAGTGGAGTTTTTCCGAAGTGTCAGAGAGGGGTGGAGCGCTCATGAGCAAACTGTTTAACAGGTCTTCCCTAAGTGAAGCCCACAACACATCTCCAACTGAGCGGCTGACGGTTGAATCGGTTGCTGCGTGGGGCTTGGTCAAATTCGGACGCTTCACTATGGCTGCCCTTCTCGCATTGGTTCTTGCCGCGTTTTCTGCGCCTGCCAAGGGCCAGGCGGTGAACGCAACGTTGCTAGGGACGGTCACTGACAAATCCGGAGCGGCCGTTGGCAATGCGAAGGTGACCATCACCGAGACCAATACAGGAATAGCCCACGCCTCTCAAACGAACGAGAGCGGCAACTATGTATTCCCCGACTTGCCGCCAGGCACGTACCAGGTCACTGCCGAACAGACAGGTTTTAAACGAGCCTCCAGGGCCAACATCGATTTGATCGTAAACTCGACCGAGCGTGTTGACCTAGTGTTGGAGCCAGGAGACGTTACGGAAACTGTCACCGTAGAAGCGGAAACTCCCATCCTGCAGACCGAGCGAGCCGACACCGGACGGAAGATCGAAGAAGTGCTAACGCAAAACGTACCCTTGGGCACGAATCGTAATTTCCAGAACCTCCTAAACATTGTTCCCGGCACGACTCGCGCTACCTTTCAGCATTCGCAGTTCTTCAACGCGAGCAACTCGCTGCAAACGGAAGTCAACGGCCAATTGCGCCAAGGCAACAATTATCAGATTGAAGGGATCGACGATAACGAGCGCACTGGGCTGCTGCAGATTCTGATCCCGCCGCTGGAAGCCATTCAAACAGTCGACGTTTCGACTAGCAATTTCGACGCTGAACTAGGCCGTGCCAGCGGCGCAGTTGCGAACGTCATCCTCAAGTCAGGCAGCAATGACTTCCATGGCGCCGCCTACGAATTTGTACGCAACAATGATTTCAATGCGCGCAACTATTTCGACAAATCCGTCGGGCA
>Ga0126373_10004111_pt1 | contig 11068 bp, 10 predicted proteins | sample PanSoiMetPlot_11_FD_92545 | JGI IMG/M metagenome (GOLD analysis project Ga0126373, IMG submission 92545) | Tropical forest soil microbial communities from Panama - MetaG Plot_11 | ecosystem: Environmental > Terrestrial > Soil > Tropical forest > Bulk soil | place: Panama | collected 2016-02-17
CGCTGGTCCTCGAGGTTATCCAAGCCCTCTCGAAACAATATGGATGGACCGAATTCCCGAGAGACTGAGAGATTCAGCCAATCCGAGGATCTTCGGCCTGATCTGTACTACTAGCCATCAAATTCTTCGCCGCCCGAGAAGATTTTTTACTTTGATTATTTCCTATTCTTCTCTGTGTTCTCTCAGTTCGATGGACCCCTACAAGTAATTTACAAATTCTTCACTCTCGTATGGCGATTCCCGAGTGCAATCCGTTGTTCAATGTGGCGCAGAAAGGAAGGTGCAACGTGAACAAGGCGATGCGCTTGTTGATGTCTGCGTTGGGTCTGGCCAGCGCGCTGGCCTGGTGGGGTTGTCATTCTTCCCCGGCAGCGGCCAGCAAACCCAGTCTAAAAATCTCACAAATCGATCTCGGTAAGGCGATTCAGGTAAGTTTGCCGCAGCCCAAATCCATCCTGCAGCCGGTTAGCTTTCGCACCGCTGACGGCAAAACCGGGTGGGTGCTGCGCATTCCCGGCGGCAGGCCAATTGCCACCCCCGCATATGCTGACGGATTGATCTTTGTAGGTGGCGGTTATGGATCGAACGAGTTTTACGCCTTCGACGCAGATTCCGGCGCGCTTCGCTGGAAAGTTCCAACCGGCGATGATGGCCCCACCGCCGCCGTTGTCGAAGACGGCTATGTGGCTTTCAACACCGAAAGCTGCACCATCTTCGTCGTCGATGAAAAAACCGGGAAAATCGTTTGGAAGAAATGGCTGGGCGATCCGCTCATGAGCCAGCCTGCCATTTACAAAGGCCAGATCTTCATGGCTTATCCTGGCGGACAACGCGCGAAACCCAATGCAGAGGGCACCCATCGGCTGGCGAGCATGGATCTAAAGACTGGCACAAACCGTTGGGAACAGGTCATCAGCAGTGATGTGATCTCCGCACCCGTGATCTCCGACGGCAAGGTGTATGCCACCTGCTTTGATGGCACCTCCTATGCTTTCGAGGTGGACACCGGGAAGCTGTTGTGGAAGAAAGAAAATTCCGGCACTACGGCCCCGGTTATCTCCAAAGGCCAGGTGATCACCAGCCAGAAGCAGACAGAAGGAGGCAACTCTTATGAAGGACTGGTGCGAATGGACGCGGTCCACGGCGATCAGAAAGACAGAGTGCCGCTGACCAAAAAAGCTGCAAAGTATCTTGATGAAGGAAAGGGTGGCGGAGTCGGCGTAAGTTCGCAACAGGCCACATCGCTGGACTCTTCGGTTGGCTTTGCCAATGCGCCTCAGTCGGCTGAATTGGGCAAAGCCAGCAAAAATGTTGGGGTGAACACCGTGGTTGGCGGCTGGGCTTATCAAGGGTCACGCGCTGTGGTCAGTAAAGGAAAGGTGCTCAACTCCCAAGGGGTGCATTTGCATTCGGTCGATGCCACCAGCGGCAAAATCGCCTGGCAGGCCGAAATGAAAGGAGCCGGGGTCAAAGACGACTCTCAGCTCTTCTCGCCGCCAGCCTCGGGACGCGATTACTTGTACTTAACCGGGAGCCTCGGTCACATGATCTCCGTACGCCAGTCAGATGGACAGGTAGGGTTTTCATACGCGCTAGGCCAGGCCATGGCGTTTCAACCCGTCCTGGCCAACGGCAATGTATATGCGGGAACCACAAATGGTTTAGTTATCTGCCTGCGGACGCAAAATAAAGACGCCGACGGCTGGTATGAATGGGGTGGCAACGCCCAGCACAACAAAACGTTCTGACTAAGACTTCATCAACTGATAAAAAGATGGAAAAGGAGAGGACTTGATCATGGCAGCCGCGAACATACCTTAAGATTTGAGAATTACTGTGGCTTGAAACCTTCCCAGATATTCTGACCAGCCCCGCGCGATTAACCCGACCATTGACAAGAACCGACGTCATTCGCACTGTCCGATGCAAGCGCGGAAATGCAGATCGCGCACCGAAGTACGACTATCCTTCTCCCCCGAAGCAAGTCTAACCTGCTGTCGCGGAAAGAAGAACGGTTGCATCAGTGGTTTTACACCGTAGCCGCTGAATTTTCCCTTGCAACCTTCAGGGCGGAAGCCCGTATTCACCATTAGCCGCGCCACCGGCAGAGCGAATCGAAGAGGCTGTGACTCTCGGCAAGGATTCGAGTGGAGTTAGCAATCGCCGTGATCGCACGTGATCGCACGTGATCGCACAGGATCGGAAAAGCAAGTGACTTCCATCACCGGCAGCCCTGGTGATTCTAGATGACTTAATAACGAGCTTACGTCCTCGATAAGTGAAGGCTCTCCCAAGAAAGGCAGGGCAACATGCTAGCGGATTTGCGAGACGCGGTGCGGCAACTGCGCAAAGCGCCTGGATTTACAGCCACAGCTTTGATCACACTGGCACTCGGGATCGGAGCAACGACGGCCATCTTTACGCTGGTGCACCAGGTAATGTTGAAGTCGTTGCCTGTGACCAGGCCGGATGAACTGTGGCGGATCGGAGATAAAGTTCGTTGCTGCAACTGGGGCGGGTACACCCAGGGTGATGACGGGAATTTTTCGCTGTTCTCGTGGGAGGCTTATCGGCATTTTCGCGAGCACACGCCGGAGTTCATGGACCTGGCAGCACTGCAGGCCGGCGGTATGCAACTGGGCATGCGCCGAGCGGGATCACAGGCACAACTGGAGACGCGCAATGGGGAGTATGTGTCCGGGAATTTCTTTCGGACCCTGGGCGTGCAGCCGTGGATCGGCCGCCTGATGACCGACGAGGACGATCAGGAGGGTGCGCCGCCAGTGGCGGTGATGAGCTACCACGTCTGGCGGGACAAGTACGGATCTGATCCTTCAGTAGTCGGCGCCGGCTACGAGATCAATGGGCATTCGTTCACCGTGATCGGCGTAGCTGCGCCGGGATTTTTCGGAGCGCTGGCCGGGTGGAGCGCGCCAGACTTCTGGTTGCCACTGGCGACCGAGTCACTGAGGCATGGAGCCACAGCGCGGGTGAAGAGGCCAAATGCCAACTTCCTGGACTTGATCGGACGAGTACGTCCCGGAGTGAATTCCAGGACGCTCGAAGCCAAGCTGAGGGTGGAATTCCATGACTGGCTGGCCAGCCACGTTCCAGATATGGAACCGAGCGAGAAGCAACTCTGGCAGCAGCAGACGCTGCACCTGATTCCCGGCGGCGCTGGGGTGGGGGCCATGAGAGATCAATATGAGGATGGACTGAAGCTGCTTCTGGTGGCTTCCGCATGCGTGCTGCTGGTGGCGTGCGCGAATCTGGCAAATCTGATGGTGGCGCGAGGGTTGAAGGACCGCGCGCAAACTTCAATACGAGTGGCCCTGGGCGCTTCGCGAGGGCGGCTGGTTCGCAGGTCCCTGGTGGAGTGCGTCATGCTGGCAGCCATCGGTGGGGCCCTGGGCATCGCCGTAGCGTACGCGGCAACCAGGTTGATTTTGCATCTTGCTTTTCATGTCGGCGGTCCCAATAACTATGTGCCCATCAACGCGAGTCCCTCTATACCTGTGCTGCTCTTCACACTGGGCATTTCTGTTCTGACGGGGGTCATTTTCGGGATAGCGCCGGCTTGGGTGACTTCGCATGCTGACCCAGTCGAGGCTCTTCGCGGAGTGAACCGTTCGGTGGGAGGCGGGCGCTCGTGGGCGCAGAGGTCGCTGGTGATCGCACAGGGAGCAATGTCGCTGGTGTTGCTCTCCGCGGCGGCCCTGCTGGGGCAGAGCTTGCGCAACCTGCAGCACCAGAATTTTGGATTCGAAACCCAAGGCCGGTATATCGCGGAGATTAATGCCAGTCTGGGCAGCTACAAGCCGGAGCAAATGGGACTGCTGTTTCGTCAAATCGATGATCGCCTGCACCAGATTCCCGGCGTGCGCATGGTGGCGTCCGCGCTCTATGCGCCCATGAGCGGCAATAGCTGGAACGAGAGCATTCGCATCGAGGGCCGGCCTGAGCCTCCGGCTAAGGAAGATACGTCAGCGGGATGGGCGCGGGTGACGCCGGAATTCTTCGATGCCCTGGGCGCCAAAGTCGTGCTCGGGCGGTCCATTACGGACGAGGACACAGCGGCGACGCGGAATGTAGCGGTGATCAATGAAGCATTTGCCAAGAGGTTCTTCAAGGACCAGAACCCGATCGGGCAGCATTTCGGGATGGACAAGATCAAGTATGCCGCATCGTTCGAAATTGTCGGCGTGGTGCGAGACATGCGGTACATGACCTGGGGGATGAAGGATCCGGTGCGCCCTATGTTCTGGATTGCGGAAGATCAGAGCGTGCAATATGACGATCCGGTCTACTTGAGTTCTGACATCTCGTCGCACGATTTGAACAACATCGTAATCTGGGCGCCGGGAAGTCCGCCGGGCATGGAGGATCGCGTGCGCAAGGCGCTGGCGAGCATCGATCCTAATCTTGTTCTTTACCGGGTGAACCCATATTCCGATGTCATCAGCAGGGATTTCCAGCAGGAAGAGATGATCGCAACTCTGACAACACTCTTCGGTTTGCTTGGGCTGGTGCTGGCTGCCGTCGGGCTGTACGGAGTGATGGCGTACACCGTGGAACAGCGGACGAGTGAGATTGGCGTGAGGATGGCACTGGGGGCGGATCGGGGACGGGTCATCAAGATGGTGCTTCGCGGTTCTTTCTCGCAGATAGGTATCGGGCTGGCAATTGGCATTCCAGCAGCGATTGCAGCCGGCAAGCTGATGAGCAATCAGCTGTTTGGCGTGCAGCCATGGGACCCGATCATGCTCGGGCTGGCCGCGCTGATGCTCGGCCTGGCTGCACTGCTGGCGTCGGCGGTCCCGGCACGGCGTGCTGCAGGCGTCGAGCCCATGACAGCATTGCGGAACGGGTGACCAGGGTACGTGCCGGGTTTCGGGCGACGATTCGGGATGATCTTGAGTGAATAGAACCACTCGCCTTTTCTTCCGGCAAAGCGGGATCGCGCGGACTCGATCAGGATGGCAGAATGCGCAGTTGTGGGCGGGACACTGTATCGTGAAAAATGAGTTAACCGTGTTCGACGCGCGCCTTTATATCCGAGTACGCCGCCTCGATGAAGCCCCTCAGCGCTCTGCGGCGTTTGTGGCGACTGCGATGGCATGTTGGCGTATTACTAGAGCATGTTTCAAAAACATTTTTCATTTTTCTTTAAGGCGCTCCAAAACCAGGAGCTCCACCCCACCACGCGCAAAACCAAAACCGCGCGTGTCGGGACCCCAGGAGCTGCGCGCCCGCCTTCGGCAGAGCGGAAGAAAGATGTCATTACTGTATTTACGCGGACTAAAGTCCGCTCGGCACGACTCCTGCACCCCACCACGCGCAAAAGTAAAAACCTGCGCGTGTCGGGGACCCCGCTCCGCAGCCATCGCTCACTTACGTTCGCTCCGGCTAAACGCTAAAGTCGTGCCCTGACACAAACCATTTTTGAAACACGCTCTAAGTACTAGCTACGTTGCCCTCCAGCGTGAGATCGATGCCTGATCCATGCCCAGTGCAGAATCGCTGCCGCTAGGGTGGCCGCCACAATCCTGGACTGACTCAAGTCGACCTGGGTGGCCAGCATGATGCATACACCGATCCCGAGCACAGGGAACAAAGCGCCACCCGGCAATCGGAACTTCGCTGCCTCAGCCTGGCTGTGGCGTAATGCGATCACGGCGGCACAGATCACGCCGTAATAGAAGAGACGAGCAATTACCGACAGCGTTACATTCCAGGCAAAGCTGCCGATGATCGCGAGTATCCAGATTACGGCTGCGTAGAACACAATGGAGAACCAGGGTGTTTGAAAGCGCCGGCTCACGGCGCAAAAGATCGATGGCAGTTCGTGCTGCTGCGCTAAAGCAAAAGTAAGTCGCGGCATACCAAGAAGCTTCGCTCCCAGGTATCCCCAGACGGAGAGCATCGCCCCGATTGCAACCAACGACGCTCCACGATTGCCCAGGCTGAGGCGCGCAACCTCGGCAAGCGGACGGTCACTGGTCGCGCTCGAACCCAAGACCTCGACCACCACCCACTGAATGAGCGCATATATGGCTGCGGAGACAATCAACGTCGCAAAGAGCGCAAATGCAGCATCACGTCTTGGGTTCTTCGCCTCGCTCATGGGCGCCAGCGCAGACTCAAATCCCCCAAGAAGGAAGACCATCAGCACCGTGGCCTTCAACCACGAACTGGCCCCAATATGCAGAGCCTGGGGCAAAATAGCCGCGGGCCGGAACGCAATCATCACACCCCCCGCAATAATCACCACCAAAAGAGGAAGAATTTTCGCGACTGTAAAAACATTGTTTGCGACCGTGCTCTGGCGAACCCCGAGGAGATTGATCAGCGCCGTAAGTCCCACGAGGAGAGTCAGGATAAGAATACGGGGCCAGGGCTGTTTCACCGCCGGCCAGAACTCCGCTAGATAAATCACAAAAAGGTTCGCATTGGCGGCCGGTGCTGTGGTTAAAGCCAGGTAGAAGAACCAGCCAACTAAAATTCCAATCAGCCTGCCGAAAGCCGCACGCGCATAAAGATAAGGTCCGCCGGCCTCAGAGAACCGGGAGGACACCTCGGCAAAGCAGGCCATGATGATGCCGATTGCCACTGCTGCGATCAGCGCCGCGAGAGTGCTGTAGCGTCCGAGCAAATTCGCGACGATGGCCGGCAGTCCGAAAACGCCGCTGCCAATAACAGAATTGATCGCTAAAGCGGCCAGGCTCCAGCGCCCGATTGCCCGTACGAGTCCACTCTCTGCAACGCCGCTGCGCGCTGTACTCACCGGCACGTTTGTATCACAACATCTATATCGCTACCTAAAGGGGCTGCAGGGATTGTTTCCGGAGTAGCCCGTCATACAGGATGGCTTCAAGCTCTGGATCTGATGGGCGAGGTTGTGAGGCTTCCGTTGGCGGTGATACAAAGGAAGAGGGGTAAGGTAATGTCAGTCCCCTTGAAATTGTTCCTTACGACAGCACTGATGGCAGGCTCGCTGACCGCGCAGACGAGCCCCACCGCACAGCAGCTTACGACACGCTGCGACCCGCCTGACGGTTCATTAGCGCGATTGACTCGCACCCAGAAAAAAGCGTTTCTGGAGTCACAGGATATGCTCATGGCCGGCCATTATGCCGATGCGCTTGCGAAATTGCGCGGTCTGTTGGCACAGCTACCCCAGAACACTCAAGCACAGAACGCGATGGCGGAGAGGACGGCGGAAGCTGCGCTCTGGGCGGGAGACCGGGCCTACGCGATATCGCTCCTGAAGCCTATCGAAGAACACGATGGCAACGACTGTCTGGCGAGAACGCTTCTGGCACGGGCCGCCGCAGAGAACGGCCAGGCGGTAGAGCGCGACGCTGAGATCAGCGCCCTCACCGCACTTCACAAGCAGGCTCCCGAATCGCCCGCCGGGAAGCTCGACGTTTTCCTGCTGGAGCAGCATGGCCTGAAGGGTGGCGGGAGTGTCACGATCTGGTATGCTCTGCAGCCCTGGGGTCCTCTAAACACTCATCTTTCTGCTGAGATTCTTGACGCTTCCGGTGGCACGATCCTCCGCATCGACCTCAACAGCGACGATGGTGTTCAGGTGTACTTCAGGGAAATTCACCCCGATCTAGCGGCCAAGGGCGATCGACGGTTTTCCCTCGATGCCTTCGCACCAGACCGGGTTCTGCCCGATGGCAAGCTCGATCACCCGCATGCCCTCATTCAGTTCTTCGACGGCAAGCCGAGCTATGACGCTGTGCGGGAAAAAATTCTTGCAATCGCGGAACGCAGCGACACTCCGCAAAGCCTGTTCCGTGACCAATCGCCGTAGTCTGACGATGTGTTGCTGACTCAGCTAACGCGGTTGCAAAATCGCCTTTACACTAACAACGCATGCTTTTTCGCAGCTGCCAGCGACGATTTTTTCGACAATCGCTAAGCTACGCACTCTTTTCCGCGTTGCGTTGCCTTGCCGGCTGATAAATGCCGGGAACAATTCGCGCGGAGATACACAAGCGATTCCAGGCATTGATAGCCGCAACGGCAAGAGTTAAATCAGATAATTCTTTTTCGTTGAAGTATTGACGCACCTCATCATAAACAGCATCCGGGACGTGGTCATCCATGATGCGGGTTACGGCCTCTGCCCAATTCAGAGCGGCACGTTCACGATCGGTGTAGAACGGGGACTCGCGCCAGGCGTCCAGTGAGTACATGCGCTGCTCATCCTCTCCCATTGCGCGCAAGTCCTTCCAATGCATGTCCAGGCAGTAAGCACAGCCGTTGATCTGTGAGATGCGGAGCTTGATCAGATGGAGCAGGGATTCTTCCAATCCACATGAGTGCAGGTATTGCTCCAATCCGAGCATGGCTCTGTATCCGCCCGGGGCGGCTTTGGTGAAGTTGAATCGTGCTTCCATTCTGTGCTCCTTCAAGCCGATTATAGTTAGCTCGTTGTGTTGCCGATAATGAGAATTTTGTTTCGCGTGGGCTCTCTTGTCAGTCACGATCTTCAAGCTTTGGCCATCTCATACAAAATTCCGATTGCCTGTTGCGCCCTGGCTTCGCGGAAGTCGCCCGCCAACTCGCCCGCCAGGGTCATTACAGACACGGTAGTCGCGCCAGCTTTGGCCATGCGGAGCAGCGCTGCCTGCTCGGTGCGTTCACTCATCCCTCCACAAGCATCCAGCACGACGTACACCCTATAGCCGTGATCGGAAGCCGTAAGCGCTGGAAGTTGCACAGCCAATTCAGTGGCAACCCCGGATATCAACAGCGTCTTTCGCCCCGTGGCTTCAATCGCTCCCACAATCTCCTTGTTCAAAAAGGAGTCGCACGTCGTGCGGTGGTGGGTGGGCAGTTCGCCCAGAATCTCTCCAATCTGAGGGACTATTTTTGCGGCATTACCATCCTCTCCGCGGACGCCGGTGACGATCACTGGAATGTCAAAAAGCCTGGCCAGTTGCGCGAGTGCCCGTACCGCCTTCTTCAGCTGGTTGGGAGGATTGGTCTGCGTGAGCTCTGCGATTCCCGCCTGAAGGTCGGCAAACAGGATAAGTGCATCCAATGAATCGATTCTTGAGTTCGATTGGCTCATAATGCCTCCTCTCGCGCAATGGCCCTATCACATTTATTTGGCATCTGATGTGCCAGAGAGACTCGCAATACGCTGGCGAATCTGTTCGGTAATGAAATTCTTTTCCTCGCGCAGGATCCGGGAGGAAAACCTGCTCTCGCCCGCCAACATAATTGCGCCGATGATCATGGCGAATACACCAAGAGTGCCTGCGATGAACGCAATCCCAAAGCTCAGCGAGACTCCGCGCTCAATCTGCTGGTAGACGAGCACGGCGCCGATCAGCGAAATCAACGTGCTCGCCACGAAGCCGGCAACAGCAACATAGAAGCAGCCCAGGGCCCTGACGATCAGTAGAGTTCGTGTTTCAGCCGCTTCCAGTTGGCGAATACGCAGCCTCAGCTCGGCTTCGTCGGTACCGGCGGACTGCTGAACCAAATCGGACAAATGATGTACGCGGTCAATGGCTCGACCGTAACGATTGCCCGTCCCAAAGAGCAGCACGCATGAAGCGTTCGTCAGCACAGCCGGGGCGGAAATAAAAGTGAGGATCGCGAATGGATTCGTCGGTAACTCCACTTCAGGCTCCTGCAGTAATCCGCGCTGGTGAACGAGTATACGCTGCCTGACGGAGGCGATTGGAGATGCTGGGCACCGGCGTTTCTCTGAGTCAGCCGTGTTCGACGCGCGCCTTTATATCCGAGTATGCCGCATCGATGAGCCGGCTTAGCGCTGCGGCGTTTGTGGCCGTCCCCGATCTCAGCTTCACGTGGCGCATGAACTTGCCTGTGCCTTGCAACAAGCGGGCCGGATCCGGCAGCGCTGCGCCGTGAAAGAACCCAACATTTACGTGCGAAGTGAATACATTCACGTAGCCGAAGGGCACATCTCCCAAACACGCCACCGGACAGCCGTCATGCAAGAGCTCCCGGACTTCGTCCCCGCATTTTCGCATCACCTCAAACCACTGATGCGCGATGGCTCCCAATCCACCTGCATGCTCTTTCATCCACGCATCGATAGCAGGATCGCGCTCAACAGCTCCGTTGAATCGCAGCAATTCGCTTCTCAATCGTCGCCCCATTTTTCCGTCTACGAGATCTGTGGTTATATTAGGAAAGATAGCATGGATAATTCCCGCCTTGAGATTCGCAAATCAACCCCAAGCATTGGCGCCGAGGTGTTTGGCCTCGATCTGTCCCAGCCGCTCAGCGACCAGCGATTCCAGGCGGTGCATGATGCGCTGATGGATAATCTGGTCCTGTTTTTTCGCGATCAAAAGCTGACCGTGGAGCAGCACAAGGCCTTCGGCAGCCGCTTTGGCAAGCTTCACGTACACCCTGCCGCGCCAGGGTTAATCCCGAATCATCCCGAGATCTTCGTCGTCGAGGCGGACGAGAAGTCTACCCGGGTTGCGGGTGAGGAATGGCATTCGGATGTGTCGTGCGACCTTGAGCCCCCGATGGGCTCGATCTTATACCTGACGGAGGCGCCTCCTGACGGCGGCGGCGACACGCTGTTTGCCAACATGTACCTGGCGTATGAGACGCTTTCCGCCCCGGTCAAGAAGATGCTTGCCGGCTTGACCGCGATCCACGAGGGGGAGCGCTACTACCGAGGACGCTACGGCGTTAACGACGCCGGAAAGACGTACCCAAGCTCTGAACACCCCGTAGTGCGTACCCACCCAGTCACGGGAAGGAAGTGCCTGTTCGTGAACCGGGTATTTACGATGCGCATCGCCGGTCTCAAAAAGATCGAAAGCGATGCCATCCTGGAGATGCTCTACCGCCATATTGAGACGCCCGAATTCTGCGTGCGTTTCAGGTGGCGGGCAAACTCAATCGCATTTTGGGACAATCGCTGCACGCAACACCAGGCTCTTTGGGACTACTTTCCCCACAAGCGTTATGGTCATCGCGTTACCATCTGCGGCGATAAGCCTTTTTGACAACATAGGCAACAGGCCACAGGCACCAGAAGAGCAGCTACTAGCTACTA
>Ga0126373_10004113_pt1 | contig 11067 bp, 7 predicted proteins | sample PanSoiMetPlot_11_FD_92545 | JGI IMG/M metagenome (GOLD analysis project Ga0126373, IMG submission 92545) | Tropical forest soil microbial communities from Panama - MetaG Plot_11 | ecosystem: Environmental > Terrestrial > Soil > Tropical forest > Bulk soil | place: Panama | collected 2016-02-17
TCCCGCAAAGAAGAGACCCGCGACGCCCGCGGCACTCACTTCATCGACGCGCTTCTCCAGGACCTTCGCTACGCCCTCCGCATGCTCGCCAAGTCTCCCGGCTTCACCGCCGTCGCCATTCTCTGCCTGACGCTCGCCATCGGCGCAAACGCTGCTGTCTTCAGTTGGATTGAAGGCCTCCTGATTCGACCCTATCCCGCCGTCAGCCATCAGGAACGCATGTACGCGCTCGTCGGCTCCGTGCCCGGCGGTACTTACGACCCCGATCTCTCTTGGCCCGATTTTCTTGACCTGCAGCGCAACTGCAAGTTCGTCGACTCGTTCATAGCGGACGAAATCACTGGCGCTTCGCTCGGCATCGGCAACCACTCGGAAACCGCGGTCGGCAGCATCGTTTCTGCGAATTATTTTGACGCCCTCGGCGTCCGCCCATTTCTTGGCCGCGGCTTCCAACCCGGCGAGGACACTGGCCGCAACGCCCATCCCATCGTCGTAATCAGCTACCGGATGTGGCAGAACTTCTTCAAAGGCGATCCCGCAATCGTTGGCAAAACGCAAAGCTTCAATCGAGTTCCCTTCACCATCGTCGGCGTCGCGCCTGAGAATTTTCACGGAACCTTCGTCGGCCGCGACATCCAGTTCTGGGTTCCTGCCTCCATGAAGCAAGTTCTCGGGCGCGGCAATTACACACTCGACGACCGCAGCGCCCGCTGGGTTGAAGGCTTCGTAAAACTGAAGCCCGGCGTCACTCGCGCCGAGGCGCAGGCAGAAATCTCGTCGGTGACTGCTCATCTTGCTTCCATTTATCCCCAAACCAACAGCGGCCACGAAGTTCGCATTTTTCCTCTGTGGCTCACTCCGTTCAATCACGCGGGAGAACTGCTCCCCACGCTGGAAGTCATGTCCGCCGTTGTGGCCTTTGTGCTTCTGATCGCCTGCGCAAATGTTGGCAACTTGCTGCTCGTTCGCTTCTTTCTGCGCCGGCATGAAATGATGGTTCGCCTCGCTCTCGGAGCGGCGCGCTTGCGGCTCGTGAGGCAACTTCTCACCGAAAGCCTCATTCTTTCGGTCTTTGCCGCCGGCGGTGGATTGCTCGTCGCGCGCTGGTGCCGCAATGCGCTAGTTTTATTTTATCCGCGTGACTTGCTTGTCGCTTACCTGCCCGGCGAAATTGACTGGCGTGTTTTGGCTCTGAGCATCGGAGTCTGCGTGCTCGCCACAGTCCTCTTCGGACTGATTCCTGCGGCTCAAGCCAGCAAACTTGATTTGGCTGCTGCTCTGAAATCCGAAATGGGCGGCTTGGTCAGCGGCCAGAGCCGCTCGCGCTTGCGTTCCGGCTTGGTGCTGGTGCAGGTATGCCTGAGCTTTGTGCTGCTCGTCGGCGCGGGCTTGCTTTTGCGCAGCCTGCGCGCCATGCAGGGCAGCAATCCCGGCTTCTCCACTCATAACGTCCTCTTTAGATACGTTGATCTATTCGGTTCCGGTTACGATGCGCAACGCGCTGAGACTTTTCAGAAACAATTGATTGCGCGTTTGCAATCGGCACCGGGCATCGAGTCGGCCGCGTTTTCAAGCTTTATTCCGCTCGACCTTGCTGGTCCCTCGTCCGGCCCCATCAAAGTAGACGGCTACGTCCCGCCCCCGAACCAGCAGCCCATCGTTCCGTACAGCAAAGTTGGCCCCGGCTATTTCTCGACCGCCGGCATCCCGCTCATTTCCGGACGCGAATTCGCTCTCACCGACGACAAGACCGCCGGTCCCGTCGCTGTGGTGAACCAGCAAATGGTCACGCAATTCTGGAACGGCAAGGATCCCATCGGCCAGCGCCTTCAAGTCGGTAATCTTTCCATGCAGGTCGTCGGCGTTGTCGGAACATCCAAGTACCAATACATTTCCGAATCGCCCATGCCGTTCTTTTTCGTGCCCCTTTTGCAGAATCCCGAATCGGGCTCCTACTTGAACGTTCGCACATCCATGCCGGCGCAAACCGTCGCTTCCATCCTGTCGAACGACATCCGCTCGATGGATCCCAATCTTACGAATGATGAACTCCTGACCACGCAAGAAGAAGTCAACCGCGCCACGTCGTCGCAAAGAGCGGCGGTAAGTATGCTCTTCGTGCTTGGCGGACTGGCGCTCATCCTCGCCACCATCGGACTCTACGGGGTTATGTCCTACAGCGTCTCGCAAAGCCGCCGCGAACTCGGCCTGCGCATGGCCCTCGGCGCCAATTCGTCAAACCTTCTCTGGCACGTAATGGCGCGCGGTCTCCTACTGACGGCTGGCGGCGTGGCGCTCGGCGGCATCGCTTCTCTTGCGCTAGCGCGACTCGCCGGCGGCTTGCTCTACCACGTCAGCCCCTACGATCCGCTCGCGCTTGGCGTGGCTCTTGTCATCATGCTGCTCGCTTCCATGGCCGCCTGCTTCTTCCCCGCATGGCGCGCATCCCGCAGCGACCCCATGACCGCCCTTCGCCACGAGTAAGGTCTCTGTTCTGGCACCGATCCCCTCGTGGGAGCGTTTGCCGAAAATTCACAAAACTGCGATACACTTTGCCCCATGCCCGTGGCGGACATGCCCAGATCGAGCGTTGCGATTACCGCGGACAACAGCCGAACAGGCGAATCTCTTCCACCGCTCGCCCTCGGCGTTCTAATCGCCCTTTGCGCCGCCAAGCTCTTGCTCCACCTTTTTACTAGTGTCCGTGGCTACGGCTACTTCCGCGACGAACTTTACCTACTCGACTGCGGACGCCATCTTTATTGGGGCTACGTCGACCTCGCGCCTCTCTCCGCCGTCTACGCGCGCGTCGCGCTCCTCATGGGAGGCTCGCTGCCCGCCTTGCGCATTATTCCCGCGCTCGCTGGGACAGGTTTGATCGCGCTCGTCATTGCTATCACTCGCCAACTTGGCGGCAACCGTTTCGCTCAAGCCCTCGCTGGCCTCTGTGTTTTCTTGGTTCCCGTAAACATCGTCATGGACGACTTCCTCTCCATGAACGCCTTCGAGCCGCTTTTCTGGATGGGCTGCGTTTACGTCCTGATTCGCATTATTCGCACCGGCAACTCGAAACTGTGGCTCTGGTTCGGCCTTCTTGCGGGACTCGGTATCGAAAACAAGCACTCGACTTTGTTCTTCGGTCTCGCGGTCTTTCTCGCCGTCTTGCTTACTGGCCTGCGCCGCGAGTTTGCCAAGCCGTGGATTTGGCTCGGCGGGCTGATCGCCTTGCTTATCTTCTTACCCAATCTCGTTTGGCAGATTCATCGGAATTTCCCAACTGTTCAGGACCTTGAGAACGTACGCCGCACCGGCAAAAACATCGTCCTCGGTCCGTTCGCCTTCATCGGCCAGCAAATCATGATGGAGCAGCCGATCCTCGCCATCTTTTGGATCACCGGTTTGGTTTCGTTCCTCTGGGGCAGCGGCAAACGCTTCCGTGTTCTCGGAGTCACGTTTTTGATTTTTTTCACGGAGCTTTTCATTCTTCGCGGCAAGGATTATTACGTCGCTCCCATTTATCCGATGATGTTCGCTGGAGGCGCTGTCGCTGTCGAACGCTGGCTAGCACGCCGCAGTTGGGCTGGCGCGCGCGCGTGGCCCAAAGCCGCGATTGCCACAGCCATCATCATCCTTGGAGGAATTCTCGTCCCGCTCTTCACGCCCATGCTGTCACCGGAACGCTATCTCGCCTACCAACATGCGTTGCACATTCAGCTTACGAAAACCGAAGTCGCCACTAGCGGAGCGCTTCCCCAGTTTCTGGGTGATCAAATCGGCTGGGACAGTCTTGTCCGCCAGATCGCGGACATTTACAACTCGCTGCCGCCCGATGAGCGCGCCAAAACAGGCATCTGGGCCGGAAATTATGGCGAAGCGGGTGCCGTCAACCTCTTTGGGCCCGCGTATGGCCTGCCGCGCGCATATTCGCGCCATCAGAACTATTGGTATTGGGGTCCGCCGCCGGTGGTGTACACAAATCTTATCGTCGTGCAGTGGAGCCTGGACGACGTCAGGGACAGTTGCACGTCATTCCAAGCCTTTGACCATTACTCTCAATTTGGAATGTCAGAGGAAAATACGCCGATCTATCTCTGCCGTGGTGCCAAATTCGACATACAAAAAATCTGGTGGCACTCTCACCATTGGAATTAACAAATCGGAGCGCAGTAAGAAAGGAAATCGCTTCGAGGCACCAAAAAATGCTTCTCTGAACTAGCCGTGCTCGACGCGCGCCTTTATATCCGAGTACGCCAAATCGATGAGCTTGCTTAGAGCCTCAGTGTTTGTCGCCGCTCTCGGTTTCAGCTTCACATGACGCATGCGCTTGCCGCTGCCTTGCAGTAAGCGATCCGGATCCGGCAGTCCTGCGCCGTGAAAGAACCCCACGTTTACGTGCGAGGTGAATACGTTGACATACCCGAAAGGCGCATCTCCCAAACATGCTGTCGGACAACCGTCATGCAGAACTTCCCGGACTTCGTCCCCGCATTTTCGCATCACATCAAACCATTCGCGTGCGATAGCTCCCAATTCACCGGCATGATTTTTCATCCACGCATCGATCGAAGGATCCCGTTCGACAGCGCCGTTGAATCGCAGCAATTCGGCCCTCATCGCTGCTCCATTTTCTGTTTTTGGAATGTATAGTTACGTCCGGTGCAGGCAATGCGCCGGGAATACGAGACGAGCTCTAATCTAATTTCCTGAAACAGCCTGCGCGGTCGCCGTTGCACCAGGCGCATAGTATCCCGGCCGCGTGCGCACCGTGAGTTTTCCCTTGCCACCCACGCCCGTAAGTTCCACTTTCACGGTCCGGAAAGTCCCATTCCGCGCGTCATTCGACGGGTAGTAACCGACCATGTATTGCGACCGGATATCCTGCGCGATGCGCGTGCAGATCGAGTCCACATCGTCGACCGTCTTTGGGAAAAACGCTTCGCCGCCGGAAGCATCGGTCAGCGCGAGCAAAGCCTTCTTGCCTTGCCGCATCTCCTCCCGTGAATCGTCATTTTTCGTGAACAGCCCCACGGCGTAAATCACCACGTTCGATTGCTCCAGCTTTTCCACCGTGTACGAAAGCGTATGCGCCTGAGCGCTGTCATGGTCCACGCCGTCCGTGACCACAAGCAGCACTTTTTTCTCGCGCGTGCCTTTTTTCAAATGATTCATCGACCCCAAAATCGCGTCGTACAGCGCCGTCCCGCCCCGCGAATCAATCCGCTCAAGCGCCGCCTTCAGTACCTTCGGATCGTTGGAAAAATCTTCATCCATGTCCAGATAATATTCGTCGTTGAAATTCACCACAAACATTTGGTCCTGTGGATTGCTGGTCTGCACAAAAGTCATCGCCGCCGCATTCACACGCGCGCGCTTCGACCTCATGCTGCCGCTGTTGTCGATCACCAGTCCCACGCTGATCGGAATGTCCGAGTGTGTGAATTGTGAGATTTTCTGCGGCGCTTTGTCTTCGAGCACTCGAAAATTGCCTTCCGTCAGCCCGCTTACGAAATTCCCGTCCTTGTCCACGATCGTCACCGGCAGCCGCACCATGTCCACATTTTTCTTCATTGTGTACGGCGTGCTTTGGTTGGTTCCGTATGGCGGAGGGATTTGCGGGATCTGCGGATTTTGCGCGAACGCGCTGGTGCCGCCAAAGGCAATCATCGACAGCAACGCGACACTAACGGCTAAGAAGAGAAGGGGCGCTTTTCGTTCAACTGTGCGGCGCAAAATATCCGTAGCGTGCATAAACTGTGAGCGGAGGGAGTCCGCGCGGCGGGCGCAGCTTGACCTTGATTTTTCGCCATTTTCCATCGGTTTTTCGATCGCTCGGTCTGTATCCCAGCACATACTGGTTTCTCAGCTCCATGCTGATCTTCGTCGCCACATCACCCAAATCATCGAGATTGCGGACGATGAATGATCGGCCGCCCGTCATATCCGCCAGCCCTTGCAGGAAAGTGGGTCCGGCGCATTCTTCAGCAGTCCGGTCACAAGCGTCTGGGTCTACGATTCCAACCGCGTAAATCTGCACGTCCGACTCGCGCAGGAAGCGCTTGATATCTTCTTCATCGTACCTGCTGTGATTATCGCCTCCATCCGATATGATGAGCAAAGCTTTTCTCGCGTTGCGTGCTCCTTTCATCTCGCTCATTCCGAGATACACTGCATCAAGCAGTGCCGTCATTCCGCCCGGCGCGCTGAAGAGCAATTGATTTTGCAATTCCTCGACGCTCGTTGTGAAGGGCGTCGCGAGTTCCGCGCGGTCCGCGAAATCCACGAGGAAAAATTCATCTGCGGGATTCGCTGTCTTGAAAAATTGCACTGCGGCCATGCGCGATTTCGAAATCTTGTCCGACATGCTGCCGCTGACGTCGAAGACCACGCCGATCGATATCGGAATATCGTCTTCCTCGAAGCGCATCAGTTGCTGTTCTTTTCCGTCTTCATACACGCGGAAGTTTTCGCGGTCGAGCCCCGTCACCAGCCGCCCGTACGGGTCCGTTACCGTCACGTCGACTGTGACCAGATTTACATCTTTTCTTACCGTATCTTCTTTGGAAACGTCACTCTTCGGAGGAGGTTTATAGATGAGAGGTCCCGATGTCGCGGGCACTTGCGCACACGCCGGGCCGCAAACCAGCATCAGAGCCGCCAGCGCTAGGCTCATCGCCCCTGCGGCCATCCATCTCGCATCCACTCTGCTGGCTGCGTTCATTCAAACCTCCTGAGGCTAGAGGGCGGCAGCCGAAAAAAACGCTGGCTGAATCTTACCACCGTCAGTTGACAAATCAAGGAGGCAAAGCACGGATTCCGCAATAGTGAAGCACTGTAAATCTCCGGTGCGTACCACAACTTTAGTACCGCATCAGCCTATTACCTTGAACGCCCGCAATGCCTCGCAGGCTTCTTGTCCAAACGAGCGTGGTAATATATGCGCGAACTCGGAAGCTTCTCAATGACGCAAAGCCCTGAACCATCCGTCATCGTCGTTATTCCTGCTCGCCACGCGTCTTCGCGCTTTCCCGGAAAGCCTCTTGCGCCCATCGCCGGACGCACCATGATCCAGCACGTTTTCGAACGTGCTAAGCAAAGCCGCCGCGCCTCCCGCGTTGTTGTCGCCACCGACGACACCCGCATCCGCGACGCCGTCCAATCCTTTCAAGGTGACGTCGTCATGACTCGCTCCGAGCATCGCACCGGCACCGACCGCATCGCCGAAGTCGCCATCCACATGCCCGCTGATGTTTACGTGAACGTCCAGGGCGATCTCCCGCTTATTCGCCACGAAGTGATCGATGCTGCTGTCGATGCGCTCCTCTCCGCCGAAGGCGACGCTCACGTTTCCACGCTTTGCGTCCCGATCACTACGCCCGAAGACATCATGAATCCCAACATCGTCAAAGTCGTTTCCGACTTCGACGGCAACGCTCTCTATTTCTCTCGCGCGCCGATTCCTTGGGTTCGCGATGCCGGCGAACGCGTCGCCGCCCGCCACTTCAAACACATCGGTCTGTACGCATTTCGCCGTGACGCTCTTCTCGAATTCCCCGCGCTTCCGCCCGGCGAGCTCGAACGCGTCGAACAGCTCGAACAGCTCCGTTGGATGGAAAACGGCTATCGCATCGCTGTCAGCGAAATCGAAGCCTACGAAGGCGTCGAAGTGGACGTGCCCGAGGACGTCGCGCGCGTCGAAGAACTTCTTCGCGCTCGCGCCGCAAAACGGTAGCGCCTTACAATCGTCGTATTTATTTCTTTCTACACGCACGACAAGAAAGCCGCACTTTCTTACACTCGGACCCATTGCCCGCTCTTGGGAATTTTTATTCCATAAAATGTAACTGTCACGATCTAAATGCCTGGCGTTGTCAGGTTTTTACCCTCAGTCGAATGGCTCACCGCATGCTCCGCATTTCTCCGTCCCGTGCCCTCGCTAGAAATGCGCTCAGCTACAAACTAAGTACAGGAGACAAGGGGAATGAAACAAAAGACGTTTATAGGCATCGCAGTTGCCGCTCTCTTCCTGTTAATTATCGGCGTCGCTTCCCCAGCTAAGGCCGATTCCGTCAGTTTTAATTTTTCCGGAAACGTCTCAGGAGGAGCAGTAGCAGGCACGATCATGTTCGACGTAACTTCTGCGGGCGCTCTTACTGTCGCGATCACCGACACCGAGGCGAATCCGGGTAATGTTGGGCAGTTGATCAGCGACCTCATGTTCAACGTATCAGGAATGACCGGAGCCGCAACCATGACGTCCAGCTCAGGTCAGGAAGTGAACATCGACGGGAGCGGAAATGCAACTCTAGGATCGATGGGCAACACCATGTGGGGAATTAACTCCAGTTCGAGCACCATCATTCTTTCTGCGCTTCTTTCCGGTCCTTCGAATCTCATTATTGGCCCGGGCGGCGCCGGTGGGGTCTACACCAACGCCAACGGTTCCATCGCCGGCAACGGGCCTCACAATCCGTTTCTCTCAGGAACCGTCGACTTCAACTTGACAGTTCCGGGACTAACCTCGGTTAGTCAGCTTAGCAACATCATCGTTAGCTTTGGCACCACTCCGGGAAGCAATCTGTCTGTAACTTCAACAACCACGCCTGAGCCGTCTTCTCTCCTTCTCCTGGGAACGGGACTGCTTGGTCTTGGATTCCTTGTGCGTCGCCGAACCGCCGTCTCATAAGATGGCAGCGGGCAACGACACGTCATTTTGTATGTAGTCGGGCCTGCTCTTCCCCCCGAGTTAGCTTTCTCGAGGAGCAGGCCTTCTTTTTTGCTCAACTCGCCAAGCTCGCCTCCCTGGGCTCAAAAAAGGGGAACTACGAAGATTTTCGTTGACAATACGAAAAGCTTCGTAGTATAAGCGTCTTCATGACACAGGCCACCCAATCGCATCATCTGAAGCCCACCGCCTCCGAACTGGAAATTCTCCGAATTCTGTGGACGCGCGGTCCTTCCACGGTTCGTGAAGTTCACGAGGCTCTGCGCACGAAAAAAGATATTGGCTACACAAGCGTCCTCAAACTGCTTCAAATCATGACCGAGAAGGGAACTGTCCGCCGCGACGAAAATCAGCGCGCCCATGTCTATGAAGCCTGCGAACCTGCCGAAAAAACCAAGCGCGATCTCGCTGGCGATGTTTTGCAGCGCGTCTTCGAAGGTTCTGCCAGCCAGTTGATGCTTCACGCTCTCGCCGGCCATCCGACTTCTCGCCAAGAGATTAAGGAACTCCGCCGCATGCTCGACGAACACGAAAGGCAAATGCGATGACTCACATCTCCTCGTGGATTTCGCCGCAACTCGCTCACACTCTCGGCTGGGCGCTGCTGCATTTCATTTGGCAGGGAGTCGCTCTGGCCGCCATTTGCTACGCCCTCACGAGCGCTTACCGCACCGCGCTCGCGCGCTACGTGATTGCTCTCTCCACTCTTGTGCTGATGCTCGCCGCGCCGGTCGTCACCTTCGTTGTTCTCCAGCAGGGCGCCGCATCCACTTCAACTTTTTCGACGGCTTTTCACGCTGGCAACAGCTCCGCAGCCGTGCCGCCCAGCGCATCGAACTCCGCAGTTTCAGCCCCCGCTGCGAAAGTCTTCGACGCTCTCACTCTCTACAACGCTGCTTCAAATCGGCCTTTTCGGCCGGACACTCTGCTGTGGCTCGTTGAAGCTTGGTTCGCCGGAGTCGTTTTCTGCAGCCTTCGCACCGCTGGCGGCCTCGTCGTTGTCCATCGCATGCGCCGCAATCACACTCGTCCCGTTACTGACGCCCTGCTCGCAAAATGCCTCGCGCTCCAGCGCCGCATGCGCGTCTCGCGCGCGGTTCGTTACTGTGAATGCCTCGCTTTGGAAGCGCCCGCCGTTATCGGCTGGTTCCGTCCCGTAGTTCTGCTTCCCGTCACCGCGCTCAGCGGCCTTTCTGAAGATCAGCTCTCTGCGGTCATCTCTCACGAACTCGCGCACATTCGCCGTCTCGATTGCTTCGTCAATCTTTTTCAGATCGCTACCGAAACGCTGCTTTTCTATCATCCCGCTGTTTGGTGGCTGAACAAGCGCATCCGTAACGAACGCGAAAATTGCTGCGATGACGCCGCGCTCGCCGTTTGCGGCAATCCCATCGAATACGCCCGCGCTCTCACGCTCATGGAAGAGTGGCGCCAGCGTCCCGCGCTCGCTATGGCCGCAAATCGCAGCCCGCTCGTCGAACGCGTCGCGCGCTTGCTCGGCATCGCCTCTCCGCGCAGTAGAATTCGGAGCGCAGGCGTCGCCGCCAGCATCCTCTGCCTCGCCGGAGCGCTTCTCGCCGCCAACGGCCTCATGGCTGCAGGGCATTCTTCATCAACCCTCATTGGCAATCTGTACGCCTCAGCGCAAGACTCCGGGTCTTCGTCCCACCATCAACAGGAGGGACCTTTCGTTGCCGCTTCACGTCTCACAGTTTCTACAGCGTCGCGCGTGACCAAGTCCATCGTGTCTCGTCTAGTCGCTGCCGCCGCTCCTGCGCGCGCGTATGTTCCTCAGACCAATGGTGCCGACATGCAATCTCAGGAAGGCCAGGGGCAGGGCGAGGGTCACGGCGTCGGCCAGGGCGAAGGCCAATCCACATCCTCCTCTTCTTACGTCGACCAACTCAAATCCCAAGGCTATGACAATCTCACCGCCGACGAACTCATCAGCCTCAAAGTCCAGGGCGTCACTCCCGAATACATCAGCCAAATCAAAGCCCTCGGCCTCCATCCCACGATCAGCCAACTCATCTCCATGCGCGTCCAGGGCATCACTCCCCAATATGTCAAAGAGATGCGCGACGCTGGCTTCAACTCCGACATCAATCAGCTCATTTCGATGCGCGTTCAGGGCATCACTCCTGACTATGTCCGCGAAATGCGCGCGGCCGGTGTCAACGGCGATGCAAACGAATTCATCAGCATGAAGGTCCAGGGCCTCGACGCCGGATACATTAAAGACATGAAGGCCGCCGGCGTTGACGCCAGCACTCGTCAACTCATCGGCATGAAGGTTCAAGGCCTTACGCCGGAATACGTAAAAGAAATGAGGGCCGCCGGAGTCA
>Ga0126373_10004114_pt1 | contig 11065 bp, 9 predicted proteins | sample PanSoiMetPlot_11_FD_92545 | JGI IMG/M metagenome (GOLD analysis project Ga0126373, IMG submission 92545) | Tropical forest soil microbial communities from Panama - MetaG Plot_11 | ecosystem: Environmental > Terrestrial > Soil > Tropical forest > Bulk soil | place: Panama | collected 2016-02-17
AACTCGATGGCTTGCAGACGCTTCGCCTAGCACTACGACGGTATGGCGTCATCTCATTTTGAGTCAAGAAATGCGGCCGGCCCCGTGACGTAACGGACAATCGAACAAACGTCGCAAGGTGAGACTATTTCGCTTGCGCTACCCGCCCCTTGAGACGCGCCCCACACCCGCGCAGGCCGCCTTGCGTTCGCCCGCCGCACCGGAACTTCTTCCAATTCATTCACTTCGGGCGCATTTCCCGCTGCGCGCCCGCGCGCTGACCTCCGCTCGCTTCGTGGCATCGCCCGTGCAATTTCCCTCGCTGGATTTTTCCCTGGGTGGAGCGCCCTTTGAGACATCGGGGTGTAGGTTCAACGTGGGGGGCATGGTTCGCGCTGTTTTTCGCTTTCGGAACGGTTTTTCTCGCCTCCGCGACGTTGCCGTCAAAAATTTCGGCGCAGGACGCCGGCGTGGAAACCAAGCGCAAAGTGAAAACGCGCGTCTCCCCCGAAGTCTCCGCGCTTGCGCGACAAATGAAGGCCACGGGCAAGGTAAAGATTGAAGTCACCATTTCTCCCGAGGGCCGCGTTACCAACACCAGAATCGTCGGTGGCAGTCCTCTTCTGGTTGCGTCGTGCCAGGACGCCCTTAAAAAGTGGCGCTTCGAACCCGGCCCGAAGGAAACGGCTGAGATCATCGAGTGCGATTTCAGCAGTCAGTAATCACCGCTCTAGGGTGGCAGGGTCGCTTGCATGGGTTGTAGGAGGCGTTTCCAATGACGATCGCCAAAAAGCTTTACGTGGGATTCGGCCTGATTCTGGGAATCATGCTGGTCCTTCTCATGTTCAACGTGGTTAGCGTCGCCAAGGAAGCCCGCGCTCGCGAAGCCGTCAGCGTCACTCTGAACGACATGGCGACCATCAGAGCTGTCAGCTTTCAGATGATGCAGAACCGTCAGTCCCTCGGAAACTACCTCCTCAGCGGCGACCTCCGCGACGAAGACAAAACCAACAAGGGGATTGCGGACCTTGAAACTCTGCTGCGCGACGGCCAGACGATGGTCCACGACACCTTCCTTCGTTCTGCTTTCTCGCAGGTCGAAGAAAACGAACGCAGCTGGGCCGACAACTTCGCGCGCCCCATGATCGCTAAGCGTCACCAGGTCGATGCCGGCGACGCCACTGTCTCCGATCTCCAGATCTTCTACCTCCAGCGGGACCCGAACTCCTGGGTTGCGAAATCATCCGCCGTACTCGAGGAAGCCGGCAACAACGTCCGCAAAGCCGTCGACGAATCCACCGCTTCCGCAAGGACGGCGACGGCTTTCAGCTCCACCATCACGATTGCTGGCACGCTCGTCACGGTGATTGCGGGCCTCTTCATTGCCTTCTCCACCGCAAAATCGATTCGCAAGCCGATTGATCACCTGATCGAAGTCGCCCATCGCATCGGCGAATCGGGCGATCTCGATCAGTCCATCGACATCCACCGCGACGACGAAGTCGGCATCCTGGCGCAAAACTTCAACAAGATGATTGTCCACCTGAAGGAAATGGCCGGAGTTTCCGCTGCCATCGCCGAAGGCACGCTGTCCGTCACGGTTCGGCCGCGCTCCCAGCAGGACACCATGGCCAAGGCCTTCGCCCGCATGACGCGCGGCCTCCGCGACCTTGTCCGTCAGGTGCGCGACAGCGCTTCGCAAGTCGCCAGTGGCGCGGGTCAAATGGCCAGCGCGTCCGATGAATCGGCAAAAGTCAGCGTTCAAGCCGCCTCCGCCATCGACGAAGTCACCAGCACGATGCACGAAATGAGCATCAACGTGCAGAATGTCGTGAAAAACACGCAGGTCCAGGCTTCCAGCGTCGCTGAAACGTCCGCCTCGATCGATCAGATGGTCACTTCGATCCAACGCGTCGCGGACACTGCCAAGCTCCTCGTTGATATCTCGCACCGCTCGCGCGAGGAATGTCAGACCGGCTTGGTCACAATGGACAAGGCTACTCAGGGCCTCAACCGAACGAGCCACGCCATCCAGTCCTCGGCTGAAATCATCGACGTTCTTGGCCGCCGCGCCGACGACATCGGCAAAATCATCGAAGTGATCGACGATCTCGCCGAGCAGACAAACCTTCTCGCGCTCAACGCGGCCATCGAAGCCGCTCGCGCCGGAGAACACGGCCTCGGTTTTGCCGTCGTCGCCGAAGAAGTTCGCAAACTCGCCGAAAAATCCACGCAGTCCACCAAGGAAATTTCCGAACTGATTCAGGGCATTCAGAAGGAAGCGCGCGAAGCCGTCGAAAACATGGAAAAGAGCACCAACATGGTGCAGGAAGGTCTTACGCTCAATAAAGATCTTGGCTCCGCCCTCGGCAAAATCTCCGAGGTCGTCTCCGAAGTGTACAAATTCTCGCAGGAAATCGGTGCGGCCACCATGGAGCAGTCCAACGGCTCCGCCCAGATCGCAAAGGCCACGGGCCGCCTCACTGAAATCACTCAAGAAATCAATTCATCCGTCGAAGAGCAGGCGTCCGGCGCGCAAGCGGTTGTCCGCGCGATGGAGAAAATGCGCGAGCTCGTGCAACAGTCGACTTCCAGCTCCACGCAGCTCGCTGCGGCCGCTGAACAAATGTCCAAGCTCTCGCGCAACCTTCTCGAATCAATGGATCGCTTTGTCCTGGAAGAAAGCCATGGGCGCCGCCCGGAGCCGCGCCGGCTCGAACCCGAAGAGGTGCGGCAAGCTCCCGCCGAATTTGCGGAAGTTCATTCCTAGCGCGCGCAAGTGGCCATGGACAAAGACATCCAGCTTGTCGGCTTTCGTATCGGGCGCGAGACGTTTGGCCTTCCTATTTCCACCGTCCGCGAAATCGTCCGGGTGCCGGAAATCACCTCCGTTCCGAACGCGCCCGACTACATTGAAGGCGTCATTAACCTCCGCGGCCGGATTATTCCTGTCGTTGATCTCCGCAAGCGCTTCGGCGAACCCGTTACCGAGCCCAGCAAGAAAAATCGCATCGTCGTCATCGAAATGGAGCAACGCGTTATCGGTCTCATTGTGAATTCGGCGTCCGAGGTCTTGCGCATTCCACCGTCAGAAATCGAGGCACCGAATAACGTCTTTCAGGAAGGCGAGCTCAACTACATCACCGGCGTCGGCAAACTCAACGGCCGCCTCGTCATCTTGCTCGATCTCAATCGCGTTTTGCAGCGCGGCGAATTGCGTCAGCTCGATCAGGTGGCCGATGCCGCGGATCAAGCGGAACCGGCGCCCGTGGCCGTCGCGCCCGGCGCCGGCGGCCCCCAAAAGAAACGTGAATTGCCCGGGACACTCAGCGCGGGCCTGCAAGAGAAGCACTCCTAGCAGGGGCATCGCAGTCGAGACGAGGCACGGATGTCCACATTAGCGACCCAGGTCGAACTCACCGAAGCCGAATTAAAGCTCCTGCAGACGCTCGTTTATCAGGAATGCGGCATGTATTTCGACGAGCGCCGCACGCATTTCCTCCGCGACCGCTTGCAGCGCCGCCTAAAAGCCTGCTCGATGGATTCCTTCTACTCCTATTACCGCCTGCTCACCAGCCGCGAGGGGAAGCAGGAGCTCAACGCGCTTCTTGAAAATCTCACGGTCAACGAAACCAGCTTCTTCCGCATCCGTCCTCAGCTCGATCTGTTCCAGAAAGTCGTGCTTGAAGAACTTCTGAAGCGCAAGCAGGAGCGCCGTGATTGGACGCTCAAGATCTGGAGCGCCGGCTGCTCCACCGGCCAGGAACCCTACACGCTCGCTATTCTCGTTTGCGATGCTCTCGCATACTACTACCTGCGCAACCCGCTGCCCTTCGAGATGCCCACGCCCAAGCCGCTGATTCCTCCGCCGTGGAAAGTCGAAATTCTCGCGTCCGACATCAACTACTCCGCTCTCCTCACGGCGCAGCAGGGTATCTACACCGAATCGCAGATGGAAACCGTGGACTATACCTGCCGCCTCCGTTATTTCGACAAGGTCGGCGACAAGTATTCCGTCAAGCCCGCGCTCAAGAGTCTCGTTCAGTTCGATTTCCACAACCTCAAAACCGAATACCTCCCGCAGCGCAACGACGTCATTTTCTGCCGCAACGTGATGATCTATTTCGACGAAGCCGAACAGAAGCGTCTCATCGAAAAATTTCATCGCTGCCTGAATTCCGACGGCTTTCTTTTTGTCGGCCACGCCGAAAGTCTCTTCGGCCTTACTACGCGCTACCACATGATTCACCAGAACAACGGCACCGTGTACCAGCGCCTGGAGGCGCCTCAGCAGTGACCTTTTCGCATGACGATCGCGCATCGGAGCTCCGCGAGCTCTTCTTCGAAAGCGCCGCGGAAATTCTCCAGGCCATGAACGAAGCCGGCCTCGCGCTCGAAGAGCGTCCGAACGACAAAGAGAGCCTGCGCCGTGTCCGCCGCGCTGTCCACACCCTGAAAGGCGATTCCGCGGCATGCGGCTTCCGCGAGCTCAGCGAACTCGCTCACGAGCTCGAGGACGTTCTCACTCCGGAGCTCGCCGAGGAAAATGCCGGGTTGATCGCCGAAGTCGTCCTCACCGCTGCGGACACCTTCCACGAAATGCTCGCGGCCTACCGCAATCGCTTGCAGCCGCCCGATGGCGGCGCGCTCCGCGAACACATTCAGCATCTTTTGCGCAAGCCGGAAGCACAGCCCAAAAAAGTTGCGCCGCAGAAGGCGCGCTTCGCCTGGAGCGAATACGAGCGCCTCTTGATCGCCGACGCGATTCGCAGCGGTCAGATCGTCTATCAGCTCGCGCTGGAACTCGACTCCGAGGCGCTGCTTCCAGCGGCCGCATATGAGCTCGTGCGCAAGGCCCTCGAGGGTGCCGGAAAAGTGCTCGTCCTGCACCCGGATACGCCGCCTGGCGCCGAACTTGCTGTCATCGAAGCGGCCGTCGCCAGCTCGAAGTCACCCGCGTGGATCAAGTCGCGCTGTCAGGTGCCTACCGTCGTCGCGCAAATCGTCGTTGAAAAAATCCAGGGTCAGCCCGCCGCACCCCGCGACCTTCTCGAAATCCTCATCGAATCCGAAGCTGCGGCCGTTTCCGCCGGAGTAAAAGTCGCACCGCATCTGCTCGAGCCTCAGCACGAGGACGAAGCCGATACCCACGACGCCGCACTGCCCTCCGGCCTAGCGCGCGCCGCCTCCGAAAACACGTTGCGCGTCGACGCCGGCCGCATCGACGCGGTGATGAATCTCGTCGGCGAACTCATCATCGGGAAATCGATGCTCCACCGCACCATCGACGAATTCGAGCGCCGCTTCACAAAAGATCCCCTGCGCGGAAAATTTTCAGACGCGCTCGCCTTCCAGGCCCGCGTCCTCGGCGAGCTTCAAAAATCCGTCATGAAAATCCGCATGGTGCCCGTCGAGCAGCTCTTCCGCCGCTTCCCGCGCGTCGTGCGCGATGTCGCCAAGCTGCGCAACAAAGACATCAACCTCGAAGTCGCCGGCCAAAATACCGACCTCGACAAAAGCATTCTCGACGCGCTCGCCGAGCCCATGGCGCATTTAGTGCGTAACGCCGCCGACCACGGCATCGAATCAGCCCCTGAACGCGAAGCCGCCGGCAAACCCGCGCGCGGCACCATTCGCCTCAACGCCTATCACGAAGGCAATCAAGTCGTCATCGAAGTCTCCGACGACGGCCGCGGCCTCAATCGCGAAAAAATCGTCGCGCGTGCCGTCGAGCTCGGCATCGCCTCCGCTGAGGAAGTGCGTCTTCTCAACGAAGCCGAAGCTCTGCAGCTCATCTTTGCTCCCGGCCTCAGCACCGCGGACCAAGTCACTGAAATTTCCGGCCGCGGCGTCGGCCTCGACGTCGTTCGCGCCGCCATCGAAGCCCTGAAGGGCTCGGTCGCACTCGATGGCGAGCCCGGCAAAGGCACCACGTTCCGCATCATGGTGCCGCTTACGCTCGCCAGCATTCAGGCGCTGATGTTTCGCGTCGCCGGCCGTCTCTATGCCGTTCCTCTCGCTTCCGTTGTCGAAATCACGCGCATCGGCGAAGAAGAAGTCCATCGCGTCGATGAGCATGAAGTCTTTCAGCTCCGCGAACAGGTCCTCACGCTCGTCCGCCTCGATCGCCTGAATACCAAGGACGCACCCGCGCGTTCCAAGCGCATCTTCGTAATCGTCATCGGCACCGGCAGCCGCAAATTCGGTCTCGCTGTTGACAGCCTGATGGGCGAAGAAGAGCTCGTAATCAAAGCCCTCGAAGACAAGCTCGTCACTTCGCCTCTCGTCTCGGGTGCTTCGATCCTTGGTGACGGCACGGTCGTCCTCATTCTCAACGTGCCCGCTGTCATTTCACATCTCTCGCGCATTCCGGCAGTGGGAGCGATTGCATGAGCAACGCGCACACAGGCGGCATGAACGCTGGCGCCACCAATCCAGGCAACACCGGCGCCAAGAATCAAAAACTCCGGGTCCTCGTCGTGGACGATTCCGCGCTCATGCGCAAGCTCATCCCGCAGGCGCTGCAGCGCGATCCCAATATCGAAATCGTTGGCACCGCCATGGACGGCTCGATCGGCCTGCGCAAAATCGAAGAGCTGCGCCCGCACGTCGTCACCCTCGACCTCGATATGCCGCGCATGGACGGCATCGAGATGCTTCGCCAGGTCACCCGCAGGCACCGCGTGCCCGTCATAGTTGTCAGTGCGCACACGCAGCAAGGCGCGCACCTCACGTTGAAAGCGCTCGCGCTCGGCGCATTCGACTTCGTCACGAAGCCCGCCGACGCCGCCTCCGGCCGGTTGGATCTGATCGCCGCCGAGCTCGCCATCAAGATCAAAGTGGCCGCTGCCTCTGGCGCGCCGAAAATGATCATCACCGTCCCGACGCCCAAGCGCAAAGAGCCGCGCGTCTCGCATCAGTCGCAGTGGCCCTCGCGCGTCTGCGCTATCGGGGTTTCAACCGGCGGGCCCAACGCCCTGCAGTATCTTTTCTCGCAGCTTCCTTACGATTTTCCCGGATGTCTGCTCGTCGTCCAGCACATGCCCGAAGGTTTCACCGAAATGTTCGCCAAGCGCCTCGACGAATCTTCCGCGATCGAAGTGAAGGAAGCACAGTCCGGCGATCTGCTTCTCGCCGGACGCGCGCTCATTTGCCCCGGCAATCGCCACATGAAGGTTCGCCGCATGCAGCACGGAGATATCGCCGTGCTCGTCGATCAGCCGCGCGTCAACGGCCACCGCCCTTCGGTGGACGTTCTCTTCCAATCCGTCGCCCAGGAATTTGGCAGCCGCTCCATGTCCGTCATCATGACCGGGATGGGCGACGACGGCGCCATCGGCATGGGCGCCGTGCAGGCCGCTGGCGGCGTTACCATCGCACAAAGCCCTGACACCTGCGTGGTGGACTCTATGCCTCGCGCCGCCATCTCACGCAATTTTGTCAGCCGTGTCGTTTCTTTGTCCGGCCTAGCCAGCCTCCTGCAATCGAAGTGCGCTCCGGATTCTGCATCATCCGCCGAGCCGGTCACCGTCTCATCCCCGGCAGACGTGCCCGCAGGCGAAGGGACTTTCCGAAGGAGAGGGTCATGAAACAGTTCGAAGCACTCACTCGAAAATCGGATCGCCAGCCGGTCCGCTATCTAATCGTGGACGACTCGGTGTTCGCGCGGAAGAGCCTCGCCAAAATGGTTGAATCGTTCGGCGGCCAGCTTGCCGGCGAAGCGGGCGACGGCTTCACGGCCATCACCGAATACGCCCGCACGAAGCCCGATATCGTCTTGATGGACATCACCATGCCGCAGATGGAAGGCATCGAGGCCGTCGAGCGAATCATTGCCGAGCATCCGGACGCGCGAATCGTCATGGTCTCGTCCGTCGGCTATCAGGACAACATTCTCGCCGCGCTCCAGAAAGGCGCGCGCCATTTCGTCCAAAAGCCCGTCAAGCCCGACGCGCTCTACGAAATCATCCGCTACGTCTTGAACGACGACGGCGTCACCGCTCCCGTCGGCGCAGGGGAGAATTCGCGATGAGGATGGAACTCATTCAACCGTTCATCGGTTCGCTTGACGCCGTGCTCGCCGAAATGATGCGCACTCCGGCGAAAATCGTCGATCTCACAATGGAACAGGAAGGCTATCGCCGCAAAGGCCTCGCCGCCTCCGTCACCTTCAAGGGACAGATCGAAGGCCGCGTCGTCCTTGATATGGAGCCGCGCGCGGCAGCTCAGGTCGCTGCCGTTCTCTCCGGCGCGGAAGTCGATCCTTCCGACTCCATCGCGCGCGAAGCCGTCTGCGAGCTCGCCAACATGGTCATCGGCAATGCCGTCACTCAGCTCAACGACCGCGGCTTTCACTTCAAAGTATTTCCGCCGGAAATTTTGAGCGCCGAACAGTGCGATGCCGCCGGACAGGACTCCGAAGCCAGCATACTCTGCTTCGAAACTCCCGCCGGCAGCGTTCACCTCAACATCAACATGCACTACCACCGCCGCCGCAGCCGCGAGCGCGCCCCCGTCTCCGTCGGCTAGCTTCTTTGGAGTGCGGCGGCTCGACACCGCTTTTCCACTGAAGTTCGCTTCAAGCGCGACGCTCCTCAGAACACCTTGCCTAAGGTTATCGACGTCCTGCTCTCAACTCGCAACTATTCCTGTCGGTCGCGGATCCCACTTCGCGCTAAACTCACCCTGCAGAACGCCCACTCCCACGGAGACGCTCATGTTCCCTGCATCCCGAACTCTGCTCGCGCTCGCTCTGCTCGTCTTGCCTTTCGCCGCCATCGAGCAATCGCACATGGAACACGCGCCACCGCAGAAACTTGGCGACGTCTCCTTTCCCACTTCATGCCAGCCCGCCGTCGAGCCTGACTTCGATCGCGCCGTCGCTCTGCTCCATTCCTTCGCTTACAGCGCCGCGCGCGACGCGTTTCAAAGTGTCGCCTCCCGCGATCCCGCCTGCGCAATGGCTCATTGGGGCATCGCCATGAGCCACTTTCATCAACTGTGGGATCCACCCCTCTATCCTTCCTCAGAATCTGCCGCCCGCCGCGAAATCGAACTGTCCCGAAGCATGAAGCCGGCCACCGACCGCGAGCGCCGCTTCATCCTCGCTGCCGCCTCACTTTTCTCGGATCCCGCCGTTGCTTACTCCACGCGCGCGCTCAACTACGAACAATCCATGCACGATCTCGCCGCCGACTATCCACGCGACCTCGAGGCGCAAACCTTCTACGCCCTCGTGCTCATCTCAAACGCATCTCTCACCGACAAAACGCATGCTCGCCAAAAACAGGCCGCGCACATTCTCGAGCCGCTTTTTCGCGACCACCTCCAGCATCCCGGCATCGCCCATTACTTGATCCACGCCTCCGACAACGCCGAACTCGCCTCGCGCGGCCTGCCCGCCGCTCGCGCCTACTCCACGATCGCAGCGTCCGCGCCGCATGCCCTGCATATGCCAAGCCACATCTTCACCCGGCTCGGCCTTTGGGAGGACTCCATCGCCTCCAATATCGCTGCGCGCGAAGCCGCGCACCGCGCCGGCGATCTCGGCGAAGAACTTCACGCGATGGATTATCTGGTGTATGCCTATTTGCAGGCCGGCCGAGACGCGGACGCTGCCCAAGTAATCGAGCAACTCCACTCGATGCCGAATCTCGACTCAGAAGATTTCAAGGTTGGCTACGCGGCCACGACGATGCCCGTTCGCTACGCTGTCGAGCGCCGCCAATGGGCCGATGCCGCCCTCCTCGTCCCTCCCGCAAAGGCACCCCCTCACGTCATTGCGATCGCCGTCTGGGCGCAGGGCCTCGGACTCGCACACACCGGCCGCGCGGCGGGCGCGCGCAACTCAATCGACAACTTGCAGCGCCTCGAGCAGCAGCTTCGTGAGGCAGAAAACGACTACTGGGCGACGCAGGTGGAAATCCTGAAGCAAGAGGTCGCGGCTTGGTGCGCCCGCGAGGACCACAACGACGGCGAGGCCGAGCGATTGATGCGTCAGGCGGCCGACCAGGAAGATTCCATCGAAAAGCGGCCCGTCACGCCGGGACCGATCGTTCCGGCCAGAGAGCAGCTTGGTGAAATGTTGCTCGAGCAATGCCACCCGGAATTGGCGGCCGTCGAATTCCATTCATCGCTTGCAAACGCTCCCGCTCGTCGCAACGCCCTCCGCGGCGCTGCCGAATCGGCGCGGGCAACCCCCCAATAGTCGCGCCTTCGCGGTTGGTTTTTGCCTTCATCACTCGTTTCTCTGTGTTCATCTGTGGTTTCGAATGGGTTTTGCTATCTGGCCCGCGGCCCAATCCTTCGATACTCCGTCCCATGCCGGAACAATCCCGCCTTCGGCATCTCCTCCGCATAAATCACCCGCGCCGGAAGAAAAATATTCGCCGCATCGGGCGCATATGGAACGGCCACTTCGATCGTCGCATCGGGATCGTATTTGCGTTTGCTCCGGAAGCACATCCCAATCGGCGAGATGTCCTCGCACACCGCCAGCTCGTCGTCGCTTCCTGGGTGTCGGATGCACGCCGTCAGCCGCGTCTTCAATCGCATCCGCTGACGCTCCCGCTGCTCGCCCGCTTCGGGCGGCCCTGCCGTGCTATCCCCGGCCTTGCGCCGCGCCGCCCGCGACGCCAGTTTTTTCTCATCCTCATGCGGCGCCTGCGTCCAGATGCTCGGCACGCCGCATGTCTTGCAGTGACGCGCAATCCCGCGGTTCACCTCGAATCCGCGGAGCTCCATTTCGTTCAGGTACGTCACTTCGCGGCTCCGGCAGTAGCTGCATTCCAACAGCATCCGAGCCACCGCCTCTTGCGATTCCGCCAGCGGAGGAAACTCGATGCCCCACAAATCCTTGGCACCGTCCATGATTTCGACGCCGTAGAGGTAGCCGTCCTTCTCCCGCCCAAACTGACCCACGATCCGCACGCTGCTTTCACGGTGCGCTTCCGACGGTGCCAGTCGCTTCACGTGAATTGCCTGGTCCGTTTTTAGCTCGCGCGGCAGCACGATCATCCCGCCTGCCCGGCTGATCAGCAGCGTTCGCGCAGGCTCCTTGAACGACTGCCCGTGTGCGTCGTTACCG
>Ga0126373_10004116_pt1 | contig 11059 bp, 6 predicted proteins | sample PanSoiMetPlot_11_FD_92545 | JGI IMG/M metagenome (GOLD analysis project Ga0126373, IMG submission 92545) | Tropical forest soil microbial communities from Panama - MetaG Plot_11 | ecosystem: Environmental > Terrestrial > Soil > Tropical forest > Bulk soil | place: Panama | collected 2016-02-17
GAATGCACACGGACAATACGGCTGGAAGCATCGGAATCAAAGGTGAACTCGTACTCCCCGGGTGCAAGCACGATCATGCCCCAGCGAGTTTCAGTTGACAGTTTGAATTTTCCGCTGACTGTTTCCCCGCTACCCACATCGGCAAACAGAGCAACGGCACATAGCGCAAACACTAACCCACGCACCACGAAATACTTCCCATTCGGCTTCATGAAAGTCTCCTGTTGAGCTGGAAAAGACACTACGGCGTGAGCCGGAGGTCTTCAGTTGTCGGGATTGACTACGAGGTCCGGATGGAACAGACTGCCCAACCCTGGGCTGCGGTCGAACTGCTGGGTTCGTCTTCCCTACCACGTTCCGTGGAAGACATGGGAAGTGTCTCAAAGACTCGCCTGCCGGTCCAATTGAAAAAATCTATGGAAGGCAATATTTAATTCATAACCAGGTCGCGCCCGGCACACATCAGCCCCTGTTCGCAGGTTCGTGTTTCTGTTTGAACATGCGCAAAGCAAGTTTGCGGACCGTATCGGCAACTTCTTTGTTCCCGGAAAGGTTGCGCAGGTCGGCCACGAGCAGGTTTTTCATCAGACCCAGCGAGACATCGAGGGGCGTGCGCGGATTGAATATCAGGTTGCGAACGACGGCATAATTTTTCGCGAAGCGCCGCTTCATCGGTATGGCCCGCAGCAGAGCTTCGAGCACATTTTTCTGGCTGGCAAATTTCTCCACTTCGCCGTCGGTGATCTTGGGAGAGTCAAGCACCGCCAAGGCGACGATCTTGGTGCCGTCGCGCACCAGAATTGAGCGCTCTTCCTTGCTCCCTTTCATCGCCAGCTGAATGCGGCCTTTCACATCGAGCTTTGCGATCTTCTGCAACACACTGCCCCGTTTCTCTTCCTCGGGATTCACCAGTTTATGCGGGAATGGCTTGTGGCCAGGCACAGGTTGCGGCGCGGTTGCCGCCGTGACGCTCGCTGCGGCTGCTGCAGCTTTGGGGGTCTCCTGCGCTGGCATTTCTTCGTGAATTCCGATAATCGGCTGAAACGGCTTCTCCGGCTCAGCCGCAATTTCCGCCGCATGTTCCTTGAAAAACGTAACCAGTGCGTTTTCCGTTTCTGGATCGCTCGGACTGTCCTCGCGCGCAGGGACCGTGGTTTGGCCTTCTTGATTATCTTGTGCGCCTTCCTGCTCAGCAGTTGCTTGCTGATGAGCCGGTTCGGGCGCAGCTTCAGGCGTACTATCCGCTACGGCTGCCGGCGTGACTTCCTTCTCGGCGGTCCCGGCCGGTTCGGGCTTGCCGCTAATCAGGGCCTGCACTCGCGCCGCTTGCGCTCCACTCAAGTGGTGATTCGTGCTTAGGTCCTGCAACAGTTGCTGCGAAGCTCGCACGCGTGGGGTGGCGATCAATACATCCAGGAGGTCGCCTTTCAATGTCGTGGCGAGCTGCGAGAGCGTACTCACGAGAACCGTAGGATTCCCGATAAGAATCGGAAATAGAACCGGTCGAATGTTCTTCCCCTGCAGCCAATAGTCGAGTATCTCCTTGGGCGTATCCGGTTCGGCGGCGATGGCCTTGGCCGTCGTCTCATCCCATGCGGCTAAGGTAAGCCGTGCCTGTTCGCCATAAATCTTGTTGTGTTCGGCGATGTAGACGAGAATCTGCAGAGTTTCCACCGGAGGGAGATGCAGGGCGCCTCTCGACGCCGACATCATCTGCTGCGACGAGACCGCTGAGGCACGAATGAGATCGAGCATGCGCGACATGATCTGGGGAGACTCCTCTGCCTTACAGAATCTCCTACCACTGCCGCGCGTTTCCACAAATTTCAAAATGAGTAACGTTACGGAAGGGCCTGACCTTATGATTCACCCAACAACACTGGGCCAACCGGGGAAAACAAATCAAGAATTCTCTGTGCTGCTGTGTCTCTGTGGTGACTATTTTTCAACGGCCGCTGAGGCTCCGCCGTCCCGGCGCATCCGCAAATACGCCCGGATGAACGGCTGCAGATCGCCATCGATTACGCGATCCACGTCTCCAACCTCGGTCTTCGTACGATGATCCTTGATCAGCCTATAGGGTTGCAGAACATAAGACCGAATCTGCGAGCCAAAATCGATATCCAGCTTCGATTCTTCAATCTTCTTGGTCGCCTCGCGCTTCTTTTCCATCTCAAACTCGTAGAGCTTGGAGCGCAGCATGCTCATGGCGCGCTCTCGGTTTTTATGCTGCGAGCGCTCGTTCTGACAACTGGCAACGATGCTGGTGGGAATGTGCGTGATACGGACAGCAGAATCGGTCGTGTTGACGTGCTGGCCGCCCTTGCCGCTGGAACGATAGGTATCGACACGAATGTCCTCAGGTTTGATCACTACCTCAATAGAGTCATCGATTTCCGGGGACACAAACACGCTTGCAAACGAGGTGTGCCGCCGTTTGGCCTGATCAAAAGGCGAGATGCGCACCAGACGGTGCACGCCGATCTCGCTGGTCAGTAGTCCATAGGCATATTCGCCATTGACGCCGAATGTCGCCGACTTGATACCGGCTTCTTCACCGGGCTGATAGTCATAAAGAACCGTCTGAAAACCCTGCCGCTCGGCCCAGCGCAGATACATCCGCATGAGCATCTCGGCCCAGTCTTGCGACTCCGTGCCACCGGCACCGGGATGAATGGTCACAATCGCATTGCGCGCATCGTTCTCTCCAGAGAGAAGCGTCTCGGTCTCAAGCCGATCTACTCGCTCACGCAGGGAATCAATTTCGCGGCGCAGATCGGCTTCGACGTTCTCGCCTTCGCGCGCCAGGTCCAAATAGGCTGAGATGTCCTCGGTGCGGCGGACCAGGTCGGCCTCGGTCGCGAGCATACCCTCGAGCCGTTTCTTCTCGCGCATGACCTGTTGCGATTTTTGCGGATTCGACCAGAGATTCGGGTCGGCGGCCTGCTTTTCTATCTCGCTAAGGTTCTCTCGAAGCTTGCCCGCGTCAAAGGTACTCCCGAAGTTCGCGAACCTTGTCCTGCAGCTGTGAGTATTCCTGTTCCAGTTCCTGAATCATGCGACGCGTCTGCCTTTGACGGAATTCGGGGAAATTCGCCCCAGCGAAAAGAGGATTGCCCCTAGAGAGATTATCGCACAGCCGTAAGCCAGCCAATCGCCGTGACGCGTGTAGAAGGTGGTGCCATCGATCAAGGAATACGAGGCCAGCAATGCGGTTCGCACTTTTCGTGGCGCTTGTTGCGCGATCCGCCCGTACGGGTCGATGGCCGCGGTCACCCCAGTATTGGTGGCGCGCAAGAGCCAGCGGTCGTTTTCCATCGTCCGCATGCGCGCCTGCTTCAAATGCTGCGCATAGGCGCCGCTGTCGCCGTACCACCCGTCGTTGGAAATGTTTACGAAAACCTGAGCGCCGGAGTTTGCGAAGCGGCGTACCTCATCGGGGAAGATGGATTCGTAGCAGATGAAAATGCCCAGTTTCTGGTCGCCCGCGCGCAACGCGTTGCGAGATGCCCCGGGCGTAAATGTCCCTACTTCTTTCGTCAACCCTCCAGCAAACCCCAACAGGCTCGGAAACGGCAGATATTCACCGAACGGGACCAGATGTACTTTGTCGTAGCGGGCTACCAATTCCCCGCTGGGCTCGATCAGGGCGGCGGAATTGAACACCTCCTGATTACGGCCACTGCCTTCGATGCCGATGCTCCCCGCCACCACCCAGCTCTTCGCGGTGCTGGCAATGTGCCCGAGTCCACTGCGAAAACCTGGATCGTTGCTGTAGAACGGCGCCGGCGACTCCGGCCAGACAATCAGATCTGCATGCTGCCGTCCGCTTCCGGGAGGGTCCAGGCTCAGCTGCGCTAAATCGGTGAAAGTAGCCTCATAATATTGGGGCGTCCAGTCGGAGTTTTCGAGGATCGGAACATTCTCCTGGACCAGCACGGCGGAGCGGTCTGCGGGAAGGGCAGGAATCGGTGTCCAGCGGGCAATCTGGAGAACGAAGGCCGCGGCTAAGGCGGCGATCAACAGCGACGTACGCCGCTTGCGGTTGAGCAGCAGCGCCGCCGCAAACGCGGTGTTCACGATCATGATTTCGAACGAGATCCCGTACACTCCGGTGAATCTCGCAATCCGCGCCAGGGGAATGTTATCCACCTGCGTGATACCCAGCAGATCCCAGGGGAAACCACTGATGCGGGTGCGGGCGAGCTCCACCGTAACCCAGACGAAGGGGGCGAACACCAGCGCGGTTCGCAGCGATTTCCTCGCGAGCCAGCAGGTGATGAGACCAAATGCGCCGTGATACAGCCCCAGATAAAGACAAAATAGAAGGAGCAGTCCCGCAGCCCCGGGGACGCTGATGCCGCCGTACTGCTTCATGGTGTTGTACACCCAATAACAATTCCCGCCATACCAAAGGATTCCGCAGAGATATCCGAGTGCAAACCCCTGCCATGGCGATGCCGGTTCCAATTTTGCTGTGCCCTGTAGCTGGAGTGTTTCCGGCTGCCTCGCCCGCAACAACGCAACCAGGAGGGGTGCAACGGCGATCCAGCTCACGATATAGACATTCGGGAGCGGAAAGATTAGGACCTGCAATGCGGCGGAGAGGATCGCCAGCCCCCACGCGCTTCTTTCGATTCTCAGCATTTGCTTGAGAAGGATATCAGGAGGAAGCGGGAGATGCCCTCTGGGAGCGCGCCAAGGCGCTCTCCAAGCGATCTCGAACAAATTCGATCAAGTCCTCACTCGCATAGTCCGGCGGAGAAATCCGGAAAACGCGCCTCGATGTCATCACCGAAACCCGGCACTCCTCTTCGGAGGTGTTCCCAGCGCTGGAATAGTGCAGCACAACCGCATCGGCCCGCCCGAGAAACGTTCGCGCCGATGCCTTAAAATCCGCGATCGCCGGATCAAGAACAGTGATGTAAAGGTCAGGCCGGATGAAGTGGAGAATGCTGTTCGATTCCAGAATCGCGTTTTCCGCATCCGCCAGCCGGCGCTGAATCGCCGGCAGCGCTTCCACTAGCCGGCCCTGTTCGGTGCGAACCCAGAACGACCGCTTCGCTCCCGCAGCCAGGAAGCGAGACGTGTCGGAGCCGCCAACTCGGTCCAGTTCTTCGCTGATGGCATAACAGTGATCATCGGTGGCGCAATGGCAGGGTTTGCCATCGCGAGAGCAGCGCCCGTGACCGAACTGCGTGAGTTTGAAGGCGGTCCAGTTCAACGCAGGCATAGCCGCGATAATCCCAGCCATCACACTGGTTTTACCCAGGTTCCGCGATTGGCCGCCAACGACGACGATTGCCATGACCCTCTTAGTGTACCCGCGCCGTAACTTCAGTCGCGCCCGCCGCACAAAAATAGGTGCAAAAAGTTGCGCCCCGATTGCTCGCCGGGGCGCTTATCTACCTTAATTCTAAGGCCTTAGTGGCGGCAGCCCGCGCTGACGGAAGTCAACACATTACTTGCTGATTGAATCGTGCAGTTGTAAGGCGGGCCATTCAGGTTGTTAAAGGTATAACTTTGCGAGCTGGACTGTGGAATCACATCCGAGGCGTGCGCCGAATTCGTAGTCGTAACGGAATCGGTCACCACGCCATTCAGAGCGACTGACTTGCTCGCCTTATACTCTTGCGCGGTCACGACCGTAAAGCCGAACAAAGAATTGTTAACCGGGTAGACCTCGTCGACGGTGATTGGAAAACTAAAGTTCTCCTGAGTAACGGTTGACCCCTGATTGTCGACAACCGTCGTCGTCGTACCAATGCTCGTCTGCATCGAGGTGTTCTGGTCCAGGGGCCCGGTCCCAAACGGATCAACCGTGTTGAAGTCGATGGTCTGGCGGCTCGAAAAGCTCTGCTGCTGAGAAATCGAGGTGGAAACCGTGCCGTGTGAGGTAATGGCGTATCCAGCGATGGAATAATTTCGCGCCTGGGCCACATCGATGGTACCCGTCACTTCCGAAGTTCCTTCGAGATTTTCCGTTACTACCGGAGAGGGGCTGGCGAGCGTATTCCCGGTGAGCGCGCCCGTCACTTGCGCACTGCCCTGGTCGAGAAAAAGCAACAGCGTCGCCGCCGCACTGAAATAAGAATCGTCGTCAAAAACACTCAATGAGACAGTGTGCGGATTGCCGTCATTCAGCATGCTGACAAACGGTGTGAGATTTACGCGGAACGGAATGAAATCGAGCGTCTGCACCGCAGGAATGGGCCGCCACTGATCGGGAAGGAACCCGGTGAATACCCAAGGGGAGATGGGCGCCAGTCCGGCTGGTTGCCCATCAATGGTCACTTCTGTCTCACGGAAGTCGGTATTGCCGCATCCGTAAAAAAAGTTAATGGCGCTGAGGTCATTCGGAAAACAAGCGTACCACTGCTCGTCATTCGACTGGCTTTGCGAAATAACGTCGAGATACGCCGCCTCAATATTCTGGGGGAGATTGAATGTGGTCGCATACTGGTCCGTGGGGGAAAACAAGAACGCCGGGAAATTGTTGCCACCGCTGGTTGCCTGGACCAGGGGCAAAACCATGTCGGCAACTCTGGGTGCAGGGCTGCCGCCGGGTGTTGGATAGAACTCCAGTTGCGCGCTCACCGTGAAAACGCCGTTCAGCCGGGTGTTGAAGGGCGGGGGACAGTCGGTGGTGCAGTTCTGCAGTTCCATGAAGCCCGCCTCCGGGTTCGTCAGCAGCGCGCTGTAATCAGTGATGTCACGCTCGACGTGCCAGTGATTGGCCGAAGTGTGGATTGGCTCCGGAGTCGTTCCAAAGTACAGATTGGTGTTGCCCAGATAAAGTTCCGCGGTCCGATCGAACTGGCGCCCGGCGTTTTCGCTGAAATCAATGTCCAGCACCACCTCTTTCCATGGGCCGGGACAGTTCGCCGGAGGGGCGAATTGAAAATTCTGAAAAGTGCTGGCAAAAAATGCAAACTGAAAATTTTGGAACAGATTCACCACGCACGCTTTGGTGTGTGGCCGGTGCACAAGCGGATCAGCAGTCGCGGTCAATGAGGTGCCGATTTGCCGGTTCTTGCTTTGGGCTTGTGCCGAATTCGCGCTAAATAACAGCGCGGTCACAAACACAATCATCACAACTCTTCCCAACTCCTTACGTCGGATCATGATGCAAGCTCCTTTTGTCTGAGGGCTGGAACATATCTTGGCCGTGAGAAGAAATGGCGAACCGCCACAAGCGGGAACTCACTTATTGCACCGGGGGACGGGAGCTGTCAAGCACAAAATGATCGAATTCATGAAAATCGATCATTTATGTGAATCGGCTTTCGCCAGATTTTGGGGAGTCCGAACCGGATTCGTCTAGACCCGGCGGACCTCGATCCCTCGCTCGGTGAACAAGGCGACGGCTTTGTCCGAAGCGCGGACATCGGTAATCAGGGCATGTATATCGGAAATGGGACAGACGAGCGCAGGCGTCACGGCGCCCAGTTTGCTCGAATCGGTGACTACTATGACCTTTTTCGCCTGGCGAATCATGGCGCGAAAGGTTAGAGCTTCTTCGGATTCTATGACGGTGACCCCGCGCGCAATGTCGATCCCGCATACGCTCACAAAAACTTTGTCCATGTACACGTCGTTAAGGAAGTTGACGGCCGCGTGTCCTACCAGCGAAAACGATCCCGCCCACTGCACGAACCCGCCGGTCACGAAAGTCCGCAGGCCTTCGCAGTTGCTTAGCTCCATGGCGATGTTGACCGCATTGGTAATCACGCGGATATTGTGGCGATTACGTAAGCTGCGGGCGACGTGGGTAGTCGTCGTGCCCGCGGTAAATCCGACCGTCTCGTTCTCCTGGATAAGTTCGGCCGCGGCCAACCCGATCCGGCGCTTGTCGGCTACCCGGTGTTGCTCCCGGTTCTGGAACAGCGAGTCGTATCGGAATGGCTCATAAAGCAACGGCTCGACCAGCGTCGCACCGCCCGGCGTCCGCCGCACCAGCCCCTTCTTTTCCAGTTTCGCCAGATCACGGCGCACGCTGGCCGGAGATGTGTGTAAACCCTTCACCAGTTCCGCGAGTGTGACATTGCCTTTATGTCTCAGCTCGCGCAGGATCTCGTTGGTTCGTTTATCGCCCTTCATATCGCCCAGTGTCGCAAGTTGGCATGCGGGAAGGCTGATTTCGGATGCCGTGAAGGCAGAGTCTACCGTAAAACCGCCGGACGACAAACATGTCCAAACCAAAAAAGTGATTGGAATTTACAAAACCGATCAATTTTCCTTGACAGTCGCCGTCGTTTCTGAGTACCTTCGCCTGTTCAGGATCCCACAATTCAGAGGTCCTGCCCTCTTTCCGCGAGATCGCGAGGATTATCATGAAAAGAACAAATTTGCTCCGCCATGCTGCCTTCATGGTTGTTTTGGCAGCATATCTTGGACTTTCAGCTCTAGGACAAACTGTAACCGGGACTATTACAGGCACCGTCACCGACCCTAGCGGTGCGGTGGTCGTGGGGGCGAGTGTCACTGCACAGAACACCGCCACTGGGGTCCAATACACAGCCGAAACCAATGGCGCCGGCGTTTACACGGTTCGATTCCTTCCCATCGGGGCCTACACGGTAGCGGTAAACGCGAAGGGTTTTACTCCCGCGAAAGTGGACTCGTTTGCTCTGGAAATCAATCAAACCGCGAAGGTCGACGTCGCTTTAAAAATTGGCACGTCGGAAACTACGGTCGTCACGGAAGCGGCACACCCCATCCTTGATACCGCAGACGCTACTCTGGGCAATACGCTTTCTACGAATGAGATCGCGAACATCCCGCTGAACGGCCGAAATTTCTCTTCGCTGACGATTTACGAACCGGGGGCAATTGCCACGGACCCGACCGGCATGACCGGGAACAACGCCATCGAGCGCAATACGTATAACAACGGGGTTGCCGCCATTAATGGCAATCGCCAACAGGCGAACAACTACACGATCGAAGGTGCAGACAACAACGAACCGCAAAACAACCTTATTGGTTACAACCCCGCCCCCGATGCAATCGGCGAGGTGCGTGTCGTCTCCGGCAACGCCAACGCTACATACGGCAACGCCAACGGTGGCGCAATTGTCACCGTCCTCAAATCAGGAACGAACAATTTCCACGGGTCGCTTTATGATTTTCTGCAGAGTCAAATCCTCGATGCCAACACGTGGACAAACAATCACAATACCCCGATTACTCCCAAGAACTCCTACACGCAAAATATCTTCGGCGGGACGTTTGGCGGGCCGGTGGTGAAGAACAGGCTTTTCTTCTTCGCTGACTATGAAGGCATTCGGCACCATACCGGTGGAAAAGCTACGGCGAGCCTGCTCACACCCGCGATGCTGAGCGGAGATTTTTCGGCATTGCTGAACCCCAGCCTGCCGAACGGCCCGATTCAGCTAGTTGATACTCAGAACAACTTCGCGCCCTATGCGAACAATCAGCTTCCAGTAGTGAATCCGGTGGCACAGTATCTGGCTACGCACACCCAGCTGTATCCCGCGCCAAACTCCGTCCCCACCGATGGATTGATCCAGAACAACTTCCAGGGCCCTCAGTCCAGCTTCATCTCGAACAACCAGGAGGATTTTAAGGTTGACTGGACGCCCAGCGATGCTAATCGGCTTAATGGATTCTATTCTCAGGGAACTGGCACCGACTTCACCACTGCGCTGATTCCGGTTTTTTTCCCTGCTCACAACAAGTATCCAACCAAGATCGCCGGCGCGAGTTTGGTTCATACTTTCTCTCCGTACGTGGTGAATGAATTTCGCTTCGGCTTCACTCGGGTACGTTGGCTGAACGGCGTCCCTAGTGATCCGTCAGGCCTCTTTGGCCTTACTGGCGACCAGAAGGTGGGGATTCCATTTGGCACGCAGCAGTACGTTGGCTTCACGGGGCAGAGCATCAGTGGAGCCAACTATGTGGGAACCAACGCGAACCCGCAGGTTTTTACCGACAACACCTTCAATTATTACGACAACCTCACCTGGCAACGCGGCCGCCATTATTTCTCGATCGGCGGTCAGGGGACACGCTATCAACAGAACTACCTCAACGCCGGGAACGTCGGATTCCTGGGTCAATTCAGCTACAACGGCCAATTCACGGCTCTTCCGGGTGGCGCGGGATACGGGGGGGCGGATTTTGTGCTGGGCCTGATCCAGAACGTTCAACTGGCGTCGCCGCTTGGGTGGGTGGGCAACCGTCAATGGCGGCTGGCCGGCTATGTTCAGGACGACTTTAAAGTCACACCCCGGCTCACCCTGAATCTCGGAATCCGCTACGAGTATGACCAACCGTGGTATGAGCAGAATGACAAGACCGCCAACGTTCTCCCTGGCGGGATCGTGGAATATGCCGGCCGCGTCCCGGCAGGAGCCGTCGCGGGAGCCAAGGTTTGCTCCAGCCGCGCTTGCTACGATGGCAACTACAAGCAATTCATGCCTCGGCTTGGATTCGCCTACCAGGCCATGAACAAACTTGTGATTCGCGGTGGCTATGGCGCAACCAGTTTCTTTGAGGGGTATTCGTTCAACCAGCGCCTGACTTCCAGTCCGCCGTTCTCGCTTGCCATCAACAGTAGCGCGACGACTCCCTCGGCAGGTTCCGGCGGATCACCTTTTACTGTCGCCAACGCTTTTAGCCAGCCGCTTGGAATCAACAATTCCTTGTACTCGGTGTGGCCGCAGGACACGCAGCCGGCGTACATTCATCAGTTCACTCTGATGACGGAGTACGCATTAACCGACGAGTTTTCGCTTAGTGCCGGATATCACGGGCAAATCGGGCATCATTTGGCTGATTATCGCAATGGCAACCAGCTCACCACCGCCCAGGCGGCGGACCTCGCTAACATCGGTGGGTGCGGAGCCGCAAACATCCCCGCCTCTGACCAGCCGCCATACTTTGCCTTGGTTGGAGAATGCAATCCCATTCTGATTACCGAATCCCAAGCGAGGATGACCTACAACGCCGCCCAGGTGACTCTGCGTCAGCGAACCCATCTCGGTCTCGAATACACGCTGAACTATACCTTCGCGAAGTCTCTGACGGACTCGTC
>Ga0126373_10004117_pt1 | contig 11059 bp, 16 predicted proteins | sample PanSoiMetPlot_11_FD_92545 | JGI IMG/M metagenome (GOLD analysis project Ga0126373, IMG submission 92545) | Tropical forest soil microbial communities from Panama - MetaG Plot_11 | ecosystem: Environmental > Terrestrial > Soil > Tropical forest > Bulk soil | place: Panama | collected 2016-02-17
CCCCCCTTTTTGGCAGTGGTTTCTGAGCTTGAAGCACGGATATTTCGTATTGAGCACGGCATCTGGATGTGCCACCCTGGCAGCCACATGAAATGCTGACGGCATTCACCGATCTTGAACGGACGATTCTCGACGGGAAACACGTCGAGGCGCGCCATCTCTCAGCTCGAAAAAATCCGAAGGCGCAACAAAGCCGTATCGGCGATAAAGTGATTTGCTTGCGGGGCTCGCCCACAGAATCACCGCATCAGTGCCTCGAGAGCGGCACCATGATAACGCTTTGTTCAACAATTTTTTACCAAGTCCGTGGTCCCGCATTTCCGGGACGACATAAAAATTGGTTATATAAGCATGTAGTTCCGGTTCATCCTTAACCGGGTTGGGGATTTTCTCAAACAACTCCACGCAAACATGGCCGAGCAACCGACTGCCGTCGTCCAACACCCAGCACCGCCACGGACAAGAGTGGACGCGAAAACGCTTTCTCATCCATGATGTGCATCTTCGCACAAACCGCGATTTGGTTTCCGTCACCGATTCGATTTCAGCACGGAATCGATAGCGCATCTCGGCCAGGGCATGGCAATCGTCTGACATTGCCAACCGGATCCGGACCCTAACCGTCGCCCGAGTCATTGCGCTCCGTTCGTATCACTTTGTCGTTGCCGTCTGGAGAGCAAAAGACGCAGAATCCGACGCGTGAGTTGTTGGCGAACAACGCTGGCGATCTTGGCGCTCTCAGCGTCAATTACAATCGCGGAGGACATCACAACCGTTAAGGGCAAAGTATATAGAAACGCCACGATAAGCCGCGTCGAACCTGATGGAATTGTGCTTAGGACTAAGAGCGGCATTTCCAAGGTTTATTTCACGGAACTACCCAAGGATGTCCAAGAACGTTTTCATCACGCGCCCAAAACAGCCAACGTGTATTCGAAACAAGGCGCGGCCCGTACGAGCGATATTCGTCACGACGATACAGCCATGGTCGATGCTGCGAAAAACGCCGACGCTTTTTTGGCAGCACTCAAGATATTGGAGTTGCCTGAGGGTAAACAAGCCGAAGCTGACACGTCGTGGCTCGTGAACATGGAGCAATTACCCGTCCTTCTGGAACAGGAAAAGCTGTCCGACAGTGTGTTCCCTACAGACGTGGCCGGAGTTGACGGCTACCGGCGTCTAATTCAGGCAAAAGTTCAAAGTGAGGGCGACACGCAACTGACGGAAAAGTATTTAATCGTTTCTTACAGGGACCAGCGGACGGGCAAGTGGAAGGTTTGGGGATTTCGAAAGATTAGCGGTATCGACGTTGAGTATGAGATAAACGCCGCCAGAACAAACCTCAGTGACACCGCGTACGTGTCAGCTCAAGGTAACTACTGGCGCTATGCATATTGGCTTGAGCTTGGCGGTAGGATTCTCGCTGCACGGCAAGCGTTAGAGACAGCACTCGCGACGGACAGACGAAGTCACGACCAGTATTTCCAGCAAGAACACTGCCAAAACGAACTTACTGCTATCCAAGCAATCTGCGGCCAGTGACGCCGATGAAAAACTGACTGCGTTTCTGGAACTGGAATCAGCGATTCGCACAGCGACCGTGGAAATCAGCTTCTCAAGAAGTCCCGCTTAGCAACCCAGTCTGCGCCGCAACGCAACTAGGCCCAGCAAAGCGCAGCCGAGCAGCGAAACTGTCGAGCCGCCATCGGGGACCGATCCTCCGATGATGAGCGTGAAGTTCTGGTTCGCTCCACCATCTCCCCACGTCCAATCGTAGGTGCCGGGCGTCACGCCAAGGCTGGCGAAAGTCGCGCTGTTCCAGGTCGCGCCTTTTTGACGGGCTGTAAACGTTGCACCGTCAGATACGATATCCTGACAGGTCGAATAGAATTGACACCAACAAAAGTTTCGGACAGCATTTTTTTGGAGGTGGCTTAATGGATTTTATCGAGCGGTTTTTTAACATCAGTCCTGACGGGACCTCAGGAGCAGCGGAAATTCTTTGCATTATGGCGATTTGCGCGGTTGGGCTTGTAATCAGTTGCAGGGACCGAATCGACCGTCTTACTCGCAGTTACAATCCCAAGGGAGAATGTGATTCATGAAAACTCACAAGGGGAGTTCACTTAGGGCCCGGGCGGGAAGTCCTGTAAACAAGAAACAAATGGAGGCTGTGCTCAAGTCCGCGCGTGCGACTGCGGCGCAAGCGCGGCCTGACGGCCCGCGAAAAGGCGAACAGCATCCACCAAGAATTGAGGCCGCCGCTCGTACGGTTCCACCGAAAAGCAGCAAGCAACGGTACGAGACGGAGAAAGTCAGGTCAACAGTCCGCAAGGGAAAAGGACCTAAGCCAAAGGGACCTTTGCCGGGGACGCCTGCCCCTACAAAGAGTTGGCAGGCCACGCTTACAGGAAAAGGCGGCTTTCCTGCCGATGCACAAATTACGGTCTCCAACACACATGTGATCGTCACCAGCCGCCAGGTCATGCGTTACTACGACAAGAATGGCAACGCCCTCGCAAACGAAATCGGATCGACCTCGTTCTTCACTGCCGGTCTAAACCTCAAAGACGCTGCCGGCAACCCGATCGACCGTTTCAACGACCTTCGGTGTATCTTCGATTCGTACCGGAAGCGGTTCTGGGTAACAGCCTACGCCGGCTTCAGTGGTGCGGCGAATGTTCCGGCGGCCAAGCGCCGGTATTACATTCCGATGGCGGTCTCGAAGACTCAGAACCCCTTGGATGGATGGTTCTTTTATTATACAGATGGTGCGGCTCAACAGGGGCAGGCCAACAGCTCGATCTGGCAACCGGGCGACGCGCCAGACTATCCGATTATGGGGATCGACAAGCTGGCTGTTACAATCACGCACTCAGTTGCCAGCCCCAATCGAAAATACTGGCGCCTGTTTTTCTTTCCTGCGGACTCCTTTGCTGCGGGCCAATTTGAGGCTGGCTGGCAATTCTGGGACTTGAAGAATCCGGATGGCAGCGCAATGGGATTGACTGCGCCGGCAGTCCACCACGGCTCACCTGCTGGCGGCCGCGCGTTCTGGCTCTCGAGACAGGGATCCGATCAGATCGTTGTATGGGCCATCACGCATCCGTTCGACAATGCGCGTCACGTTAAGGCAGTGGCGGTAAAAAGCGCATGGGGATTTAGCAGCCCGGTTAACGGACAACAGAAGGGTTCTACCAAAGTGATCAAGTTCACAAACCTTGGAACAGACGTGATGAAGGCTGCTTACCGAAATGGGTTTCTACATATGGTAACCAATGATGCTCACGACTGGGGCGCTATCGGCAAGGTCCGCACTTCCATCCACTATTTGCGATTGCCCGTCGCCAAGTGGCCCGATGTTCCGGCGCCTCCGGCATCGGGAGGTGTTGATCGCGTCTTCGGCGGCGGCAATCCGAATGAGGATCTCGGCGGACTGAAGCACTACGGTTGGGCTGCGGTTGAGGCAAACAAGAACGGCGACGCCGTGATGGGGTATGCGCGAACCGGCGAAAAGCTTTATCCCGAAGTTCGAGCCAGCTTGTACAAGGCGAACGAGAGCGATATTCGTCCGAGCCGGCTAGTCAAAGCCGGTGACAAGTCTGCTGACAACCCGAGCGTACCGGGCACGAATGCAATTCTCCCCTGGGGCGATACGTCGGGCGCTTCAGTAGACCCATCGGACGATACAGGCATCTGGATCGCGCAAGAGTACGCGAGCAATACTGCCGACGGTAACGGCAACTACGATATCTGGGTTGCGAAGTTCCTGAGTTAGGGAGAACGAAACGCGATAAAGGGGACGCGCCTGCTTCGAAGATAATATTCAGCGCCTTCCCCTCCCATTAACTTGCGTTGGACCATTGCTTGAAAAGCTAACCGCGTTTATGGAACTCGAATCGGCGGTCTCATAGCGCGGCGAATTGCCTTGACTAGCCAGCCCGTTTTTCGCCACACTCGGCGTCGCTAAACGGATCTGAATCGGGCGGAGGACTCTTCCCCGCTGGGTTCTTTCGTCTCTTCCGGACCCGCGTGCCCAACAGACTCAATCAGTAAAAACACAAACTAACAGGGAAAGGAAAAGCAAAATGGCCAAGAAAAAAGAAACCAAGAAGATCAAAGTCCGCGACCTGAAACCGAGAAAAGACACCAAAGGTGGTAAGGACGGGGCGCACATGCCCCAGGGCCCGCCGAATATGCCGATGCCAGATCCCACTGGCCCACCGTGGCGTACGTAAAACAAAGCGAATCGCTACCGCCGTTTGAAATCGCCAACGTGCTCGTGCGTGTCGATCACATTGCCAGTATCATCGTAAACGCGGATCACGGGATCATGTGAGCGGCTGCGATGCTTTGCGTACCCAATTCGGTTAGACGATCCGAGTGTTCGCTCTCCTAGCGCGACCGAAGAGGTGTCCCACACGTTCCGATTCGACTTACATCTGAAGCGCGGGTTCGCGCTCGCACCAAGTTATTTCGGCTCATCACGAACCTTCAACACGATCTTGCCGCGGGCGTGACCTGTATCCGCTTTTGCCAGAGCCTTGGCCGCGTCAACCAGTGGATACATTTCGGAAACAACGACTTTGATTTTCTTTGCATCGATGAGCTTTCCGATTTGCGCTAGCTCATCGCCGTTGTATTCAGCCTCGAGGGATACGCCGCGAATCCCATATTTGTCGAGCTCCGCCTGATCAACTCGGCCAACCAGACCCACCAGGATTCCACCTTTTTTCACAATCGGATAGGATCGCTTCAGCGTTTCGCCACCAACGCCATCAACGACCACGTCAATGTCCTTGGCGATATCCTCGAATTTTTCGGTTTTGTAATCGATGGTCACATCGGCCCCAAGCTGTTTCAGGAAATCTTGATTGGCACTCGAAGCGGTCGCGAACACCTTCGCACCGCGAATCTTTGCGATTGGAATGGCAAACATTCCGACTCCGCCAGACGCTCCCTGGATTAATACCGTCTGTCCCGGTTGAACATTTGCCTTGTCAACGAGCGACTGCCACGCCGTCAACGCGACACTCGGCACGCCTGCAGCTTCAGCAAAACTCAACGTCGTCGGCTTCAATGCTGCCTGGTTTTCTTTCGCCAGAGTATATTCCGCGTAGCCACCGCCATTTGGAATTGAAATGAACGCATAAACAGGATCACCCGTTTTAAATCTCTTTACGCTAACACCGACTTTTTCGACCGTGCCGGCAACGTCATATCCGGGAATCCAAGGCAGCTGTGTTCCGAAAACTTTCGCATACTTGCCTGACAAGAGAGTCCCGTCGAACGAGTTCACCCCAGCGGCAAAAGACTTGATTAGAATCTCATTTTCTTTCGGCTCTGGGAGCAACACATCTCCAACTTTTAACACCTCCGGTCCACCCCATTCATGCGCCACAATTGCCTTCATAGTCGGGCCAGGTGATTGCGCATAAACTGCACAGGCAATGAGCACTGCGAATAAAGCTGCTAGGTTCATATCTGGACCCTAACCACCGGTGGATGGTACCTGATTGAACGATTGCCGCTACTCGTAAACGACATCCGATCGCGTCTTCACCCACGAATCGGGGGAAAGACAATGACGGTGGACGAATACGAAAAGTTTCCGGCCGCGGACCGAGAGCGCTTTATGGAGTGTCCTGAGTGCGGACAGATCTTAAGCTTGGAAGAACTCCTGCTTCATCTTGCTTACAAGCATTCCCACTGTGAAAGGCTTGACTAGGTCCAAGCGAATGGCAGCGCATCGGAAATTAGATCAACGCGTTTATCTTTACGTGGGCGGACTTCGTAAATGTGCTTGTCTTGCATGATTTTTCCTCGCCTGCGGATTCACAATCACGGCACTAGCAGCATTAACCGTCTATCGGGAGATGCCCTATATAAAAATCAGGCTGCGTCCTGATAGACAAATTCGCGTGTTTTCGCTGCCATGGCAGAAGAACTGGGTGAAAACACTCGCGCGGCGAATCGAATTGAAATTGCAACATGGGCCATGGCAGCACTGCGCTGTCTATGAGGATGAATTGCAACGTTTGTGGCCGCTAGAGGCACCGTATCGAGAAGCAAGGATCGCGAACTTTGCCGTAAGGTATGGATTCCGTTTGGGGTTCTATCAAAAAGGATTATGCGCCATCTTCGAAAAAGCAGCCGCGACGACGGAAAACGATCTGTCGTCCGAGCGGATGAAAAAGTTGGCGGCGTTTCTCAAACTGGGAATCGGCCGTTGTGAAGAAAATTAACGAATGGCTGCCTTGCGGCCGTATCAGCCGACAGAGCATGTAAGGCGACTATCGACACTGTAAGGTGCGTGCTGATTCGGCAATCACAAACCGGCAGAAGTGATTTGGAGCAGTCACTGCGGGCTTGTATAAAGTCTGTGCAGAGCATCCAAGGCAACGATGGCGAGCGATTAAAGATAGACCGACATGGATGACATTAAATATCCAGAGCGCATCGAGCGGATGCTCGACGTTATGATGTATTTACCGAAGAACGCGTGGGGGTGGGTTCTTTTGGACGTTGAAAAGAAGATCGGGACGGCGGCGCTTGAAAGGATAATCTCTGTGGCTTACGGAATCGAGGAAGCAAGCGCGCACAGCGAAGCCGTGAGCAAAAGGAAAAGGAAGCGCCAAAACGCAATAAACACGCCTAAAATCGTCGCAAGCATACCGCCGACTGCTCAGTCATCAGGCCATCAATTAAAAATGTAGAGCGATCCTGTGAGGCGGGACAAGGTTTGTTGCGAGTGGCAACCAAACGGTAACGGCGGACGGCTCATCCAGCGTAGCTTCGGATTTTGAGTCCAGCATCTATCCAAAAAAACCGGGTTGAACGAATCCTTCTGCATAATTTATTTCTCCGCAGCTTGAAAAAGAAGAGACGAACGCCTCAGAAGGAACAAACGTTTCATCACAACGTTTACGTGATTTTACTGGACGACGTTGTCGCAAAGCATCCTTCCGTTTCACGACTGAATCCCCGACGCGATCCACTGAAGCCTTGCATTTATGTGGGAATGACAGGAATCCCAGTCGATCACCGATTAGAAAATCACAAAAACGGCTACAAATCGGCTTGGGTCGTCAGGAAATATGGCGTCCGACTGTTGCCAGAACTTTACGAACATTTGAACCCAATGCCGTTTGAAGCAGCGGTTCAGATGGAAGCGGAATTGGCTGAAGATTTGAGGGCTGCCGGATATACTGTTACGGGTGGACACTGACTGCACTGAAAGCGTTACGTTTTGCGTTTTGCGTGCGGATGAGAAACTGACTGCGTTTATTGAACTGGAATCAGCGATTCGCAGAGCGGACTCTTGGGCTTTGACGCCCGGCATTTCGCTCCATTCCTGATTATTCCCAAGTTTACGGAACCAGAAAAAACTTTTCTGTGTATGGATCTTTCACGATGGACCCGGACGCAAAACCGGTGACGTCGACATACTTTCCCTCCTCCGGTATGTAAGGACTCGTGACCATGCCTTTCCGGCCTGGGACCGGAATTCCATAGGGCAAACCAGCTTTTACTTTTTCCATATCCGCTGCTGAAACACCCCGCACAGTGCCAGTAAACTTTTCTTCTTTGGGGGGTTGTGATGGTTGTGCGGCTGCGGGTGGCGTCGCCTTGGGCGCAGGTGCTGCTTGCGAAGTGGGTCGCCGCGTGGCGTGCGGCGTCTTCGTAGGTTGAGGGCGCGTCGACTCAGGCTGAGGCTCAGGCTGGAAGGGCTTGGAAACCGATTGACCAACTTTCTTGAAGAAGTCTCCCACCGGACCGGCGTTTACAAAGGGTCCGCTCAAGAACAGGAGCAGCAGCACCACCAACAATAAGCGGTTCACCTTCATCGTAGACAACTCAATGAATCATCTCGTTTGTTTGTGTTGGATCCGTAAACATGACAACGCTCAGTATCCAACTTTCGCCGCTCACCCTAGAAGAGGCTGGCACCCGAACCGGAAACTGGTGGTTCTCGATGTTCACCCCCATGATAGACATGCAGTGCCTCTTCAAGATGAGAGACAGAGATTTCAGCTTGCTTATTTTCCCACGTCAGTCGCTCCACTGTCGCGCGGAGTTCCTGATTTTCCTGCGTCAGTCGCTCTAGCTCCGTCTTAAGTACTTTAATCGCATCTTTGTGCACTGCTTCGCGTAGCATTTCCTTGGTCTCGAATTCTAATTTCTGAGACGCTGTAGTCGGAAGGTCGGCAAGGCGTTTGCCTATCCGTTCACCGACTGTCTTAATCCATCCCATATAGAGTTTCCGATGTATTTCCCTTTAACGTAACGATCCGTTTCCCTACGTGCGAAAATCGTCGGTAGGTTCGTACGTCTGGATTACAGCGCCACCGGCGTCCAACACCCGGACCGTTGCGTAGTGCGCGCGCCTGCGTGACCGGTACCTCGCGAACGCCACCGCATTGCGGACTGCGTCGGGTCCTGAATACCAGATCGCGCCGCACCGAAAACCATCGCCAATCAGATCAAAGCCGTCCCCGTCCTTGCGTAGACGGAGCTCATAAACGTCGTCGTCGGTCCTCCCAAGGCTGTTCTGTTCGTTACGCTTCCCCTCCATAGCGCTCACCCCCCCTTTGTGACGTCTACGCCGCGTCAGCTGCGATGTTGCCGTGAACTTTGCCATGCACCGTGACAGATTTGGTTTGGATCTCACCAAGAATATTCGCGTCTTCCCCGATCGTTAACACCTCATCAGAAGGGGCATCTGTATTGCTCACCTTTCCAGCCTCATCGTAAACGCGGATCACGCATCATGTGAACGCGGCCGAACTCATTAACGCCGTGTACGAATCCTTGATAACATTTGTGCTTGTGCCTAATCACCGTCTTGGCCAAGCGGGCCACTTGCGCTTGGACGAATCAGATTTCGGGGCGGATTCGCTGGTGACTTCTGATTGCCCGACGAAAGTAGCTTCCTCTTCCTTGAGGAGCCGTGCAGCCTTAAGATCTCCCTGAAAAATGCATTTTGATCTTAACTCACATCGTTCTTCCGCGGCAATATTCCCGTGCACCTTACCGAAGATGATAATTGATTTCGCTTTTATCTCACCGCGAATGTCCGCGTTCTCCCCAATCGTTAACACCCCATCAGAATTGATTTGCCCTTGCACTCTCCCATCGATAACAAGCTCTTTTTGAAACGTAATCGAGCCTTCGATTTCGACCTCCCTCGACAGAGTGCACTTCCCGGCGGGGGACGAATTTTCTAGATTACCCGATGAAAGCGGACTCATGGAAATTGGTGTAGCGGGAAGCGTGAATGATGCGAATGAAGTTTGCCGTCCTTTGAAATCTCCGCGTGCTCGTGCGTCTCGCTCACATCACCGGGCCGCATCATAGACCCGGGGCGATGGGGCCAACGCCCACAGCCGTTTTTGGTTTCGGTCTTCACGCTCTGACTGATTCTCGCTGCGGACTTGTCGCCGGTCGCTGTGGCTCCGCGACGGGGTGTATGCTTGTCGGCGTCAGCCGAATCCACTTTAGAAGGTTCTCGACGTTGACCTGCTTTGACTCTCCTAGTTCCTCGAGAAAGCGCCGCGCATCGGCGGGAGTTATAATTTGGAGTTCCGAATGATCTAAACCGATTCTGATTCCACGGACACCAGTTTTATTTTGGATCTTAATGACAAATGAAACGCTATCTAGATCGATAATAGATCCACTTTGAGGAAGAGTGATGAAGTTCATAGCCCCCTAAGAGTTCATGGCCCGTCTGCTAGAGGGCGACGAGGCAGTGGACTCCCCAGGCAAAACCCCCGGTCGCCCAGGGAGTCCACCTCCACTTCATACCCCCCCTGAAAAGCAAGCAATACCGATGCCAACCATATTTGCCTAGGAACCACCGGCGTGTGTCGCTTTGGCCGCGTCCAATCTATTTACACTTCTGTATCAGCCCGATACGTTGTCCGTTCTCTCGAATGCCTTCTGCAAGGCTCCGCGTAACCTCGCGCCGGGTTTTACGCATTAGCTCAGGTGAAAGGCCAGAAATGAGTTCTCCTTGGCACGCCGTAGCCCGCGAGTGAGGGACGAAGGCGGCTATGACGAGAAGTCATGGAAGCGCCAAAGCCATGAAGGAAATTTAGCAAAATGAAACAACACTTTCAGACTCGCCAGTTTAAGGGGAAACGAGCGGGAGAAATGAACAATAATGGACACTCGGAAAAGCCAGCAGAGACACCGCCGCCAGCGAAACCTCGAACCAATGAACCTAGAAATCAGCTATTGCTGGTCGCTGTTTTTATTGTGGTTGTGGGCCTCGTTGGCACGTTGGTCTGGGATCTCGGCCTCCAAGATCAAAAGACCCCAGAAAGCGACCATAACGCGGTGCTGGGAATAACAATCTTCATCCAAGCCATGATCGCATTCTTTGGCATCCTAAATCTAGAGGAAGCCCATCAGACGAAAGTATCTCCACTCACTAAGGGCGGAATGAGAGCTGCAATCGCAGCGGCAGTTGTTGTTACCTATATTTTTATGGTCGTTTTTCACACCATGACCGATTTTACAGTCGGACGCTCGCCAATCACGGATTCATTCGTTAACAGTTTTACAGGAATAGTTAACAGCACAATCATCTTCTACTTTGCTTCTGAGGCGGCCCTACACTGGATCAATACGTCGAAGCGCAAGGAACCGGAGGCCTAGGGCCAGTCGCCTGAAGGCGCAATAATCTCTTACGATTCTTTGAAATCGCCCTTGTGCTCGTGAGTTTCAATCACATTGCCAGCTTCATCGTAAACGCAAATCACGGCATCATGTGACCGGCTGCTGTGCATCGCGTAGCCGATTGCGTTGATCGCGACACAGAACCCGTATATTGAAGTCGAAAAGCTTTCGCACGAAGCTGCTTTACTCGGCCATGAATACGAAGACGAAAACGACGATGATGATCATTGCCGCGGCGCTGCTGTGCGGGATCGGGAATGTGTGCGCGCTTCCGATCCGCATTCTGATCGAGGAGCAACACGCGAAGATTGAGCCCGCCATCAAAAAGTTCCAGCAGGAATGCAGCGAACGCACCGACAGCCAAGCATGCAAAGAG
>Ga0126373_10004120_pt1 | contig 11054 bp, 12 predicted proteins | sample PanSoiMetPlot_11_FD_92545 | JGI IMG/M metagenome (GOLD analysis project Ga0126373, IMG submission 92545) | Tropical forest soil microbial communities from Panama - MetaG Plot_11 | ecosystem: Environmental > Terrestrial > Soil > Tropical forest > Bulk soil | place: Panama | collected 2016-02-17
AGGACCAGGCCGAGCGCCTGCGGCATGCCAACCCAGCCGGCCACCGTGGCTCGCTGGCGCACCGGCACGTGATCGGGAACCGCGGCGCTGAGGCTGGCGTACTCGCCGTTCTGGAATGCGCTGAACAGCACCCAGAAGATGGCCACGCCGGCCACCGTTCGCTGGTGCGCGAGCAGGAGCATGCTGATCGCGCCGAGCAGGGCCATGAGCAGCGTCCAGCGGTGCCGCCGCCCGTTCAGGCCGAAGAAGCTGTAGGCGTAGGTGGTCCGGTCGGAGAGTGCGCCGGCAATTGGCGTGGCAAGTACCGAGGCGACCGCGCCGACGGCGGAAACTATCGCGAGGGCCTGAATCTTGTGCTTGCTGTCAATGTCTTGCAATTGGATCGGGAGCAGGACCTGGATCGGCGTCAGCGAGGCCATCCACATGCCCACGCTGGCCAGGCTGAGCCCGGTGATCCAGCCAGCCTTGACGTGCACCGATGGCTCAGCCAGCGCAGGCGGGACGGCGAGCTCGGAGTCGGTGGACTGGTCGGTCATGACACCTCCGCGGGTGCTGGCCTCGCCGTCGGCACTGGACGTCCAGAATGCCGTTTTGGGGATGATAGTGGGAGGACGCGTTCTGTCGATACATTTCGGCTGCCTCGGCGGCTATGGTGAGGCGGCTGTCGTGAGCATGATCCGCTGCGGCTATGGTGAGCAGCCGTGCAGCTAACGATCGTGGGCTGGTCAGGGAGTTTTCCTGGCCCGGAGAGCCCGGCGTCCTGTTACCTGATCGATGCCGGCGATTTCCGGCTCTTGCTCGACGTCGGCAACGGCGCCCTGGGCGCCTTGCAGCGGTACACCGGGCTCGCCGACGTGGACGCCATCTGCCTGAGTCACCTGCACGCCGATCATTGCCTCGACATGTGCGGCTACTCGGTCTTCCAGAACTATCACCCGGACGGCCCGCAGCCGCGGATTCCCGTTTACGGACCGGACGGCACCGCTGAGCGGCTGTCCAGGGCGCTGGGCAGCGACCACCTTGGGATGGCGGATGCCTTCGACTTCACCACGCTGGCGGCCGGCCTGATCGAGATCGGCCCGCTGCGGATCACCACGGCGCACATGAATCACCCGGTCGAGACGTTTGGCTTCCGGATCGAGCACGGGGGCCAGGTGCTTGCCTACTCGGCCGACACCGGGCCGTGCGATGCACTGATCGGGCTGGCTCGCGGCGCCGATGTGCTGCTGAGCGAAGCGTCGTTCGTCGATGGCCCCGATCTTCCGCCTGACCTGCACCTGACCGCGCGGCAGGCCGGCGAGCATGCGGCGAAAGCTGACGCCGGTGAGCTCGTGCTCACTCATCTGGTGCCGTGGAATGACCCGGCGACCTGCCTGGAGCAGGCCTCGGATTCATTCAGCGGGCCGCTCCGGCTGGCTAGCTCAGGCCTCCGCCTTCTCGGTGGCCAGCGGCCGCAGCCGCGCACATAGACTGCTCTGCCATGCGCGTGCTCGTCACCGGCGGTGCCGGTTTTATCGGCTCGCATCTCGCCGATGCCCTGCTCGCCAGGGGTGACGAGGTGGCTGTCATCGACGATATGTCGACTGGCAGGCCCGGTCGCGTGCCAGTGCACGCGGTCACTCATAAGGTGAGCGTCGCCGAGGCCGATGTGCTGGCGGCTCTTGTCGATGACTACCGGCCCGAGCTGATCTGCCACCTCGCCGCGCAGATCGACGTCCGGGTATCAGTCGCCCAGCCCGCGCTCGACGCGCAGGCCAACGTCATCGGCACGGTAAATGTGCTGGAGGCCGCACGCGCCACCGGGGCCAGGGTGATGTTCTGCTCCACTGGCGCGGTGATCTACGGACGCGACGCGCCCATACCCTCTCGCGAGGATGTTCTTCCGCTGCCCGAATCTCCCTACGGCGTTGCCAAGCACTGCGGGGAGCAGTACGTCCAGCTTTACAACCGGTTGCACGGCTCCACCCACGCTGTGCTGCGGTTCGCGAATGTGTACGGTCCCCGGCAGGATCCCTCCGGCGCCGCCGGAGTCGTGGCCATCTTCTGCGCGCAAGCGCTCGCAGGAGAGCGCCCGACGGTCTACGGCGACGGCCTGCAGACCAGGGACTACGTTTACGTCGGCGATGCCGTCGGCGCGTTCCTGGCGGCCGCGGATAGCGGGCGGCCAGGCACCTGGAACATCGGCAGCGGTACCGAGGTCAGCGTTCTCGGGCTGATCGAGGTGATCTCCAAGGTGGCAGGTCATGCCATCGACCCGGTGTTCGCGCCGGTCAGGCCGGGCGAGCTCTTGCGCGGCGCGCTGGCTTCTGGCCGCGCCCGGCGTGATCTTGGCTGGGCGGCCACGACGCCGCTGGGCGATGGAGTGGCCAGGGCATACCGCTGGATCGAGGCCGGCACGCCGGAGCGAGCCGGCTGGTAGCACTAGGCTGGCGACCATGTCACGACCAGACGGACGACAGCCGGATCAGCTGCGCGATGTCAAGATAACTAGAAACTGGCTGGCTCACGCCGAAGGATCGGTGCTGGTCGAGTTTGGCGCGACGCGAGTGCTGTGCGCCGCCAGCGTTCAGGAGGAACTGCCGCGCTGGCGCCGGGGGAGTGGCCGGGGCTGGGTGACTGCCGAGTACGCCATGCTGCCGAGGTCGACTAACACGCGCAGCGACCGTGAGTCGGTGAAGGGCAAGATCGGCGGCCGCACGCACGAGATCTCCCGCCTTGTGGGCCGTTCGCTGCGCGCTTGCATCGACCCGAAGGCGCTCGGCGAGAACACGATCATCATCGACTGTGACGTCCTGCAGGCCGACGGCGGCACCAGGACCGCCGCGATCACTGGCGGGTACGTGGCTCTTGCGGACGCGATCAGCTGGCTAAAGGGCCGCAAGCGCACGAAGGGCGAAGCGCTTGTCGCATCGGTGGCGGCGGTCAGCGTCGGCATCGTCGACGGTCAGCCCCGCCTCGACTTGTGCTACGACGAGGATGTCGCTGCCGAGACGGACATGAACGTGGTCTGCACCGGCGACGGCAGATTCGTCGAGGTGCAGGGGACTGCGGAACGAGATCCGTTCGATCGCAAGCTCCTGGACCAGCTGCTTGATCTGGCAGTGGCTGGATGCACAGAGCTGACCAGGCTCCAGCTGGCTGCACTCGGCGCATGACTGACGCTGCGACAACTGCGCCCGGCGGGACGGCTGCCGCCCGTCTAGTGCTGGCCAGCGCAAACCGGCACAAGATAACGGAGCTGGCGCGCATTCTCGCGGTCGGCCATGTGGACGTGCAGGTGTCCAGCCTCGCGGAGTTTCCCGGCGCTCCGGACGTAGCCGAAACGGGTGCTACGTTCGCTGCAAACGCGCTGCTGAAGGCACACGCCATCGCGCAGTTCACGGGGCTGCCTGCGGTTGCTGACGACTCCGGGATCTGCGTCGATGCGCTGAACGGGATGCCAGGCGTTCTGTCCGCCCGCTGGTCAGGAAGCCACGGCGATGACGCGGCGAACCTGCGCTTGCTGCTCGCCCAGTTGGCTGACGTCCCCGACGATCGCCGCGGGGCACAGTTCGTTTGTGCCGCGGCGCTCGTGCTGCCAGACGGCAGGGAGCACGTCAGTGAGGGCGTCGTCACTGGCCGGCTTATCCGCGAGCCGCGCGGCCAGAACGGGTTCGGCTACGACCCGATCTTCGTGCCCGGCTCAGCCGACATCACTACCGCTGAGATGGACCCGGCCGATAAGGACCGCATCAGTCACCGCGGCAAGGCGCTGCGCGGGCTCGCACCGGTCATCGCGGCCCTGCTGGACTAATACGCTCGGCGCCGGTCGTTCGCGGCGTTCAGAGCGTTAGGCGTTCAGAGCGCTGGCCGGCGGCGAAAAGACCTGGCTCGATCGCGGGATAACGATCTTCACCGGCTGGTTGAACGAGCCGAAGGTGCAGGTGATAGTGATCGTGCTAGTGCCAATGCTCTCTGTCTCCTGGAGCTTCCGCACGTGGTGGTTGCTGTCGATCCACGCGCTCACGGCCACGTCACCCTTGATCAGGTTCAGGTACTGGCCGAGCGCTTTGCGCTGAGCGGCAGGCAGCGCCTTCACCGCAGCGGACGGCGCAAACGAGCCGTTGTACCTGGTAGTCGTGACGCCGTTGATGATCTGCGTGCCGGCCGCGTGCAGGTGTGAGGCCACCGCGAGGCCCGCGAACTGCGACGTCGGGTTCCCGTTCTGCAATTCTTGCTGAAGGCTTGCAAACGGTGAGGACGGGCCAAGCCCCGTCAGCGGAATCTTGAGCCACTTGCCAGCTATGGAGTTCGGCAGACCGGCCGCGCCTCTCAGCTTGAGGTACATCGCCTTGTCAGTCAGGATTGCGCGCATCGTGATCGCCTCGCTGCCGCCAGCCAGGCTCATGTTCATGGCCATGAGCAGCGGCCTGCGCTGCACTTGGATTGTGCCAGAGACGGTCGCGTTGACGTGGCCTGAGAGATGTTCGCTGAAAGTTGCCGACTCCGAATTCAAGCTATTCTGCTGTCGGGCCGCCTGCTGCACGACTTGCGCGGCTGTCAACTGTGCTGAACCGGTCGTCTTGCCGCCCTTATGCGCCGCGACCGTCACAACGGCCGCAACGACGACGATCGCCAAGAGCGAGGCCGCGACGGCTCCCAGGTACCGCGCCCGCCGTCGTTGCTTGCCCAGCATGTAGTCCAGCGCCGGGCTCTGTATTTCCATACCGGGTACCTGCAGCCGCGGTATCAGCGCACCGGCCGACGGGCTCGCGGCGGACTCTGCCTGCCTTGCGTACTCGGTCCGGCCGACGGCCGGGTCCTGTGCGCCTTGTGTGCTACCAGCCTGCGGACTCTCGTTGCCCGTCGGCGGGCCGGCCGTTCCGTCCGAATCCTGGCCATTCGCGGTCACAGCGAACCCCCGTCCCTGTTACGTTGGCAGCCGACTGGTCGGCCTAGCCTATGCCCTAAATCTACAGATAAAAGCCTTATGCTTGAAGGGTGTAAAAGCGTGCAAATCCGTCTGCGCTCTATCGTTTGTCGGGAGCGGGAGAGTCGTCCGCTACGGTTGGGCAACTACCGCGCAGCGAAAGGACACCGAGGTGCCTGATCAGCGTCTCGCGCCCGGAGATCCGGCGCCTGACTTCACTCTGCCCGATGCCGACGGAAACGAGGTGAGCCTTTCCTCATTTCGCGGCCAGCGGGTGATCATCTACTTCTACCCGGCAGCGATGACCCCCGGCTGCACCACGGAGGCATGCGACTTCAGAGACAGCCTGTCTAGCCTGGCCGCTGCCGGGCTTACGGTCCTCGGGATCTCGCCGGACGTACCCGCCAAGCTGGCGAAGTTCCGCGAGCGGGACGGGCTCAACTTTCCCCTGCTCAGCGACCCGGATCACAAGGTGCTCGAGGCGTACCGTGCGTATGGCGAGAAGATGCTGTACGGGAAGAAGTCAGTCGGTGTCATTAGGTCAACCTTCGTCGTTGGCGCGGATGGCAGGATTGAGCAAGCGCAGTACGCGGTGAAAGCCACCGGCCACGTGGCTAGGCTGCGCAAGGAACTCGGCGTCTGAGCGCCGCCGCCCCCGGCGCCGCCGGGAGGCTGGGGCCGTAGCCCAATGGCAGAGGCACAGGATTTAGGATCCTGCCAGTGTGGGTTCGAATCCCACCGGCCCCACCATGTGATGTCGCAAGACATCGAGGACACCCCGAACCCACGTCAGGGTTCGGGTTACGAACCACAGCACTTGCACGGGTGCTGTCGTTCTTGCCACCGCAGTCGTACTACCGCTGTGGTTCCGGCGCGGCGGTGGTTCCGGAGCGGCCGCGTGGCTCGCGCGGCTGAGCGTACGGCTTGGGTCGGCGCCGTTCGCGGTTTTGCTAGGTCAATCTGCCGGCCGGCCGAACCTCCCACGAAGTCCACAGCGGGCGGTAGCCCATGCGATTCCAGAACGGCGCTGACAGCGGGTTGAGCTGAGCGTGGTGTAGCAGTGTGACAGCAGCACCGGCCGCATCGAGTTCGCGGTGCAAGTGTTCGACCAGTGCCGTCCCGACGCCGACCCCGCGCGCTCCGGGTAGCACCGACATCTCTCCCAGGTATGCGACCGGCTGGGCCCGGACTAGCGGTGCGATCCAGCCGGCCGCCTCGGGCGGTTCGGCCTGAACCATCCCGACGGCATCACCATCGCGTTCAGCGAGCCAGATCCACGGCTGCGCGGCGGCCAGTGTCCGCGCTGCGGACTTGCGTAGGCCACGAGCCGTATCGGCGCGCACGGTTACCGAGCCGAAATGTGCGTCGTAACGCATCATCTCCATGCCCAGTCGTTCAAGAACATCTAGGTCGTCTTGTCCGGCCGCGCGGATGCGCAGGTCGGCCGAGTCGGCGCGGCCCGTGCTGCCGTCGATGGCCCGGTCCGCAGGCCGTGCCGCAATGACCGTGAGCGGGCGCATTCCGTGCTCGAGCAGTTCCCGCACTCCGGTGACGTCGCGGCTCGGCCACCTGACCATCGCCGAGCTGTCCTCGTCCGCCGCATTCTGCTGACGCATCAGGTGCCACCGCCAGCGCTCGAGCAACTGGCTGAGGTCGTTGCCGACATCAGGTCCGGCGACCCATGCGGTGAGCGCAAACTGGCTGGCGGCTCCCCAAGCAAGCTCCAGACTTCCGGGCCGCAGGCGCACGTGTCTGCAAAACCCTGTGGCGACAATGCGGCCGTCGGCCGAGGTCACGGTCAGATCAGCGCCGCATGTCTTGGTCGGCTCGCTGGGCTCAGGCAGCAGCGAATCGATAGCCCGCCAGCGACGCGCGACGGCCTGGCGGGCTTCCTCGACGGTGTCAGGCGCGAGGGTTCCGCTCATCACCAGCCAGCCTAGTGGTCTGATATGTGGTTATTAGCGGGGTACTGGAAGACTTCGTCAAGCGGCACCCGGAACACCCTGGCGATCTGGAAGGCCATCTCCAGCGAGGGTGAGTAGCGGCCCTGCTCGATGGCGATGATGGTCTGGCGGGTCACTCCGACATGGTCCGCGAGCTGGGCCTGCGTCATCTCGCCGTGGGCGAACCGCAGCGCGCGGATCGAGTTGGTGATCTTGGTCGGCTTGCTCACGGCAGCGCGCTACAGGCCACGCCGGTAGGCGAACAGCTTCACCACGGATCCAGCCACCGCCCACAACACGAACCCGAGGTAGAGGACGTTGGCGATCCAGAAGTAGTCCACCCTTGCCAGCGCCAGGACGAAGCCGGCCGCGGCGCCGCCCACCACGCACCAGCGGCTGGCGTACTCGCCGAACCGGTAGATCTCCTTATCCCGGACGTCTGGCCGTCGGCTGTCGCTGGGCCGCACGGTCTCGACAAGGGCGCGGCCCACGGTCGACGCGACGACCGAGGCGATCGTCGTCCACAGCAGCACCCAGGCGTATGAGACCTCCGCGGCGGGAGTGCCGTGCAACCGCCCAACCATAATCGCCAGATAGACCGCGTAGGCGGCGCCGGCTACTCGCGGCTGGCCTGCTGGAGGAGGCTGATCACCAGGGCGAGCGGGGGCCAGTTTTGGCGGCCGTGGCGGGCAACCGCGTACGCCCGCATCTCGACCTCTGGAGCGGTAAGGGGGAGCAACCGCACTCCGGGCTTCCGCTCGTGGGCGAGAGGAAGCAGGCCCACTCCGAATCCTGCGGTGATCACGTCTTGCACTAGGTCGAGGCTGTCTGCCTGGTGGGTGATGCGAGGGGTAAACCCGGCCATAGCTGCGAGCGTGCGAATGACGTCTTCGTCGGCGGTGTTGCGAGAGTTGCCTATCCAGTCGTGCCCGCGGAAGCGGGCGAAGACGTCCAGCGTCGTGCCCTCGTCGGCGGTCTCTCGGGCTGGCACGCCGAGGCCCCATCGAGCGGTCCACAGCGGAGTGCGGTCGAGGGCTGGGTCGGCGCCGGCAGGCGCGAGGTTGTAGTCGTAGGTGAGCGCCAGATCGGCCTTGTCGGCGGCAAGCAGCTCCATGGCCTCTGCGGGCTCATGTTCGCGCATCAGCACGTGGACCCGTGGGTGGCTAGCTGCCAGGCCGGTAACGATGGGCAGCAGGAACCGGCGGATCGCGGTGGCAAATCCGGCGACTCGCAGGGTGCCGTTTGGCTCAGCTCCGGGTCCCAGGTCGAGGCGTGCAGCTTCCACATCAGCGAGTATCAGCATGGCGTGCTCGGCCAGCCGGCGGCCCTCGGGCGTCAGGCGGACCAGCCTGCCGTGCGGCTCGATAAGCGGGACGCCCATCTCACGGGCGAGAACAGCGATCTGCTGCGACACCGTCGAGGTGGTGATGCCGAGCGTGTCCGCGACCGCGCGCATCGATCCGAGACGGGACAGCTCCGTCAGCAACTCCAGCCGCCGTGTCTCCATTCTCTGATTGTCCAGCTTCTCTGAACAGAATGTCTACATCTAACAAGTGGACATGAATGATTGGGCGCGCTCTACTGAGCTCGTGAACTTGCAGCTGCGCGCATGGCCCGCGGCGGGCCGTCGGCTCGATGGCGCCGTGAGCGGAGCTGTCATGGCTGTGACGTCGATGTCGTGTGTTCAGCTCGGGCTGGCACTCTCCGTGCAACTGTTCGGCCAGCTCGGTCCCATGGGCGTGGCGGCCCTGCGGCTGGCCTGGGCCGGGGTGCTGCTGCCTGTCCTGGTCCGGCCACGCCCGCGAGACTTCACCCGCCTGGACCTGCTTGCCTGTGGCCTGCTCGGCGCGGTGACGGCCGGCCTGATGCTGCTGTTCATGCTCGCCATCGCGCGCATCCCGCTCGGCACCGCCAGCGCGCTGGAGTTCCTCGGCCCGCTGGCCGTGTCGATGTACGGTCCGGGAGGCGGGTCCAGGCGCTGGACCGCCTTCGCAGCCCTAGGTGTCGTCTTGCTGACCAGGCCGTGGGACGGTGGCATCAGCTCCGCCGGTCTCGGCTTCGCCCTCGGCGCCGCCCTCTGCTGGGCGGCGTACATCCTGCTGACCCAGCATGTGGGCGACCGGGTCACAGGACTGAGCGGGCTGGCCATCTCCATGCCTGTGGCCGGCGTCGTTGCCGTGTTCGCCGGTCGCTACGAGCTGAGCCGAGTGACCTGGCCGCTGCTTTTCACCACGCTGGCGCTGGCCGTGCTTCATCCCGTGCTGCCGTTCAGCCTGGAGTTCCTCGCCTTGCGGCGGCTTACCACCTCGGCCTTCAGCACCCTGATGAGCTTGGAACCGGCCATCGCCGTGCTGGCCGGCCTGCTCGCGCTGGGGCAGATCCCCAGCATCGCGTCTGCAGCCGGCGTCTTGTTCGTCGTCATCGCCGGAATCGGTGCCACCCGCTCCGGCGCACGCTCGGCTACGCCCAGAGACCAACTGTCCGCCGCGAAGAATCCGGCAGCAGGGGTCCGACGTGACATGGCCGCCACGTCTTCGGAGCAGGCGACCCGCCGGTTTGACATTTGTCATTGGCCTCCGGTGACTCACGGCACTACACCGCGAGTGCCGCCGGGCGAGACCCTCGCATCATGACTACTGCTACAGATACTGGTCCAGGGATCGTGCTCTCCGGGCTTGCAAAGTCCTACGGGCCGGTGCGCTGCTCGACATCGAGATGCCAGGCATCGACGGGCTGGCCGCGGCTGCTGTGCTGGCTCAGGAGGTCCCGCAGTGCAGCTCGGTCATCCGCCGCGTCACTCGCCGCCGGGATCTCCCCGCTTACTGCCAGGGAACGGGACGTGCTCGTCGCAGCCCGGCCAGGGGCGACGGTGGTCGAGATCGCCGGAAAGCTATGCCTGTCCGAGGGCACAGTACGCAACTACTTGTCGTCCGCGATCGCCAAAACCGGGACGCGCAACCGAGCCGAGGCCGTCAGGACTGCCGACCAGAATGGCTGGCTCTGAACGTGAACGGCGCCAGGAACGGGTAAGTAACGACGCCTACGCTGAGTAGGCGGCCTGCCGCATGCCCCAGGTGATCTGGCCAGTAGCGGTCGAGGCCGTCAGCTCAGCCAGGCCAGATCTGAGGCTAGCGAGATCCGAAGCGCTGCAGAGTCCGAGCCTCACCGGACGGTCGCCAGTCGCTTCGAGGTTCATCGCGAACAATCGCGCGGCTGTCGCGGTCGGCACTGGTACCTCTCTGATCCTGTTAAGGCGGGTCCGCAGGCCGCGGTCATCCGACAAGGTGGCCAGCAGCGGTCCGGCGCACATCCGCGCTCCGCTCGCAGCCACCAGCAGATCGGCGAGCCGCAAGTGAGTGCGCAGCAGCGGAAGGCTGGTCTCGATCCATTCGATCTCGTCCACGACGACGAGGCCGTCGCCGGCAAGCTGGCTCGCCCAGCGCCGCACCGCGCCGGCGGGGTCGGCCAGATGCGCCAGCAGCAGGCGGCAGTAGATCAGGTCGGCGGGCCCGGCCGGAAACGGAAGCGCCAGGACCTCATGGGCGGTGAACTCGAGGTACCCGCCGGTCCGTGCCTCTTCGTGTCGTGCCCGGGCTGCTGCCACGAAGCTCGCCGAGCTGTCCAGACCGATGGTCCGGTTAGCCCGCGTCACGTGCGCGACCATCTCGGTTGTGTAGCCGGGCCCGCAGCCCAGGTCGTAAGCGAGGGCCGGCGTTCTGGTCACTGCGTCAGCGAGCAGCGCCGCTGAGGACGGTGCGTAAACCTCGTGCAGCATGGCGAGCCGGCGCGCGGCCACGTCGCTGTCGCCGAACGCGTAACGCCGCTGCCCTTGGCCTGCGCCCTGGGCGGTTATGGCCGTCTCCTTAGCGCCGATGTCGTGGCCCCCGAGGGCGGCAACTGCGCGCTCTGCCGGCGGGACCGGCGCCGCATGTGCGCGTTCCCGGCATGGTCGGCGCAGATCACCTCGTCAGCATACGGCCGCAGGAGTCGCGGTTAGCTGCTGGCGGCGGATCGCTAGGCGTGGGTCGCTGCTTCGGGCCCTATGACGGTTGTCATAGCGTAGCCTATGACGAGTGTCATGGGGTGTCGTGGAGGCCACAAGTTGACCGGAGTCCGGGGCAACATGATCGCCGGAGCGGCGCGGTTGCTGGCACAGCGCGGCCTGCAAGCGACATCGTTCTCGACCGTCCTGGCCGAGACGA
>Ga0126373_10004122_pt1 | contig 11052 bp, 5 predicted proteins | sample PanSoiMetPlot_11_FD_92545 | JGI IMG/M metagenome (GOLD analysis project Ga0126373, IMG submission 92545) | Tropical forest soil microbial communities from Panama - MetaG Plot_11 | ecosystem: Environmental > Terrestrial > Soil > Tropical forest > Bulk soil | place: Panama | collected 2016-02-17
GTAGGCTCAACCACTGGTGGAATGAGTCCTCCGCCAAATAACACTTGGCTGGCAGTGCTCCCCTACCGCGGGTATTCGAGTATCAACTTTACTAACTACGGGGCTAACAGTGAATACAATGCATTGCAGATCCGGGCAATGCGGCGGTTCTCGAAGACCCTCACTCTAGGCACTGATTACACCTACAGTAGGAATCGAGACCTGGCGGATGGAGATTACACGGCCTCCGTCCGGGATCGCTTTCATCCAAAGTTGGATTACGGTCCCAGCGGCTGGGACTTCCCGCATGTGTTCAACTTTAATTACGTCTATGACTTGCCTACCCTTAGCAACAAGAATGAGTTCTTGAAGTTGCTGCTGGGCGGGTGGGAGTCGTCTGGCGTCATTCGCGCCTGGAGCGGTTCGCCGTTCAGCCTGTATTGCGGAGGTAATTCGGGAATCTTCAGCGGCCTGGAAACGAATGGCCCCTTCTGCGATTATCTAGGCGGACCGATCTACAACAAATCTTCGACGCTCAGTTGGATCAATCCCGCTGCCTTTGGGCCTGCGGGTGGGTCAAAAGGCGGATCTATCGGGAACACTACGCGAAACGAATTTCGTGGGCCCGGTTATCAGAACTGGAACCTTTCCCTGTTCAAGAATTTCAACTTTTCAGAGAGCATGCGCTTACAGCTCCGCCTGGAAACCTTTAATACGTTCAACCACGTGCAGTTTGGCGCCAACACTACTGGCGACGCTACTATGAGCAATGCCGGGGTGAACAACACTCCCGGAGCCTTCTTCGGCAGGCTTACGGGCACCCGTGATCCGCGGCAAATCCAACTGGGGGCAAAATTTTATTTTTGACCCACTTACGCAAGGCCGCGCCCATCGAACTGGTTGGGCGCGGCTTTTGCGTCTTGACTCTTCGCCACTTGTATGCGTTCCTGATCGGGCGGGTGGTTTGATGAGGCAGTTCTCGATCAACGCCGTCGTGGTTTTTTTCTTGTGCGGAGTTGACATTGCTCAGACAGCGCAGCGAGTCTTTGAAGATGCTTCTGAGGCGCTTAGAGCAGGCGATTACGCCGCGGCGGGAGTCGGCTTTCGCAAAGTGTTGAAGGTCGAACCAAGAAACGTCGATGCGATGGGCAACCTAGGAGTAGTGTATTCGCGGACCTTGCGCTACGCGCGGGCCATCGAAATCTACAAGCATGCTCTCAGCTTGAGTCCTCAGAAACAAGGTATATTGCTAAACCTGGGCCTCGTGTATCTCAAGCAGGATGACTACACACGGGCACAACCATACTTCCGGCGCCTGCACCAGCTCGATCCTCAGAACGTACAAGCTGCCGTCTTACTTGCGACCTGTCTTGTTTATGGGGGACAGCCGGCGACCGCGCTGGCCATATTAAGGCCGCTGGCAGATCGAAACCCTGATCCAGCGACGCTATACCTTCTGGGAGTGGCGTACTCGCGAAGTGGGCAGGCGGAGGCTGGTGAAAAAGTTTTCGAGAAGCTACTTACGGACGCCTCAACCAAGGCGCAAGCCAGTTTCTTGCTAGGGCAAGCCTACTACGATTCTGGGCGATTTGACGAAGCTGAGCAGGCATATAAAAACACTCTTCAGGCGTATCCCGCTTTCCCAGGCGCACATCGCGAACTAGGCAAAGTCTATGTCAGTGTTCGGCGCAACGAAGAAGCAGAGAAGGAACTGCAAACAGCGTTGAGCCAAGACCCCGAGGACGCCCAGGCGGTTTATTTTCTGGGGGCACTCTATGTGCAAACCGGAGAATACGCCAAGAGTCTTCCGTATCTTGAGCGGGCGCACAGGATAACCCCTGATTCCTGGTCTGCCGCCTATTATCTGGGCAAGGCGAAGTTCAAACTGAACGATGCGAAGGCGGCGGTGTCGCTACTGCAGCAAGCGGCGGAGCTGGATCCTGATGAGCCCAACGTGTTTTATCTCCTCGGCACCGTACTGCGCGGGTTAGGTCGCACAGAAGAGGCCAGGCAGGCTTTGCAGCGGGTGACTGAGTTGCACACCACCAGCCTGGAGGCGCAGAAGAAGTTTCTACGAGACTCAAACGTAGTGGGTGCGAGGTAGGGTTGTTCATGCCTCCAAAAACCAATCCCGAGGAGGCTCATTGGTGGTGGAGTTTCGTGGCAGGGCTGCTGCTGTTCAGCCATTTGGTGACGCCGAACTGGGCCCCGGCACAAGGCATCGCGCAGGGTTCGCCTCCGCCAGCCGCCGCGAAGAAGATCAATTGCAAGGGACGGTTAATTCCACAGTTGGAAGACGTCACAGGGAAAGGAGGTATACGTTTTAGTCACGCATCAGCGCCAGAAGCCCGATATATCGTGGAATCGATGAGCGGGGGTGTGTTGTTGCTAGACTACGATCGTGACGGCTGGGTGGACATATATTTCACCAACGCACCGACTGTGGCGATGGCGCTCCGTGGTGAAACGGCACCGGGAGCGCTGTATCACAACAATCACGACGGCACCTTCACCGACATGACTGAGAAAGCCGGGCTTCGAACGCCTTGTTTTGGCATGGGAGGCGCAATTGGGGACTACGATAATGACGGCTGGCCGGATATTTATCTGACCTGTCTGGGAGGCAACGTCCTTTACCACAACAACGGCGATGGCACGTTCACTGACGTAACTGCGAAGATAGGAGTAAGGGGCGGTCGTTGGTCGACGGGAGCCGCGTTTGGGGATTACGACGGTGATGGATTCCTCGATCTGTTTGTTACGAATTACGTCGATCTGGACCTGCAGCATTTGCCAGTTTTCGGCAGTGGTGCCACGTGCCACTACATGGCGATCGATGTACAGTGCGGTCCGCGCGGATTGAAAACTTCCAAAAATTTCCTGTTCCACAACAACGGCGACGGAACCTTCACTGATGTTTCCAAGACCGCGGGTGTGGTTGATGAGAATGGAGCCTACGGCTTAACGGTGATCTGGGCTGACTTTAATAATACGGGCCGTCCAGATATCTACGTGGCCAACGATTCGACGGCCAGCTATCTCTATCGCAACGAAGGCAAGGGGAAGTTTTCTGAGATCGGGATCGAGTCCGGCACGGCGCTTGGAGAAGACGGTCATGAGCAGGCGGGGATGGGGGTGGCCATCGGCGATTACACGCACACTGGACTACCATCGCTCTTTGTAACCGATTTTGCCCTCGATAATGCACCCCTCTACCGCAACCAGGGAAAGTGGAATTTTGAGGAGGTGTCTTACTCATCAGGCGTTGGATTGTCGTCAGTACCGTGGGTGAAGTGGGGCGATGCATTCGCAGATCTCGATAACGACGGCTGGCTGGATCTGATTGCGGTCAACGGGCATGTTTATCCACAGGTGGATACGTTGCCTTCGGGCGCGGGATATCGTGAGCCGAAACTTCTCTATATGAATCAGGGCAACGGTTCGTTTTGCGATGCCAGCGACCAAGCGGGTCCGGCATTGCTTCAGCCACGCGTGTCGCGCGGTCTCGCTGTCGGCGACCTGTTCAATGATGGAAACATCGATGTGGTCATCGAGGACTTGACAGGAAGCCCCACGATTCTCCGAAACGGTGGAATAAAAGGACGCCATTGGGTCAGCTTCGAACTTGCGGGAACTAAGAGCAATCGCTTGGCAATCGGCGCCCGATTGAAGATTGTGGCTGGAGGCATGACTCAGACAGACGAAATTCATAGCGGCAGCAGCTACCTGTCTCAGAACGACCTCCGTGTCCATTTCGGCCTGGGATCGGCCACTAAGATCGAAAGTCTGGAGATTCGTTGGCCCTCGGGCGTCACGGAGACGGTGAAAGACTTGGCAGTGGACAAGTTCTACGCACTACTAGAAGGAAAAGGCATTGTCTCCGATCAACAAATTCGGCCATCGTCGCTGGAGGCGGGTTCTTATCGATGAGAATTCCAGGAGAGATTTTCAGAGCATCTGCACTGATTCTCGTTTGCCTTGGCCATGTCACCCTCCTTGCCGCGCAGACATCCTCCCGTGTCGTCGTGTTCAGAGAACTAGGCTTCCCCGCCGCCGATTCCGTCAGTCCCTCGCCTGAACAGCTGACGAAGCTGTTCTCAGGTGCTCGCTTCGCGTCAGCGGATCAACTGCGTGCGCAACTCGACTTGTCGACGACCGCACTGCTGGTGATGCCCTACGGCTCTGCGTTCCCAGAACAAGAGTGGCCGGCGATTTTGCAATTCCTCCAGAAGGGCGGAAATCTTCTTGTCCTTGGCGGCATGCCGTTTACCAGAGCGGTCTATCGAGACAGCTCGGGCTGGCGCCTTCGCGACTACAGCGTGCGCTGCACGCGGCCATTGATGATTGACCAATACCAGATAACGCCTGGTTCGGAGAGGATGCAATTTCAAACCAATCCGGACTTGACCCTCCAATTGCCCGCCTTTGCATGGAAACGTGCGTTCAGTCCGGTCGTTCGGCTTAGTGTGGTCGACCTTTATAGCCGAGGCGGTTCAGCAGGCGCAATCGATGCTCGTCTGGATACCCTGGCCTGGGGAGTAAAGGATGGTCGTAAGCTGGCTGCTCCGGCAATCCAGATTGATCACCTGAGAAACGGCTTCGACGGCGGCCGCTGGATCTTCTTGTGCGCCGAATTGCACGCTAATTTTTACGCGAGTCCCAGAGCCGAAGATGTGATTCACTCATTAGTGGAACGGGCAGCTCAGGGCAGCGAGGAATTTGCGGTTCGACCCGTGCTCCCCCTCTATCTGCCCGGAGAGCCGGTGCAGGTTGAAGTCGTTTGCCTTTGCCGATCAGCTTCCGATGCGCCGCTCACCGTCAGAATCGTGACTTTCGCCGAGTCAGATCCCACAAATCGCTCCGAGACCTCAGCAGCAGTTCCCTCTTCACAACCGATTATTCTCTCGGTACCAAACGCCAAGGGTTTACAACTGATTGAGGCAGAGCTTCTGCAAGGCAACAATGTTCGTCGAGCGTTCTACCGCTCGGGATTCTGGATACGAGACTCGAACTATCTGCGCTCCGGCCCTCGCCTCGCGCTGAATCGCGACTATTTCGAAATCGATGGTCGTCCCTTGGCAGTTGTTGGAACAACTTACATGTCGAGTGAGGTACAGCGTCTTTATTTCGAGCACCCCAACGTTTCGATCTGGGACCGCGATCTCAGAGGGATTCACGAAGCAGGTCTAAATATGATCCGCACTGGCTGGTGGACCGGCTGGGACAAGTTCTGCGACGAAAATGGCCAGCCCTATGAACGAACCCTCCGGACGCTCGAAGCATTCCTGATGACCGCCCGAAAGTATGAACTCCCGGTGCAGTTCAACTTCTTCGCGTTTCTGCCGGATGTGCTGGGAGGCGTCAACGCCTACCTCGACCCGCAGTCTGTTCGTAAGCAGCGCACGCTGATCTCACAGGTGGTAACCCGATTTCACGATGTCCCCTTTCTCGCCTGGGACCTGATCAACGAACCAAGCTTTTCGCAGCATCTGTGGACAATGCGTTCGAACGGCGATTCTATCGAGGTGGCGAAATGGAACCAGTGGCTCAACCATCGCTATCCGGATCGAGAATCGTTGCTGGCCGCTTGGAACGTTCCTCCTGAGTCCGTGCAAGGCACGATTCCGCTGCCGCAGGAGTATGAATTCGACCCACGAGGCGTGTATGTGGGGCATAACTCACTCAGGCTTTACGAGTACTTTCTGTTTGCGCAGCAAAGCTTCTTGGACTGGGCGCAAAGCATGCGGGACGCTGTCCGGGGCACTGGGTCACAACAGCTAATCACCGTGGGGCAGGACGAAGGCGGCGTAGCTGACCGTCTCTCGCCTGCTTTCTTTGCGCCAGTTGTAGACTTCACCACCAATCATTCTTGGTGGCAGAACGATCACATCCTGTGGGATTCGCTGGTGGCCAAGCAACCGGGACAAGCCATGCTCATTCAAGAGACGGGACTACAGAGAGAGCTAAACCTCGACGAGATCGCCCGTCGTTCGCCTGAAAATGAGGCAGCGTTGTTGGAGCGTAAGGTAGCTTTGTCGTTTGTTGAAGGTTCGGGAGCGATCGAATGGCAATGGCATACGAACTCATACATGACTGAGAGCAACGAAACCCCGATCGGGGCTGTGCGAACCGACGGCACGGAGAAGCCTGAGGCCACAACCATGCGTCGCTACGCCGAGTTCGCAAGAGTTTTCGGCCCACACTTGCATGACCCGCAGCCAGCTTCGATCGCCGTTATCACTTCTCAGGCGGCTCAGTTCTCTATCATGTCCGACCTGCAACTCGAAGCCCAGCGAAAAGCCGTGCGGGCGCTGGCTTATAACCTTCACCTAACGGAGTATGTGATCGCGGAGAACCAGATCGAAAGGATCGGCTCGCCCAAACTTGCTGTTCTGCCCTCACCGCAAGCTCTGACCGAGACAGCCTGGCGCCGTCTGCTGACATACGTCAACGAAGGTGGGAATTTGCTGATCACTGGACCGGTTGATCGCGACGAGCACTGGCATGCAGCTTCCCGGGCGACAGAACTCAACCTTGATGTCCAAGTCCGGCCGCTAACGTACCACCAGGCTGTGTTGCAATTGGACCACCATACAGTGCCACTTTCCTTTGACCAGCAGAAACAGAGCTGGCTCGAATCGCTTCGTTCTCGTGATGGCACAACACTCGAAGAAGTTTCTCATGGAAAGGGGCGAATTTTTTGGACAGCGGACCCCGTTGAAATGGCAGAGGGAACCCAAGCCGCGGCGGATTTGTATGCGTACGTCACCGCTAGAGTTGGGATCTCAAGCTTGTTTGATGGACTGTCGCCCCTCTCATCCGGCGTGATGCTCTACCCAGTCGTCCTCCAGGATTCTGTCCTGTACGTGATTGTGTCCGAGAGTTCTGACGACACGAAAGTCGACGTTCGGGACAAACTCACAGGTGTGCGGCTGACTCTTACTCTTCCCGGACAGCATGCTGCGCTTGCTCTGATCGGGAAGCAGGATAAACGTGTGATTGCCAAGTATGGCTTCTAAGTCGGCGCCTTGAACTGACTTGAGTAATTGGAGGCTTTTTGAACCGCGAGACGAAATCAAAGAGAACGAAATCGCAACAGCGAGAGGCGGGGAGCGCAACGTCCGACCAGAAACAAGTGCAGCAACCGCCGATGAAGAGGTCACGGTCGAAGTTAGCCCTGAAAGAACTGCGCCTGCTTGCTCTGATTCATGAGAACCACAATACGTCACGAATCGAATTAGCCAAGATGTCGGGGGCAAGCGCCGGGTCGATGACTACTATGGTACAGCGCCTGATCCGCAAAGGCTTGATCGTTGAATCTGGAAAGGGATCTGCAAGTCTTGGGCGAAAACCGATTTCCCTGAGTTTGCGCAGCGACCTGGGCTCCGCTGTCGGCGTCGATCTGGGATCGTTCCTCACGCGAGTCGTCGTGACCGACGTTTTGGGCAACGTCTCATACAAGTCCGAAATGGAAACCAGAATGGCAGAAGGAAGGGATAGCGTAATTACCAGAACCTTTGACGCGGTTCATAAAGCGATAAAGGAGACTGGCGTCGACGGCGCTCTGAAAGGTGTAGGCATGGCTCACTCCGGTGTCATCGATGTTCAAAAGGGAGTTGTACTCTGTTTTCCGCGACCGGGGCAGATGACGCAGTGGAGAAACGTTCCGCTCAGGGGCATGCTGGAAGAGGAATTCGGTGTTCCGAGCGTATTAGACGACAGCGCCCGAATGATGGCGATAGCAGAGAAACATTTTGGGCTTGGCAAGGACTTGAACGACTTCCTATTTATCGAAGTCGGTATGGGAATCGGCGCGTCGATCTTCATCGACGGAAAGCTGTACAGGGGACCGGGTGGCAGCGCCGGCGAGTTCGGACACATGACTGTCGACGAAAATGGTCCTCTTTGTTCCTGTGGAAACACCGGTTGCTTGGAAGCTGTAGCATCCTGCGCGGCAATTATTCATGCCGTCAAGAATGCCATCCAGCGCGGTGTCAATTCGAAAGTAACCGAGCTGGTGGAAGGAAGTTTGCAGCGCATCAGCGTTGAGGTTATTGTGCAGGCCGCGAAGCAGAGCGACACGCTCTCATTCCGCGTGCTGCATGAAGCAATTTCCCGCATTGGCGTGATGCTTGCCGATGTTATTAACCTTTTGAATCCGAGCTTTGTCGTCTTCGCCGGACCATTGTTTCGGCACGGCGGCGACTTTCTTCTCGACCAACTCAAGGATGTGATCAGGCGGAGAGCGCTGGAAAAGTCTGCTACAGAAGCAAAACTCTCAATTTCGACCCTAGGGAGCGAGGCTGCTGCCCTAGGCGCCGCAAGGTTTGTTTCCGAGCAAGTATTGGAGAGCCTGTATCAAGAAAAAACCTCGCTGCCGCGCCGCGCCTGATGTGCTCTGACACTGATGCGTCTTGAACGATCGGCAGCAAAACGAGTCGCACGGAGTGAATTGAGCGATGACCGAAAACGGAACGAATCTGCGCACCCTCCAAAATTCCGAAGCGCTTGCCATCGAGGGAGGCAAGCCGGTTCGTACAAAGCCCTTGCCCCTCGAGTTCCCAGGTGTGCACTACATGAATGATGAAGAAGAGCAAGCCGTGTTGCGGGTCATTCGCAGCCGCTCGCTCTTTCGATATTACGGAGTCGATCTGCAGGGCGAGGTTGAGGCTTTCGAATCTGAGATCCGACAGTTCCTCGGTGTGTCTCATGCCCTAGGTGTGACCAGCGGCACCGGAGCATTGCAGGTCGCGCTATCAGCCCTGGGAGTAGGGCCAGGCCAGGAAATCATCGTGCCCGCATACTTATGGGTTTCGGTTATGGCAGCCGTTGTGAACTTAGGCGCGATGCCAGTGTTGGCTGACATTAATGAAACCTTCTGCCTGGATCCGTCAGACGTGCAGCGTTGCATTACACCTAGGACTGCGGGGATTATCGCCGTTCACATGAGCGGCGCTCCGGCCAAAATCCCAACCCTGCTCAAGATCGCGCGTGAACGACGGGTCTTCTTACTCGAAGACTGCGCTCAGTGTGCAGGCGGCAGTGTAGGCAGCAAGAAGGTTGGAACCTTTGGAGATATGGGAATCTTCAGCTTTCAGATGAACAAGAACATGAGTAGCGGTGAGGGCGGCTGCGTTGTGAGCAACAATCAACGCCTGTACCACCGCGCTGTAGCATGCCACGATACAGGCTATGCCCGTGACCTGAATGGCCGGGCGATTTTCGATGATCTTGATCTGTGCTTATGGGGCCGAGGCTACCGGTTGGGCGAGCTCCGCGCCGCCATTTTGCGGGTCCAGTTGAAGAAACTGCCTGCTGTCATTGCCGCGATGCGACGCAGCAAATATCGCATCCGGCGAGAGTTGGAACAATACGCGCAGCTTCGCTTGCGGTCCATAGTCGATCCTAATGGAGACACTGGGGCCTTTCTGATCGTCAGCTTGCGCGATGCTGAAACCGCCAGGAGAATGAGTGAAGCATTGCGCGCTGAAGGAATCGGTACTTCACCGCAAGGCATCAACAACGTGGTCATGACAGACTGGGGTCTCCACATTTATTCCAACATCGTCAGCCTCGTTAACCAGACCAGTGTCGACAGGAAGGGCTTTCCGTGGAAGCTCGCGGAGAATCAGAATTCAAAGCAGCACTACACGAAGGGAACCTGTCCGGTAGCGGATAGATTGTTCGAACGCAGCATCCTGCTTGCGATTCCTTCCTGTCTTAGTGAGGCTGACGAGGATGACATCATCCACGCATTCCGCAAAGTTCTTGCTCGTCTGTCGGGAAAGACTTCGAGAGAACGTTTTTGACAAGCAGGAAGAAGAAGCTGAACATTGCGACAATCGGTCGCGGCTTCATGGGAAAGGCACACTCCAACTCCATTCACCAGGTTGGCCTTCCTTCGACGTACCTTTGTGATCTGCGCTTGACGGTCATTTGGGCCGCGATCCTGCTGACCGCGAACGTTTTGGGACTATTGACTAGCGAGTGGCTTGGCGCGGGGAGTGGCGCTCAGCCGCGTGGGCAATCTGCTACTCGTCGCATGAAACTCCATGATCGCATCGGTCGGGACGAGGTCATGAGAAACCAGTTGTCTGCCGCAATCCCGACTCGATCAGATTTCGAACCGATGGGGACGAAGTCTTTTCACGGAAAGGACGCAATATGAGAAACACCATCGCTTTCATGGCTGTATCTGGCTTGCTCGGCACACAACTGACTTTGGGAGCCACAGGCGATACGCACATCTGCAAATGGAAAGACAACAAAATTGCCGCCTTTTCGATCGGGGGTGATGACTCGCTGCGGAGCCAGACGACCTTCGCAATTCCGCTCATGACCCAGCGCAACATCTACGGCACCTGGTGGGTCAATACGGGACGCGGTCACGATGAACTGGGCTTCGATTTTATTGACGACCAGGCATACTGGGCCGCAGCCGTGAAAGCCGGGCACGATCTTGCCAATCACACCTTGCATCACACCGGCGCCCGCGATGCAGCCGATGCGGAGTGGGAAATCGGCGAGAACGCTCGCCGCATCTGGGCCATCCAGCCGGAAACCAAAATACTGCTCTTCGAGCGGGGAGGAGGAACAGTCTGGGACACGAGTGAAGAACAGATCAAGCAACTATTGAATAAATACCATTGTCTGGATAGTAGGGGGGCGGCAGGGATCGACAGTCCGGCGTGGCTGATCAATCACTCGGCTGCGGAGCTGCGCGGTTTTGTCGACGCCGCAATCAAGGACGGGAACTACCATTACATCATTTTCCACGGCATCGGTCCTAAGGCGGAGTGGGGCGGGCAGACCGATGGCGACGCTTTCATTTCACTTCTTCACTACCTCGTCGAGAAACGAGAACTCGTCTGGAGCGACACTTTCACAAAGATCTACAAATACGTCGAGGAACGCGATCACTCAAGCGTTTCAACTAAGGAAGCCACCGGCAGCCGGATTCGCCTCGTGCTCACCTCGACGTTAGATACTTCTAAGGGCATGTTCGATTACCCGATCACTCTGAGGACGGAAGTGCCGGCGGAATGGAAGACCAGCACGGTTACGCAAGGCAAC
>Ga0126373_10004123_pt1 | contig 11052 bp, 10 predicted proteins | sample PanSoiMetPlot_11_FD_92545 | JGI IMG/M metagenome (GOLD analysis project Ga0126373, IMG submission 92545) | Tropical forest soil microbial communities from Panama - MetaG Plot_11 | ecosystem: Environmental > Terrestrial > Soil > Tropical forest > Bulk soil | place: Panama | collected 2016-02-17
GCGACTGTGATGCTGAGACAACCGAGCGCCTGGCTAGCGTGTGGGCGTTAGTGGTCGCGGCCAATCCTGAGCTGGCGACCCGGACCGCTCGGTATTCGCGCTAGCCGCGGAGTTCGTGATCGGCTAGGCGACTGCGTAGCTTCTGTCAAGCAAGCGCCGCTCTGCACTAGCGAGCCTGGCGTATCGGCCCGCGCTGTCATGCCAACTGTCGGCAGCTGTCAATTAACTCGCCTTGAATCGGCGGCGCCACCGCGCACGCCGGTGGTCGGCGAGTACCTGGTGGACCACGTTCCTTCCTGGTATGCCCGTAACCCCGCCTCCGCCGTGCGTCCCCGAACCGGCCTGATATAGACCACGGATCGGAGTTCGCAGGTCCGCGTAACCCGCAGCCGGCCGAGCGTGGAACATCTGGCCCAGCGTGAGTTCGCCGTGGAAGATGTTGCCGCCGATAAGGCCGTACTCCTGCTGCATCTGCCGCGGGCCGATGACCTGCCGGTGCAGAACCGAGTCGGTGAAGCCTGGTGCGAGAGTCTCCATCCGGGCGATGACGCGATCGACGTAGGCGGTCAGCTCCGCGTCGTCGGTGTGCTCGGCATAGGTCTGCGGCACCCACTGCGTGAACATCGAGATCACGTGCTGGCCAGGTGGGGCGAGCGAGTCGTCGAAAACACTCGGGATGCAAATGTCGGCGAAAGGGAGCCGCGACGGCCGACCGCTGGCTGCTTCCTGGAAGGCAACTTCGAGATCGTCCAGACTCTCCGCGAGCACGATCGTGCCGCCGTGGACATCGGGGTCGAACTGCGGATGGCTCGCGAATACCGGAAGCTTGCCGACGGCAAGGTTGATCTTCACGGTGCCGCTGCGCGACTGCCACCCTCGGATGTCGGCGACGAAGTCGGCAGGCAAGGTTGCCGGGTCAAGCAATTCGAGGAACGAGGTTTTCGGATGTGCGGTGGTGATAACTGTCGCGGCGTCGATTTCCTCGCCGGTCGTGAGTACCACGCCGGTTGCCTGGCCGGAAGCGGTCTTGATCCTGGCTACCGGCGAACCAGTGCGCAGTTCGGCGCCGAATCCGCGGGCCGCCGCGGCCAGCGCAGAGGTCACGCCGCCCATGCCGCCGCGAGGAAAGCCCCAGGCACCAGCCTGCCCGCCGGCGTCGCCAAGGTGATGGTGCAACGTCACATACGCACTGCCGGCTGACCGTGGCCCAGCCCACGTGCCGATGACGCCGGACACTGACAGTAGCCCCCGCAGCGCGTCGCTCTCAAAGTAACCGTCGAGCAGATCGGCGATGCTGCCGGTCAGCAACCGGGTGATGTCGACAGCGGCCCTCGTGTCGACCTTCCTCAGGTGCCGCAGAAGAAGGCCTTGTCGCGCCAGGTCTTGCGGCCTGCGTGAGCCTAGCCGCGGTGGAATCTCGGCCAGCATCGGACCGAGAATCGCGCCGATGCGCCCCATGTGAGCTTCATAGGAGTCGTAAGCGGCGGCGTCACTGGCAGAGAACTTGGCGATCTCACTGCGGCGTGCCGACGGATCGTGCGGCAACCGGAGGTACCGCCCGTCGGCACGAGGCGAGAAGTAGGGGCCCTGTGGAAACACGTGATAGCCATGCCGGACGAGGTCCAGGTCCCGGACTAGCTCCTGCGGCAGCAGCGAGACAACGTAAGACAAGGACGTGACGGTGTAGTCGGGTCCGAACGGATGCTCGCTTACGGCGGCGCCGCCAACGATGTCCCTGGCCTCACAAACCACAGTGGACAGGCCGGCCCTGGCCAGGTAAGCGGCCGCGACCAGGCCGTTGTGGCCGCCGCCAACGATCACGACATCACCGCTTGTCGGCATTGCGACGCAGTCTCCTTCGTAAAAGCAAGTCAGGAGGGACGCGGCAAACCGCGTCCCTCCTGACCCACGTGCTAGCTATGCCACGGCGACACCGCGCTTGCGGTCAGCCCGCGGCAACCTCGATCTCAAGCTTCGCGCTGACCTCGGGGTGCAAGCGGACCGCTACCTGGTGCGAACCGATTGTTTTGATCGGGTTGGTGATCTCGATCTTTCGCTTGTCGAGGTCAGGACCGCCAGCGTTCTTCACCGCTGCCGCGATATCCGCTGTCGAGATGGAACCGAATAGGCGTCCACCGCTGCCGGCTCGCTTCTGCAGCCGTACCCTGAGGCCGGACAGCCTGCCCGCGGCGTCCTTGGCGTCATCGAGACTACGGATCTCGCGCGCCGACCGCGCCCGCTGGATCATCTCGATCTGCTTTTCCGAGCCGCGATTCCACAGCATTGCCAAGCTGCGCGGTACGAGGTAGTTGCGGGCGTACCCGGCCTTCACCTCGACCACATCGCCCGGCGCGCCCAGGCCAGTGACTTCCTGGGTAAGGATGAGCTTTGTCGGCTTACCGCTCATGGCGTCAGTCTCCCCTCGGCCTAGCGAGCCGTGCTCGTATAGGGCAGCAGCGCCATCTCGCGCGCGTTTTTGATCGCCGTGGCGACGTCGCGCTGGTGCTGCGTGCAGTTGCCGGAAACCCGCCGCGCGCGGATCTTGCCGCGGTCGGAAATGAACTTCCGCAGTAGCCCGGTGTCCTTGTAGTCCACCCGGGTCACCTTCTCCTGGCAGAAAAGGCAGACCTTCTTCTTTGGCTTGCGAATCGGTGGCTTGGCCATCGTGGTGCTCCTTCGCGTCCCGGCCAACTCCGGCCGGGATGGTTAGCAGAGCCCCGCCACATGGCGGGGATGGTCGGTCTTAACCCCGCGGAGCGGGGATCTGTTGTTTTTCTTGTCTTGCCTAGAACGGGGGCTCGTCGGAGAACCCGCTATCTGCAGGATCTGCGGCCCATGGATCGTCGTTTCCACGTCCACTCTGGGCGGCGCCCCCACCATACCCGCCTTGCCCACCAGAGCCGGACGAGCCGCCGCCGAAGCCGCTGCCTGCCGACCTGTTGGACCTGATCACCTTGGCGGACGCGTTCCGCAATGATGGGCCGACCTCGTCAACCTCGATTTCATAGACGGTCCGCTTCTCGCCTTCCTTCGTCTCATACGACCGCTGCTTCAGCCGGCCTGAGACGATGACGCGCATGCCGCGCTGAAGACTCTCCGCGACGTTTTCCGCCGCCTGGCGCCACACGTTGCAGGACAAGAACAGCGACTCTCCGTCTTTCCACTCGTTCGTGGTCCTGTCCATGTACCTGGGCGTCGAGGCAACCCTGAAGGTGGCCACGGCCTGGCCGGTGGGGGTGTAGCGAAGCTCTGGATCACCGACGAGGTTGCCGATGATCGTGATCGTGGTGTCGCCTGCTGCCATCGGGGTACTCCCGCTCGCTCGGGTCGAGGTTGAATGTCGAGGTTGTTATCGAGCTCGGGCCGCCCTGACCGTGCGCCGCTCGTCGAGCGAATCAGTGCAGGTCAGGCCGCAGAATCTTGGTGCGCAGGACCGCTTCGTTCAGGTTGAGCTGGCGGTCGAGTTCTTTGACAGTCTCCGGCTCAGCCTTCAGGTCGATGACTGTGTAAATGCCTTCGGACTTGTGATCGATCTCGTAGGCCAGCCGACGGCGGCCCCACACGTCCACCTTGTCGACACTGCCGCCAGCCGACGTAACGACCCTGAGGAACTGGTCTAGCGACGGCTGTACAGTGCGCTCTTCCAGCGAGGGATCAAGGATGATCATCATCTCGTACTGGCGCATAGGTCTTGTCTGCCTCCTTCGGACTCTGGCGGTCACGGTCTCTCCGTGACAGGAGGAGCCGCGTGCCACCAGGTGGTGGTCTTATCGCAGCCGGGCCAGCTTACCAGCAGGTCGCGACAGTCTGAGCTGATCGGGAGCGGATCGGCGGCCGGTCATCGCGCTTTGGCCCCGGCCGGCAATGGCACACAGATGGTTCCTTTCTGGCCTTGATGGGAACACACTGATAGCAGCAGCAACCCTGGTAGCGATACTGATCCGTCGTTGGGGGTTCAATGCGAGAGGCCATTACCGCCAGCCGCGCCCGTGTGTCGCGCATCAGCCTGAATAGCGACGGCCAGCGGCACCCGCTGCTGAATGCTGTCACCGCGTTCGTCTGCATCGCCGGCATCACGGCGTTCGCCCTGTCCCTCGTGGTGAGACTGCACCTAGCGGCGACGGTCATCGGACTGTCTGCGTTCGCCATCGGCCTGGTCGCGCAGATGATGTCGGCGACTCGGGAAGAACGGATCTTCATCATGACCGGCCTCGTGTTCGGGTTTGTCGGCATGGGCCTGGGCATTGCGCATGGCGGCTTCGGCTAAGTCGGCCGGGGCTAAGTCGGCCGGGGCTAAGCCGGTCGTGCGCTAAGTCCGTCGCCGCCCAAGTCGGTCGGCGGGCTTGCGTCGGCGTTCGCGCCCCGTCGACCAAGGGACGATCCGATCTGGTGTCTGTGCCTCCCGATACGCTCTTCAGATGACTCGCATCGGAGCGCATCTGCATGAGGGTGACCCGCTTACCCAGGCTGAGGCCATGAACTGTGACGCCGTCCAGTTCTTCCTTGGTGACCCGCAAGGCTGGAAGGCACCCACGTTCCCGCGCGAGCCGAAGGAGCTTCGGGCAGCATTCGAGGCAGCTGATATCGACGGCTACGTCCACGCGCCCTATGTCATCAACGTCGCGTCTCCGAACAACCGGATCAGGATTCCAAGCCGCAAACTGCTCGAGCAACAACTGAGCGCGGCTGCCTCGGTCGGCGCCAAGGGCCTCATCGTGCATGGTGGTCACGTAACGTCAAACGTCGATCTTCAAGAGGGATACGACAGCTGGCGTAAGGCCATCGAGAGAATCGACCGCCCGTTGCCGATGCTGATCGAGAACACCGCCGGCGGCGACGGCGCTATGGCCCGCGGGCTAGATGCGATCGCCCGCCTTTGGGACACGATCGCGGATGCCGCTGAAGGCGGCGGCGAGGTTGGTTTCTGCCTCGACACCTGTCATGCCTTCGCATCGGCCGAAGACTTGGCCGACGTCGTCGACCGGGTGAAAGCGATCACCGGCCGCATCGACCTAGTTCACTGCAACAATTCGCGCGACGAGTTCGGATCAAGTCGCGACCGGCATGCAGGACTCGAGTCCGGGCAGATCGATCCCTCCGCACTCGTCGAGATCGTCAAGACAGCCGGAGCCACTGCCATTTGCGAGACGCCAGACCCCGCGGCCGACGTCAAGTGGCTGCGTGCCCGTCTCTGACTCAGGCGAGCCGGCCAGACAACTCGCGACGCACTGCTCTTAGCCGCAAGAGCGCAGCAACGGACGGTTCAGGCGGCTCCGCAGACGGAAGCAAGACCGCTGTAGTTGTGACCCCGGCTGTAATTGACGGCGAGGGTGTTGGCGACGGCGACACCGGCGGAGATGTCGAGACGCACTTCTGCCCGGCGGGGTTACACGACGGCGTCGTCGACGGGTTGCATCCGCCGAAGAAGCCACCCTGGCTGCAAGTAGGCGTCGGGTTCGGGTTGGGGTTACAGAACGGCCCTGCATTCGGCGGGCAGTTCGGGTTGCAGTTCTGGAAGAAGCCGTGACCGTGGCCGTTTCCGTTTTGGTTTTGCCCGCCGCACTTGTTCTGCTTGGGGACCTGGTTCCACTTGACGAACGGCGGACCAAAGTTAGGCGGCGGGAGCTGCTGGACTTCCAGGTTGTTGAACGTAGTAGTCATGAACTGGTGCCAGATCGTGGCCGGCCAGGCCCCACCGAAACCACCGGTGTCGTACTGACCAGGTAGCCGCGGCAGCATGTTCAGCGATTGCGCGTTCGCCGGGCAGGAGCCCTTCACCAGCGTGGCATTCTGCTGGTTGGTGTACAGCGTCACAGCGAGCGAATACTGCGGGATCGCGCCGATAAACCAGGCTGACTGGGCACAGTCCGTAGTACCGGTCTTAGCGATGACCGGACGATCCCAGGCCGCCGACGGAAATCCGGTAGCCCCGACGGACGCATAGGTGCTGGTGTTGTCGAATGACAGTGCGTAGTCAATGTCTGCGGCTTGCGTCGAAGACAGCGGGTGAGTCGTGCGGACCTTCGATGGCAAGTTCTTGCCGCCCTTAGAGACGCTCTGGATGACGTGCGGCGTGTTAGCAGTTCCGTCGTTGGCCAGAGTCGCGAAAGTACTTGCCTGCTCGATCGATGTCAGATCCGCGCCAGACGCACCCAGCGCCATCGTGACCGACCCGTTCTGCTGTGAACGGGAGTTGCTGAAGGTCTTCTTCAGGTTCTGCAGGTCGTTGTTACCGGCCGGCCCGCCTTGGTTGAAGTAATTCGTAGAGCCCACGCCGAGGCTGCCAGCCATCTTGATGATGTTGTCAATGCCAACCCGGTGCGCCAAGTCCTCGAAGGCCGGGTTCGACGACACCGCAGCCGCTTCTGCGGGCGGTATTCCGCCCAGACTGGTATCGGTTGCGTACCAGTAACCTTGGCCGGCCGAGGTCGACGAGAACGACGTGCATCGTGAGACCGGCATCTGCTTTGACAGTGCCTTGCGCGTGGTCGCGGTCCAATCCGGCGGCACGCAGATGGGCGAGTTGCCGTTCAAGACGCTACCCTGCACATCCATGTTCTGACTGACCGCGGTGGACAGCACGTAGGCCTTGAACGAGGAACCCGGCTGATGCGGAACCTCGGCGCTGTTGTTCCAGCAACCGACTTTCTTACACTGCTTCGCCGACAGAACGTTGGGTCCTGGACCACCGTAAATCGCCAGGATTCCGCCGGTCTTCGGGTCGATCAACGTCGCGCCGACATGCGCAAAGTTCGGCAGCTTCTGGCCAAGTTGCTTCATGTGCGTCAGCTCGGCCTTGACGGCGCTATTCAGGGCGGTGATCATCTTCGGCTTGAAAGTGGTGACGATCTTCAAGCCCTTAGTCTCGATGTCCTTGAGTGACAGCCCGTACTTCTGCTCGAGCTCGGCCTCGACCATGTTCATCAGGTAATACCGGGGGCCATTCCAGCCAGTATTCTGACCCTCTTGGACGGTTTTCACGGCCTTGGAGAACGCCTTCTGAGCCTGCGACCCGCCCGATGCGCAGTAAGCACACAGCGATGTGGCCTCCTGCTGGCTGATGGCGTTGTCGCGCACCATGTTGACCAGTACGTACTGCCACCGCGCGACGAGCGGCGCGAAGCCCGAGCTCTTCGGGTCCGGGTTGAAGACACTCGGCTCGTTGGGCATCGCCGCCAACATGGCCGCCTGTGGGACGGTCAGCGTTTGGTGCGGGGCAGCGAGGTTCTTGCCGAAGTAGGCCTCGGATGCTGCGCCCACGCCGATCGCGCCGCGGCCGAAGTCCACAGTGTTGAGGTACTGGGTCAGGATCCAGGGCTTGGACTCTTTGTGCGCGAGCTTGATCGCGATGAAGATCTCTTTGAGCTTCGTAGTGAGCGATCGAGAGAAGCCAACGTTTGAGTAGTAGTTCTTGGCGTACTCCTCAGTGATCGTGGAGCCGCCTTGCAGGCCACCGCTGCCGAATATGTCTTGGTACCCGGCGCGGAAGATGCCGGTGATCGAGATCCCGCCTTCGTGATAGAAGTTCCGGTCTTCTGCCGCGATCATTGCGTTGTTCATGACCTGGGGGATCTGGGTCGTACTCAGCAACTGCCTGCTCTGGCCGCTGTTGGAGAAGGTGCCGAGCAATGTGCCATTGCTGAAGTACACAGATGATGACTGGAAGTTCGCCGCCTCAGAGACGTCTGTCGGGATTGGCGTCATCTGGTAGATGATGAAGAACCCAATGACCGAGAGCAAGATCAACGCTGCGATGCCGCCGCCGATGAGGCCCAGCACCTTCTTCAACGTCCAGTGACGCCACCAGCTGCCGGTGGCTAGCGATCGCCGGAAGCGTCCGCCGGGGCCGCCGTCCCAACCTCCGCCGCGGCCACCCGGCCCGCCCGGCCCGCCAGGTCCGGACGGCCCGCCAGGTCCGCGCCACGGAATGGCGCGCGTCCGCTCCGCGATCCTGGATCTGAGGCCACGTGTGGCGCCGGGCTCGTCATCCCAGTACCCATCCGACGGGTCATGCAGCGCGGTACGGCCGTTGCTTCCGAAGCCGTAATCGCCTCGGCCCGCCGATGTCGCATGGCGCGCACCGTTGCGGCCATTCTGCGCCGCCGCGTAGCGACCATTGCTCTGCCCGCCCGCTTCCCGGGCTAGCCCTGGGTCGTCCCAGATGCCGCCAGCCTCAGCGGCCAGCGCCCCATCTGCGCTCCGGCCGCGTCGACCACGACTCATGACCGAACCGCGCATACCCAGCCGGTTCTTTAGGTCCTCGGCGGTTTGACTGAACCAGGCGGTGCTGTCGCTGATCCGGTTCCTGTGCCCGCCCGCACTGCCGGCACGACGGCTACCGCGATAGCCGCGGCGCGGCGATTCATCTCCGGTCGCCCAGCCGTTGTCACTGCCTCGAGACCGGCGCCCGGAAGCGGCAGCACCATTTGCACCAGCCATGCCCCGCGCACTGCGGCCGGAGCGGCCCGCATTGTCCCGTCCCCGGGAGCGTCGATCGCTGCCGTTAGAACCACGGCTCTCGTCGCGCCAGAACTGCGCGCCACCGTTGTCCCATGGCGACACGTTGTGCGACGAGCCGTTTCCGTTGCTTCGCCACCCGGAGCCGTTGTCGTCCTGCTGATCCCAGTACGACCCGGGCAAGTCTGGGTTACTCACGCGTCCTCGCTGGTCGGGGGGTTATTCGGCGGTCGCAAGCGAGCAATGCGGTCCGCCCAGGAACTCACGTTACCTGGCGGCTCCTACTAATCCGGCACATATTGCAAGACCTTTGCGCCTAGGGAGTGCAGGCGTGGCTCGAGTACCCCGGCTGCGCCCGCTTACTCGCTAGCCCTCGCACGCCGGCCTCTCCGGTTCGTTGGCTCACCGGTGCCGAGAACATAAGACGACGCAAGGTGGTTCCACGAACAACTCTGGCAGACCTCGACTACGTAAACCTGGAACTCGCCGTATTCGGCTGCCATTTCGTCCAGTTCAGGGCCCCGTTTTACCCTGCCTTCGTATTGGCCTAGCTCATCGCCATACACATAGGTGACGTGCGTCAGCTTCACCTTGCGGCAGATCGGACACGTTACGTCGGTGACTTCGCCATGAAACTTTGCAGCGCGCAGGAGATACGGGTGCGCGTCGCAGACGTCGGTCAACGTGGTCCGGCCAGACAGCACTGATGCCAGAGTTGCCCGCCTGGCCAACCCGTAATCGACGACCGATCGCCTCATGCCCGACAGGTTACGACGGAACTGCCTGCTACTGGAGATCTAGCAGGTCACAGCGTCGCCGAACATTGCGCTGCGAGCGGTGTTGACGAAGATCACACTGTATAGGCCGACCGCAGACTTGCGCGCACGGATGGTAACGCATATCGTTGCGATGTATCAAGTCGATACATCGGGCCGACACTTACCGGCCTGCGTTGCGTCCCAGGCATTGACAGTAACTGACCTGGTGCCCCAGATGTTAGCTCTGCAGAGATTGCGAGGTGCGAGCGGGTATGAGTGGCCAGAGGACTGGCGTGCTCGAGCTTGCCGTGCTCGGCATCCTGCACGAGACACCGATGCACGGATACGAGTTGCGCAAGCGGCTCAACTCTCTGCTGGGCGCCTTTCGGGCCTTCGGTTATGGCTCGTTGTATCCCGCCCTCAAGGACCTGCTGGCCAAGGGATTGATCGCGGACGACGCCGGGACCGATCCTGGCAAGCCGCTGGACCGGCCACGGCGATCCAAAATCGTCTATCGGCTGACTGCCGACGGCAAAGAGCGGCTCAATGACTTGCTCGGCCAGTCGGGCCCAGCCTCCTGGGAAGACGACGGCTTCGGAGTCCACTTCGCATTCTTCGGCCTGACGCAAGCCGACATCAGGATGCGGATACTCGAAGGACGGCGTAGTCGGCTCGAAGAGCGGCTTGAAGGTTTCAGAGCCGCCGCAACCAGGACTCGCGAACGGGTCGACAGCTACACGCTGGAATTGCAACGACATGGCCTGGAGTCAGTGGAGCGCGAGGTCCGCTGGCTAAACGAGCTAATTGCCTCAGAGCGGCAATCGGGCGGCCAGCCCGGCGGCCAAGCCGAGGGAAACACACAAAGCGGCGGAGCGACCGTCGTCTAGATCAGGCGAGCGATCGTCACTGCGCAGCACAAGATAAGGAGCAATCCACATGGGTTCGGTACGGGTAGCCATTGTGGGCGTCGGGAACTGTGCCAGTTCCCTCGTTCAGGGCGTGGAGTACTACAAGGACGCTGACCCGGCGAGCCGGGTACCGGGCCTTATGCATGTCCAGTTCGGCCCGTATCACGTCAGCGACATAGAGTTCGTCGCCGCCTTCGACGTCGACGCCAAGAAGGTCGGCCGTGACATCGCCGAGGCAATTGTCGCCAGCGAGAACAACACCATCAAAATCTGCGACGTGCCGCCCAGCGGCGTGACGGTGCAGCGCGGGCCGACGATGGACGGCCTGGGCGAGTACTACCAGGAGATCATCGCCGAGTCTGACGAGCCGCCGGTGGATGTTGCCCAAGTGCTCCGGGATGCGCGCGCGGACGTGCTGGTGTCGTACTTGCCGGTGGGTTCCGAGCAGGCTGACCGTTTCTACGCGCAGTGTGCCATCGACGCGGGCGTAGCGTTCGTGAACGCGCTGCCGGTATTCATCGCCTCCGACCCGGTCTGGGCCAAGAAGTTCGCCGACGCTGGCGTCCCGATCGTCGGGGACGACATCAAGTCCCAGGTTGGCGCCACGATTACGCATCGCGTGCTGGCCAAGCTATTTGAAGACCGCGGGGTCGAGCTGCTGCGCACTTACCAGCTCAACTTCGGCGGCAACATGGACTTCATGAACATGCTGGAGCGCAAGCGCCTCCAGTCGAAGAATATCTCTAAGACCCAGTCGGTCACCTCGCAGATCCCGCACGAGATGGCCAAGGCAGACGTGCACATCGGCCCGTCCGACCACGTGCCGTGGCTGGACGACCGTAAGTGGGCCTACGTCCGCCTCGAGGGCAGGTCCTTCGGTGACACGCCGCTGAACCTGGAGTACAAGCTCGAAGTGTGGGATTCGCCGA
>Ga0126373_10004124_pt1 | contig 11051 bp, 9 predicted proteins | sample PanSoiMetPlot_11_FD_92545 | JGI IMG/M metagenome (GOLD analysis project Ga0126373, IMG submission 92545) | Tropical forest soil microbial communities from Panama - MetaG Plot_11 | ecosystem: Environmental > Terrestrial > Soil > Tropical forest > Bulk soil | place: Panama | collected 2016-02-17
CAAGAGCATTTCGAGGGTTGCGGCCATTGCTGGATTTGCCACCGTGGTCATCGACAATCGCGAGGCCTTCGCTAACCGCGAGCGCTTTCCGGACGCGGATGAAGTTTTCGCTGAAGAGTACGAGGAAGTTTTTCCGAAACTGAATATCCGCGACACCAGCTACCTGATCATTGTCACGCGCGGGCATCGCGACGATATGCGCGTGCTGCGTTGGGCGGTGGAGACCAACGCCAAGTACATCGCCATGATCGGCAGCAAGCGCAAAGTGATCGGCGTGATCAAGGAACTGGAAAAGGAAGGCATCCCGCGCTCGGCGTTCGAGCGAGTGTTCGCGCCGATGGGACTGGAAATTGGCGCCATCACGCCGGAGGAGATCGCCGTATCGGTTGTGGCTGAGATGATCGCGCTGCGGCGCACGCCGGATACGGAGTGGCGCAAGGCCGCGAAATCGATCTTCGCTACCGAGACTTCGCGAGCCATTCTTAAGTGAATCCGGGCTGCTCAGTCGCCGGTTTGATTCTTGCCGGGGGATCATCGCGCCGTATGGGGACTCCAAAGGCGTTGCTTCGCTTTCAAAGCGAGACTTTTTTGGATCGGATGATCGGCTTGTTCGGGCGTGTGTGCGATCCGGTGATCGTGGTTCTTGGACATCACGCCGAGACGATTCGCACCGGAATCGAACCGCCGCGCGGGGCAGTGTTCGTCGTGAACCCCGATCCCGAACGAGGCATGCTCAGTTCGCTGCAAAACGGGCTGGCCGCCGTTCCGTCGAATGCAGACGCGGTGATGTTCGCACCTGTGGATCATCCGCACCTGCGCTCGTCTACGATCGAGACGCTGGCAGCACGTTTTCGTGAATCCCGCGGGCAGGTCACGGTTCCGGTTTACGCCGGCCAGCATGGACATCCGGTTTGCATCTCGAGGCTGCTCGTCGACGAGATCCTCGCGCTGCCGCTGAGCGCTATGGCGAGCGACGTCATTCATCGTTATGTCGAGCAAACTTGCTACTTCGACGTGGACGATCCGGCGGTAGTGACCGACATCGATGATCCCGCTGCCTATGCTGAGTTGCTGACAAGTCAGGGAGCACTGCAGCAGCCATGAAAATCCTGCGGCGATTGGTTCTCGTGATTTTGTGCATCGTGTTGATCGCGGGCGCGATTGCGCCTCGGCTTAGCACGGAGCGTATCCGTCCGCGCATTCAGTCGGCATTGGAGGCTGCGCTGAACCGGCCCGTCCAGATCGGTGCGGTGCATCTGAACCTCTTTCGCGGACCGGGGTTCACGGTTGAGCGCGTTGTAATCGCCGACGACCCCTCGGCCGGGATCGAGCCATTCGCTTATGTCGAATCCATGCGCGCGCGTGTTCGCCTCACCAGCCTTCTCGCGGGCAAGCTCGCTTTCTCGAGCCTGTATCTCGACGCGCCGAGCATGAACCTGGTCCGAACTGCCGCAGGCGGCTGGAACGTTCAAGCGCTGTTGGACCGCCCGGCGGTCGCGCAGCCTGTCGCGAGTGCGATTCCCGATATTCAAATCAGCGGCGGCCGATTGAATTTCAAATTTGGGGATACCAAATCGGTCTTTCATATTCGCGACGCCGATCTCGAGATTTTCCCCAACGAACATGGCGACCTGGTGATCCGTTTCGCCGGAGTCCCCGCGCGAACGGATCGTGGGAGCCAGACCTTCGGGCAAGTTAGCGCGCGCGGCTTGCTGCATGCCAACGGCACGGGCCCCGAACAGCTCACGATGGGTTTGCACCTAGAGCATACGGCGATCTCAGAAATGGTTCACTTGTTCGACACGCGCGATCTGGGGGTGCACGGCTATGCGATCGCCGAAGCGCAGCTCGCCGGACCGCTCGACAAGATCGGAATCACCGGCAGCCTGAACATCAATGATATCCATCGTTGGGACTTGATGCCTCCGCACGGCGAAGGTTGGACCTTGCGCTACAACGGATCGCTCGACTTGCACAACCATCGCCTGAACCTCGAAACCGTGGCCGATCCTGCGCAGCAGCACGCGGACGCTGTGGCGCTTCGGTTTGCGCTGGCCGACTACCTTTCCAAGCCTGCCTGGAATGCGAGCATTCAGTTCCGTGAGCTTCCTGCCGCCTCGCTGCTTGAAACCGCGCGTCACATGGGCGCGCCACTCGCGCCCGGTGTGCAGGTGGAAGGCGAGGTCAACGGCGGGATCGCCTACTCCAACCAAACCGGACTAGGGGGCGAACTGACGCTCGATTCCGCGTCGGTGAAGTTTCCTCAAGCGGCAGTCGCAAGTTTCGACTCCGCGCGGATGAAGTTCACTTCGAACGAAGTTGAGCTCGATCCCGTCAACGTTCAGTTGGACAATGGGCAGTCGGCCGAAATTCGCGGCCAGTTCGCCTTCGACAGCAGCCACACCAGTTTCCGAATCAACACCGCGCAGTTGACCATCGCCGAAGTGGAAGGCGACGCCAAGCGCATGATCGAGGCGCCTCCGATTCCGATGCTTGAGCACCTCCGGCAGGGAACTTGGAAAGGTTGGATCGCATTCGATCGCCGGGACGATCATCCGGCGATCTGGTCGGGTGTGTACGATTTGCAAGACACCGTCCTCGACATCCCAGGCCTCGCATCGCCGGTACGGTTTGCGGCCGCCTCGGTAGAGATGAAGCAAGGCCAGATTCAGATCAGCCGCATGCGCGCGCGCGCCGGTTCGCTTCGGCTGGAAGGCGACTATCATTACGATCCGGAAGCTCCCGTACCGCATCGTTTGCATCTGCGCATTCCCGAAGTGAAACTCGCGGAACTCGAGCTGCTGATGCTTCCCACGCTGCGGCGAAGCGAAGGGTTTCTGGCGCGAACGTTCGGACGAAACCCGCCGCTGCCGAAATGGCTGGCAGAGCGGTCGGTGGATGCTTCCGTTCAAGTGGCGAGCCTGCTCAATGGCGACTCACAGCTCGGAGAATTCCGTGTGCACATCGTTTGGGCCGGGCCGAAAGTCACACTGTCGGGAATCGACCTGCGCCTCAACTCAATGCACGCTGAGGGCGATATGACAGTGAGCCTTGCCAAACTGCTGCCGTCATACCGGATCACGGGCAACATCGAGAATCTGGAATATCGCAACGGGCAGCTCGACGTCGAAGGCGCGCTCGAGACCAGCGGGCTGGGAGATAGCTTGCTGATGAACGTGCAGTCGGATGGCACTTTCGACGGCCGGGAGATCGCGCTTTCGACAGATGCTCAGGTCCACGAAATTTCGGGTACATATCGCATCGCGCCGGCATCGGGAATCCCGCGCCTGTCGCTTTCCAACCTTCAAGTCGCGATGGGGCCGGACAATCTGGTAGGACAGGGATCGAGCTCCGCGGACGGACGCATCATTTTGGAGCTCATGAGCGGCCGCAAACCGGTTCGGCTTACGGGCATGCTTTTGCCCGTGCATCCAGAACGTTAGCCCCCAAAATTGTAGTCTTCGCTGGATTTGTCCGATACAATGGAAACAGCGCGGGACGATGAACGATCGCATCAACGCCCTTCTCGCCGAAACCCACAACGAATTGCGGGAGCAGTTGAGTGCCGCGCAGCGTCATTTCCATCGCCTCGAAGAACTGCTCGCCGCACGCGAATCGAAGGACATTTCGGCTCTCAATCGCGCTGCTCGCCGGCTGCGAGTGTCGCCCAATGGCGATTGGACCCAAGTAGTGACCGAAGCTGCTTCGGCTTTTGCCGATCGCGCGGCCGTGTTTACCGTGGGGATCGATTCCGTGCAATTGGACCCCTCGCGGGGCAAGATTCCGCTGGAGGCTGTTCCTCTGAATTCGGCGCCGGCGTTCCGCAGCGCGGTAGATAGCAAAGACACAGTCGTCGCGGTTCGGACGCGCGGAGAAATGTCCGCTCCAATTGCGGAATATTTCGGCGAATCCGCTCGGGACCGGTTCCATCTGTTCCCAGTAGTAAGCGACGAGCGTGTCGCGGCGCTGATCTATGCTGACGGCCCCGGAACAGGGCTTCAGGTGGATGCTCTCGAATTGCTCGCCACGGTGGCCGGGGCGATGATCGGCCGGCGACTGCCGAAATCGGCGAACGGCCTGGTGAACATTGCCGGATCGCTTGTCGCTGCTGAGCGCGACGTGGATCTGAAAGCCCGGCGTTTTGCGCGCGTGTTGGTGGCCGAGATGCTCCTCTATGAGGACGAGGGCGTGAAAACGGGCCGCGCTTCCAACGATTTGTACGCGTCCTTGAAGCCACAGATCGACGAGGCCCGCGAGGCCTATCAAAACGCCTTCCTTGCAAATAATGAGGCGGTCCCCGACTATCTGCATCAGGAGCTTTTAAACACGCTAGCCAATGGAGACGTCGAAGTTTTAGGACACGATTACCCGGGACCCCTCATATGAGAATCTTCGCTGTATTGATCGCGCTGCTGGGAATTTCGTTGTGCGCGTCCGCGCAAACGCTAGAAGCAGTAGCATCCAACTATCACCGGACCCCCAACGCTCGCATGCGCGCCGCGCTACTGCGTTATGCCGAACAGCACCGCACCGATAAGGATGGCGCGCTTGCGCTTTTTGCGATTGGTGTCACCGAGATCGATCAGCGCCAGTTTGGCGACGCCTTACAACATCTAAACGCTGCCGGGAAGAGGTTGCCGCAGCTTGCCGACTACATCGGATACCTGAGTGCGATCTGCGAGTCGGACCTGAGGACGTTCCCCGACGCCGAGAAATCGCTGGAGCCGTTGTGGAAGTTCCGGCCTGCATCGCCTCTGGTGAGTAAAGCAGTGATGCTCGAAGCCAACAACGATCTCGACAGCGGGCGAGCGAAAGAAGAGATCACCTTGGTGGGGAAGCATAGAGAAGATTTGACCGGTCCGCAGGCAGAATTGCTGCTGGCGCGCGGGTATGAGGCCCTTGGCAGCACAGCAGAGGCGGTTGAGCACTACCGGAAAATCTATTCAGAGTATCCATTGTCCTTTGAAGCGGCTGCCGCTGCCGGTGCGCTGGCTCACTACGAACCGATGCCTGCATCAGTGCTGCTTGCGCGGGGATTGAAGTTGGTTGACGGCGCCGATTACGCGCGCGCCTCCAAGGAACTCACGGCCGTTCTACCCCAATTGAGCGGCGCGGACCTCGAGCTGGCGCGTGTCCGGATCGGCGCCGCGAATTACTTGGCCCGCGACTATCGGCCGGCCTACGCGCATCTCACTTCGTTCGAATCGTCCACTCCCGATGTTGAAGCTGAGCGCCTCTACTATCTGATGGAAACGGACCGGCGGCTCGACCGCATCAGCGAGATGAACGCGACGCTCGCAAAACTCTCGATCGCTTTCCCGCATTCGCGCTGGCGTCGCGAGGCGCTCATCTCAGCGGCCTACTACTACACGAACCAAAAGCAGCTCGACACCGCGACCGATTTGTTCAAAACCTGCGCGGAGTCGTTCCCTGGAGATCCTCAATCTGCCGTGTGCGATTGGAGAATTGCGTGGGGCCAATATCAGAAAGATCCGGTGAGCGCTGAGCACCTGTTCGAGGAGCATTTGAAGCGCTACCAGGATTCGGACCGGACGTCCAGCGCTCTGTACTTTCTTGGCCGCATCGCCGAACTCAAATCCAACTGGGGCTCGGCGCGCGTGTACTACGAAGAGATCGACAGCCACTATCCGAACTACTATTACGCGATGCTGGCGCGCGAGCGTCTGCAATCGTCGCAAATCACGATCGCGCCGCGATCCCTAGAGACCGGTCAGTTTATCGCCGCCTTACACCTTGCGCCGCGCCCGAGCGAGGACTTTCAATCCAGCCCGCTTACAAAGCAGCGGATCGAGCGGGCTCATATGCTCTCCAGCGCCGGTCTCGACGACCTGGCGGAATCGGAACTGCGATTCGGTGCCAAGGTCGACGGGCAGCCGCAGATCATGGCGTTGGAGCTCGCGGAGCTGGCAAACCACCGCCAGTCGCCCGACCAGGCGATCCGCTTCATTAAGCACTATGCGCCGGATTATTTGTCGCTGTCGCTCGATTCCGCGCCAGAGAAATTCTGGCGGCTGGCGTTCCCGCTGCCCTATCAGAAACAGCTTGAAGAATTCTGCCGCCCGCTTTCGCTCGATCCGTTTTTGGTGGCCGCGCTAATTCGTCAGGAATCGGAATTTAACCCGAAAGCGGTGTCGCGCTCCAACGCCCGCGGTCTCACGCAGGTGATGCCGTCCACCGGCCGCGAGTTGAGCCGCAAGCTACGCATCCCGCGATATCAGACCAGCATGCTCTTCACGCCCGAAACCAATCTCAAGATCGGGACTTATTATTTGAAGGCGCTGTCGGACCAGCTCGAGGGGAAATGGGAGGCGACTCTAGCTTCCTACAACGCGGGAAAGTCGCGGGTGCTCGCCTGGTTGGGAAGCGGAACCTTCCACGAACCGGCCGAGTTCGTGGAAAGCATCCCGTTCAATGAGACGCGCGTTTACGTGCAAAGCGTGCTGCGCAACGCGGAAGTATACCGCCGGCTTTACGGCGCCGACAGCAAGTCCAGCGCGGACGCTAAACGCTGATCACCGGGCACGGCGACTGGCGGATGATCGAATAGACGTTAGTTCTTAGCCTCCCGAGGGTGCGAGTTGCGCGACCTCGGCCGACGATCACCAGATCCGCGTTATGGCTCATGGCCGATTGCCGAACCACGTCAGCCACTTCGCCGTCACCCAGGCAAAGCTGAGCTACCAGACCCGAGGACTCCTGCATTTTGCCGATCTCTAGGCGCGCGTCTTCTTCGAGCGTCATCTGCAAATCGGAGTCGAAATACCGCTCGGGCCCCGCGACCGGCGCTGGAATCGCGTGCGCGAGCCAGACTTTGGCGCCGAAGTCCCGCGCCAGCCGCGAGGCAAACCGCATGGTACCGATGCTTGCGTCGTTCAAATCCACGGCGCAAACGATGCGTTCAAAGAAACCAGCAGACGGCGCGGGTTCTTCCACGTGCACGGCCGTCCATACAGGGCAAAGCGCATCGTGTAAGACTTTAGCGGTCACCGACCCGAGCAGCATGCTGCGGAAAGTGCCGTAGCCGCGGGTGGGCATCATGATCAAATCCGTGCCGTGCTCTTCGGCATAGCGCACGATGATCTGAGCCGGGTCTCCTTCTTCAAGTGCGCGCGTGACACGGAGCCCCTCAAACCGATCCTTGAGATAGAGGTCGAATTCGTTCTGCCGCGCTTCCCGAATCGCGGGTGTGTCGACCAAAGCCATGTAACCGTACCAATCCGTAAAATAGGCAGGCGGTATTTCCAAAGCATGCAACAGCGTCACTACTGCATTGAACTTCCGTGCCAGGACCTCGACGAACGGCGCGGTCGCTGTGCAGTGGTCCGACATATCCACCGGGAAGAGAATTTTCTCGAAAGTTTGCATCGCGCACCGCCTTTCGTTGAAAAGGCAGCACGCTGTGTGCCAGCAGTAACTTAGGCGGAAACGCTAGAGCGTGGAGGAAGAGCCTCGTCGTAAAAGGCTGTTATTGCGCAGCGAGATGGGCAGTTTTGGGGGATTTCGCGCATTACTCGACTTTGAGCACTGCCGCGCCCCGAATTGCATCATTCTTCAGTGCATTGAGCGCGCGATTGGCGTCTCGGAGCGAGAAGACTTCAATCTCAGTGTGAATCGGAATTTCGGCCGCTGTGCGTAGAAAATCATGCCCATCCTGGCGTGTGTTGTTGGCGACGCTGCGCACTATGCGTTCACCGTAGAGCAGTTTGTAATCGAGCGTCGGGATGTTACTCATGTGTATACCGCCCAAGGCCAGCACACCGCCTTTTCTTAACGCTTTGAGCGCCGCCGGGACGATTTCACCGGCAGGCGCGAAAACAATTGCGCTGTCGAGTTTCGCTGGCGGTTCTTCGATGGTACCGCCCGCCCACGCGGCGCCCAATTCGACCGATAGCTTCTGATGCCGCTCGTCGCGCGTGCAGACGTACACTTCCGCGCCCCAATGCCGCGCCACTTGGATGGCTACGTGACCGGCAGCGCCGAACCCGTAAATCCCCAACCGGCCGCCTCGTCCGATTCCCGAGAGTCGCAGGGAACGGAATCCGATGATACCTGCGCACAGCAGCGGGGCGGCTTTCAGATCGCCGAAGCCATCGGGAATCGGATAGACGAAGCCTTCTTCGCCCAGTGCGTACTCGGCATAACCACCGTCCACGGTGTAGCCAGTAAACGCGGGCGCATCGCAGAGATTCTCCTTGCCGGCGCGGCAGTACTCGCAGGTTCCGTCGGTGGAGTGCAGCCATGCGACTCCGACGCGCGTTCCGATCGCGTGTTTGACATTCGGCCCCGCAGACTCAATCACGCCGACAATCTGATGTCCAGGAATGATGGGCGACTTTCGCGGTGGCAACTCGCCTTCCGTCACATGCAGATCGGTCCGGCAAACGGCGCACGCGCTCACACGCACCAGCACCTGCCCGGGCCGGGGTTCCGGCTTGGGAACGTCCGTGAACTCGAGCGGGTTCGTTTCGATACGGGCGGACGATCGCAGGACGCAGGCCTTCATGCTTCACCAATAGCAGGTCCTGAGCCGCGCGGGCGGCCTTCTCAGTCACAGGGCGGGCCGGTACATTTGGTCAACGGATGCCGCATAGACGCCGAGTTCGGTGGCGACCGCGTCCACCGCGTGCTGGGCGATAGCGAGATCTACACGACCGTCGGAGGTGAAGTGCGGGCCGACGTAGCGTTCGTAGTATCGCTGAACTTCCTCACGGGTCAGCCGGTCGAGGAACGAGGCAATGTAGTCGACGGCTAACTTGGGTTCTTCAGCAATCGTGAGAAGGGCTCGCTGGTTGGCGCGGACCAGCGCCTGCAGCGCCGGGTTGTCGAGCGGGATATGAGTTGGGTCCACCGCGATTCCAACCGTGGGGATCTCGGTGGTCGCGGCGGCCTAGAACAGGACCGAAAAGCCCTCCTCGCCGGCGACCTGTTCGGGCGCTAATGTGCTGCCCACGTAGGCCGCATCGATTGAACCGTTGCGAAGGCGCCGCAGATCCATCTGGTAGTCACCCGGGGCCCGTACGACGCACTGCAGGTCGCGATCGGGGTCGAGACCGTGCTTGCGCAACACGATCCGCGCGAAGCAGCCTGGTGCGGTATGGGGTGCGTGGACCGCCAGGCGGCGCCCGCGAAGATCGTTCATGGATTTCACCTCACCACGCCCGAGGAACCAGAACAAGGGACGCTGCGTGTTGACGGCAAGTACATTCCATTCGATGCCATCCGTCAGCCGCGACAACAAGGCACGGCCCAAACCGATGGTTGCGCCACCGCGCAGGCGCTCGATCTCCCACCTGGTTCCGTCGCGGACGGCGACGTGGACACCTTCATCCGCGAAATATCCTTCCTGATCGGCCACATAGGCGATCAGTTCTTCGTGGATACCGCGCCCGACGTAGGTCAGGTCGATCGTGTGCATCGGAGTAATAACCTTCTCTCAATCCGGGACAGTGCGCTTGCGCTCGTTGCGTTCAGTCCATTGCCAGCCCACCGTTGACCGGAAGGTAATGGCCGGTGGTGCAACCCGAATCCTCGCTCGCCAAGAACGCTACCGCCTTGGCGACATCGTCGGGACGGACCAGCCGTCGCATCGGCGTGGCCGCGGCCAACTCGTGCACCTGCTCGGATGTCAATTGCTCAGTCACTCTGGTTCCCTCCACCGTGGCTGGTGCGACGAGGTTAGCGGTGATCCCGTGCGGTGCCAACTCTAAAGCGATGTACCGCACGAACTGGTCCAGGGCCGCCTTAGCAGTGCCGAGCGTGATCATCCCGTCACGCGGACGACGCGACAGCCCAGTACTCATATAAATCAGCCGGCCGTATCCGCGCGAAATCATTCGCGGCACAACCGCCTTGGTTGTCAGGAACGCGGCATGTAGCTCGTTGTCCAGCTTGCCGCCGAGCTGCTCCCAGCTCAGCTCGGCGAACGAGGTGATGGCAAATGGAGTCAACGCGTTGTGCACAAGTAGGTCCGTCCCACCCCAGCGCTGATCGATTTGATCGACCATGGCGGTGACGTCGTTAGGCACGGTGACGTCGGCTTTAATCGCCATGGCTTCGCCGCCGGCCGCAGTGATGGTCGCCACCACCTTCTCGGCCTGTGGTCCACTGGCACGGTGGTTAACGACCACTCGGTACCCGTGTTTGGCCAGCACCAATGCGGTTGCCGCACCGATTCCCCGGCTGGCTCCCGTGATTAAGGCGACTCGTGCCATCGTCCTTAGCTCCTCTGCGAGACTATTCGACGCAGCCATTCCAGTCGCCTGGGCGCGAAACCCATTTCCCTTTTCGCCTTGGCATTGGAAGCGCCTCGCAACTGCGTAGCGTAATACACGAAATCGGGGCCGGCGCTTCGAAGCGCCTCTTGTTCGGTGATGCGTGGCGGGTCGGGCGCTTCCACCGCGGCTGCAAAAGCCGGAAGCCAGACGGACAGCGGCGACGGATCGTCGTCGACGATGTTGTAGACTCCAGGGGCGCATTCGAGCGCGGCTGCGGTTGCGGTCGCCGCATCCTCGACATGAACCCACGACCAGACACCTTGTCCTGAACCTGTAATGGGGTACTTCAGCTCGCGCACCTGGTCGGCGATGTCGCCGTGGTCCGTGAACCAGGTGCCCGGTCCATAGAAGAATCCGTAACGTAGAGCGACTCCTTGCAGATCCTTCGCTCCTAATACGCGCTCTTCCACCTGCATGTAGGTTCGAACGCTGGCGGAAACGGCTGGCGAGGCATTGGCGGCAAGAGAATCCTCTTCAGTTGCGAGCCCAGAGCCAGGCGCGTAGAAGAATCCCGTGGACTGGACTAGGTATCTGTGAACGCCGACTGCGCGGGCGGCATTGTAGACGTTGCCCCCGCCTTCGAGCCTCACCTGGCGATCTCGCTCGGCCGCGGCGCGCATTTCGTCCGGTGTATAGTGCTCAGGCAATGAGGTCAACTCATCGATTACCGCATCGGGCCGCACCTGCTGGAGGGCTGCGTGGACTGCCTGGGCATCGAGCGCATTAGCGACGACACCCTTCGCTCTAACCTCTCTG
>Ga0126373_10004125_pt1 | contig 11051 bp, 13 predicted proteins | sample PanSoiMetPlot_11_FD_92545 | JGI IMG/M metagenome (GOLD analysis project Ga0126373, IMG submission 92545) | Tropical forest soil microbial communities from Panama - MetaG Plot_11 | ecosystem: Environmental > Terrestrial > Soil > Tropical forest > Bulk soil | place: Panama | collected 2016-02-17
GACGGTGCTGTGGACGTGCTCGTGGTCGCGATCGGCGCTGTCGCGGGGGACGCACTGGAGGCCTCCGAAGCGGTACGCCAGGCGGGCTACACGGTCCGTGTCGTTGACCCGAGGTGGGTGCAGCCGGTGCCTCCGGCTCTCGCCGAGCTGGCCCGGTCGGCGGCGCTGGTGGTCTGCGTCGAGGACGGAGTGGTCGCGTGCGGGGTGGGCGCCCGGGTCTCGCAGGCGATTCGCGCCGCCGGCGTCGACACGCCGACCCGCGAGATCGGTGTTCCGGTAGCCTTTCCGGCCCATGGCAAGGTGCCGGAAGTAAAGGCTGCGGTGGGGCTCACCGTTCAGGACATCGGCAGGCGCATGGTGGAGTGGTCGGCGCTAGTTCAGCGAAGTGGTGACGCCTCGAGCGACGACGCGTCCGAACGCCGCGCGAATGAGATCGCCGGCGAGTGATACCTGGACCAACTGGAGGCATGACGGATGCGTGTTCTGGTCGTAGAGGACGAAATGCAGCTGGCGGAGGCCGTCGCCAGGGGCCTGCGCCGGGAAGGCATGGCGGTCGATGTCGCGTACGAGGGCGACGACGGGTACCGGAAAGCGGCCATGACGCGGTATGACGTGATCGTTCTGGATCGCGACCTGCCGGGGATCTCTGGTGACGATATCTGCCGCCGGCTGGCCGACGAGGGGCTGCTGACCCGGGTCATGATGCTGACGGCGAGCGGCACCGTCGAAGACAAGGTGTCCGGCCTCGCCCTGGGCGCCGACGACTACCTCGCCAAGCCGTTCGCGTTCGCAGAGCTGGTCGCCCGAGTGCGTGCCCTGGGCCGCCGCACCACCCCCGCCGCGCCGCCGGTGCTGACCGCCGGTGACATTGAGCTCGACTCCGCGCGGCGCACCGTGACACGGGGCGGCGAGATGATCGACCTCACCCGCAAGGAGTTCGGAGTCCTCGAGACGCTGATGATGGCGCACGGCGCCGTGGTCAGCAGTGAGGAGCTGCTCGACCGGGTATGGGACGAGAACGCCGACCCGTTCACCACCACGGTGCGGGTGACGATGATGACGTTGCGCCGGAAGCTCGGCGAGCCGGCGATCATTGACACAGTGGTCGGTTCCGGTTACCGGATCGACCCGGCGGCGCTCGCGCCGGGCGCGGAGGAGGCCGGATCGCTCCTGTGAGATTCCTCCGCCCTACGCTGCGCATCCGCATGGCGTTGCTGTACGGCGGATTGGTTTTGCTCGTCGGCGTAAGCCTTCTCGTCGCGTGGATGGTCCTGATGGACCGCGCGATCGGCAGGTTGGGATTCTTCAACAGCCAGGGCACCGTCACGATCAAGGACAGTTCGGGGGTCACGCAGACTGTCAGCCCTTCGCATCTCTCCGCACAGGCGCGGCACGACGCGCGCGATTACCTGCTGCACACCGGGCTGATCTACTTCGCCGTCATCGTGATCATCGGTGCGGCCGGCGGCTATCTGCTCGCCAGGCAGGCGCTGAGTCCGATCGCCAAGGTAACCCGCACCGCTCGGCAGCTATCCACCGAGACACTCGACCAGCGCATCGACCTGGGCGGGCCGGACGACGAGCTACGTGAGCTGGCGGACACGTTCGACGACATGCTGGCCCGGCTCGACGCGGCGTTCGACGGGCAAAAGCTGTTCGTCGCGAACGCGAGCCACGAGCTGCGCACGCCACTGTCCGTCATCCGCACCGAGATCGATGTCACCTTGTCCGATCCGGCAGCGTCGTCGGAGGAATTGCGGCGCATGGGAGAGGTGGCGCTGAGCGCCACCGAGCGGGCACAGCGGCTGGTGGGCTCGCTGCTGACGCTGGCGCGGCTGCAGTCCGGCGAGCGAGGCGAGCTCGCGGTGCGCGAGCCGGTCGACCTGGCGTCCCTGGTCGCGCCGGTACTGGCGAGCGTCGCGGGGGAAGCCGCGGATCGGTCCATCTCCATCGAATCGGAGACGAGTACCGCTCGGACCGCCGGCGACCCTCGGCTGCTCGAGCGGTTGATCGGCAACCTCGTCGAGAATGCGGTGCGGCATAACGTGAACGGCGGCTGGCTGCGGGTCAGTTGCGGCGAGGCAGACGGACGGGTGTGGCTGCATGTCGCAAACGGCGGACAGATCATTCCGCCGGGCGACGTCGACGGGTTGTTCGAGCCGTTCCGCCGTGGCGGCAAGATGCGCACCGCAACGCGGGGCGCCGGGCTGGGCCTGTCGATCGTGCGGATGATCGTGGAGGCCCATCACGGCCGGCTCCAGGCCGCGGCGCCACCGTTCGGTGGGTTGGCCGTGCGCATCGAGCTGCCTCTGGCTGCCGGCGAGCCGGTCGCGGTGGCGAACTCGTCACCGGAGCGCCTCCGCCAACGCGGCACTGGTGAGGTCGATCTGCCAGGGTCGCGCGCCTAGCCGAGCGAGCTCAGCACGTACCGCTTCCTCGGTCGGGGGTTGCGGGGGCTGCCAGGCAAGCTGACGGACGACGTCGGACGCGAGCAGGTTCTGTCCCAGCACCCGATACCGCTCGGCCAGCCCCACGATGACGGCCCGGCACCGGGCGAGTCGCGACGCGGCTTCCGGTGAGCGATCGCGCCACCGAGACGCCGGCGGCACCGCGTCGCCGCTACCGCCGATGATCTGCGGGAGCTCACTGTCGGGAAGTTCCCGGGCCTCGACCAGCGCGGCGTACCACCGCGCCGTTTGGCGGCGCTGCCGCGGCCCGCCGAAGACGGGCAGCGCGGCGAGATCAGCGGGACGGCGCGGGTTGGCGCGTGCGGCGGCGATGATCGCGGAGTCGGGCAGCAGCCGGCCGGGCGCGACGTCGCGCTCGGCCGCGTACCGGTCGCGGGCGTACCAGAGCGACCGGACGGCCGCGAGCTGGCGTCTGCTGCGGAGCAGGTGCATGCCCGACGTGCGCCGCCACGGGTCCTCGCGCGGAGCCGGGGCGGGTGCGATGCGTTCCGCCTCGAATTCTTGCTGCGCCCACTCCGTCTTGCCCGCGCTCGCGAGCTCGGCGGCGAGCGCCTGACGCAGCGCGGCGAGCAGCTCGACGTCGAGCGCGGCGTACACCAGCCAGTCGTGCGGCAGCGGGCGGGTGCTCCAATCTGCGGCGGAGTAGCCCTTCTCCAGCCGCACGCCGAGGTGCTGCTCGACCATCGTGCCGAGCGCCACGCGGTTGTCGCCAAGCAGCCGGCCCGCGAGTTCGGTATCGAAGAGCACCGGCGGGTGCAGGCCCACTTCGGCCAGGCAGGGAAGGTCCTGGTTTGCGGCGTGCAGGATCCACTCGGCGTCCCCAAGGGCCTCGCCGACCTCGTGCAGGTCGGGCAGCTCGATCGGGTCGATCAGCACGGTGCCGGCTCCGGCCCGCCGCAGCTGGACCAGGTACGCGCGTTGGCTGTACCGGTAGCCGGAGGCGCGTTCGGCGTCGACCGCGACAGGGCCGGTGCCACGGCGCAGCGCCGCAATGGCGGCACGCAGCTGCGCGGTCGTGGTGACGGGCTCCGGGACGCCGTCACGCGGCTCCTGCAGCACCGGGACGTCGCTGATGGGCGCGCCGGACCCGTCTGCGTCGGTGGACGACATGAGCGTGCGGCTATTCGCGCGGGTTCTTGAGGACCGTGACCCCCTCGGGCGGCAGTCCGGCCGCGTTGCACAGCATGTCGACGAACGCGAGCAGGTGCGGGGCCAGGTCGGGGGTACGGGCGGTCCAGGACCCGCGCAGTTCTAGTGCCACCGACGTGCGCGGTCCGTGGACGTCGCCGAACCGGGTGGACGTCGTCTGCGTGACGGTGCCACCGGCAGCGAGGTAACTCGCTCGGCGAGCCTCGAGCGCCTCGGTCAGCCAGCTCCACCCGACCTCCGGCAGCAAGGGGTCGCCGGCCATGCTCGGCTCCAGTTCGGCTGAGGCGAAGGCGACGAGCCGCAGCGTGCCTTCCCACGCCTCGGCGCCATCGGGGTCGTACAGGAGCACGAGCCGCCCGGTGGACAGCTCGCCACCGTCTGCGTCGCGGATGTCGGCGGCCAGCGCATGGCTCCACGGCGCCAGCCGCTGCGGCGGGCGGATCGACTCGACGCGGGCCTCCGGACGCAGCACGGTGCCCTGGAGGCTATCGACCGCCTCGCGGAACTCGGCCGGGGCCAGCGCCGGATCGCGATCGCGTATCGGCGGTGGTTGGTCCGGCATCTCAGCGGGCTGAATGGGGCTGATGTGGCTCACGGGGGTGACAGTCCGGATCAAGCGGCATGCCGCAAATGCTGATAACGCGCCTGCCGGACGGCAACCAGCTGCGGGTCGACGACCAGGCCGGTGCCGCACACCGCGCACGCCCGGTCGGGGCAGCCGCCTCGGTGCCCGTCGGCGCAGGGCGGAATCTCGACCTCGCGTCGCTGACCGCACGTCGGACAATCGAGGGACAGCATCATGCGGACCTCCGCAAAGGCGACTCCACTTCGTATCGTGACGTTGGCACGGGTCACCGACAAAATCAGCTAGGCGCGCCGGGTCCCGCGGCACCGTGCGACGATGAGGACGATGCTCGCAGATTCCCTTCTCGTGCGTGCCGCCCGGGGTCGCCCAGGGGTCCGGCCGCCGGTGTGGTTCATGCGCCAGGCGGGCCGCTCTCTGCCCGAGTACCGCGCCGTGCGTGAGGGCACGACGATGCTCGAGGCCTGCCGGAACCCCGAGCTGATCACCGAGATCACGCTTCAGCCGGTGCGGCGCTACGGCGTCGACGCGGCGATCCTGTTCTCGGACATCATCGTGCCGCTGGCCGCGGCCGGTGTGGGTGTCGACATCGTTCCGGGCGTGGGCCCGGTGATCGACAAGCCGGTGCGGACGGTGTCGGATCTGGATTCACTGCGCGCACTGCATCCGGACGACGTGCCCTACGTCACATCGGCGGTCCGCACGCTGGTCGGTGAGCTGGGCGACACACCCCTCATCGGGTTCGCCGGGGCGCCGTTCACGCTGGCCAGCTACCTGATCGAGGGGGGTCCGTCGCGCGACTACGCGCGCACCAAGGCTCTCATGCACGGTGATCCGCAGCTGTGGCACGCAGTGCTCACCCGACTGGCGGCGATCACCGCAGCGTTCCTGCGGGTACAGGTCGACGCCGGGGTGTCAGCGGTGCAGCTGTTCGACTCATGGGTGGGGTCCTTGTCGGCCGCGGACTATCGGACATCCGTGCTACCGCACAGCCAAGCTGTACTGTCGGCCGTCCCAGAGGTACCGCGCATCCACTTCGGCGTCGGTACCGGTGAGCTGCTCGCACTGATGCGCCAAGCCGGCGCGGACGTGGTCGGCGTCGATTGGCGGGTGCCGCTGGACGAGGCAGCGCGGCGGCTCGGGCCCGGTGCAGTGGTACAGGGCAATCTCGACCCGGCGCTGCTGCTCGCCGACTGGCCCGTCGTCGAGCGTGAGACGCGGCGGATCGCCGTCGAAGGCCGCGCGGCGGCGGGGCACATCTTCAACCTCGGGCACGGGGTGCTGCCCGACACCGACCCGGGCATGCTCCAGCGCGTCGCCGAGCTGATCCGGTCGCTCGGCTGACGCGTCGCGCCTAGCGTTGCCTACTTGCCAACTAGCTCGACGACGGGTAGCAAACGGGCGGACGTCAAGGCGGGTCAAGCCTTCGGGATGATGATGTCGTGCGTGTCGTCGTGGTCGGTGGGGGCATCTCCGGGCTGTCGGCGGCGTGGCGTATCGCCGAGCGCGCGGCGCAGGCCGAGGTCGTAGTACTCGAGGCGGCCGATGCCGTGGGCGGCAAGCTGCGCCTGGCGACGGTCGCCGGCGTCCCGGTCGACGTCGGCGCTGAGGCGATGCTGGCCCGCCGGCCCGAGGGGGTCGAGCTGGCCAAGGCCGCCGGATTGGCAGATGCGCTGATCGAGCCGCTGACGACCTCAGCGGCTGTGTTCGCAGGAGGTACCTGTCACCCATTGCCGGCGCGGACCATGCTCGGCGTGCCTGGCGACGTGGATGCATTGCGGCGCAGCGGCGTACTCAGCGATGCGGCTGTGTCCCTTGTGGACAGTGAGCCGTCGCATCCGCCCCTCCAGCCGGTGCTCGACGACGTGGCGGTGGGGCCGTTGGTCCGCAGCAGACTCGGCGGCGAGGTGGTCGAGCGGCTCGTCGAACCGTTGCTCGGGGGTGTGTACGCCGGACATGCCGACCAGCTGTCGTTGCGGGCGACTATGCCGGCGCTGACCGCACAGTTGCGCGCGGGCGGTTCGCTGGTACGCGCCGCGGCGGCAGTCACCAGCCAGGGCGGCGCGGGCACCAGTGGGCCGGTGTTCACGTCGCTGGACGGGGGTCTGGGGCGGCTGCCGATCGCGCTGGCCGCTGGCGGGCGGTTCGCGGTTCGACCGGGCGTCACCGTGCGGGCGATCAGGCGCACGCCGGCCGGCTTTGCGCTGGACTGTGGTCCGGTGCCGAGACCGGAGCTCGTCGAGGCGGACGCCGTCGTGGTTGCGACGCCACCCGGAAAGGCGGCCCGGCTGCTGCGCGGCGTGGCCCCGGCCGCGGCCGCCGAAGTGTCCACTGTGGACACCGCCAGCATGGCGATCGTCACGCTGGCCTACCAGGACGTGAGGCCGATAGCGGGCAGCGGACTACTCGTCGGAACCCGTGAGGGTTACCGGGTCAAGGCGGTCACTCTCTCGTCGCAGAAGTGGCCGATCACCCACGACGGCCTCACCATCTTGCGGGCGTCGATCGGCCGGGTCGGGGAGACGGCAGACCTGCAGCACGACGATGCCGAGCTGATCGCCATCGTGCGACACGAGCTGCCTGCGTTGATCGGCGTCGACGCCGAGCCGGTCGACGCGCTGGTCACCCGGTGGGGCGGCGGATTGCCGCAGTACGCAGTGGGTCACCTCGAGAAGGTGGCCCGGATCCGGGCAGCTGTCGCCGCGGTGCCCGCGCTGGCCGTCTGTGGAGCCACCTACGACGGGATCGGCATACCTGCGTGCATCGCGTCGGGGCAGCAGGCTGCTGAACGCGTCCTGGCCCGCGAGGGACAATGAACGCCATGGTCGACGGCAAGACAGCACGCGAGCTCAATCAGGTGATCCGCTACACCGCATGGTCGGTCTTCCGCACCGGCACACCGATCGGCGACGCCGACCGCGCTCCGCTCGCCGGAGAGGTCGGCGAGCTGTTCGAGCAGCTCGCGGCGAAGGACGTCACGGTGCGCGGCACCTACGACGTCAGCGCGCTGCGGGCGGACGCCGACTTGATGGTCTGGTGGCACGCGCCGTCCGCCGACGTGCTCCAGGACGCCTACGCGCGGCTGCGCCGCACCGACCTCGGCGCCCACCTGGTACCGGTGTGGTCGTCCATGGCGCTGCACCGCCCGGCTGAATTCAACAAGAGCCACATACCGGCGTTTCTCGCCGATGAAGAACCACGAGCGTATGTCTGCGTTTACCCGTTTGTGCGCTCCTACGAGTGGTACCTGCTGCCGGACTCCGAGCGGCGGGCACTACTCGCTGAGCACGGGCAAATGGCGCGGGAGTACCCCGACGTCCGGGCGAACACCGTCGCGGCGTTCGCCCTCGGCGATTACGAGTGGATGCTGTGCTTCGAGGCTGACGAGCTGGACCGCATCGTCGACCTTATGCGCCATCTGCGCGGGTCCGAGACGCGCCGGCACGTCCGGGCCGAGGTGCCGTTCTTCACGGGCCGGCGCCGCAGCGTCGACGAGCTGGTCGCTGCTCTGCCGTAGCGCTTCGTCTGCAACGCGACGGCCCGCTCTTGTGTCTATCTCGTAGGTCGGGCTTACCGCGAAGCGAGGGGCGTCATGACGACGAGACGGGTCCACATCGGAATCGGCTTGGTCGCCGTCGCGCTGGGACTGGCGGGCTGCGCGTCGAACACCCATGGCAGTGCGACCGGCCCGACCGGCACCACCCCCGCGACCACCTCAGCCATGCCATCGACGTCGGCCATCCCGTCCGCCTCGGCCGCTCCGACCACGTCGAGCGGGACGACGTCGTCTGCGTCGCACGCTCCGTCGACGCAAGCACCGGCGAGCACTGCCCCGCCATCACGTTCGCCGGCCGCGCAGCCGTCGCCGACGATGCACAAGGTGTCGCCCGAGGCCACCGCCCCGGCTGCAGGTGGGTGCGCGCGGGACTCCGGCACGCAGGTGCTGGTGCTGATCAACCCAGACGTACCGGTGCCGCGCTGCGTGATCGTGACGGCCGGGCAGCACCTGGCCGTGCGCAACAACACCGGTGAGCTGGGCCAGACCCCCCGCGCGGTCACGCTGCATTGGGCCGACTACGCGCCGCGGACGCTGCCGCCGGGCGCGCTGACGATCTACCCGCAGTCCTTCGGGAGCTACCTGTTGCCGGGCGTGCACCGTTTGCAGGCGTCGGTGTACGGGCAGAGCGGCGCCGAGATCTGGCTACAGCACTAGGGCTGTTCCTCGAAGGTCAATGAGATCGAGTTGATGCAGTAGCGCAGGTCGGTGGGGGTGCCGTAGCCCTCGCCGTCGAAGACGTGGCCCAGGTGGCTGTGACAGTTGGCGCACAGGACCTCGACGCGGACCATCCCGAGACTGCGGTCGCGTCGCTCGATAATCCGTTCGCCGGCCAGCGGCGTGAAGAAGCTCGGCCAGCCACAGTGTGAGTCGAACTTGTGCTCGCTGCGGAACAGCTCACTGCCGCAGGCCCGGCAGCGGTATACGCCGACCTGCTTGTTGTCGGTGTACTCCCCGGTGAACGGCCGCTCGGTGGCGGCCTGACGCAGCACGGCGTACTCCTCTGGGGAGAGCTGCTCGCGCCATTCGGCCTCGGACTTGACGACGTTCGGTGCGCTCATGCGTACGACGGTACGGCCCGGCTCAGAGCAGGCCGACGATACCGAGTACGCCGAAGATCGCGGTGAGGGCGAACCCGAGCAAAATGAGCCATACGACGAACACAGCGACCTGGCGCCGCCGCCCGGTGAGCCGGGTCAGGCCGGCGCCGAAGGCCGCGACGTTCTGCAGCTCGCCGTCGGCGGTGTTGGGATTGGCGGTGCGGCCCCAGGCGAAGTCGGGCTCGGGGCCACGGTGTCGGGGCGGCTCGTCGTCGTCCCACCTGGTGTCGGTGTCCACCAGACCAGGATGCCTGACGGCTGTTTGGGCTGACGTACGCGACCCAGCGCGCGCTGAGCGCCGACGTTAGGTGCGTGGGCCGAGATGACCTACCGTCCAAACATGCCCTCACCGTTCACGGAGCTCGAGGTCGGCGGGCGCACGGTCCGCATCTCCAACCCGGATCGGGTGTATTTCCCCGAGCGGGGCGAGACGAAACTCGACCTTGCGAACTACTACATCGCCGTCGGCGACGGCATCGTCCGGGCCCTGCGCGACCGGCCGTGCATGCTGCACCGGTACCCGGACGGTGTCACCGGCGAAAAGATCTACCAGAAACGGCTCCCAAAAGGGGCGCCCGAGTGGGTTCAGAGTGTGGAGGTGCGCTTCCCGTCCGGGCGCGGCGCCAACGAGCTGTGCGTGACCGAGCTGGCCAGCGTCATTTGGGCGGTACAGATGTCGACGGTCGAGTTCCATCCGTGGCACTCGCGGCGTGCCGACACGGAGCGCCCCGACGAATTGCGCATCGACCTCGACCCGCAGCCGGGTACGGGCTTCGTCGAGGCCAAGCAGGTCGCCGGAACCGTCCACGAGGTGCTCGACGAGCTCGGCGCCGTCGGCTGGCCGAAGACGTCCGGGTCGCGGGGGCTGCACGTCTATGTGCGCATCGAGCCGGCTTTCGGATTCCGCGAAGTGCGGCGCGCCGCACTGGCGTTTGCCCGCGAGGTGGAGCGGCGCATCCCCGACTTCGTCACCACCAAGTGGTGGAAGGAGGAGCGCGGCGAGCAGATATTTCTCGACTACAACCAGAATGCCCGTGACCGCACCATTGCCAGCGCCTACTCGGTACGGGGCCGGCCATACGGGCCCGTCTCTGCACCGGTGACCTGGGAGGAGCTCCCCGACGTCGAGATCGACGACTTCACCATCGCCACCATGCCCGCGCGTTTCGCCGAGCTGGGTGACCTGCACGCCGGCATCGACGACGCGGTGTGGTCGATCGAGCCGTTGCTGGCGTGGGCCGACCGCGACGAGCGCGATCGCGGACTGGGTGACATGCCGTACCCGCCGAACTATCCGAAGCAGGAGGGTGAGCCGCCGCGCGTCCAGCCGTCCCGCATGAACCCGGCCAACTGGGCGGAATCGGCCGACGCTCCTCAGCCGCAGCGCCTGGATTGAGCGGTTCGCCGCAGCTGCGCCCCAACGCTCAGTAGGAGATCAGGACGATCGAGGTGGCCGCCATGGCCAGCCCGATGCGCTGCAGCCGTCCGGTGTGTTCGTGCAGCACGAGCACGGCCGGCAGCACGGTCATCGCCGGGTAGAGCGAGGTGATTACGCTCGCCACCGACAGCAGCCCGTGCCGTGATGCGAGCAGGAAGAACAGGTTTGCGCTGGCGTCGAGCACGCCGGCCAGCACGGCCAGGAACAGCACGCGGCCGCTGAGCGGCTGGGCAACTCGCCGGCCGCGCGCCAGCGGCACGATCAAAGCAGCGGACGTGAGCCGCGAGATGACCAGCGGCCACAGCCCCGAATCGTGGTTCGCCCGGGCCAGGCAGATGAAGTAGACGCCGAATCCCACTCCCGAAAGGCACGCCAAGGCGAGGATGCGGATGCCGATCGGGCCGTGTGGATGATCGTCGGATGTGTAGCTGACGAACATCACGGCGATCAGGCCGATCGCGATGCCGAGCCACGCCGACAGGTGCGGTCGCTCGCCGACGAGCAGCCCGAACCCGACCGGCACGACGGCGGCGAGCACGGCCGTGACCGGCGAGATGATGTTCATCGGCGCCCGCGCCATGAGGCTGTACATCACGATCACGCCCACCATGCCGCCGATGCCGCCACCGACACCGAGCAGCGCCGTCCGGGCGTCGAGCGGCCCGGCGAAGGCCGGTAGCAGCGCCAGCATCAGCAGCGCACCGACCGGGTAGGCGTAGAGCAGCACGGTGATCGCCGAACGGTGCCGGGACGCGAA
>Ga0126373_10004126_pt1 | contig 11051 bp, 9 predicted proteins | sample PanSoiMetPlot_11_FD_92545 | JGI IMG/M metagenome (GOLD analysis project Ga0126373, IMG submission 92545) | Tropical forest soil microbial communities from Panama - MetaG Plot_11 | ecosystem: Environmental > Terrestrial > Soil > Tropical forest > Bulk soil | place: Panama | collected 2016-02-17
CCCCTCGCCCACGGCACTGGTCGTCGACATTCCGAGCAGCCGTCCTTCTGTCGGCGCTCGCGCCGAGAAACCGCGCGCGGCACTGCCATGGTGCTGCGCCAAGCTTACGTTTAGGCTGGCGCTTGCGACCCCGTAAGGTGGGAAGCCCTGGAGGAAACCATGGCTAAGCTGTCTGGAAAGCGCGCCTTTCTCGAATTGCTGAAGCAGGAAGGCGTCGCCATGCTGTTTGGCAATCCAGGAACGACGGAACTTCCGCTGATGGACGCGCTCGCCGCCGAGACCGAGCTTCGCTACGTGCTTGCGTTGCAGGAAGCGTCGGTGATGTCGATGGCGGACGGCTATGCGCAGGCGTCTGGCAAGCTCGCCGTCGTCAACGTCCATGTCACGCCAGGCCTCGGCAACGCCATGGGCATGCTCTACAACGCCGGCAAAAGCGGCACACCCATTTTGGTCACTGCCGGCCAGCACGACCAAGGCTTCAACGTGACCGAGCCCATCCTGTGGGCGGATCTGCCGACCCTGGCCCGCCCGCTCGTCAAGTGGTCAGCCGAAGTGCATGCCCTGTCGGACTTACCCCGCATCGTGCACCGGGCGATCAAAACCGCGCTCGCGCCGCCGACCGGGCCGGTATTCATTTCTCTGCCGGCCGACATCCTCAACGCCGAGGCAGATGTCGATCTCTCTGCGCCGACCCGCATCGCACCGCGGCTCCGCGGCGACCTCGAGGCGATCGAGGCGGCGGCGAGCGTGTTGGCGAGCGCGGAACATCCAGTCCTGATCGCCGGCGATGCCGTCGCCCAGAGCCGCGCCCACCCCGAGCTCATTGCGCTCGCCGAACTTCTCGGCGCGCCGGTATTCGCCGAAGGCATCGCCAATACCGCTTCGTTCCCGAGTTCGCATGCGCTCTTCAAGGGCGCCATGGTCCGGCTCGCCCCGTGGATCGCCGAGGCGCTAGCCCCGCACGACGTGTTGTTCTCGGTGGGCGGCGATCTGTTTACGCTATCGCTGCCATCACCGGTCGAGCCGGTGCCGAAGCATTTGCGCATCATTCATCTCGACATTGATCCGTGGGAGCTTGGCAAGAACTTTCCCGCAGACGTCGCAATCCTCGGCGATCCAAAGGCGACACTACCGGAGCTCACGGCCGCAGTCGCAAAGCGCCTGACCGGCCGCGCGCGGGCGCAAGCACGCGAACGCTTCGAAACCGCGAGCCGGGGGATTCGCTTGGCGCGCACCGCGCTCCACGCCACGGCTGCCGCCAATGCCAGCAAAACGCCGATTGAGCCCCGGGCGCTGCTCCAGGCGATCGGCGCCGCGCTGCCGCCGGACGCGGTCGTCGTCGAGGAAGCGATCTCATCGGCGTCAGGGATTCGCGAATTCATTCGCAGCGACGATCCGCAGAGCTTCTTTGGGTTGCGCGGCGGCGGCATCGGCTGGGGGTTGCCGGCTGCAATCGGCGTCAAGCTCGCGCTCCCCAACCGACCGGTGGTGGCGCTCGTGGGCGATGGCAGCGCACTCTATACTTGCCAGGCGTTGTGGACCGCAGCCCACGAACGAATCCCGGTGATATTCGTGATTCTCAACAATGCGTCGTATCGGATTCTCAAGCAACGGGTGCATGCCTTGCGTGGCCATGCAGCGCAGACCGACACCTATGTGGGTATGGATCTCGTTGACCCCGCGATCGACTTCGTCGGCATGGCGCGTGCGCTGGGGATTGCGGCCGAGCGCGCCTCGACCGTGTCCGATAGCATCGACCTCGTTCGCAAGGGCCTGGCCGACTCCGTCCCGGTGCTGATCGAAGTCATGCTCGATCGAAGCTTCAAACCGTTGTGACGCAACCCGGTAACTGAGCGCGCGACGCACCTCTTGTTTCCCGGCCTCTGGCTTGATTTAAGAGTGAACGGCTTGCCGGTATTCCTTGTTAACCAGCACCGGCGGCGGCTGTGCCGGCGGGTGGCGCGTATAATCTTTTCAAGCGCTTTAATCCGGATGTCGAGGTCTGGTCGCAAATCCGGTTTTATCAGTCCAGCGTGGATCCCCGAGCAGCCTCGGCGCGCAAAATTGGTATGATGGGATTGCGTTTGTGAGCCACTGATCAGTTCCTGCGTGCGGCTCGCGGCGAGTCATGCCGTCAAATTGGATCGCCGGAGGGCTGTAAATGGAGGCAGCGAATCTCCTGCGAGCAGCCTCAAGCTACCTGCCACAACCGAGTAACTTGATAATCTATCTGCTGACTTTTCAGGGATTGCATTGGTTTCTTAATGCGATGGACTTCGCATCACTTGACTACGGACGAGAAACGTCGGGCCAGGGAACTTTAAGGGCATTCGGTATGACAAACGTTATCCTGGATTTGCCCTAAGTCATTGATTACGCTAGTTTCGCTAAAGACCCTTGCAACCGATGTGAACGCCGCGCTGAAGGCGTTGCGCCGGGATCGGGCGCGGGAACTTCTGCGTTTGTCAACGTTGGGCATTGTGAAAAGAGGGGCGGAGCCCGAGGAGAAGCGACCATCGATTTTCAACTATCCTCTGACCAAGAAGCGGTGCGGCGAGCAATCGAACGCATTTGCGAGCGCTTTCCGGACGATTATTGGCTTGCGCGCGACCGCGACGGCGGCTTTCCGCACGAATTTCATGGGATGCTGGCGGCCGATGGTTGGCTTGGCATTGCCATGCCTGAGGCCTATGGGGGCGGTGGCCTTGGGATCACCGAGGCCGCGATCATGATGCAAGCGATCGCGGAATCTGGCGCCGGGATGGCGGGCGCGTCCGCGGTACACATGAACATCTTCGGGCTCAATCCGGTGGTTGTGTTTGGGACGCCTGAGCAACAGCGCCGCATGCTGCCACCTCTGATTGCCGGAAAGGAAAAGGCGTGCTTTGCCGTCACTGAACCCAATGCGGGACTCGAGACGGCCCGGATCGCAACGCGCGCAGTTCGTCGCGGCGACCACTACGTGATCAATGGCGTCAAAGTGTGGATCTCGACCGCTCAAGTCGCCGACCGGATGCTAATCCTGGCACGCACGACCCCGCTCGAAGCGGTCAACAAGCCAACCGCGGGCTTGAGCCTATTTTACACGGCCTTCGATCGACGCTTCATCGAGGTCCGCGAGATTGAAAAGATGGGCCGCAAGGCGGTCGATTCGAACGAGCTCTTCATTGATGGACTTGAAGTGCCGGTTGAAGACCGCATCGGCGAGGACGGGCGGGGCTTCGAGTACATTCTCCACGGGCTCAACCCAGAGCGGATTTTGATCGCCGCTGAGGCCGTGGGGCTCGGCCGAGCAGCGCAAAGGCGCGCCACGGATTATGCCAAGCAGCGTGTCGTTTTCGGGCGTCCGATTGGCAAGAACCAAGCGATCCAGCATCCGCTGGCTGAGAGCTGGATGGAGCTCGAGGCAGCAAACTTGATGGTGCTGCAGGCCGCGTGGCGATACGACAACGGACTTTCTTGCGGAGCGGCCGCGAACGCGGCCAAATATCTGGCTGCAGAGGCGGGCTTTAAGGCATGCCAGACTGCGGTTTTGGTGCACGGGGGCTACGGTTACGCTCGGGAATATCATGTCGAGCGCTACTTACGTGAAATGATGATCCCACGCATCGCCCCGGTGAGCCCGCAATTAATTCTCTGCTTTATCGCCGAGAAGGTCCTGGGACTGCCGAAATCCTATTGAGCCAGCGCGCAAGGAATACGCGACGATGACGCCGTGCGGGTCGCCCGGAGCCTCGAGGTCTCGTCCGACGACCAGGGGCGTCCTCGCGCGCCAGCCGTTCCGGGGGTTGGCCGTCTTGCTTGCACTCGTGACCGCCATTGCGATAAAGCCTGCAGCCGGCGTCGATGCCACCGCCTGCCTTGAGCTCGAACGCCAGTTTGAGGTGGTCAGTCGGGACGTCAGCTCGCTGCAAATCAATGAGGCGCTGTTTCGCGCCTGCAGCAAAGGATGCGCACCGCTCGTGCGCCGTTTGCTCGCCGCGGGGGCTTCGGTCTACGCGCGGGACCGCGACGGCACCATGCCCTTGGGATATGCGGCGCAATCCGGACAGACGGCGCTCGTCGATCTGTTGCTGGAGCAAGGCGCGCCGATCGATGCCAGAGATCTCGCGGGATCAACCGCGCTCTATGCGGCGGCCGAAAACGACCGGGCCGCCGTGGTTCGCCGCTTACTGGCACGCGGCGCCGACCCGAACCTTGCTGGACGGTCCGGTGTCTCCGCGCTCGCGGCCGCGGCCTTCAAGGGGAACAAACCTATCGTCGATCTCCTGATCGCGAACGGTAGCAAGCCGAACGCCGTCGACGCGACCGGTAAATCGGCGATCATCTACGCCGCAGCGCTCGGCTTCACTACGATCGTTCAACGCTTGCTCGACGCCGGTGTCGACATCAACGCTCGTTACGGCAAGGACCTCACGGTCCTGATGTGGGCTGCGGGCTACGCCGACGGTGCAGGCGTCCTTGATGCCGAAAATGTCGTAAAGCTGCTACTGGACCGCAATGCCGATATCAATGCCGCCGATGATCGCGGCCGCACGGCATTAATGATCGCGGCCGAACTTGATCACGCGGCGATCGTCGATATTCTTCGTCAAGCATGGCGCCGATCGATCGATCACTGACAAGCAGGGAAAAACCGCGCTTGAGCTTGCAGTAAGCGACGGGGTGCGAGACGCGCTACGAAACTAATAATGCTACGGCACACCATCACCCATCGGCGGATCACATCGGCGTTAGAGTCCTGCCAGATATTTGGCGAGTGCCGAGATTTGCTCCTCTGACGTCACGTTCATAAGATCGGACATGCCAGGATTGTTGCCGCGGGTGCGGGCTCGGAACTCCGTCATGGTCCGCGCCAGATAGTCCTCTCTTTGTCCGGAGAGGCGCGGCACGGTGCCGGCTCCCAGATATTGCTCTAGATGGCAACCGGTGCAGCCCACCGATGTATTGGCGCGGATCGCCTGTGCGGCAACCGCTTCCAGGGCGCTCGACTGCCGCAGATTGGGCCATGGTCGCTGCGCGAAATATTCGGCAAGCTCCATCATCTCGTCGCGCGTAAGCGCCGAAACAAGTGTCGACATCTGCTCGTTCTGGCGGGTTCCGCGCTGGTAATCGCGCAATTGTAAGTACAGATAGCCCTGATTCTGGCCCCAAATGATTGGCGTCGAGGGCCGCTGTGGGACACCGTTCTCTCCGTGGCAAGCGGAGCACAGTGCTGCCTTCTCGTCGATGGTTTCCGCGCGCGAAATCGACGCCAGCGCAGCAAGCCCCACCGCAACCGGGACTATGGCCCGGCCGTGGAACGTGGCCCTTACTAACGCGACCATCGCGTCAGCCCTTAGCTTCAGTTGTACAACAAAACGACGGGACCCAAGCGGGCCCCGCCGTCGCTTTTTCGAACCCGGGCTTTCGCACCCGGCTCGGTTATTCATCAATCGCGAAGGCAATGATGCTGTTGCCTCGCTTATAGTCGAGTTGGACGTTGCCACCGGCGCCCACGACGATGTACTGCTTGCCCTCCACCGTATAGGACGACGGCGGTGCGTTGACGCCCGCTCCGGCCTGGAACTTCCACAGTGCGGACCCGGTCTCGGCATCATAAGCCTTGAACTGGCCATTGCCCTCACCGGTGAAGACCAGTCCGCCGGCGGTGGCAAGGATACCGCCGATCATTGGCTGCGCGGTCTTCACCTGCCATCGGACCTTACCAGTGTGATAGTCGACAGCGGTAACATTGCCCCATTGCTCTTCACTGGGGATGACCTTGAAGGCGCCGCCAAGCCAGAGTTTGCCCTGCGGATAGGGGGAATTCTCCACATGGTAAGTCATCGGCTGATGCAGATTGATGGCGTAAGTCAACCCGAGATGGGGGTTGACGGCCATTGGCGACCACTCGACCCCACCGTTGGCGCCCGGCAGCATTCGCGCACCATCCTTGGTCGGCAGGACCCACATATTCTCCTGCGGAACCATGGCCTCTGAGAAACGGATGAGACTGCAATCGTTCCGATTGTGGACATAGACGTGCCCGGTCTTGCCAGCGTGAATCACGCCGGGCACCACCTTGCCATCCTTATCCCTGACGTCAACGAGCACCGTGGGGCTCACGGCGTCGAGGTCCCAGACGTCATGGGCGATGTATTGGAAGTGGCAAATATATTTGCCGGTGTCCAGATCCACAGAAACCAACGAATTGGTGTAGAGGTTGTCACCGGGCCGCACCGAGCCGTCGAGGTCAGGCGAGGGATTGCCGACCACGAAATAGATGCGATTGGTGGCAAGATCGACCGAGGGGTTTTGCCACACGCCGCCACCCAACTGCTTGTAGGGATCGCCTGACTTGGCGAGCTGTGCTTTTTCGGCCGCAATGTCGCGGTGCATGTCACGCCCGGTGGCATCCTTCTCGGCCCACACGCCGACGGAATTTTCCGGGATCGTGTGGAATGTCCAGATCAGCTTGCCCGTCCCCGCATCGTAGGCTTTGACGAACCCGCGGATGCCATACTCGCCGCCGTTGGTACCGACCAAAATCTTGCCCTTGACGGCTGTCGGCGCCATGGTCTCACTGTAGCCGAGCTCGGGATCAGCGATCTCGGATTGCCAGACGACCTTGCCGGTCTTGGCGTCAAGCGCGACCAGTTTGGAATCGAGCGTTGCCAGATAGATCTTGTCGTCATACGCCGCGACACCGCGGTTGTTGGGACCGCAACAATACGTCGTAATCGGACCGAGCTTGTGTTTGTAGTGCCACAACTGCTCGCCGGTGCGTGCATCCAACGCATAGACGTGATCGTAGGACGTCGTCACGTACATGGTGCCATTGACGACGATCGGCGAAGTCTCAATCGATTCCATGACGTCTGTCTGGAAGATCCAGGCCGGGCGCAGTCGCGCGACGTTGGCGCGATTAATTTGGCTATTGGGATAGTAACGTTGCTGGCGGTAGTCGCCGTTTGTGAGTAGAAAATTGTTGCCGTCAGTCCCCGCCCGATTGAGCAGATCCTGGGTCACCGTGGACATGTCGCCATACTTGGGTGCCGGCTTGACGACCTCCTGCGGTGCCGGCTTGGCTGCCTCTTGCGACAGTCCCACATCCGCCGCAACAAGCAAAAACGCGATCGCGCCTGCCGCGACGGCAGGAGTGAGTCGAAACATGATGTTCCCTCCCAGTCTGGAAACGGTTCGACAGATTACAGTCGAGGATCACCGCGGTCGAAGAGAAGCTTGATCGCGCAGAGCACGACCACAAGGTATCGCGGTGCCAGAGTGCGCGTTGGCCTATCTGCTGTCAAGACAAGCACCGCCAAACGCCGCCGCGCCTTTACTGGATGATGCGGCGCGCACATGGAGCCGGACCGGATTGCGGTCGGGAACGCGAATCACGCGCGCTCCGGTTCGCGGCAGCCCCACCAAGAGCTCATTGATTCAAGTAAAATCAATTGCTTATCAGAAACGGGCAAGATCGTGAAAAATAGCCGCCTGCGTCCAAATCATTGATCAGTACTCTTGATCTTGAGCCGAGGCCGCTTGCCGCTCGCGCGGGCCCTGAGCGAGAAGCGCCACATCCGCTCGTTAGGATTCTCCGGGGCGGTGCCACCTACGGTCGCCCAACCATGTTACCGCAAGGCAGCCACCGACCCTTTGGGTCTAAATCGAGATGCCGCCGCGACGTGAGATCCTCGCGGCCGCCCACAAGAGCGCACCGCTGACAGTAACTGCCGGGATGGTCGCGGGTGGCGACGAGCCGGTGGTTGGTGCGCCATCCCTTCGTGGGCCGAAGAACGTGCAGGCTGGCCCTCCCACCGGTTCTGGCATCACAAACCGGGTTTGGCCGTGGGCGCCGCGCGTCGAACATTTCGGGCTCACCGATCCGCGCCGATCGATCCTGACAATTGGCTCTTGTTACACGAGTGTCGATCGCAGAGGTCGGATCAACAGCACGGGGATCCTTCAAACTCCCGGCGGGCTTGCCAAGACGGGAGGGACAAGGTGTGCTTGCGACCTTGGGCACTGGGCCGTAGCGCTTTGGAACGGCCAAGCACCTCAACCCTTGATTGCGGGAGGAGATCGATGCGCTGGAGCCAGCTTCACTATTTGCCGCTCACAGTCCCATTTTTCTTGGTCCTCCTGGGGATCCTCGTCCTTGTGGTCGCGCTGATTGAGATCGGCGTGTTGCGCTATACCTATATGCGCCTCGGCCTTAGTCCCCGCGCCGCAATGTTCGTGTTGTTGGCCACATTGATCGGGAGTTACATCAACATCCCGGTCGCGGAATTGCCCGAGCAGCAGGTGATGTCGGGACAGGAAATCGAATATTTCGGGATGCGTTATGTGGTCCCCAGCGTCGTTGATTGGCCTCGCACCATCATTGCCGTCAACGTGGGTGGTGCCATCATTCCCGGATTGCTCTCGATCTACCTCCTCGTCAAAAATCAACTGTGGAGCCGCGATGTTCTGGCGATCATTGCGGTTGCGCTAGTAAGCCACTGGCTCGCGCACCCGGAGCCCGGTCTTGGGATCGCGGAGCCCGTGTTTGCTCCGCCGATCGCAGCGGCCGTTGCGGCGTTATTGTTGTCGCGCCACCAGGCCGCTCCGCTCGCCTATATCGGCGGCAGTCTTGGCACGCTCATCGGCGCCGATCTTTCCAATCTTGACAAGGTTCAGGGACTGGGTGCGCCGATCGCTTCGATAGGGGGAGCCGGAACCTTCGATGGAATCTTTCTGAGCGGCGTGCTGGCCGTATTGCTGGCGAGCCTGTTCCAAGCGCCGGACGTTCCGCGTGTGGACCCTTCACAGTTCCCGCGGACATAATGGCCAGCGCCGCGATCGGTTCGCAAACCGGCTTTGCGCACAAAGAATTCGGCACAATCGGGCGGCTTTTTGCTGCCCCTACGAGGTAACCAGGGCCCGCGGGATCCAGCGCCCGCGCGGCCTGCAAGCGCGCCCATCCGTCTGCCCGCGTCGAGCGGCCGCCACAGCCGGCGCAGACCGAGGGGTCTTGGCCGAAGGCTCGGCTTACCTGATCTCGACAATTTGCGCGTCTGAGGTACCCGCGCGGATCACCTCGTCGATCCGCTTGCCCATGAGGGCGCGGGCGACCGGGGAGACATACGAAAGCTTGCCGTTTGCAGGATCCGCTTCGTCCTCGCCAACGATGCGGTACGTTTGCCGGCGGCCGTCGCTGCGCTCAATCGTCACGGTCGACCCAAATTGTACTTCGTTGGGATTGTTCGGGAGCGCCATAACATGCGCGGTCGCCCGCCGCGCCGAAAAATACCGCAAGTCGCGCAGGACTTTCGATGACGCCGCCCGATCGCCCGCTGCCACGGCGTTCGCGTGCTGCTCGTGCAGCTGCGCCAAGGTCGCCTCGATCAAGGCAAGTCCCTCGGGAGTGACGATATTGGGGTGCGGCGAGATCGGCCTATCGGGCAGCTCCTCGATAGCGCGATCAGCGTCAGACTCTTTGACGAAAGCTCTACTCATACGGTGCAATCCGCGTGCCACCGTGTCGTCGGGCCGTGCACAAATACCTTGTGCGCGGGGCGATCACGGCCCGTCCTCCCACACTTTAAGTTTGTCGACTAGGGTAGCGTTTTCGCGCCGATCCTTCCACAGAAATGATGGAGGGACCTCCAAATGACGAAGGCGGCTCTGAGGGGCGGTTAGGCCGCTACGCGGTGCATCACACCGGCGGTTCGATAGACCCTATCGATCGCTTTGACCGAGCGACGGATGGCCGACCATAGCTGGGCGATCTCCAGGGCTGCCTGTGAGCGCCCGTTGTACTCGGTCACGCCCAACCCTGAGCCGAGCGCGGAAACGTAGTCTGCCCGGTTGGTGATCTGGCCGGACCAGACCGGAACGTTGAGCTTAGAGATCACCTCGCGCGATTCGGTTACGAATGGTGATTCGGTGTTGTCGCGCCTTGCGGGTGCCGCGTTGATGACGACCGCGTACGGCTTGCGGGATTGGCGAGCGAGATCGATCGTTTCCTTGATGGCGGCGAGATCGAAGACCGCAAGCCGCGCCGGGACGATGACCAAGGTTGCAAACCGGATCGCCTCGATCACCGCTGCAGACATATTCGGAGGGGTATCGACGAACGCCCAATGATAGCCTTCACTGCGTGCGGCAGTGATCACCTCGGCGAGGTCACGCGTCCCGCCCTTAAGCGTCAAATCCCCGGCCGACCGCAGCTTGTGCCACAAGGTGAGGGAACCTTGCGGATCGGCGTCGATCAGCAGACAGCGACGAGAGGGCTTGCTCGCGTGGGCTGCGAGGTGAGCGGTGAGCGTGCTCTTTCCCGAGCCGCCCTTTCGCGAGGCGAAAACGATGACGTTCATTTTCTTAGCCGGGACCAGCCCAGTGTTAACCATGAGGAGTGGTGATTCGTCAAAGAGATAAGCCGTCGAGGCGAGCTCATGCGGGTTTTTCCCATCAGGCGTTAAGGCAGCCGAGCGTGCTGCCCGGAGGGGCAACCTTCCCGGTGGCGCCTCGGTGTGGCCGCGCCAGCAGGCGACCTCCGCGCTGACTTTTCCGATGCTGGGCTGCAAAAAAATAGTCGCGCACGCCCTGGGAGGAAAGCCGGGCGCCTGCGGAGGCCCGCGACCTCAAAGGTTGTGGTAACAACCTCCTGTGGCGCGGCTCCCCTCGTCGTGGTCAGGCACGCGCCGTTAGCCGGTGATGCGACCCCGGCACTCGCCAAACCCGATCGGAGCAAAGCCGTCGCGCCGGCACATCGCGCGGAAGATGATTTCGTCGCCGTCCTCTAGGAACGTCCGCTGCTCGCCCGAACCGAGCGGAACCGGGACCTGGCCATTTTGGCTTAGCTCCAATAGGGAGCCGGCAGCATTGGGCGCAGCCCCACTGATTGTCCCGCTCCCGAACAGGTCCCCAGCCTGAAGGTTGCATCCGCCACAGGTGTGATGTGTGACCATTTGGGCAAAGGTCCAATACAGATCCCGCGTACTGGCCTGCGACAGGGGATGCGGCGGTCGCTCTTGGGCTTTGAGTGCTCGCGTCATCGCCAACACTTCGAGTGTGATATCAGC
>Ga0126373_10004127_pt1 | contig 11049 bp, 6 predicted proteins | sample PanSoiMetPlot_11_FD_92545 | JGI IMG/M metagenome (GOLD analysis project Ga0126373, IMG submission 92545) | Tropical forest soil microbial communities from Panama - MetaG Plot_11 | ecosystem: Environmental > Terrestrial > Soil > Tropical forest > Bulk soil | place: Panama | collected 2016-02-17
ACCGCAACCGCGACGTGTCTTTTGTCGGAACTCCCTACGATGACCGCGCCGAGACCCTCATCCGCCTCGCCGCTCTTCAGGAATTCGCCGTAGTCATCCATGGCGGACCGCGCCCTTGGCACCGGGCGTTGTCCCCTGCCGCCTTCGCCGAGCTCTATCGAGGAGGCGAGCTATACCGGCAGGACTATCGCGAAGCCATTTGGCGCGCCCGGATCAACCTGAGTTTCCTCACCCACTCCAACCAGGACGAATTCGTCCACAAGAGCTTCGAGATCGCAGGCTGCGGCGGCTTCCTCCTCGCCGAACGCTCCCAGGGCCACCTCCAGCGCTTCCGGGAGGACGAAGAGGCCGTCTTCTTCTCCACCTTTGACGAACTTGTTCGGAAAATCCGCCAGTATCTTCCCGACGAAGCCGCCCGCACACGTATCGCTGCCGCCGGACAAGCCCGCGCCCACCGCGACGGTTACTACAATGATTGTCAAGTGGGACTTATTCTCGAACGGGCAGACCAAATCATCTCTGCCTTACAGGTCCGCTCGGCCTCAAAAAAGCAACAAGATTCCCTGTCAACCCCACAAATCACCTAACTCAATCAAAGCAAACGACATACTCATGGCAGAGTAGTTTCGCTGTGTCGCTAAAATAGAAACAGAACGAAGAAAAGCCCGGTTTGTCGAGGGTCTCTTAATTCGTTGAATAAAGTTTTTATAATGAATACTTTACAGCATTATAGCCCGAAAATCGGGACTTTACGGCCGAAGTCCAAGGTCAAATCTTTATTTATGAAGACTTTGCGCAAAAGTACCCCAGGGGGTACCCCCGATTCAAATCCCTGCAACACGTAGCAACGATAAGATAGAAGACGATAGATCGATTGAAGAAAAGTGCCGCATTGGCGGTCGAAAGAGAAAAGAGCCTTAAGTGAGCAACGCGGTCACAACCCAACGCCTGAGCACCCCCGAGTTTTACGCTGCTGTCCATGAACTCTCTCTAAACGTCGCTGTCTTCGATTGCGACGGTACCCTTTGGTCTGGCGATGCAGGCTCCGGCTTCATGAACTGGTCCATCGAAAAGGGTCTGGTTTCCCGCGAAGCCATTGACTGGATGGATCGCCGCTACCGAGGCTATCTCCGGGGCGAGGTCTCCGAACTGGCCATCTGTGGCGAGATGGTTCAGCTTTACCAGGGCCTTCACGAGGACGAGATGCGCCGCGCCGCCCGAGACTTCTTCAGTGCCCGCATTGAGCGCAACATCTTCCCCGAAATGCGCGAACTCATCGCCACCCTTGAGGCTAAAGGTGTTGAAATCTGGGCTGTTAGCTCCACCAACGACTGGGTTATAGAAGAGGGCGTTCGCCGATTTAATATCCCCGCCAAACGTGTCCTCGCTGCCCATGTCGAGATCAAGAATGGAATCGTGACGGATGTAATTCGTGACGTCCCAACCGACGAAGGAAAAGTCCAGTCGCTCTCCTCCGTCGGAATCACGGCGCCCGACGCGGTCTTTGGCAACTCGATCCACGATGCAGCGATGCTCGCCATCGCGCGCCGTGCCTTCCCGGTCAACCCATCGCCGGCACTCCTCGAACAAAGCGTTCTCGAGGGGTGGGCCGTTTATTATCCCGCCTCAGTCTCACCAGCCTGAGACATTTTCAGCTGTACAGCAGTTACCAGCGTTTAGACTGGTAACCGGTGAAAGAACGAATTCGTAAGTTAAACAAACCTCAAGATTCGGCTGCCTCGAAGCCCGTTAGGTTTGTGGTCGCGGCGTTGATCTTGCGTGAAACCGAAGGTGGCGCCGAAGTTCTTGTCTGCCAGCGTAAGCCAGACCAGCCCATGAGTCTTAAGTGGGAATTTCCCGGCGGCAAGATCGAGCCCGGCGAAACTCCCGAAGCGGCACTGACCCGCGAGCTTCACGAAGAACTCGGCATTACGGCAGTCATCGGAGACCGTGTCGCACAAGTCCGGCATAAGTATCGCAACGGTGGAACTATCGACCTGCAGTTCTTTGCGGTGCGCGAGTTCTCTGGAGCAATGGAAAACCGTATCTTCAACGACATGCGATGGTCCGCGCTGAACGCACTTCCAAATTTCGACTTTCTCGCGGCCGACCTTGGCCTGATCAAAGACTTATCCGCTGGCAAGCTTCTCTAGCCGGAGATCGTATTCCACATCAGCATCAGGGAAAGAACAATAACGATCACCGCGGTGATCCAGGCAACCGCATTAAACCAGCGCGAGTTGGTGTACTTGCCCATCAGTTCGTGCTTATTGATGAGCTTAAGCATGAAGATCAACACCACCGGCAGCAGCACGCCATCCAGTACCTGTGATCCAATGATGACCTTCACCAGCGGAAAGTTGGGAATTAGAACGGTTGCTGCCCCCACGCCAAGCAAAAGGGTGTAGAACCAGTAAAAGAAGCGGGCCTCGCCGAATGTTTTGCCCACTCCGCTCTCGAAACCAAGCCCCTCGCAGACCGTATAAGCAGTCGAGAGCGGCAAAATCGAAGCCGCGAACACCGAGGCGTTGAATAGCCCAGCGGCGAAGAGGATGAAAGCATATTGTCCGGCGAGCGGCTTCATCGCTTCCGCAGCATCTGAAGCCTCCGTAATGTTGCGGACGCCGTGAACGTACAACGTTGCGGCGCAAGCGACGATGATGAACCACGCCACCACGTCGGTGAAGATCGACCCGACAATCACGTCGAGTCGCGAATCGTTGTACTGGCGGACTTCTATGCCCTTTTCCACTATGGAAGATTGCAGATAAAACTGCATCCATGGAGCAATTGTTGTGCCGATGACGCCAACCGTCATGTAGACATAGCTCTTGTCGCTCCACACCGACCGGGGCGGAAGCTTCACAGTCTCCGACAGCGCCAGATGCCAATTGGGCCCGCTGAGCACGCCGGCCAGAATGTAAGAGATATAGACCGAGCTAGCCACCAGGAAGACTTTCTCAACGCTCTTGTAGTCCCCCTTAATCACAAGGAACCAGACGACAGTGGCGCAGACCGGCACGCTGATGTACTTGCTGATATGGAAAAGCTGCATACTGCCCGCGATGCCGGAGAACTCTGCCATGACGTTCCCGAAGTTCACGATCACCAGAAGGAACATGACAACAAAGGTGATTCGCAGGCCGAACTCCTCTCGGATAAGGTCGCTCAACCCTTTTCCGGTCACGACTCCCATGCGCGCGCACATCTCCTGCACCACGACCAACGCAAGCGTGATCGGGATCATCGTCCACAGCAATGTGTAGCCATACTGTGCGCCAGCCTGCGAATATGTGAGGATGCCTCCCGAATCGTTATCGACGTTGGCAGTAATAAACCCCGGCCCCAGGACCGCAAAAAAGATCATGAGCCGGGTTCGCCACCTACGCCACCACGTCATTGCGAGATCCTCTTACACAGGGTAGAGAAGTCATCAGGCAGATTTCGGCCGGACAACATTCATCAGATTATTCTGCAGTTACAGACCAAGTTTGATTTGTTGCTCCCCTCGGGAAGCGTTCTCCTAGGGCTAGTACAAGTTCCCCACAAAGGCTTCATTATAACGACGCTTCTAGATCAACCTGCCGATTTGTTGGAGCGGACCGATATTTCTTAAGGCCGATACGCGGAACAGTTGACAAGATTGAGTAACGCCCCTAAAACGCTTCAATATGCATCGAGGCGTGTAATGAATAAAGCGAAGACCGGCTATGGACTAACGGTGGTTCTTGCGGCCATTAGTGGGGTTGTGCATGCTCAGACTGGAATGCTTCTGAGCCGTGACGAAGCGACAGTCGCGGTGGAACCTTACGCAGCTAATGTAGTGCGCGTGACGTTGAGCCTTCGCAGAGATGAGGCGCTTGGAAAACCTGGCTATGGAATTGTGGCTCACGCGGAACACGACGGTTGGACTCGCCAGTCCGATCCAACCGGTGATGTGCTGCGATCATCGCGAATGATCGTCACTGTATCACCGGAAGGGAAGAAGTCGACTCCAACTGGAACTGCATCCGACATCGCAAAGTTCTTCAACGGCTCTACGCCAGGGATCAACATTTCATTCAAGACGCCTGAGGGTAAGACGTTGCTGGAGATGCATGGCTGGGAGATGTCGGTCCCCAACCATAAGGATGGGGACGCAGATATCTTGTATGATCGGCGCCCGAGCGACCAAGACTTCTTCAGAGTAGGTGCGACGTTCAACTCTCCAAAGGACGAACACTACTACGGACTGGGGCAAAACCAGGAGGGTTATCTTGACAGGCGTGGCCACGTCGTCCGGTGCGCGCATGACTATGACGCTCCGTCGGGGCAGAGTGTGTGCGTTCCGTTTGTCGTAACAAATTACGGGTACGGACTTTTGTGGGACAACCCTTCGCGGACGACAGTGCAATTTGGGTTCAATAACCAGACGCGCTGGACATCTGAGGTTGGGAGGAGAGTCTCATTCTTCGTGATCGCCGGCGCGAGTTATGACGAGATCTATAAAGGTTATCGGCTGCTAACTGGCGACACGCCGATGCTGCCCAAATCGGCGTATGGATACATCCAGTGCAAACAGCGCTATACGACCCAGCAGGAGGTGTTGGACGTTGCACGAGAGTATCGCCGACGGCATCTTCCAGCCGATGTGATGGTCGTGGACTGGTTCTACTACACCAAGATGGGCGAAATGGACATGGACCCTGCGAAATGGCCCGACCCCGCGGGAATGAATCGTGAGCTGCATGACATGGGGTTCACCAGCATGATCAGCGTTTGGCCGCGGTTCGTGCCAGAGTCACGATTCTATGACTTGATCAATAAGAACGGCTGGTTCATGCACCTTGCTGATGGCACACCGACGAATGGGATGCCATACGATCGCGCGGGATCGGACATCGATACGACAAATCCCGACGCAGCCCGCTGGTATTGGAATACAGTGAGGGACAACTTCGTGAGCAAGGGCTTTGACGCCTTCTGGGCAGATGAGACGGAGCCCGACTTGCCGCCAAACGGAAGCTACTTTTACGTTGGGCCGGGCACTGAGTACTTCAATGTCTATCCGCTATTCCATACCGCTGCCTTTTATGGCGGATTTCGCCGAGACCTGAATAAGAGGTCGTTGATCTTGGCGCGTGATGCGTACCTCGGTGCACAGCACAACGGGGCCATCTTCTGGTCGTCGGACATCGCGCCTAATTGGGATACGTTGAAGCGACAGGTTTCCACCGGAATCAACTTTGTTGCCTCCGGGATGCCGTACTGGAGCACGGATATCGGCGGTTGGCAGTATTTACCTCGCGTGCATGTGCCGGAGCGACCTCCGTTGCTCGATGCGTCGGATGCCAGGGACAACGTCGGGAACTACGATGACTATCCTGAGTTGTATGTCCGTTGGTTTGAATATGGAGTGTTTCAACCGAACTTCCGAAGTCACGGCAGCCGGAAGTACAACGAGGTCTGGTCGTATGGGAAGCAGGCAGAACCGATTCTGGAGAAGTATCTGCGGCTTCGCTACGAACTGATGCCATACATCTATTCGCTGGCGCGCATGACGCATGAGACGGGTGCACCGTTTATGCGCGGGCTATTTATAGACTTTGGGGGCGACCCCAGGGTGGCGGACATCGGTGACGAGTATATGTTTGGCCCAGCACTGCTCATAGCCCCTGTGACCGAGCAAGGAGTTACCAACCGTCAGGTTTATCTGCCAGCGGGCACAGAGTGGTACGACTTCTGGACAAACGAGAAAGTGCCGGGCGGTCAGACCATTATGGCAATTGCACCGATCGACCGGATCCCAGTGTTCGTAAGGGCCGGGTCAGTTCTCCCTCTTGGAAGCCCTGTGATGAGTACGGCTGAACAACAATCTATTGTCAAAGTGAAAGTGTATCCCGGTAGCGACGGAGAATTTACGATTTATCGCGACGATGGGAAGACCTATGGCTACGAAAAGGGAGCCTTCGAGATCACCAAGCTTCACTGGAACGATGCAACTGGAAAGCTTCGTACCGAGGGAGCAAAGGCTTGGAACGGCGACAGAGTGGTAGAGATTGTTGGAAAGAATTGAGCGCGGATTTCGTGGGAGAGAATCCACGCCCCGAAAAAAGAACGCTATTTGAGATTCATACCTGCGATCACTCCGCGCATGTATGCGAAGCTCTTAACGACGCCAGGCATTGGGTCGTCAGCGTGAATTTCATACTCGAGGTCGACGTTGCCTGCGTAGTGCATATCGACAAGTGCCCGGAAAATTTCAGGAACCGGCATTATGCCGTCGCCGACCGCGACCTGACTTTCCTTGACTTTGCTCTCAGCTAGGTCCTTCATGTGAACGTCGAAGAGGCGGGACCCGACCTTGCGGATTGCCGCTACAGGATCGGTTCCACTGCGCATGGTGTGACCGACGTCAATACAGCAACCGATGCGAGGGTCCATCGACTTTACTGCTCCCAGAACATCGAGGGGTGAGGGCCATTGCTTGTCCTCAGGCCCATGGTTATGAATGGCCAGACGGATATCATACTGCTTCACGAATTTCTCAACTCGGGGAAGGACTTGCCGCGTGGGGGATCCAACGATCATCGGGATGCCAGCGGCTTTAACGTACTCAAACTTCGAACGGATGTCCTCGTCATCGTCCTTCTGGAAGTAGATGGTTCCAGCGGCGGTGAGCTTGAGGCCTGCGGCCCGGTACTGAGCTGCCCGCACGGCAACCTGGTCTGCGGGCGTCATGGGAAGATGAACGTCTTTCAAGTTGAGGTAGGGAGTTTTGAGCTCTTTCATAAAGTCGATCAAGTGAGCCTGATCGAAATTTCTGAACGTGTAACTGGCGATGCCTAAACGGATAGGAGAAGGAGAGGGCGACTGGGCCATGAGGAAGCTGGCTTGTTTTGGCAGTAGAACAGCAGCGGCTACCATGCTGCTTCCACAGAGTAGACTGCGGCGAGAAATCGATGAGTTCATGAAGCGGATGGTACCCGCTGTTGCAAGTGGTCGTCCAGTTGGAGGAATAGACAGAATCACGGGCTCCTGCTTCTAATCTGTTGACTACCTTGGATTGTTGCTGTTAGTGTTCGTTCGCTCTCCAAACAATAAGTTGAGTTGTGGGCTTTTGTCGGGCTGTTTTTCTAGGAGGTTCAAAGTGATGAAACGCAAAGGCATGATGTCTGTTCTGTTGGCTGCCGTTCTCTTCATTGGTCTGTCAGTTGCGATGTTCGGGCAGGCAGTAAGCGGCACCCTATTGGGTACGGTACAAGATAGCAGCGGAGCCGCAGTTGCTAAGGCATCCATCACTGTGACTGAGACGGGAACCGGGACAACGTATCAGTCTGTGACTAACGATGCCGGAAACTACACGATTCCAAGCCTACCGCCAGGCCGCTATACCGTGGTAGTCACGGCCGCGGGTTTCAAGAAGGACACCCACGAAAACATCGACATTTTGTTGAACTCGTCGACTCGCGTCGACGTTGACCTCGTCCCGGGTAGCGTGAGCGAAGAAGTTCTAGTCACCACAGCACCACCACTACTTCAAACTGACCGTGCTGACATCACCACAAAGCTTGAGACACGTCAGATTGCGGAGCTTCCCATGGGGACGAACAGAAACTTTCAGTCCCTTCTGAACCTAGTGCCCGGAGCTGCGCCGGCGGTTTTCCAACACTCGCAGTTTTTTAACGCGCAGAGCTCATTGCAGACCGAAGTGAACGGAATGCCGCGCCAGAGCAATCTGTACCAGATCGAGGGTGTAGACGACGATGAGCGAACTGGATTGCTGCAAATCATCATTCCCCCGGCAGACGCGATCCAAGCAGTCGACATCTCGACGAACAACTTTGAGGCAGAACTTGGGCGCGCGATGGGCGCGGTGACGAACGTTACATTGAAATCGGGAACGAATGCTTTTCATGGATCGGCATTTGAATATATCCAGAACAATGCCGTGAATGCCCGCACGTACTTCGGCGGCCCGCTTGGGCATCTGTCCTACAACTACTTTGGAGGAAGCATTGGCGGCCCGATATTGAAGGACAAGCTCTTCTTCTTCGGGGATTATTTCCATTCGTCGGACCACGAATCGGTCTCCAGCACATTCACGATCCCTGATTCACGGTACTTCACGCCGAACCCACAGGGTTTCATTGACTTGAGTGCGGCATTAACCGGTGCGGCCAATACTAGTGGATTTAGGACCGGGCAAGTGTTCGATCCGGCGACTGGAAATGGCCTATCCGCTACTACAGCGGGGGGTACTCCACGAACGCCATTTGTGAACAATCAGATTCCGTTCAATCGGGTGAATCCCGTATCTTTATCGATTCTTCAGAAACTCAACGCAGCCGCAGCGCAGTACGGAAAGCTAAATACAAGTTTGCCGTTATCGAATCCGACCAATAACTACACAACGACATTGCCATTCACGAAGGCGACTGACAGTTTCGATACCAAAATCGACTTCACATTGAACGAAAAAAATCATGTTAGCGGTCGGTACAGCTGGCAGAGAGTAAACACATTCCAAGCACCGGCGTTCGGTTCGTTCCTTGGGGGACCGCAGGGCGGAGGTTTTCAAGGGATCGGAACCCAGACATCCTATAGCTTCGGGGTTAATTACGACCACGTCTTTTCGCCGACACTCTTTACTGAGGCGAGGTTTGGTGTTGCCCACCTTCGCAACAATGCGCAGCCGAGCGACTATGGTTCAAATGACGCGACCGCGCTTGGGATTCCTGGTGTTAACATCAACCAGTTTACAAGCGGTCAGGTAGGCATATTCTTTGGAACATCGGGAATCTTCGGTCAATCCGGTCAGAACAATCCATTGATTGGGTACTCCGCCTCTGTTCCGTGGATAAGAGGTGAGTCCAACATCGACTTTGTCAACACCTGGACTAAAGTTATCCGGAATCACACTTTGAAGGGGGGAATCGATCTTCGCCGAATTCGCGACGATTTGCTTCAGGATCAGACATTCAGTCCGCGCGGTGTGTTCAATTTTACAGATAATCAGACCAACGATAGCCGTGGAAGCACAAATGTCGCCAACTACATTTCGAGCTTCTTACTCGACCTTCCAGATTCGACTGGGCGGGACGTAAATACTTACTTCCCGGCATACCGGCAGTGGTGGTTCTTTGCCTTCGCGAGCGACAAGTGGCAGGCCACTTCAAAGCTTACCGTCGATTTGGGCGTCCGCTGGGACTTCTACCCTCCTGCGACACCGAAGATCGCAGGGGGATTCTCGAACTATGATCCGGTCAACCACAACCTTGTGCTTGCCGGGCTCGGCAGCAACCCAAGCAACTTGGGAATGGAGACCCGCTACCGGTACTTTGCGCCACGCACAGGATTGTCTTACCGCGTGACTGACAACACTGTGATTCGTGCCGGATTCGGCATTAGCTACATGCCGTTCCCCGATAACACATACGCTTACAACTACCCCGTTCGATCCAATAACAGTTACAACAAAGTTGGTTCAAGTCCATACACCCCGGCGGTGCTTGGTGACGGAGTTACGGTTGCCACGTTTCAGGCCGGATTTCCAGCCCCAGTGGCAGTACCGATCCCGTCGAATGGCATCATTCCCGTGACGCAGGCGCTGAAGACACAGTCGTTCGTCCAGATTCCCCTGAATTACAAAAATCCCTATGCGGAATCCTGGAACGTAGCTGTGCAACAGGCGCTGCCGGGAAATATGTCGTTTCAGCTGGCTTACGTTGGAAACCACGGAGTTGATATTTCGGGTAGTCAGAACGTCAACAATCCCAGCACCTATGGCGGCGGGCAAGCGGGCCTGCCGGAAAACGTTGCTCCGTATAGCCGTACCGCGGCAACCAATGTTTACTTCCTCGGATTCTCCTCGAACTATGAGTCGTTGCAGACGAAGTTAGATAAGCGGTTCTCAAATGGACTCACGTTCACGAGTGCTTTCACATGGGGTAAGGGCCTCGGGTATATCAATGGCGATGATGGCGGACTCCAGTTCTATATCAATTTCCGTCGAAACTATGCTCCCAATGACTATGACCGGCTGCTCAACTTTGAGCAGAGCTTTACCTACGAATTGCCGATTGGGCGCGGCCATACTTATCTGAACTCTGGTGCTGCCGCCGTCTTGCTGGGCGGCTGGAAGATCTCCGGAATCATTTCAGTGCTCTCGGGACAGCCATTCATAGTGACTGCAAACGGAGGCTCGTTGAATACTCCGGGGACGGCGCAGACGGCGAGCCTTACAGGGCCGTACCGTGTTCTACACGGAATAGGCAGTGCGAATAAGTGGTTTGACACGACCTCGTTTTCGCAACCCTCAGGATGCACTGCAAACCCCTGCACTTCACAGAATGTGGGCTTGGGAAATACGGGACGAAATCAGTTCCGTGGCCCAGGATACATTCAAGATAATTTCTCAATCTTCAAAGACTTCCCAATCTTCCGCGAGGCTATTGCGCAAATCCGGTTTGACGCGTTCCAATTGACCAATACTCCGCAGTTTGCGAATCCGAACGGAAGCGGCGTGACAGCGGCGGCCTTCGGTACGGTGACCGGAACACTGGGTAGCGGTCAGGGAACTGTAAACGGAGTTGGCGGTGGGCGAAGCCTGCAGCTTTCGGCTCGTATCAACTTCTAACCGCTTGTTGTTAACCGGGCCGGCGGCTGGATTAGCAGCCGCCGGCTTCGTTTTAAGATGAAACAGACAGTGAGGAATCGAATGGAAGAATTTTCTCGGCGAAGCTTTCTTATCGGGGTAGGGGCAACGGCAGCGACGGTCATGAGTGCGAGAGCGTTCGCAATGGTTGCTAAGTCACCTTTCAAGATTGCGGTGATCACGGACGAGATCACGCAGGACTTTGATCATGCATGTTCGATTGCAGCCAATGAGTTTGGCATGCAGTGGGTGGAACTGCGCGGCATGTGGAACAAGTCTCTGCAGGCGCTTTCGGAGGCAGAGATCAACGATGCCTTGAAGATCCTGGCTAAGTACAACCTGCATGTGACGGACATTGCTAGTCCGCTGTTCAAGGTTGACTGGCCGGGGGCCCCGAAGACCGGACACGAGTC
>Ga0126373_10004129_pt1 | contig 11046 bp, 10 predicted proteins | sample PanSoiMetPlot_11_FD_92545 | JGI IMG/M metagenome (GOLD analysis project Ga0126373, IMG submission 92545) | Tropical forest soil microbial communities from Panama - MetaG Plot_11 | ecosystem: Environmental > Terrestrial > Soil > Tropical forest > Bulk soil | place: Panama | collected 2016-02-17
AACATGCGGGTTTTGCTGTTCCCCATGCCGAACTAAAGAAGCGGGGGTTCATGCGCCGCCGGCTTCTCTTTTGCGAATCAGCCGCCCGGAAGCCCGCGTTTGCAATTGCAGGAAAGGAAGGGCGTCGGCTATACTTTCAGGTTTGAAGTGGCCTCGTTTGCGCCGCTGGGGGAGCGGTCAAAGGTTTTCAGGTTGAGCTGGCTGCAATCCGGTTTGTTCCAGCTTTCCGAATCGTACCAATGAATAAGGAGAATAAAGTGAATTCCAGAATCATGAAGTACACGGCTGCCCTAGCCGCCGCCGGTCTTTTGGTTGTCGCTGCGGTCCGCGGACAGTCCTCGTCCTCTTCCGCCGCCTCGCCCGGCGCGGGCAAGGTAGGCGTAATCAACATCCGTGGCGCCATCGGAAATACCGGCGAAGGCAAACAAGCTTCCGCCGAGCTCCAGTCCCAGTTCGCTCCGCGCCAGACTGAGCTCGAAAATTTGAACAAACAAATTAACGATCTGCGCCAGCGCCTAGGTGCCTGCGAAGGCAAGTGCAGCCAGGACGAAATTGGACGCTTGACGCAGCAGGGACAAAAAGCCACGCAGAAGTTTGATCGCCTCAACAACGAACTCAACGAAGACGTGCAATCCGCTCAGGGCGAAGTCATCGACCGCATCGGCCGCAAGATGGTGGATGTGCTCGATAAATATTCTCGCGAGAACGGCTTCACTTTGGTCCTGGATTCCTCCGCCCAAAACACTCCGATTCTTTTCGCCTCCACGCAGATTGACGTCACTCAGGAAATCGTTCGTCTTTACGACGCTCAATACCCGGTGAAGGGCGGCGCGCCTGCCCAACCGAAGCCGGCCGCAAAGCCCACTACGCCAACAAAACCCTAACCATCGTTAGTACGCGTTCCAAAATCTTGCTTCCCGAAACGCCCCCTCTCAACGGGGCGTTTTTTTTCAACAGGCTCCGCTTGATGCTTGGCCTTTTCAGCTTCATTTCTCTTCCCAAGCACTTTCGCTTGGTACACAATTCCTCGTCAGCCCCGCCCAGCCTGGAGGTCCCATGCCGCAACCATCACCCGCACCTGAGTCTCGCGGTACTTTCATGGATCGCTTTCCTCGCCCGCCCGTTTTCACTTCACCCGCCGAGGAGCGCCGTCATCGCAAGGAGCGTCTCGCCGCCGCTTTTCGCCTCTTCGCCGAATTTGGATTTGATGAAGGCGTCGCCGGCCACATCACCGCGCGCGACCCTGAGCGCCTCGATTGTTTCTGGGTGAATCCCTTCGGTGTGCACTTCGGCCAGATTCGCGTTTCCGATCTGATTTTGGTGGATCACTCCGGCAAGGTTGTCGAAGGCCACGCGGAAGTGAATCTCGCCGCTTTTGCTATTCATTCGCGCATTCACGCCGCCCGCCCCGATGTGATCGCCGCCGCCCACGCGCATTCACTTTACGGTAAGTCGTGGTCCTCGCTTGGCCGCCGCTTGGATCCGATTACGCAGGACGCCTGCGCGTTTTATGAGGATCACGCGGTCTTCGATGATTACACGGGCATTGTCGAGGAAACTTCCGAAGGCGACCGCATCGCTCGTGCTCTCGGCGCCAAGAAAGCGGCTATCTTGCGGAATCACGGCTTGCTTACCGTCGGCCACACGGTGGACGAAGCCGCCTGGTGGTTTATCACCATGGACCGGTCCTGCCAGGCGCAACTGCTCGCCGAAGCCGCGGGCCAGCCGCAGAGAATTCCCCACGAAACCGCAAAGAATACCTACGCGCTGGTCGGTACGCAACTTGCAGGCTGGTTCCAGTTCCAGCCGCTCTGGCAGCGCGTCTCCCGCGCCCATCCCGACCTGTTCGAATGAATGGTCGGCTCTAGGAAAGCAGCATTTGCAACGGCCGCTTTTTTGTCCTGAGGAACGAAAGACTCCAAGCCGTCGCTCGGATTTGCTTCCTTGCGGCACGACCTAATTCTGACAACCTGCCGCTTCGCTCCGGCTCGTTTTTCAATCATTTAGTAAAATGTCGCGTGCCGTTCCGCTCTTGGCAGCTCCCCTGCCACCACCGTCCGTAGTTCGCCGGGGCATGAGCCTGAAGCTCGCCGCACCGCTCGCGCAAACGAGCTTGGTGATTTGAAGCCTAGGTCGATTGACAGGACTTTGATCGCCACTCCCGGTTGCACAGCGAAAAAGCCCTTTACCCGCTCCATCAGGACTCCTTCCCGGTAGCTCCTGAAATTTCCGCCGGTCGCCAGCCGCACAGTCTTCTTGATGGTTCGCTTGCTTACGCGCAAGCCTTGCGAGAGTTCTTCCAGGGTCTTGCGCGGATTCTCCCGCAAACTTGCCGCTATTTGCTCGAATAGTATTCTTGGATCGTAGGACATAATCGATCCTCCCCGTTTCACTTTTGCGTTCTTTCCTGGATCGTGCTTCAGGGTTGGCAGGTCACATTTCGTTCGAGCCGGAGCCGGGGTTTGCTCTTCTAGGACGGCGGGGACGTGAAGGCTGAAGGTCGCCGTTCAGGTGGCCAGCGCCACCACTATAGGGGGAATCTGTCTTCAAACAATCAGGTGTTCACCTGTTTCGTTCATCCGCAAGATACCAGATCTTTACGGCGCAGTTGCGCCGCAACCAGGCGAATCTGCTCATATGTGATTGCCTCGGGGAGCGCTTCTTTGATTGGCTTGAGCCGCTCCATTCCGCGGCGTTGGCACGCGCCCGCAATCTGGTCGAATATCTCCGGCGCAAACCACTCTGGTTGGAACTCGATTTCGCCGCGTTCGACCATCCCCGCGACGAGAGAAACAACAGAGCTCAATTTGCGGTTACGGATCTGCGCAATTTCCTCGAACGTATGTCCTTCCTCAAGAAGCCGAACTGTTTCCCCAGTGGGACTGGACTCTCGAGCAGTCGAGTCAACCTGCGCACGCTCGCCATTGCGAAATCGCCCCAGCGCTGAAAGGATGTCGTCTCCGTACCTTTCGGTCTTCTTCTCGCCAAAGCCGGGAACACGCCGCAGCTCGGAGAGGCTTGACGGCATGGCGCAGCACAAATGCTCCAACGTCGTGTCGTGCATAATGACAAACGCTGCGATCCCTTTTTGCCTTGAAACGTTCCTTCGCCATTCGCGGATATACTCTTTCAGTTCCAGGTTCGGCTCCATGGCGCTTGTTGCGTTTCCAAAAGCTGTCTCGCGTTGCTTCGCAGGGCCCGCGGGAAATACAAGCTTTTTCCGTTTATGAGTTTGCGTCGCCGCTTCGATCCAATCAGGAACGCCCGCGCAGACGTCGCATTGATCGCATTTCTCCCACTTCGGCGACTCCCCGAAGTGCTGGCAGAAATAACGCTGGCGACATTCCCTCGAATTCACAAAACTCTCAATCTCGTGATAACGCTGCCAGGCCCGTTCTTTCTCTGCTGCGTCCGCGATCTGTCTGATGAAGTAGGCGTGCAGACCCGCGTCTTTTTTCTGCCAGAACAAAAAGCACTCGGCTGGTTTCCCATCGCGCCCCGCGCGGCCCGCTTCCTGATAGTACTGCTCAACGCTTTTGGGCAGCGCGAGATGGATCACTGCGCGCACCGATGACTTATGGATGCCCAGCCCGAACGCGATCGTGCCCACCATCACGCGGACCTCATCCGCCATCCATTTTTCCTGATTTTCGCGTCGCGCCTGCGCATCCATCTGTCCGTGGTAGCCGATCGAGCGAATACCGTTCTCTTTGAGAAAATCGACGGTTTCGCCGACCCGCGCGACGGTTGGCGCATACACGATGACGTTTCCGTCGGCGGTTCGGCGCACGGCTTCGAGCAGCATCTGCATCTGCGTGCTTGCATTGCACTGGCGCACAAGGTATCTCAAGTTTGGCCGGCGAAAACTGGCAACGTGCTTAATAGCATCGCGGAGCCCCAGTTGCTCGACGATGTCCTGCCGCACGCGCCGCGTAGCGCTTGCCGTGAACGCGGCGATCGAATAGCTCGGAAAGAGCTCCCGCAACCGGTTCAATTGCCGATACTCCGGGCGGAAGTCATGCCCCCACTCCGAAATGCAATGCGCTTCGTCAATGGCAAAGAACGAAACCGGCACGCGCCTCAGCCATTCCACGGTTCCATTGCGGGCGATACGCTCGGGCGAAACATAAAGCAGCCGGTACGCCCCTTCGCACGCTCGCTGCAAAATCCGGCTCCGCTCCTCACTCGTAAGCGAACTGTTGAGGAACCCTGCGGGAATCCCCATCGGTTCCAGTTGCGCCACCTGGTCTTGCATCAGTGCAATCAGGGGAGACACGACCACCGCCGTCCTCTTCCTATCAAGCACCGCGGGCAATTGATAGCAAAGCGATTTGCCGCCACCGGTCGGCATAACCACGCACGCGTCCCGCCCCGAAACAATGCTACGGACAATTTCCTCTTGGCTCGGCCGAAACGATTCATATCCCCAATAGCGTTGTAGCGCTTGGAGAATGCGTTCGTTGTTTTCTTCCGTGCAACCAGTTGTCCCAGTGGCTCTACTTCGGTTGGTGAGCGGCGTCGTGGCGGCCATCCAAAGCTCCTTCCGCGGGCTGGGAACCGCGGTCCCGATATTCGCTTTTGGTTCGCCTTATGTCAAGTGCAACGTCGCTACCCCCTCGGCACGTTATCTTGCACAGCCTCGGGAACGCCCGAAGTGCGCCAAAACAGCGGCTCGCACACAACGTCAGCTTTGGTCACGGCATCCACGCCGGCATTCATTACCGCAGCGACACGGACCAATCGATCCTGCTGGGCGATGCTGTCGCTCTTCGCGTCCTTCAGGACCGCGCGGCCTGCTACAACGAGAAGTTTTCCGTCTCCATCACCAAATTCGACGGCACCACCGCCACCATCTCCAATTAAGGGGGCTTCTCCGAAGCCTCTCGCTGTTTGTATCCCAGGCGGGCTGCTCATTTGCACCGGGCAGCCCTCTTTTTCTTTTGACTTACGCCGCTGCTGGCTTTTTTACCGACCCATTTTTCTTTCTGCCCAATCCGGGCGAGAATTCCGCGTACAGCGGCCGCTTCTCCAGGATGTGTATGAACTCCTGTACGTACTCGGGTGCGCGACTATCGCGCAACTGTGCGATAGACCACGTCCAGCGGCATCCGGGCGGCTTCAAAGGCACCCCAATCAAAGCGCCCGAAGCGAGTTGAGGGGCAACCGTCCATTTCGGCAGCGCGGCAATCCCCAGTCCGCCTATCACCATTTCGATGATCGCCTCGGTCAGCGTCACTTCCTGAATTTTCTTCGGACGAATTCCTGCTGGCTGCAGAATCTTCATCAACAACGTGCTGTCTTCTTTCGGTGGATAAAGCAAAATGGTCTCCGTGGCAAAGTTTTCCGGCGCGGCATAACTCTTGCTCGCCAGCCAGTGTTCCGGCGGAACGGCAATCAGCGATTCGTCTTCAAACAGCGGCATATAGCGGATCTTGCGGTTGCGTATTGGTTCGTTGACGATCGCCAGGTCCAGCTTGCCTTCCAGCAGCGCTGCAAAGGGATTGTTCGTAGCCTCAATCACCAGTTGCACTTCCACTTCCGGAAATTGCCTTTGAAAAAAACTCAGCCGCGGCGGAAGCCAGTGATACACCGTGTGGCACTGCGTGGACAGGCGGATCAGCCCCTTCGGCGCCGTCTCATTTTTCTGAATCTCCATTTCCGCCCGTTCCAGCTCCCCCAGCACAGTCCTCGCCGCTTGTAGCAGCCGTTCTCCTGCGGGCGTCAGCATCATCTTCGCGCTCTTGCGCTGGAACAAACTCGTCCCTAATTGCTCCTCGGCGTCGCGCAACTGATGGCTCAGCGCGGATTGCGTCAGGTGCAAATGATTTCCCGCGCGCGTTACGCTTCCGGTCTCCGCAATCGCCGCTACTAATCTCAAGTGCCGGATTTCCAGGTTCACGGGCCCTCCTTTTTCGCAAAACGCATTCAGTCGAGCGGCTCCCTCTCGGACGCCAGTCCCTTCGGCGAAATGAATGTTGCTCATATAGATGATGAAATCATTCCATTTGTCTCATCCTTCTGATGGTTCTACTCTCAAATTGTTTTTGTGAACGCACAGCCACTTTGCCCTGTCTTCTTTTGGCGTCTATCGAATCGCACGCGGACAGCAAGCGGGAAGTGGGCCAAGACGATGCTGGATTTTCTAGCATTGCGCAGAACGACCCAATTGTCATCCCGACCCCCAGGCTGCGGTCTTCCGCAACCTGATGCGTGGGTTGTGCGTTCCGCGCGCTTCGCCGGAACGGAGGGATCTGCTTTCAGGCTTAACCGTGCCGCGGTCCTTTCGTGGAGATTTTGAATGCCGCTGCCGGATAGATTCCTTCTTGTGGTTCCCGTAGCGTTGCTCTGATGAAGAGATAATTGGTCAAGCTGGTGGGTGTTTTGAACCTGTCGCTCCGATTTCGTTTTCGCGCTCTGGCCGCAATCCTGGTGACCCTTGCGCTCCTCACCCCCGCCAGTTTTGGTGATGCCCAGCTGGTTCTCCTCCCCTTTCGCTCTGTGCATTCGCTGATCCTCGTGGACGCCAAAGTGAACGGACATTCGGCTACGCTTCTCTTCGATACCGGCGCTAACAACACCATCATCAACGCCAAACTCTGCGGCAATGTTCCGGCGCCCGCCCTCGATCAGACCAGCAAGGGCCCCGGCATCGTGGGCCATGCAGTGCGCCTCCGCGTGGATTTAGAAATCGCCGACCGGTTTCTGTTTTCCCAGCCCGTGTCGGTTATGAGTCTGGGCAATCTCCCGCAGCGCCTCGGCGCCCCGTTCGACGGCCTCTTGGGCCAGGACATCCTTCGCGAATTCCGCTCCGTCCGCATCAACTACCGCGCCCGCGTCATCGAACTCGAAAAATAAGATCGCTTTCGTGTAACGCCGCGCGCCTTGGCAGCTGCTTATACCCTTGGTGCTCTTTGGGGTAAAGAAGTGACCGCCGGCGCGCTCACCCTTCTGCCTTTCTATTTCTGTTTGAGCTGAAAGATCACGTCAATTGTGGTATCCCCTTCGACTGGATTCCCATGAAGGAGTGTTGGTTGATAAACCCATTGTCGGATCGCGTCCAGCGCCGCCTGCTGCAGCAGTGGATGTCCTGAACACCGGCGGTCTGTTCCACGGGCACGGGTACACCTCCTCCTGCGGTTGCCGCCTCCTACCCGCAGTGCCATAATTCCATTTTGCGCGGGACGGTGGCGCGGCGAGCCACGAGTCACCATTTACGTTTTTATGGATAGAGAGGCCTTATGGCACTGAGGGATAGCTGGATCGAAAAACGGGAAGCGGCAATGGCCGGCGCGGACGGCACGCGCAACATCTCCCAAATGCATTTCGCCCGGCAAGGCGTCATCACCGAAGAGATGCAGTACGTCGCCAAACGCGAAAAACTGGAGCCCGAACTCGTTCGCAGCGAAGTCGCGCGCGGGCGCATGATTATTCCCGCCAACGTAAATCACCGCGGCCTCGAGCCGATGGCTATCGGCATTGCCAGCAAATGCAAAATCAACGCCAACATCGGCAATTCCGCCACCAGCTCGAACATCGACGAAGAATTGAAGAAGCTCCACCACGCCGTCCACTACGGAGCGGACACAGTGATGGATCTCTCGACCGGCGGCGACATCCCGGAAATTCGCAAAGCCATCATTGACGCGTCTCCCGTTCCGGTTGGCACCGTTCCCGTTTACGAAGCGATTTCACGCGTGCGCCGCCCGGAAGACCTGACCTTCGAGTTGATGCTCGAAGTGATCGAAGAGCAGGCCGAGCAGGGCGTGGACTATATGACCATCCACGCCGGAGTGATGCGCGAGCATGTGCCGTTTGTGCGCAAACGCATCACCGGCATCGTGAGCCGTGGTGGCTCCCTGATGGCGCACTGGATGGAGCATCACAAGAAGCAGAATTTTCTGTACGAAAATTTCGACGCCATCTGCAAAGTTTTCAAGAAGCATGACGTGAGCTTCTCGCTCGGTGACGGCTTGCGCCCCGGCTGCATTGCGGACGCCAGCGACGAAGCGCAATTCGCCGAACTGAAAGTCCTTGGCGAACTGACCAAAAAAGCCTGGGAGCACGACATTCAAGTCATGATCGAAGGCCCCGGCCACATTCCCATGGACAAAATCAAGGAGCAGGTGGACTTGGAAATGGAATGGTGCCACGAAGCGCCGTTCTACACGCTCGGTCCGCTGGTCATCGACATTGCCCCCGGCTACGACCACATCACCAGCGCGATCGGCGCCGCGATGATTGGCTGGCACGGCGCCTCCATGCTTTGCTACGTCACGCCGAAGGAGCACCTTGGCTTGCCGAATCCCGGCGACGTGAAACAGGGCGTCATCGCCTACAAAATTGCGGCGCACGCCGCCGACGTAGCGCGCCATCGTCCCGGCGCGCGCGATCGCGACGACGCGCTGAGCTATGCGCGCTTCCTGTTCGACTGGAACAAGCAATTCGAGTTGTCGCTCGATCCGGAAACCGCGCGCGCCATGCACGACGAAAATCTTCCCGACGATTTCTACAAAGAAGCGAAATTCTGCTCCATGTGCGGCCCGAAGTTCTGCTCCATGAACATCACGCAAATGGCTGAAGCCGAATCCGGCCAGGACCAGGCCGAACGCAAGCAAAAATTCGTGGAGCTTCTTGCCAAGGTGCAAAGCGCGTAAAGGAACATAGCGGCGATTTGAACTTGATGGCATTCATCAGCGTTGACTGGCTGGTTTTTGTTTCCATTGCAGCTGTGTGGTTGATGGTTCTTTTTCTGTTCTTGAAACTGGGAGTTAAGTCGCGCCGCAAACGAAGCCGCGAAATTGCAGAGAAAGCTGTCCGTGCCAGCGATCCCTACAGAAACGCGGAGCGGGTGCCAGTTGATGCGGGAACCGTCGAAGGTCTCCGCCAAGAAGAACTTCAACGATTGACGGATGAATTTGCGCGGCTGGGCTTTGCTCAGGTTCTTGACTACCGTTTGCGATTACCCGGCCACGCCACCCTGAGCGCATTTGGCCGAACTCTAGTGAATCGAGAGATTGATTGCTTTGCGGAAATCATGGCAACTCAGAATATATTAGAACAAGGTGGCCCGTTGCTCTTTGGTTTGGACAGTTATTTGGAGAACGGCTGGAGGGCGGGGGCATTGAATCGCGGCCCCCACAAAACGGATTATCTGCAGCGGCTGCCAAAGAATCTCAGGCTCATGGTTCCCGACGCCTCTCCGGCGGAATTGCTTCAACTTCATCTGAATCAACGAAACAATCTCGCGAAGGATTTGAAACTCCAGGTCTTAACGGACCTTTCCCTTGAAACAAGGTTCAGGAAAACTGCTGAGTTCATGGCTCTGCGCCTGGAGGCAATGCTTTGCAGAGATATACTTGCGGAGTTGCCGGAAGCACAGCGCATCCAAGCAGAAGGAAAGTGGGAGTGGCTCGGAGACTATCCGGAGGAAATGGCCCGCGGTCTGGGAGGTCGAACCCTCCGGCCATTAATGGAACTCTCGCCGACATATTCTGTGCCGCAGGACGATGCATGGGAACAAATGAAGGTGACAGATGGGAAGGCCTTAAACAAAGAATCAGAGTGAGTGCGACTTGGAGGGAAAGAGCAAAACTGCTTTGGTGGAAACAAACGGGCGTTTCGCTGCGTATCCAAATTATGAGGAGCGGTGTGTCTGCTGTCGAAGTCGGGCTGAGGAGGTAGACCATGGAGTTTCTGATTTTTATGACGCTTCTTTATTTTCTGCCCACCGTCATCTCTCTGGCTTTCCGGCCTGGGTCCGGTGCTGCTGGTATTTTTCTTGTGAATTTCTTTTTGGGATGGACCATCATCGGCTGGTGGGTCGCACTGATCTGGGCTCTTGCTTCCAGCGGGACTTCGCCCGAGGTTCGGCATGACGTGAGGCATGAGGTCCGATACGTTCCGGCAAGCTCCGGCCGATTTTGCAGCCAGTGTGGCAGGCTCTCGCCTTCCGGCGCGCATTTCTGTACTTCATGCGGCCATGTGGTGTAATGCAATCTAGATTGCGGCGTCGCAATCCCGGGGCTGTGCCACGGAGCACAGCAAAACGTCATGATTGATCACCTCATCCTTAAACTCTTGGAGCTTGCTCTGAAAGGTCTCGGATCGCTAGCCGAGAACTTTCCGGACGATCCCCGCCTTCGGCGCAAGTTGCTTTTCGCAGGGGGCCTCTTAGTCTCAACAATTGTTGCGCCTACTTCTTCGCCGGAGTGGGGCGACCTCATCCTAATCTTGAAATCTCTTTGTGTTATCGCAGGCGGAATCTGCTGGATACTGGGCGGTTTTGTCTTTTTCCGGCGGTGGGTCTGGAGACGCCAGGATAGGCGAGTGCCTGTTATTACGTCCTTAAACCTAAAATGAAAGACCACATGTCAACCGTGCCTGACGCCACACAGAACAATTCACTGCGCGAGGAATTCAACCGCTGGGCGGAGGCAGGCCGAGGCGAGGGCATGGAGCAAGAGCACCTGCCCATCACGCTGCCAGTTCTGGAGAAAATGCGGCTCAGCCCCGCGGACAACGTTCTCGATGTCGGATGCGGTGCGGGCTGGCTTTCGCGGCGGTTGGCTAAATTGGTCCCGCAGGGCCGCGTGGTGGGCATGGACGTTTCCGACGAAATGATTCGCCATGCGCGCCGCGACAGCGTGGATTTTGAAAACCTGATGTTCATCACCGGCGAAGTGCAAGAAATTCCCTGGGAGCCGAATTTTTTCTCGCACGCGATTTCTGTCGAATCTTCTTATTACTGGCCCGATCCCGCCGCCGGCATCCGCGAGATTTTTCGCGTGCTAAAGCCCGGCGGGGCGGCGTGGATTCTCATCAACTACTACCGCGACAATCCGCATTGCCATCAGTGGGGAGCTTTGCTCGCGGTAAAAACGCATTTGCTCTCCGCGGAAGGGTGGAGCGAATTTTTTCACGCCGCCGGCTTCGGAACCGTGCAGCATGAACGAATCGCCGATCCTTCGCCTTCGCCGGAGGTTTATACCGGGCGTTGGTTCCGTGACGCCGCGCAGCTTCGTGCGTTCAAATCGGAAGGCGCGCTGC
>Ga0126373_10004132_pt1 | contig 11042 bp, 7 predicted proteins | sample PanSoiMetPlot_11_FD_92545 | JGI IMG/M metagenome (GOLD analysis project Ga0126373, IMG submission 92545) | Tropical forest soil microbial communities from Panama - MetaG Plot_11 | ecosystem: Environmental > Terrestrial > Soil > Tropical forest > Bulk soil | place: Panama | collected 2016-02-17
TGTCGTGGAGAACGGGAAAGCGACGACAACTGACGAAGATGACCTCCGCAAGCGGGTCAAAGCTGCTGCCGAACGGATCTGGGCGATTGCCGACCGGGAAGGCGCGCTCCCCGGCGTATCGCTGGGCGGCGACTCCAAGGCCAAGGAAACATTTGTAGCCTAGCTGTGCGGAAGTTAGAGGAGCGGCGCAATGGCATTCACGCGTACGACGGTATTGCCTGTGGCGTCAAACGGTGCAAGTTCCCCGGCCATTCGTGCGGGTGACGTCCTGTTCATCAGCGCGCAGCATTCCGTCGAGGAAGGCGGAAAAGTGCTTCATCCCGGCGACGCGGCCGGACAGGCGCGAGTGGCCGTGGATCGCATTCGCCACATTGTGAAAGCTGCAGGCGGCACCATGGACGACGTGATGGATGTAGTGGCTTTCTTTGTCGACATCCGCGACGCAGAAGCCGTGCTCGAGGTCGCTCGCGAGTTCTTCAAGCAGGATTTTCCCGCCTGGACCTTCATGGGTACCCAGGGACTGCCGCAACGTGGTTCTATCGTCCAGATACACGCTGTCGCCCACCTCGGTAAGGAAAAGAAACAGTGTTTAACCGCTGACAGCTTGAAGTACTGGCGGAAGTATCCGGTTTCGGACGCATGCCGCAAAGGCGAGTACTTGTTCATCTCCGGGCAGATGGCAGTCGACCTGGACGGCAACGTCACTAACCCCGGCGACCACGCTTCGCAAGCCCGCTACATCTTTCACCGGCTCGAGGAACTGGCCCAAAAAGCCGGCGGCAAACTCCAGGAAGATGTTCTCGACCTGCTGTCGTTCAGTATTGACCCTCGTAGCTTTAACCCGATGTGTATTGATGTCGGGTGCAAAGAGTTTCTGACGATGCCCCTCAACCAGGCTCCTTCCTGGTCTGTGATCGGCAGCACGGGGTTGTTCAAGCACCTTGCATTTCACACGGTGCGCGCGATTTGCGAAATCGGCAACGGGAAAGCCGTGGCCTACACACCCCAAAGCATTTTTTGGCGGTACCTCCCGGTATCAGGCGGGACGAAGAAAGAGAAAGGACACCTGCTGTGCATAGCCGGCGAGGTTGCCATGGACCGCGATGGAGGCATCGTTGCATCGGGAAACCCCGCAGCACAGGGACGATACGCGTTCAACCGCATTAAGGAAGTACTGGAAATGGCGGGTGCCACGATGGATAACGTAGTCGATTTGATCTCGTTCCACAAGGATGTGCGCGCTATTCCTGTTATCCAGGAAGTCTCCCGTGATTATTTCAAAGGAATTCCACCGGCCTGGACGGCGGTTGGATATCCAGGTGGGTATTTTGAAGGCCACCTGCATGAGATCTGTGCCCGCGCGTGGCTGCCGTAGGAGGAAGCGTGTTGATCGTTACGGCGCTCATCGTAGTCGAAAGGCAGAACGCTTCGCTGGTCCTGGCGGCCACTTGGAGCCGCTCGGTCACCAAAACTTCTCCGGAAAGCACGCAAGGTAACTGTACGTATTCCTGTTCGCACGCTCGCAGCCCGAACACACCCTGCCACGCAGTTGCCGGTGGAATTCACTAGTTGGTAAGAAGGGAGTCAATATGCCGGAGAGCAGCTACAAGGCAATCGATATCTCGGTGAATGCATTTTTACCGGAAAGCTCTTACAAGCACCTCTCGCTCGGTCTATGGAAGGCCTCGGGACCGTCCTGGGAGGAGAAGGTCCGAAAGGGGTGGACCGCCGAGTACATGGTAGAGATGATGGACCGGGGCAGTGTCGAAGTGTCCTGCCTCATCTCGCTATGCTCCGCAGACGGAGTCGGTGGAGAAGAGTTGATCGTCCCCATCGATGAAGTTATTCCGGTTCTGCAGAAATACCCCAATCGGTTCGTCGGATTGGTGGGTATATCGCCCATTCAGAAATGGGGTAGCCCGTACTACCCGCCAACCTATATTGAACGAGCGGTAAAGGAACACGGCTTCAGGGGCGTGCACATGTATCCGCACTGGTTTGGAATCCAAGTGAACGATCGCCGCATGTATCCCATTTACGAGAAATGTGCGGAACTGGACGTTCCTATTGCCTTCCAAACCGGCCAGGGAACGATGCGCTCGAATTCCCGTGTTGTCGCGCGTCCAATCTGGATCGATGAGATCGTACGCGATTTTCCGACCCTGCGGATTATTGCTCTCCACAGCGGCTACCCATGGGAGGATGAACTCGTCGCCTTGTCGATCGTGAACGAGAATGTCTATGTCTGCCCTGACGTCCCACCGCCGCGCTTGTGGCACCCTTCGATTCTCACCTACCTGAAGGAGGAAGGTCGCTTCGCCGGGATGCACGGAAGCGACAAGATCCTCTGGGCAACAGACTTCCCGCTTCAGGAGCCGGAAAATTCGTTAAAAGAGATAGACGCCCTCGGCTTGTCGCCCGAGATTCGCCGCAAGCTTGTTCGAGACAACGCGATCAAAATGTTCAAGCTCGGCGTGGGGGATGTGGCCGTGCAAGCTGCTTAGGAATTGGGTGTGGATGCCATGGTCAAAGCTATCGACGGTTGTGTAAACGCATACTTCCCGCAATTCACCGAAAAATTCGCCCGGTTCGGCTGGTGGAAGTTCCTCGGTTCGGACTGGGTGAACGATTCCCGGAAAGGATGGACGCCGGAGTCGCTGATTGCTGCCATGGACGAAGGCGGCGTGGCTATGGCAGGGCTGGTCGCGTTCTGCGCGGCGAATGCGGTGTACGGCGAAGACTGCTTCATTCCCGCCGAGTCACTTAAGCCGATCATCGATTCGCACCCGGGCCGTTTCTTTGGCATCGTCGGGCTGAATCCATTGCTGGAAATTCGCGACCAGTACTTCGCGCCCCGTTACCTGGAACGTGCCGTCAGGGAACTCGGCTTCAAGGCAGCGCACTTGGCGCTCCACTGGTATGGCCTGGAACCTGCTGACAAGCGCCTTTACCCAATTTATGAAAAATGCCTCGAACTCGACGTGCCAATCGTGATGCCACTCGGGGCAGCGCCGCCCCGAGCCGGTGGCCGCAGCGTCGCTGAGCCTCACCGGCTGGACCCTGTAATCGGCGACTTTCTCGACTTACGCATTGTCGGCCAATCCACCGGGTACCCGTGGGAAAGAGAGTCAGTCTACCTTGCCCGCAATAATGCAAATTTCAGCATCCTGGCAGACTCTCCTGCACCCGAGCATTGGATCGCAGACTTTGTCGGTTTCATCAAACTGGGCCGATTTCCGAAATACGACGCCGGCAGTGACCAGGTCATGTGGGGATCCGGGTTCCCGTTCCACGACCCGACGCGGTCCCGCAAGCAGTTCGATACTCTAGGTTTTAACGATTCCATCGCGTCGCAGCTGCTGAGGGATAACGCCATCCGCATATTCAACCTGTCCGGGCAGTGAACAGAGGTAACTCTATGCAACAAGCCATGCGCGGCTGGAAGCTGCTTTTGCTGCTCTGTCTGGCCAACATCATTGCCTACATCGGCGTGTTTGAACTGCCTCCCGTCATTGGCAATCTCGTCCACGACTTTCACATCACCTACGCCCAGGCGGGCTTATTCATGAGCGTGTACGCTCTGGTGCGGATGATTGGCAGTCTGGTGGCGGGCAGCTTCAGCGATCAGTATGGCGTCAAGTATTTCGTGGTTTCCGGATTGCTGGTCGTGTCGGTTGCCGGTTTCCTCTGCGCGCACAGCCACAGTTTTACATCGATGCTCGTGTTCCGCGTCATGATCGGTATTGGAGCTACCCTGATCTTCATTCCTGGTCTTGCAGCTTCCATGTACCTGCTGAAACCAGAGCAGGTAAACCTCGCGACGGGAACTTTCTTCACCTCGATGAATCTTGGATTGACAGCAGCATTATTGGTGACGCCGATTGTTGCGGCGTCTTCTACTTGGCGAACGCCGTTGAACATCTTCGCGGGATGCGGACTTCTCGTCACGCTGGTATTTGTGGCGTCAACCTGGGGACAATCGTTACGGCCGGAAAAAACTTCTTCCCTCATTGGCCGCAACGAGGGATTTGCCGCCGTAGGTGAGTATTCGATTCGCAATGTTCCGCTGCTGTTAATCTGTGCCGGGTATTTCCTGATGCTGTTTCAAGCCTACGGGATGATTACCTGGCTACCCGAGTACTTGAAAGTCGTGCGCAACTATTCGCCGGCTCAGGTAGGTACGGTCTCAATGCTGTTAGGACTTGTAATGATCCCCGGCACTTTCATTGCGGGTTCCCTCGGAGACCGGATCGGGGCCTGGCCCGTTGGGGTCGCGGGTACCGCCCTATGCGCGCTGACGCCCGCTGCCCTCATATTTTTCCCAGGACTGCCGATCGCCGGTGTATTTGGAGATGTGTTTCTTCTCGCGGTGGGGATTTGTTTCCTTGTCGTACCGCTGACCAGTATCCTTAGCTATCTCGTGCCGGCGAAGGACAATGGCAAGGCCGTGGGGTTGGTACATACAACCGGCTACGCCGGCTCAATTCTGTCCACTTACTTGGGCGGGTACCTCCTGACGCTGACCGGCAGCTACCGGATTCCTTTCCTGATATTTGGGCTTGCCATGGTAGTCATGCTGTTCATCTTCCTCTCCCTCCGATCGCACTATTCTGCCGCACGGCACTGGAGTGCGAGCGCTGCCGCGGTTGCGGCGCAACTGGATGTTCCCAATGCCAGCGGCGCATAGCCCATTTAGAACGGTGCCCATGGCCGCCGGTGGAAGCCGCCCGTGGACTGCAGATGTCAATCCTCGGATCATCGCGCTCCATGAGCTGCTGAGTTCATCTCCGATGCTGAATCTACGATTTTCCAAATTGCGAACGTATAGCAACTGCTCGTCCCTACCGCGATGCGGCAGCCTTTTGCCTTCGTGTACGCCCGAATCCAGCAGAGGAACGATGTTGTAGTTGGTTGACGCGTTCGGGGTTTTAGGGGTTTTTTCTAGTACGGCTGCCGTTGGTGTTTACATTGCAGAAACCAGGACAGCCGGCACCAACAATTCGCGGCGCATTGACAGGAGGAAATAGCCATGGCAAGCCGACAGGTCTGCTGCACGATCGATTACCAGAAGATCAAGCGCAACATGGACCGGTGGCGTGACGTGATCCGCAAGGATCCGGCGTTCGGGAAGGAGGCTGGCGAGCCGTACAGCCTTCCGGTTGAAGCCATAGTGCGAAAAGTAGATGAGGGGATCGAGGAAGCGACCTTTCCCTTGCTGCCCGGGAACTTTGTGCTGCGTTGCGACGAGCAAGCTGAACCCGTCTATTACGGCAAGGGTACGGCGCCGCAACCGCTGGATATTTTTCTCGCCGGCATCGGGATGTGCATGGCAAGTATTTACGGTGAAGCCGCCGCCGACATGGGCCTGACGGTCGACCACGTTGAGATCCGGGTTCTAGGGAACCTGGACATGGAGGGAATTCTCGATCTTCATGGCGACGGCTACGGCAGCCGGCCGGGCTTTTCAAAAATCGCCTACACAGTCAACATTGTCAGCAAGGAGCCGCCGAAGCGTTTGCGCGAGCTGCTTGGAGCGGTCGAACGTCGATGCCCCGCACATAACACCGTGATGCACGGGACGCACGCCGACTTTAGTTACGTTGTAAACGGCCAGCCTCTTGCTCCGTGAGGCGGCCGACGGCACAAAAACAACTGTAGTTACTGTTTACTTTTTAAGACAATTGACCTATCTTTGAGGAACTTTGCGGGGTGGGGCCCATTGCCCTTCCCTGCTCTTCGAACCAAATCGTATGTCACTCAGACTTGCAGTTGACGTTGGCGGTACCTTCACGGATCTGTTGCTGTTCGATGAAGAGTCCGGCCGCCTCACGCTCGCCAAAACACCTTCGACACCGCCGGATCCGTCGGTCGGCGTGCTCACCGGCATCAGGAAGGTCGCACGCGCGGCGGGAGTGGACCCTGAGGACATTTCTCTCATTCTTCACGGCACAACTGTGGCTACCAATGCAGTGCTCGAGGGTAAGGGCGCCCGCGTTGGTCTGATCACCACGCACGGTTTCGAACAAATTCTGCATGTTGCGCGGGGACAAACGCCCGGCCCATTGGCGGGATGGATCATCATGATAAAGCCCGATCCAATGGCGCCGCTTGAGTGTACCCGCGGTATCAGCGCCCGCATGGATGCGCGCGGCAACGTTCGCGTGCCGGTGACCGATAGCGAAGTGCGGACTGTTGTAAAGGAACTCGTGGATAAGGGAGTCGAGGCGTTGACAATCTCGCTGCTCAACTCCTACGCGAATCACGAGCACGAGCTGCAGGTGAAACGTATTGTGCAGGAGCTCGCCCCGGAACTGCCTGTCACCGCTTCCTGTGAAATTCTTCCGGAGTTTCGCGAATACGAACGCACGTTGACGACCGTGATGAACTCCTACCTGCGGCCCCGCATGCGCGTGCACCTGGAGAACATGAAACAGAAGCTCGAAGAGGAAAAGCTCCCGGCTCGTATGAATATCGTGCGCTCAGACGGCGGCGTCATGAGTCTGCATGCCGCCGGGGAGCGGCCAGTAAATACCCTCTTGTCAGGTCCCTCCGGAGGCGCCGTCGCCTCAGCCTACATAGGCCAGCTCACCGGTTACGAAGACGTCCTGTCATTCGACATGGGAGGAACATCGACCGATGTTGCGCTTTCGCGGGGGGGTCAGCCTAGCGTAATGCGCGAAACACGAGTGGGACAATACCCGGTGAAAGTTGCCAGCGTGGATGTCCACTCTGTGGGCGCGGGGGGTGGTTCGATCGCCCACGTCCCGATAACCGGCGCATTGCGGGTCGGCCCGCAGTCAGCTGGGGCGGTACCGGGACCAGCATGTTATGGGCGCGGAGGCACGGAGCCCACTGTCACCGATGCCGACGTCGTCCTTGGGTATCTTCCCCCGGAGCTGCTGGGCGGCGAAATTCGTCTGGACGTCGCAGCCGCGAAAAAAGCAGTACAGGGCATCGCCGATGCACTCAACCTTTCCCTGCTGGCCGCAGCCGAAGGCATTTACGACATTGTTAACGAGAATATGTTCGGTGCGTTGCGCCTGGTTTCCCTACAGCGCGGGTATGACCCGCGTAATTTCGCGTTGCTGGCGCTGGGCGGCGCGGGCCCCCTGCATGCCAATGCGCTTGCCATCCTGATCAATTCGTGGCCAGCAATCATTCCGACGACGCCAGGCGTACTTTCGGCCCTCGGATTCCTGCATTCCGATATCAGGACTGAATTCTCACGCACGTTTATCCGCCCCGTTTCGAAGACGAACGAAACCGAGATTCGGACCATCCTGGAACGGTTGGGTGATTCGGCTTATGAGTGGCTTGACGCGGAGAACATCGCTCCCCATCAGCGCCAGGTGAACTACCAGCTGGACATGAGGTACTACCGCCAGGGGTACGAATTCGCAATTGACGTGGAGCCCGGCTGGTTTTCCGCGGCGGAAGGCATGCTCCGAGCCGTCGAGCGTTTCAAAGAGGTCCACAACCGCAATTACGCTTTCAACATCGACCACGACGTTGAAATTGTCAACCTGCGCGCCATTGCACTGGGTGTTGTGCAGAAGGTAGAGCTCCAGCCGCACCGCCGCAGCACGGTTCCGCGAAAATCAGCCGCCCGTGGGAGTTGCACCATATTCCATCGGGGTGAGCAACTGACCGCCTCGACTTACGAACGCGCGACCCTGCAGCCCGGTGATCGTATTGGCGGACCCGCCATAGTTGTGCAGCCCGATTCGACGACACTGGTGCTGCCCAATCACTATGGCGAAGTTGATAAGTATCTGAACATTCTGATCTGGCCTCGGCACCATATTACGGCCAGCCGGGCAGGTCGGGCCGGCCGCGCACGATTCCGAGGCAACGGGCGGCGCCACCAGGCGAGCAACTAGAGCGAGAGAAGGCCATGGCGAACTCTGCTTCACACGCAACACGTTCACGAAAGAAGAAGCCCATTCTGAAGAACCGAGCGGCCTTGAACAAGGTCACCATGGATATCGTCGAAAATGCCCTCCGCAACGCAAGACAGGAAATGGACAGCGTGTTGTTTCGCTCCGCAATGTCACCCGTGATCCGCGAGCAGCACGACGGGTTCCCGATGATCTGCACTCCCGACGGTCGCATGGTGGTAGGTCAGTTCGGATCCTATATCAGCGGCTTCATCGAACAGTGGAAACGTGGAATTGAAGAGGGCGACGTTTTCCTGATGAGCGATCCGTACAAATGCAACGGCGCAATCTCGCACATCAACGACTGGATGGTTCTTCTTCCGATCTTTCACGAACACGAATTAGTTGGATGGGCATCACAATTCGGCCACACCGTCGACGTGGGGGGACCAGTCTCAGGAAGCCTGCCTACCGACGCGACGACAATTTTCGGGGAAGGTACCCGCATTCCCCCGGTTCGGTTGTTTCAACGAGGCGAGCTGAACCAGGACCTGCTCGAGCTCGTTCTGAACAACTCGCGCATGCCCACGATGAATTACTTCGACCTGATGGCAATCGTGGCCGCGTGCCGCACGGCGGAGAAGCGAGTACGCGAATTGTGCGACCGGTTTGGGCGAGGTATGTACAGCTCGGCGTGCGAGGCGCTGCTGGACCGGACATATCGCGCCATGGCCAAGTTGATCGTGCAGAACCTTCCGGAGCATAAAGTCAGCTTCGAGGACTATATCGATGACGATGGGCGTGGAAACGGCCCGTACAAAATGAAGCTGACGATCTGGAGAGAGGGCGCGCACGGCTTCTTCGATTGGACTGGCACCGATTCGCAGGCACCAGGTCCCATCAACTTCTTTCTTAACGAGGAAATGTTCAAGATGTTCATCGGGGTCTACCTCATTATGGTGTTTGATCCCCAGATACTCTTTAATGATGGCTTTTATCCCCTCCTGCATGTCTTTCAGCCCGAAGGGTCCCTCATCCAGCCGAAGTTTCCAGCTGCGCTGGGATGCCGTACCCACGCCTTGACGCGGTTATTCGATGTGCTCGGCGGCGCCCTTGGGAACCAGGCGCCCGAGCTGACCACGGCTGCCGGATACGGCACATCACCGTACCTGTTGTACAACGGCTATGACGACTCGGGACATTTCTTTCACCTGATGGAAATCAGCTTCGGCGGGATTCCGGGGCGGCCGATCGGCGACGGTATGGACGCCCATTCCTGGTGGCCGCTCTTCGAAAACATTCCTAGCGAATATCTCGAGACATACTACCCGGTCACAATCCTGGAATACGGTTCGCGTATGGACTCAGGCGGGGCCGGTTTCCATCGCGGCGGGAACGGCGTTCACAAAGTCTATCGATTTGAAGCGGCCGGGGAAATCGCCATTCATGACGACCGCGAACGCTCGCAGCCTTGGGGCATTCTCGGTGGTTTGCCCGGACAGACCAGCCGCAAGACCTTGCTCAGGGCAAATGGTGAAACCGTTGACTTGCCCTCCAAGGTGTCCGGCGTGAAAGTGAATAAGGGCGACATCCTCATCTACGACACGGCCGGCGGCGGCGGCTGGAAGGACCCGCTGGATCGGCCGCTGGAAAAAGTCCAAAAAGATGTGGCTCGCAAGCTGGTCAGCCTGGAGAAAGCAGCGACCGATTATGGCGCCGTGCTGAAACCTTCGACTTTCGAAATAGATCAAGCCGCGTCAGAGGAGACACGCAATGAGATCCGCGAGGCGCGGGGGATCATGCCGAAGTTCAGCTTTGGCGCAGTACCGGAAGCGACGGGCGTGAAGCAAACTCATGCTGATCGGCCTGCCGCTGGTGCTGGGAGCGCTGGAACTGCCAATTCGTCGCCCCGGACGGGACAGCGTGTCGCATGCTAGCAGAGGCTAGTAAACCGCAGACCCTCAAGCCCCTGGAGGGTCTGCGCGTATTGGAAATGGGGCAGCTGCTTGCGGGACCATTTGCCACCGTTTTACTGGCTTGGTTCGGCGCGGAGGTGATCAAGATTGAGCCTCCAGGAACGGGTGACCCGCTTCGGACATGGCGGAGCATGTACGATGGCACCGCCCTATGGTGGTACATCCTGGGTCGCAATAAGAAGTCGGTCACGCTGAACCTGCGCCACATCAAAGGTCAGGCGATTGCCCGTCGACTGGCGGAGAGAGTTGATGTCGTCCTGGAAAACTTCAGGCCGGGAACGCTCGAAAAGTGGGGGCTCGGATATGCGGATCTGAAAGCAATCAATCCGAGGATCATCATGGCGCGGGTATCCGGTTGGGGACAGGATGGGCCCAACAGTCGCAAGCCTGGCTTTGCCTCAGTGGCCGAGGGCTTTGGTGGCCTTCGCTACGTCACCGGGTATCCCGATCGTGCGCCGGTTCGGCCGAACCTGAGCCTCGGCGACACTCTAGCTGGACTGCATGCTGCCCTGGGCATTCTCGTGGCGGTTTATAACCGGGATGTTAACGCGGGCTGCGGGCAGGTAGTGGATGTCGCGTTGTACGAGTCTGTTTTTAACATGATGGAGGGAGTCGTTCCCGACTTTGACAAGCTCGGCGTTATCCGCGAGCGGGAGGGGAACCGGTTAGCCGGCATCGTACCCACCGGCACGTGGAAGTGTAAGGACGGGAAGTACGTGATCATCGGCGGCAACGGGGACACGATCTTCAAAAGGTTTATGAACGCCATCGGAAGGCCTGACTTGGCAAGCGACCCTCGCCTCCAGCACAACAACGGGCGTGTGGAATCCGCCAATCTCATAGAGTTAGCGATCGAGCAGTGGACCAGTCAGCGCTCGCTCGGCGATGTCATTTCTATTCTCGAGGATGCGGAAGTTCCCGTGGGGCCAATCCACTCGGTGGCTGACATTATGAAGGACGCCCATTATGAGGCACGGAGGATGTTCGAAACTCACATGCTGCCTGATGGTACCAGCCTCAAGCTACCAGCGATTGTTCCCAGGTTGGCCGAGACCCCCGGGGCAACAAACTGGATTGGCCCGGAACTTGGGGCGCATAACCACGAGATTCTTTGTGGGATGTTGGGCATCCCGGAAGAAGAACTCAGTGCCCTAGCAGCGGAGGGAGTTATCGGTTCAAGACTATCGAA